>VFSW01004091.1_pt1 | contig 21741 bp, 20 predicted proteins | sample 5358111 | NCBI WGS metagenome assembly VFSW01 (sample SAMN11554181, study PRJNA540505) | mine drainage metagenome | isolation source: sediment from site ElyBrook_90M | place: USA: Ely Copper Mine, Vershire, VT | collected 2017 | reverse complement strand
TGTTAATTGATCAATCTTGATATCTGATTGGTCTTTATGAACCCGTGTCTGGATACTTATATTAAAGACATCTGTGAAATATACAACTATAAGTTATAATGGCTCGTGTATTGTGGGGTTGTTGGGTGTTTGACCGGCATTTCGGCAGCTATTATGGCCAGGGTGATGGTTCGTGGCAGACCGGACATGGTGCCTTGGGCGCACTTAATCGTTGGCGTGAATGATCTCCAAATCGGGCAGGCCCCAGCACTCTGCGCCCATATCCTTGGCCATGATTGCCAACCCTTCGGTTTCGATTTCACCGACGCTATTGCCGCGGAGCGGGTGGGGGTCGCGCACCCAGGGGCTGCGTCCGCCATAGAAAAAGGGTGGAAAGACCAACCCATCCCGGTGCAGGTCGGCTCGAACCAGCAACATGGTGCCGCCGACACTCTCCAGCCTTACCAGGCCTTCGCCGCGCCGGTCACTCAAATGGCGGGTGCCACCGTCACTCCAGGCATTTCGGTCAAAACTGGCTCCACCCGGCTTCGTGACGCAATTGGGCTGTACAATGTCGCGCTGAACCGCCAGCAGTTGGTCGATGATATCAGCGGGATAGCTAACCACGTCGGCATCGAGCCAGAGTACCCAGGTTTCATCGCGCAAAGCATGGAATAGCAAATGGTTACGGGCGCGGGCGAGCACGGCACGGCGGGCCGGCTGCAGTCCGGCAGCCCAGCGCGGTACGTTGGGCGGAATTTTGAAGCCAAAATCGCGATGGCAAAGCGCGGTCCGGGCAAAACCGGTGGGCCCGGTTGATAGGTGTGATGTGAGTTGGGTGGCGGTATCATCGTCACTGTCGCCCTCCAAAATCCCTAGACTAAGCAACTGGTGTGGATAGCTGAGGCTGGCGAGACCGGCGAAGTAGCGCTCCAGGTAGCGGGCGGTGGACTTCATCGGGGTCAGTATCAGGATCGTTTCGGTTTGGGTCATTTTGCTGGGATCTCTTGGTGCGGCTTGACGGCAGGTCGATGTTCGCTGTTGCTAGCGCTTTATCAGCAATCTGGGAATTTTATGGCGCAAGGCAGTTTATTGGACATCGTAACGGCTTCGCAGTTGAGCCCGCCGGCTTACCCGGTGGGGCGGTTTGCCGGGCGGGGTATTGTGATATGTGCCGGTGGACCACGTTATTTCACGTGCGCTTTTGTACTTTTGCACTTGTTGCGCCACGCGCTTGGATGCCAATTACCAGTGCAGATATGGCATCTGGGTGCGCAGGAATTGAGCCCAGCCATGATCGGGCTGCTGCAAGGGCTTGGTGCCGAGGTTGTTGATGCCGAGCCGCTGCTGTCACGCTATCCAGCCAGTATTCGTAACGGCTGGGCGTTGAAGCCGTTTGCGGCAATGCATTCGCGTTTTGCCGAGGTATTAGGTTTGGACGCTGATGCGGTCCCTCTCGTCTCACCTGAGGTGGTGTTTGACTGGCCGCAGTATCTTCACTCCGGTGCTTTATTTTGGCCTGATATTGCTGATCTGGCGGCGGCCAATCCGGTATGGCATTTGCTAGGCTTGGAACCCCGCCGAGAGATATCGTTTGATACCGGGCAATTTGTTCTCGACAAAAAGCGCTGCTGGGCCGCGTTAATGCTCACGGTGGCGCTGAATAGCGAGAGCGAGAGCCTCTACCGGATGATCCATGGTGAAAAAGATAGTTTTTTGCTGGCGTTTTTATGCTGCAATCAACCGTTTCATGTAATGGAGCACCGGCCATTACTATTTGACTCTGACTTAATTCAGTTGGACCCTTCAGGGTCGCCGTTTACCCATCATCGCACGTATTCGAAATTTTTGTTTAACGGCCGTAATCGGGTTATGTATGGCGACACGCTAACCGCTGCAGCCGATGCTGCCGTGCAAGCATTAAGGGCGCATTGGACGGGGGTGGTGTTTCACCCCCCGGCGATGAGCGCTCTGGCCCAGAAGACGGCAGCGCAACTAGCCGGGCAAAACTTTGTTTATCATATATCGTCAGGTCAAACTCGCGCGATGCGTCTGGCAGCAGACTTTCAGGTGGCGTTGGGCCGGGCCGAATTTGAGCAGCATTGGGCTGTCATCGAGCGCGATGGGGCGCTTGTATTGCAATTGTTTTCCGCAACCCGGTTATCGATTGAATTGTCCCTGCAGCCCGATGGTTCATGGCAGGGGGCAAGCAGTGTTGGTAATGGTTTTTCCGCCACCTTGGTGGCCGAGACGGCGGCTGAGAGCATTAGGTTTGCCGCAGCTGACCGGGTTCCGTCCTCGGGCCCAATTGTGGCAGAATTGCTCACCGGGGCGGGTTTAGGTGCCGGGTTTGATGAGCGTGTGCTTGGGCAACTGCGGTCGGCGTTTGAATTGCTGAACAATGTGTATTTTGATGCACCGGAAGCCCTGCTGGTGTGGCTTAACGCGCATCGGAGTATGGCTGATGATTGGTATGGCGGGCTGCAGAGTTTGGCGGAAAATTTAAAGGCAGAACGTGATGCTCGCGCAGAGGCGGTCCGCCCGGTTGCGGCACCGATGGACACGTTACGGCCAGGGCTTTACCACCGGATCGCATGAGCACAGATCGGCCAAGACTATTGTTTGTCGCGCCGATACTGCCAGCCGACGGCGGTAACGGGCTGGCAATGCGTCAGGGGCAATTTTTGGCCGCCTATGCGCGGGATTTTATGGTTGATGTGGCAGTGGTTCCATTGGCGGGAGCGGGCGTTAATGATGCCCGATTTGCGACGGCTCTCGCGCACAGGTTCCGGCAGTTTGAGCTTTCCGGGCCTGATAGCTTTTTTGCATTGTTGCAACGTTTGAAGGACCCTTCAGCCCGCCTGGCGGCGTTTCAAACCTACCAGCGCCCCAGTATCACCGCGCAGCTGACTACCAGTGTGCAACGCGAATTCGCAGGCTGGGTGGTCGGCGAAAATTACCGATTGGTGCATATCGGGCGGTTATATTTGCTTGCGTTGGCGGGATTATGCCCCGGTCCGTGGGTGGTGGATGCCGATGAGGATGACGCCACTGTTTATCAGCAATTTGCGACTGCATCCGCGCGGCGGGGCCGGTTGCATCGTTCTGCGTGGCTGCAAGCCGAGGCAGTGCATTTTTCAACGCTCACTGCAAGGTTGCTGCCTGGCGCGGCTCAGGTGTTTACCGCTAGCCCCTCTGATGCTGCCAGGCTTTCAGCTCACAACCCGGCTCTATGGGTTATTCCAAACGTTGTTATGCTACCGCGAAGGGTGTCGCCCGGGCAACGTGAGCGGCGCGTGTTGTTTGTCGGTACGTTGGGTTATGGGCCAAACCACGAGGCAATGCTGTGGTTTATCAAACATTGCTGGCCAAATTTACGCAAAACTATACCCGATTTACACTTGGATATCGTAGGAGGTGGTGCGGCGGATGCGTTACTCCGGCTGGCAAGGCAGCCTGGCATCACCTGGCATGGCTGGCAGAAAAATCTTTCAGGCTTTTACGCGCGGGCCGGCGTGGTGATTGTACCGGTTCATGCTGGCGGTGGATCGCGGATTAAAATGCTGGAGGCGGCGGCTTTTGGCTGCCCGATCGTTGCGACAAGCGTTGGGGCAGCGGGTACAAACTTGTTGCCGAAGCGGGATTTCATGATGGCCGATAATCCGGCCCAGTTTATCAATGCTGTGCGGCGAAGTCTGCAGCGTCCCTCTCGGCTGGGATGGGCGGCGCGGCAAACGGTGGCACGTCAGCATAATCCGGCTGTTTGGCAGGCCAAAATTCGTGCAATTGCCTCCAAGCTGGCGGTATGACAGCATTTAACGGGGTATGACGGGAGTCCAATATGGCGGTGATGGTGCAAACGGATGGGTTAGACATAAATGAGGTGCCGGATGGTTATGTAGTTTACCAACCGGTTCAGGACAGGGTGCATTACCTCAATACCACTGCGGCGGTGATTTTTGAGTATTGTGACGGCTTTCAAACAGCCGATGAAATTGTCGAGCAGGTGGCGGTTGCCTTTGAGGTGCCGGTAGCGCGGCGGGCGGAAATTCAGGCTTGCTTGGATAATTTAGTGAAGGAAGGGTTGGTGACGCCGAAAATATGAGCGCTGCCCAGGTTTTTGTCCGAAATCCGCAGACACGCTACTGCATCACCCTGGAAAACCCGGCTTGGGCGGAATGCATGGGATTTTTGCAATGCGACCCGCAGATGGATGGTCCGCCACCCATGGAGCACCATTTAGCCGTGGTATCGGCACCACCTTTTGTGCAGTTGCGGGAGGTGGGGGTGGCAAGGAATTTTGCCTCCATTGCCGCCTTGCAGGAGCATCTGCATAGCCGGTTTTTTCTTGAAGCCTTGGAAGGGGAACGTGCGATACTGCATGGGGCGTGTTTATTGTTCCAGAGCCGTCGGATATTGCTGGTGGGGCCAAAAAATGCCGGGAAATCAACGCTTAGCCTGGCGTTGGGGTTATCGGGATTTGCGATTGAAGGTGATGAGAACCTCTATGTTAGCCGTGGAGGTGTAACCGCCCGGCCACGAGCCTGCCGGGTTAAGGAAAGCTCTGTCGATGTATTGCCGGCGCTGGTGCCGCTGGTGGCGAACGCATCGTTCATTACGGATTATTATGGCCGTAAAATTTACAATTTACCCCCCGACCGCCTGGGTGTTCCCTGGCATATTGCGACTGGCAAAGTCGCGGCGGTTATCATGTTACATGCCAATCATGGTGGTATGTCATCGATCCGCCCGTTACCGCCCCTATTGCTTACCCGGGCTCTCATGGATGAAATGGTGTTTACTGAAAGTAAAGCCTCCGGAATTGCCGGGGTGGCTGGTTTGGCATCCGCGAAGGGGTATGATTTGTCAGTGGGGGCGCTAGGTGCTGCTGTCGCGTGTATTCAGAATGTTATGGCGTGATGATCAAATTGCGCTCGATGTTTCGATTTAATAAGGTTTTTTAGATCCGTAAGGATCGCTGATATGCACGAATTTGATCGTAAAGTGAACGATCCGGCCCCTGTAACTGCTTAAAGCTGTTATTTACGGGTTTCCGAGAGAGTTTGGATAAATAATAGTCTTGATTTCGCATCTCTCAGTCGTTACGCTTGAGGCTGTTACAATAAGGAATCGTCATGTCTGACCCAAACCGTAATATTGTGGATGCAACATCAGCGGCTGCCGACGGTAAAGTGCGCAGTGACGTAAAGCGCATGGCTTTGTTTGGTATGATCACCAAAACAGCTTTTGTGGCGCCAGTGGTGGCATCATTCGCGTTGGACTCTCTGAGCCTGGATAAGGCTTCGGCAGGTGTTCTGGTCAGTAATTCCACTTTGTTGAGAGCGTCAGACGTTCGTTTGAAGAAAAACATCAAACGGATCGGTACTCATACACTTGGTATCGGGCTATATGAGTTTAGCTACATCGGCAGTAGTACGCGCCACACCGGCGTGATGGCTCAGGAAGTTCTCACCGTTGCTCCGCATGCTGTGATGACTGGCCCTGGTGGCTTTTATCGGGTGGATTACGGCGCGCTCGGGCTCTGAGCCTGCGGCTAAAATCTGGCATCGCGGCGGCATTGATCGTTCGCGATGAGGCTACTTTCATTGAAGATTGTTTGATATCTCTGAAGGGGACCGTTGATGATGTAATTGTCATCGATACGGGTTCTCAGGACAATACTGTAGATATCGCGCGACAATATGGCGCGCGGCTTGGGTATTTTGCGTGGTGCAATGATTTTTCAGCGGCCCGTAATCATGCGCTTTCGCAAGTTACGCATGAATGGGTGCTCTATATCGATGCGGATGAACGGCTGATTGTGCCTGATATGGCCCAATGGCGGGCATGCTTGGCAGATGCATCGAAAGTGGCGTTGAACCTGCGATTACACCCTAAATTGGGCTGGACCGGTTACAGTGAAATGCGGGTGTTCCGTAATGACCCGCGGATTAGGTTCTCCGGTGAAATTCATGAGCGGATCCAGCCTGCTGTTCATGCGGTGTGTGTGGCGGAGGGGCTGGCGGTTGGCGATGTGAATGTTAGTCTGCAGCACGTGGGCTATGAGGCTGACCAGCGTCCGAAGCTGGCGCGTAATATACCTTTACTGCAAGCCTATCTCGCAAGAGAGCCGAGCCGAATATATTGCTGGTGGCATTTGGGTGAGCAGTTCCGGTTAATGGGCGACCAGGCGCAGGCGTTGGCTGCGTGGGAATCAGGCGTTGCCGAGGCTCGGACGCAGCCGGCAGTTGAGCCTTCCGATGGCATGATATTCGCCGCGTTGATCGTAGCCCGCCATCAAGCGGGGTTGCCGATGGATGACTTGCTGGCGGAGGCGGTGCAGTTGTTCCCTTTACAACACAACCTGCGCTGGATGGTTGGTAAACGTGCCCTGGAAAAGGGAGATGTTGACGAGGCCCGTCAAATTTTCAATGCCTTAACCGAAATAGACCCAGTGCAATTTTTTGATGGGCATGCGGCCTATGATCGTGGGCTATTCACTCACATGGCACAGGAATCCTTGGGCCTTACCGAATTTCGGGCCGGTAATTTTGCGGCCGCGGCCATGCACTACCGGTTGGCGGCTCTTACGGATCCTAACCCGGCACCGCTTCGCGCCAAAGCCGCCTTGGCGGCGGCAAAGGCCTCATTGTTGGCCAAGCAATCGCAGCCGCCACAGGCCACGATAGCGTCGTAACAAAAATCGTAAATGTCGCAGCCGTAGAGAGACGCCCACGGCACTGGCGGGCACATTGTAGCGCAGCGATAAAATTTCGCTAGAAAAGCCGCGCCGTAATTGCCGGAATAGGAAGCGGACCCGCCGAATGGGCTCGGGTTGGGCGGCTTCGGCCACGCATAGCCGCGCTTGCGAGCGGGCGGCGGTACTAATGATGAGGTTAGCGGGTATTGGCTGGCCGTATATGAGTTCCGCCTGAGCACACCAGCTTGTAAGTAACTCCATACCGTTTTCTGGTGCCATTTGTGCGGCAATGGTTTGCCAATCTGCCTCACCCAATGAGCGCGTGAGGCAGATGAATTCCCAGAGGGGTTTGAGGGCTAAAATTCGTTGATTATAGCCATCGTCAGAGGCTTGGTGATGGAGCATGGCGTGCAGGGCCTGCCATGCTGGTGGCAACACCATTGTTGTTCCGGCCTGGATTGTTAAAGGGACAGCATGTCGCCAGATGAACTCAGTCGGCATAAACCGTCGGCCAGCTGGAGCTAGGGCGTCGGTGTGCAGTTCCACCGTGCCGAGGCGGCCGGCGAGTCGCAGTTCCGGCAGATGATGGCTTTGCAAGCCACTCGGGTCATCGGCCATATAGCCGATGCCGGTGAGAGCTTCTATGGCGGTTTGTGCTTGTTCCGGGTGGATCAGCAGGTCGATATCGCGCATCGAACGGGCGGTGCACCAGCTATTGCCGGGATCCAGCAAGTACCGGCCACCTTTCAGGGCCAGTGGGGTTATACCGGCTTGGTTGAGCGCGGTTATGCAAGCAAGTAATTGTGAGCGCAAATCCTCCCGGTGTGCCTGATGGGTGGCGAATGCCTCCTCCAAACGAGTAGTTATGAAACTGGCTCGTCGAATGGGGGCGAGCCCTCTTGGGATGGGGAGCAATAGGTGTTTGGTTTTCAATGACCAGACTAGTGGAGCCAATAAATCCTGTCCGGCTGCAAACGGTACCAACGCAGCCCAATTAAATTGCGAACGATACAGAATTTCTCGCAGTTGGGTGTTGGTCGAAGCTGATGAGTCGGGCTGAAGAATGGCGGAGAGTGTCGCCAACAAGGCTCGATCAGCGATTTTTGGCGGTAACCATTCCATAATGGGATGTTACAGAAATCACCGCGCGGCGAAAGAGCGTGCAAGGTGAAGCTGCTCAAACGAGAGGGCCTAGTGCAGGAACCCTGTTGAAAGCCAAGGAACCGAGGCTACCAGTACCAGGGCCACAACCAGTGCCCCCATGTACGGCCAGATTCGTGTGAGGGCCTCGTCGCTTGAGGTGCGCGCGATAAGGCAGCTTTGGTAAAATCCAACGCCGAAGGGTGGTGAGAATAAACCAATACCCATCGCAAGGATGGCGACGATGGCATATTGTACGATGTCGATGTTGAGTTGCTGGGCGACTGGAAATAGCAGGGGGCCGAAGAGGACCATTGCGGGTAGGCCTTCCAGAACGCTGCCCAGAATAATGAACAGAACGATCGAGACGGCCATGAATCCGAAATTACCGCCGGGTAGGTTGCTCATGATGTTGGTAAGTGTTTGCGCGAATCCGGCTTGGGTGAGCGCCCAGGCCATCACCGAGGCCGTGCCTATGATCAGTAAAATAGCACCTGAGAGAGCGGCGGTGTCGACCAGAATGGGGAATACCCGGCGCCAGTCAAAATGACGATAGACGAAAATACCAACGAAGACAGTGTAAGCCACACCTATGGTTGCAACTTCGGTGGCGGTGGTGGCACCCGACAGGACGGCATAACGGATCAGAAAAGGCAATATCAGGGCAGGAACTGAGACAATGAACAGTCTGCCGGTTTCTCGCACTGATACGCGTGCGCCGACCACAGTCTCGTTGCGGGACCGGAAAAAAATCAAGATGATTAAAGCCAAGGCGGCAATGCCGGCTGGCATCAGGCCGCCGGTAAATAAAGCGGCCGTTGAGACATTTGTAACGGCACCGACGATGATAAGCACCAAACTAGGGGGAATGGTCTCAGACATAGCGGCTGATGAGGCCAGCAAAGCCACTAATTCACCCGGGTGAGCTCCGCGCCGCCGCATTTCAGGCAACAACACTGGCGCGATGGCAGCTTGGTCGGCGGCCTTCGAGCCAGAGATGCCGGCGATGAGATACATCGCACCGATTAATGAGTATGATAGACCACCGCGACGGTGTCCGACCAAGGCGCTTAGCACATTGATCAAGGCACGTGCGAGCCCAGTCATTTCCAGAAGCAGGCCAAGCACAACAAACATCGGTACCGCCAGAAGTTCGATCGAGGACATGCCTTGATCCATCTGGCTGATGATCACCGAAAGTGGAATTGTGGAGGCATAATAGACATAGCCTGCTGTCGCGATGCCAAAGCTGAAAGCGATGGGTACACCGGAAAATATGCAGACGGAAACAACACCAACAAAAAATATGATAAGATCGGCATTGCCAATCGTTTGAAAGATGGGCTCCAGTAACCAGAAGCTAACCCCCACAATACCAGCAACGACCGCCGTGATAGATAATTCGAGTAGATTTGCCCGCTCAAATAATTGGAAAATGGCGGTGATCAACAGCATGGCAAACGCCACGAGTTCACCTGCAATTTCCCACGATCCTGGAATTTGTAAGGTGGGTGTGGTGATTGCCTGTTGTTGTTGCATGTAGGTGTAGCCGGGGATGATAACAACGCCGATAAAAACCAACACGATTAGTGATGAGACTCGTTTCAATAGGCTACGAGCGCGCGGCGGAAGCTTCCCCACAATAAATGTCATGCGCATATGCTCGGTACGGCGCAGAGCTATTACAGCGCCGAGGCTGACGAGCCATAGAAACAGCATCTCAGCTAGTTCGTCGGTCCAGGGCAGCGGATTATCGAGGATGTAGCGAAATACAACTCCAGTGAAAAGAATTCCAATTTCGACTACGATCAAAGTTGCGGCCAGAATTTCGGCTGCAAAACCCGTCCAATGGTCAAGCCAACGTAGAGTAGAGACCGCCAGATCGCGCAAACGGATCATGAAAATACCAGAGATGTTGAGGCGTGACGCCGAACCACAAATAGTTTGAACGTCACGCCGATATGCTTTAACCTAGCGGGCCGGTATATTTTTCCAGCGCTGCCCAGAGGTCGGGGCTGAACTTTGCTTTCCAGGTTGTGTAGAAACCCGATGCTTTCAATTTGTCCCGAAAAGGAGCGGTATCAGGCTTATTGAAAATCATTCCTTGTGCCGTTAACTTTTCCTGCAAGGAATTGTTCAATGCATCACTGTCGAGGCGTTGCTGTGGGGCTTGTTTATTGAAAGCGTTTTCGACGATTTGCTGATAGTCAGCCGGCATGCTGGACCAGAAATCGCCGTTCATCAGCAGCCAGTAGCCAACCCACATATGCCGCGTGAGGGCGCAGTATTTTTGTACCTGGAAAAAATTCTGAGTCTCGATATTGGCCAGCGGGTTTTCCTGACCGTCCACCACGCCAGTTTGCAGGGCGGTATATAGGGCGGCGATGTTCAATACTACGGGCGCGGCGCCTAGGTCTTTAAACAGATCCAGTGAAATAGGGCTGGGCGGGACACGGATTTTGAAGCCCGCGAGGTCGTCCGGTGAATTAATGATTTTGCTCTTTGACGTGGTTTGACGGAAGCCCTCATCCCAGATTTTATGCATTGGGTGCAGGCCGACCTTTTTGATATCAGCGCGCACAATATCGCCGACGCCGCCATCAAGCGCGTTCCAGGCGGTTGGGCCGTCCTTGAAGGCAAAACCGATATTGTCGATCGCGGCGCTAGGGACCAGGGTCGCAAGAATGTTGTCACCGACGGCCATCATTTGAATGATACCGGACCGCAATTCGGAAAGCATGTGGGTGTCATCGCCAAGCTGGCTGCTTGGGAAAACTTGGACGGTTACGTTACCTTTTGTTAGTTCACTGATCTCCTTACCAGCGGCTATAGCACGCACGGAACTAGGATGATCAGCAGCCAAGTCTATACCAAATTTGATCACAAAGGTCTGCGCCGCTTTGGCGGGCTTATGAATTATCGCAGCGGCACCAAGGCCGGCAGCACCAGTTAGAAATTTTTTACGTGAAATCATGATTCGGGTCCTTCCCAATTGTAACGGATATTTTGGATCTGGCGCACCATGACGCCCGAGGATAGTTTAGCAAATAGTCTAACCATTGTCCGCTTAAGGTCAATGATCATGATAATGTGCAGCGCAACATTGCAACGTGCGGTTAAGTTGTTTCCACTTGATCGAAGCGACCCAACTCGGCCAGGATTTTTTGATTATGCTCACCGACTGCAGGAACGGGCCCCATAACTGGCTCTAAACCGGGAATTGTCAGCGCTGGCAGGAAGACCTCCTGTGGACCAGCCTCACTGCCAACCGTGCGCAGCCTGTGGCGTTGATGAAGTTGCGGGTGTTGTAAAAAATCTTCCACGGTATTCAGCCGGGCGTTCGCGATCGCGGCTTGTTCCAGACGTTCGATGACTTCGTCGCTGGTCCAGGCCGCGAAGGCCGTTTCAATGGTTGCCTCCAGAACGTCCCGGTTGGCCATCCGGGCAGGGTTTGAATTGAACCGTGGGTCGTTTGCCATCGGGATATCGGCCATCACCAGTTTGCAAAAATTTAACCATTCGCGCTCATTTTGGATACCAAAAAATATCGTTTTGCCGTCCCCGGTGCGGAATGGGCCGTACGGTGAGATCGTAGCATGGCGAGCCCCTGAGCGTTGCAGCGGTACGCCGCCGTCGCGCGTATAGTACGCGGGGTAACTCATCCATTCGCTCATTGAGTCGAACAAGGAAACTTCCAAGGCAGTTCCCGCGCCGGTTCGCTCACGGCTGTAAAGGGCCATAAGAATGCCTTGCAGCGCATACATGCCAGTGGCGATATCAACGATGGAGAGGCCCGATTTTGCTTGCGCATCCGGTGTGCCGTTAATCGACAAAAAACCGGTCTCGCACTGTACTAACAGGTCGTAGGCTTTTTTGTTTTGATAGGGTCCTCCCACGCCGTAACCTGAAATGTCACAGGCGATGAGGCGTGGAAAGCGAGCGATCAATGTTTTAGCATCAAGACCCATTTTAGCCGCCGCGCCAGGTGCCAGATTTTGTAAAAATATGTCGGCGTGCGGTAACAATTCATCAAGTGTTTCCCGGCCAAATTCCGATTTCAGGTCGATGGCCAGGCTTTCCTTTGAGCGGTTTGTCCAAACAAATTGGCTAGATAAGCCATTCATGACATGATCATAGCCGCGGCAGAAATCGCCATCCCCGGGCCGCTCAATTTTGATTACGCGGGCACCCCAATCGGCTAGATGACGGCTTGCGGTAGGTGCCGCGATCGCCTGTTCCAGAGACACGACTGTAATACCAGATAGCGGAAGATTCATCGGTCTCCTCCAAACAATCGTTGGGCTGATCTGCGTCTATTTGGACGCAAGCGGTAAGCGGCCTTCAATAGCGTAAGCGGGATCGCTGTATCCAGGTGTCGAAGCGTGGCCAACAGGGACGAGGCTATCGACGAAGGCCTCGTCATCGGGCGTGAAATGATAGTCAAGTGCGCCCAGGTAATCTTCCCATTGCGCCTCGGTGCGCGGCCCGCCGATGGAAGCGGTAATTAGGCTGTTATTTAATACCCACGCCACCGCGAATTGACCGGGCGTGATGCCGTGCGCTTGGGCACGTTCAACAAATTTCTGTGCAATGACTAAGCTTTCATCGCGCCATTCGGTTTCCATGATGCGTTTGTCGTTGCGTCCGGCGCGGGACTCGGTGGGTGGTTGTGCACCGGGTTTGTATTTGCCGGTTAGTACGCCGCGTGCCAGGGGGCTGTAGGGAACAATGCCGAGACCATAGTGAGCGCAGGCAGGCAGATGTTCAACCTCAGGCTGCCGATTAACAGCGTTATAGTAAGGTTGGCTGACCACGGGGCGATCAATTCCGGCAGCATCGCACAGGCGAGAGATTTCCGCCACGCGCCAGCCACGGAAGTTAGAGACGCCGAAATGGCGGATTTTTCCAGCTCGGATGAGATCGGAGAGGGCCAGAACAGTTTCTTCCAGCGGCGTGCTATGGTCTTCCCGATGCAGGTAGAGAATATCGATAACGCCGGTGTTGAGCCGCTTGAGGCTGGCTTCAGTGGCTTGCTGAATATGAATACGTGAAAGGCCGCGATCATTAGGGCCAGGTCCGGTTGGGTTAGCAATTTTGGTGGCGAGAACCCAGTGGCTGCGGTCATGCGCTATGGCGCGGCCGACAATCTCCTCGGATTTTCCGTCGCAATACACATCAGCAGTATCGATGAAGTTGATACCGGAAGTTTTGGCACTGGCAATAATTCGGTTGGCCGTTGGCTCGTCAGTCGGGCCACCAAACATCATTGTTCCCAAGCAGAGTTGCGAGACTTTTAAGCCGCTGCGACCAAGTTTGCGGTAATCCATCTGATCAAGCTCCTATAGCGAATAAATTTAAGGTCATTATCATAGATTATTTTTACATCGATTGTAGAGTTGTCTCAGATAATGAGAGTTGCTCTTTTTGGGCCATGGAGACTGTCATATAGCCTATATTTAGCTCTATTAAAAAGGCGGTAAGACGTGCAATTTTCTCAACTGTGCCGCGCCGCTTGAACAACTAAAAAGTAAAATTGTAGCCGAATGTAACGCTCGAACGCTGGTTGAGAGCTGAAAATCAAAATTTCTGAGAGTCTTGCCTCGTTGACTATGGTAATTTTAACTGCGGTTGGTAAGCGTGCTTTGCTCTAAGGTGAGATTGCTTTTGGGGGGCGGAGCCAGAGGATGATCCTGAGTAAGACGAGCAAAATGCTTACGCTCATGAAACCTGCACTGATGGGTTGTTGGAAGAAAACTGCCATGTTGCCGTGCGAGAGGAGCAGTGAGCGGCGAAAGTTATCTTCGACCAGCGGGCCCAATACGAAGCCTAGTAGGATGGGGGCAACTGGAAAGTCGAGAGTGATGAATATGGCACCGGCAACCCCAAAGGCCAGGACTTCCCAAACCTCGAACAAGTTATTCTGGGTACTGAATACGCCGACCGCGATGAAGAACAATGCTGAGGGAAATAGAAAGCGGTAAGGCACTTGCAGCAACTTCACCCATAAGCCAATGAGGGGGACGTTCAGCAGTAACAACAGCACATTACCGATCCAGAAACTGGCAATGAGGCCCCAAAACAGATCGGCGTGGTCACTGATCAGCATCGGACCAGGTTGGATGCCTTGAATCAGCAAAGCGCCCAGAATCAGTGCCATCACGGGGTCTCCTGGAATGCCCAGGCTCATGGTGGGGATGAAATCAACCTGTGTTTTGGAATGCGAAGCGGCTTCAGGTGCTGCAACTCCCTCCAGCGCGCCGTGGCCGAAGCGCTCGGGGTTTTTGGCTAATCTGCGTTCAATGGCATAGGCGATAAAAGTTGTGATTGTAGGGCCGGTTCCTGGCATAGCGCCGAATAATGTGCCGACGAGGGTGCCGCGTACCATTGGCATGAAGGATTGCCGGAGTTCTGCCAAGCTCGGGCGCATGTCTCGCAACCGCATCTTGATAGGGCGTGAGGCAACATTCAGGCTGTTCACATTGCGCAAAAATTCTGCGACGCCAAACATGCCAAGCGCGATAGCGACAAGTTCGACACCGTCATCAAGATTGGTGATGCCGAATGTAAAGCGCTGAATACCTGTCATGACGTCGGTGCCAGGGACACTGAGCAATAATCCAATGACGACCATGGCGACACCTTTGAGCGGAGAACCGCGCGACATGGTGGCACCGGACAACAGGCCGAGCAGCATAATCGAAAAAATCTCGGGCGGGCCAAATTTGAAGGCGATGCTAACCAGCAGAGGCGAGGCTAATACCATGACTGTAATGCCGACTGAGGCTGCGAAGAACGAACTTAGCATGGTAATGCCGAGGGCGGTACCGGCCTTACCTTGCAGTGTGAGCGGGTAGCCATCCAGGCAGGTGACGGCATGGGGTGGATGGCAGGGCAGGTTGAGCAATATGGCGCCGATTGCCCCACCATATTGCGAGCCATAAAAAATTCCCGCCAGCATGAGGATGGCGGGGATAGGGTGCATGGCGTAGGTAAGTGGCAGCAGCATGGAAATAGCCGAAAGCGCCCCCATACCCGGTAATACGCCGATGAGATTACCAACCATCACGCCGATGAGTGACCAGACGAGATTTTCTGGTTGAATGGCGACGCCGAAGCCATGCCACAGGCCAAGGATGGATTGACCGATCATGCTAACCCCAGATGAATAATGGGAACTGCACTTGCAGCAGCCAGCTAAAAACAACTAGACAGACGATGGTCATTGCGGCTGCAAGGCTCAACGCGGCTTTCAATGAATTTTTCCGATCGCCAAACGCCGCGATCAGCACCGTTAGGAAGGTGGCAGGCAAAAGCCCGAAATATTTACCGGCGATGACGAAGGCAACGAGGCTGGCGCAGATACAGACCCAGCCGCGCCATTGTGGATGAAACAACGTTTCAGGGATGCTGATCGCCGTGCGCAGACCAGTGAAAATAATCAGTGCACCGGTAATCGCCAGAATGATCCCGAGTGACATCGGAAAAAATCCCGGTCCCATTTGCTGTAAGGACCCCAGGTCGTAGTCAGAGGCTTTCAGGCTGGTGCCAAGCCCGATCAGCAACATAAGGCCGCCGCCCAGCAGGTCCTTGAGATTGAGCGTGCTGGGTCTCATCATTCGGTGGGGATCTCAAAGCCGCTTTGCTCACGGAGGATTTGCGTGCTGCCGCCGGTTAACAGGTCGACGAGGTGATGAGCGGCTTGTGGATGAATGGCTTTGGCGCTGACGGCTGCTGAATAAACTGTAGATAGTCCAAATTCAGGGGGGAGGGCGCCAACCAAGGCGAGGCCGGGTGTGTATTTTATCTCGGTGATCTGGGTTGAACCGATGGCGTTCTCTGCCGAACTATCCGCCAGATGGCGCATCGCTGTAGCACCGTTGGGATAGGGTTTGAGGTAGGGAGCAACCTTTTCATCGATGCCGAGTTTTTTGAGAATTTTCATGAAGTGAATCCCGGCGGTTGAGTTATACGGGTCGGGAATATAAATGCCTTTGGCCAACTGCAATGCTGCCGCTAGGCCGGGTGCTGTTGAAATGTCAGGTGCGGCATGGCTCATGGGGACAGCCACACCGGTGCTTACGGCACCGAGAGGTTTGGCAGACCCTGGCACCAGCAGACCTTCAATGGTGAGTTCGGCGATTTGTTTAGCGGTCAGGATTAAAACATCACATACGTCGCCCGCCACGAACTTTTCCCTAATGGAACCGACGGCGTTGAAAACCCCATCAATTTCATAGCCGGTTTCGGAGGTGAAGCGGGCTTGCAGATTTAATACGAGTCCCTTTGAGGCGCCGGCGGCAAGAATGTGGATGATCAAAGCAAATGTCTCCGGGTTTTAGTGTCAGATGGTGGCTAGAATGCGCTCAGCGGTGATGGGCAATTGCCGGATTCGAACTCCTAATGCGTTGAAGACTGCATTGGCGATGGCGGCAGCTGTAGGGCCAATAGAACACTCTCCGGCACCCAGGGAAGGTTCGCAGGAGGGGATGAGGTGGACATCAATGGCGGGAACTTCGGTGAATCGCAAAATAGGGTAGCTCTCCCAGCTATTCGAAGTCACTTTGGCGCGGTCAAAATGGACGGCTTCTTTGAGGGCCCAGCTCGTGGCCTGAATGGCACCACCTTCGATTTGGTTTTTGACACCATCTGGGTTTATCACGAGGCCTACATCAACCGCGATCGTGAGCCGTTGAACATGAATTTCGTTGGTGGCGGCAATGTCGGCAACAACAGCGCAATAGCCGCCGGTGTTTTTGTAGCGGGCGTAACCAAAGCCCCGGCCGATACCTTCAGTTGTGGAGGATGGCTTGCTGCTGGATTTTTCAAGTGCGAGGTTGATCACGGCGCAAGCGCGCTGGTCGGTAATATAGCGTAAGCGAAACATAATAGGGTCGCAGTTGGCCTTGGCGGCAAGTTCATCCATGAAGGACTCAACAGCGAACACGTTAGCCAGCGCACCGAGGGAGCGCATGGCTGACGTTCGTAATGGCATGTCCAGGACACGATGATTAACTACCTGCCAGTTGGGAAATTGATAGCCTGGAACAGCGTTGCGTTCGGCGCCGCCGCCGCCTGCCAAGGGGGGGTTGATAGCGGAGAGGCGCTTAAATGGTTTTGCCAGATACCAGGCACCGAGCAAGGCCGGGCTGCTGCCACGGCCGGGGCGCGACGTATGGCCGTTGCTCCAGACGCTGTGCCGCCAACCTACGATGCCTCCATTGGTGTCGATGTCCGCCTCCAGTTCGACCTCCATGGCGGGGCTGAAGGGGGCCCAGGTCAGTTCATCGGCACGCGACCACATGACACGTACTGGTCGCCCATGGGCATTGCGGGCCAGCCAGGCGGCGTCGAATGCCACGTCGTCTGCTGGATTATGGCCATAGCAGCCGGCTCCCTCGACATGCTGGATAATAATGTCATCAGTGGACATGCCGAACGCGAGGGCCAAATCGGTACGGAGGTTATAAATACCCTGGCTGTGGGTCCACACTTTCAGACGCTCACCATCAAATTGTGCCAAGGCGCAGGACGGCGCGATGGAAGCGTGGGCCATGAACGGCTTACTGAACCGTGCCGTGATTGTTTGGCTAACCGCGGCGGTGGGTGTGGATGGAGCATTCGAAGTAGTTGTTTCGGCTTTACTACTGCGGAGCCAGCCGGACAAATTGGTCTCGTCTGGCAATGGCTGATTTGACTGCGTCCACACGGCGTTGATTTGTAGTTTCGCGAATGCGGCATCAGCATGATGCTGACTATGAGCCAAAACGGCAAGCAGAGAGCCGTCGCGTACCACGCTGATGACGCCGGAGTTGGCACATACTGCGGCTTCATCAACCGAAATAAGCGTGGCGCCGACGGCGTTAGGCCGTAATATGCGTCCGTGCACCATACCGGGAAGTTCAAGGTCATGGATGAAACGGCTGTTGCCGAATACTTTATCCGGTAAGTCCAACCGGTTGGTCGATGTGCCGACTATGCTGTACGCGCTTGTGGACTTTGTTGGCGTGAGGCCGGTGGCTTCGCGGTCGAGCAGTGTATCATCGGCCAGTGCCGCATAGCTGGTTTTGGAGCCTCGATGACCGGTGAAGATACCAGCTTCAATAGTCAGGGCAGAGACTGGTTCCCCCAATTTTTGTGCGGCTAGGTTGAGGTAAATTGCTCGTATCTCGGCGCAGACCTGTCGTAGGGCGCGCCCGGAATCCTGGATGGAGAGACTGCCGGAGGTAACCAATTCATTGGGGCTAAATTCGGTGTTGGCTGCCACCATTGAGATGGCGCTTTGGTCGACATCGAGTTCTTCCGCGACAATTTGTGCGAGTGCGGTGAGGATACCCTGGCCGAGTTCAACCTTGCCGGAATATACGATCACGCCTCCGTCAGGCAAAATTCTCAACCATTGGCTAAGGCGGCGATTGGTATTTAAGCTACCCGGCAGGGTGCCCAGCTTGTTGTCATGGGGAATAGCGAAACCTTGGCTCATGGGTTTTGCGAGACCTGTAGAACCGCCTGTACAACGCGGTTATGGGTGCCGCAACGGCACAGGTTGCGGTCTAGCGCGGCTTTAATCTCAGCCTCTGATGGATGAGGGGTGTGATTAAGCAAAGCGGCAGCGCTGATGATTATCCCGGATGTGCAAAAGCCGCACTGAGCAGCTTGCGCAATGAGAAATTCCTGTTGCAGCCGATGCGGATGCTCACGCGTACCTAAGCCTTCAATGGTCGTTATGGTTTTATTAGCCACTGACCATAGGGGGGTATCACAGGCGGCGACGGCAAATCCGTCGATTAACACAAAGCATGCACCACATTGGTTGCTGCCGCAGCCAAAGCGAGTGCCCTTTAATTGCAAATTATCGCGGAGGATATTCAATAGCGGAATATTCTTATCTTCATTCAGCCGGCACACCTGCCCATTAACAGTTATGCTAATGGGCGGGGCTGGCGTCATTGTATTTTCTGCAGTCATACTCAGCCTATTTGGTTATTTTAAGTCCGGCGAGTTTGATAACATTTGCCCATTTTACAATGTCCGTTTGAATATATTTGCCAAATTGTGTCGGCGTCATGATCATTGGTGTCGCACCTTGTTTTAGCCACTCCGCCTGCACAGCAGGGTCCTGGGCAACCTTGGTGATATCGGCATTTAGTTTAGCCACAATATCAGCTGGCGTACCTTTGGGAGCCACCACGCCAAGCCAGATTTCCGCATCGTAGCCAGGAATGGTCTGGGCCACAGTCGGCAGATTCGGCAGTACTTTTGAAGTGGTAGAACCGGTAGTGGCGATAGCAGTGACTTTGCCGGAATTAATAAGACCCAGCATGGTGGTCGTGGCATCGAACATCATGTCAACCTGACCGCCCATTACGTCCACACGCGCCTCTGAACTTCCCTTAAACGGCACATGAAGAATAGAAACACCGCCCATCTGGTTGAGCAATTCGCCGGCCATGTAATACGGTGTCCCGGGGCCGGATGAAGCAAAGGTCAGGCCATTTGGTTTTTGTTTGGCGAGAGCGAGCAATGCGGGGATGGTTTTGATCCCGAGAGTGGGACGAGTGACCAGGACGAGTTCGGAAGTGTTTATGGGGGCGACAGGAACAAAGTTAGATAGAAGTTTGAAAGGCTTGTTTGGGAATAGAGTTTCATTAACTGTATGTGTATTAGATATGATCAATAGCGTGTAGCCATCCGGCGCACTCGTGGCGGCGGCTTCAGAGCCTATGATGGAGCCAGCGCCAGGGCGGTCCTCAACGATGAAAGATTGACCGGTTTGGGCCGTGAGGCGTTGTGCGAGGATGCGTCCGTAAACGTCTGCTGACCCGCCTGCGGCGAACGGCACAATAATTGTGACTGGGCGACTAGGGTATGAATCTGCGAAAGCCGAGGCTGGCAAAGCCAGCATCAGGCCAAATGCAGCAAGTGCTACGATGGATCGGTAGGCTGAGTGGAGTAACGATTTCAGTGACATATCAGTTCATCCCTTTTTAAAAGCCGTTTTAGCCCGGTTATTTATTAGATTAAGCTGCGATCGCATTTGTTAAAGTACCAAGACGATCAATCGAAATTTTAATCACATCGCCAGGATTCAGAAATTTTGGAGGGTTGAACCCGATGCCAACTCCAGCCGGGGTGCCGGTAGCGATAATATCGCCAGGGAGAAGTGTCATGCCCGCAGATAGAGTTTCGATGATAGTCGGAATATCAAAGATCAAATCGCGGGTGTTAGCATTTTGGCGTAGCTCATTATTAACCCAGCATTTGACATTAAGGTTGGCGGCATCTCCAACTTCATCTGCAGTCACTACCCACGGACCCATCGGACAAAATGTGTCCATTGATTTGCCAATGAACCACTGGCGATGCTTTTGCTGAAGGTCGCGTGCTGTGACATCGTTGACGATGGTATAGCCCCAGACATGTTTGAGGGCGTCGGCTCTGCTGATGCCGCGGCCAGGTTTGCCGATCACAATGGCGAGTTCTGCTTCGTAGTCTAACTGTTCAGTAATGTCCAAAAATCGCAATATGTTATCGCCATCAGCGATTACGGTAGTGGGAGCTTTGGTGAAAACCACGGGAAATGCAGGTGCCATTTCACCTTTGGCGGCTGAAGTATCGAAGCCCGATTGCGCAAACTCCTTGGCATGCTCATGGTAGTTTTTGCCAACACAAAAAATGTTGCGGTGCGGGTGCGTGATGGGAGCCAGTAATTTTTGGCCAGTTAAATTCTGCCAATTGATAGGAATACCGATGGTTGGGGGTGAGGGCATGCACTCGATCAAGTTTATCAGGTTGCCGCTAAAGTTTGGGACCACCTGACTGACCGGACAAAAACTCTGACCATCTGGGGAAATAATGACAACGCTCGGCTTTCCAGCGATCTCCAAAGTCGCAAAACGCATAATGAATCCTCCTAATTGGTTGATTTTGGTCGGATTTTATTGCGCCGACAAGATTAAAAGCAAGCATATCCGTGGAGTAGTGGGCCGTCAACATTGGATTATTCCCGCATATTGAACCAATCTATACCAATTATTCAAAATATCATTTAATGTTGGCGCGTATCATCTTGGTATGGAACACCGCCTTTGAAATTTGATTCTGGCTACACCCTCAAAGAAACGCTGCTTGAGAATCTTCGGTCGGCGCGTTGGCGACCGGGAGAGAAATTGCCCGCTGAGCGGCATTTGTGTGTGCTATACGATGTCGGACGATCAACCGTTCGCCGCACTTTAGCGGAGTTGAAATCGCGCGGCCTGGTGAAGCAGATCATGGGAAGCGGCACTTATGTCGCAGATGATATTGCAGACAAATTACCGCCGGTTGTGTCATCTGAATTTGTTATAAGCCCCTCGGAATTGATGGAAGCAAGGTTGATTTTTGAACCAGGGATGATTGATTTGGCAGTACGTAATGCCACCAGTGCTGACTTTGCGATTCTGGAACAATGCTGCAGAAATGCAGATGAAGCTGAGACTGTTGAACAGTTTGAATATTGGGACGACGCCTTTCACCGAGCGCTGGCAGCGGCCACGCATAATGGGTTAGTGATTAACGTGCTTACGTTGATGTCGAAGGTTCGAGATCAAAGTGAGTGGGGGCTTTTAAAGAAGAAGAGTGCCACGCCCGAACGCCGGGCGGCTTACCAGCGCGAACATTGGACCATATTAGGGGAACTTCGCCAACGCGAGGTCGAAACTGCGCGGCAAGCGCTGTTTAATCACCTTGTTCACGTCAGGCGTAATATGTTCGGATATTAAACGCAGATTGCGAGTGATAATCAGTCCAGATTTAAAAAAACTTTATCAGCAATTATAATTTAAAAATGGGTTTCAGATAGAAACCGCTTGGCAAACGGGCAGAATATGCGGTATAAATTACTTACTTAATGAAAAAATGAATATGTGAAGGAATCGAAGCTAATG
>VFSW01004090.1_pt1 | contig 21741 bp, 19 predicted proteins | sample 5358111 | NCBI WGS metagenome assembly VFSW01 (sample SAMN11554181, study PRJNA540505) | mine drainage metagenome | isolation source: sediment from site ElyBrook_90M | place: USA: Ely Copper Mine, Vershire, VT | collected 2017 | reverse complement strand
CAGTTCAGGCATCACATCGCCGGTGGCTGCCAGCAGGCCGAAACAACCCGTAATCATCATATCTCCAAATGGGGCAGCGAAATAAGGGCTTAGCCTCGACCCCTTCAACAGGCTGCGCCGCGGCCCGGTTACCGCCAGGCTGATCCCAAGGCGATGAAGATCAAACGGCTGGCTTGAATAAACCAACGCGCCGTGACCTTGCTGGTTATAAACATCTTCATTTTGAAGCGTTCCGGCTGCCAGACTGCGCAAGAGCGCTTCCAGCTGTGGGAGATCGATCTCTCCGGTGTGGTGCTCGAATACGCCCTCAATGCCTGCTGGCCCCAGGCGGAAAGCCAGGGTGTGAAAGTTGCCAATATTGGCCACCAGTATACCGGGTAGACAGGCCACCTGCGGGTCGAGCGTTGCCCCCAATACTGCCGCCGGGGCAGTGTCCATGACCACCAGTGGGACAGGTAACCCTCTGGCTGACCTGGCTACGGCTTGCAGGCGCGTCATGCTGGGTGGAATATCTTGCTGGCGGTAGGCAAAGGCGCTTAACCGGTTTTCCTGGCGGATGCGCTGGTCGAGATAATCAAAGCGGAACCGCCGGTCCGAAACACCTCTGGGTGCATCGCCATGGTCGAACACGGCTACCGCTACGGCTGCCAGTTGGTCGAGGGAGACGCCGAACTGTTCGAGCGTACGCGAAATCAGTGGGAAATCGAAATCGGCCAGCTCGATCCGCTGTACTGTTTCAGGCAGGTGGAGCGCTTCGTCTTCGCTGACCAGCGTGATCCCCATGGCCCGGATTCTTTCCAGGTCGTCGTTGATTGTGCGCGCTGCATCCGGCAAGGCATACACCGCCCGCCCTGCTCTCAGGTGAGCTTCGACCGCCCACGAACTGGGCCCGCCGCCCATCGTCACGCCTGCCAAAAACACGGGCTGCCGCAGTTGTGTAGCCTGGCGCAGTTTGCCTCTGACGATCATGGTGGGGGAAGGCAGCACCATTTTATAACCATTTTGCGGGTCGATCTGCGAATTGTAAAGAAAAATATCCTGTGTGCCGGTGCCAATATCGACGGTTAGAATTTTCATGACTTCAGCAATTGCGCCTTTTTGGTTTTCAGGAAATTTGTCTGAAGTTTACCATAAATATGTTCCATCCCCGTGCAGGGCAATTCATGTATACTGGATAACAGAAGGTTCATCCGAAGGATCCACTTTTTTATAATCAAAAAAACCTAGGTTTTTTGATTATAAAAAAGTGGTTTCCTCATTTTTAGAATATGTTCTTAGTCTAAAATTGGAATAGTTGAGGAGGGCTATGTCCCTGGAATCTGAAGAAAAACGTTGGGAAGAAGAGATGCTGAACCCGGCGCTCAAGCGTTTTCCCGAACGCAAGCCGAAATTTGAAACCCTGTCTGGTATCAGCATGCCACGTCTGGGCCTGCCCGAGGAGATGGATTACATGCAGGAACTTGGTTTCCCTGGCGAATACCCGTTCACCCGCGGTATTCAACCCACCATGTACCGCGGCCGCCTGTGGACCATGCGCCAATATGCCGGGTTTGCCAGTGCTGAAGAATCTAACCTGCGCTACCGCTATCTGCTCCAACAAGGGCAGACCGGCCTATCGGTGGCCTTTGACCTGCCCACCCAAATTGGTTACGACGCCGACGATTCGATCTCAGCCGGTGAGGTCGGCAAGGTGGGCGTGTCGATTTCATCTTTGGAAGATATGCAATTGCTTTTCAAAGAAATCCCGCTTGACAAAGTATCCACCAGCATGACCATCAACGCTCCGGCAGCCGTCCTGCTGGCCATGTACATCGCGGTTGGCCGGCGCCAGGGTGTGGATGAACGGAAACTGCGTGGGACGATCCAGAATGACATTTTGAAAGAATTTGTGGCGCGCGGCACCTACATCTACCCGCCGGCGCCTTCTATGCGTTTGATCACGGATACCTTCCAATACTGCCAGGTACACGTTCCCAACTGGAATACGATCAGCATTTCTGGCTACCATATCCGCGAAGCCGGTTCCACAGCCGTGCAGGAAGTGGCGTTTACGCTGGCCAATGCCATCGCCTACGTCCATGAAGCCATTAAAGCCGGGCTGGCGGTGGACGAATTTGCCCCGCAGCTCTCGTTTTTCTTCAATGCCCACAATAATTTCCTCGAAGAGGTGGCCAAGTACCGGGCGGCGCGGCGCCTGTGGGCCGAAATCATGCGCCAGCGCTTTGGCGCCAAAGACCCGCGCTCGCTGATGCTGCGTTTCCATACTCAGACTGCCGGTTCGACTTTGACCGCCCAGCAGCCGGAAAACAATGTTGTACGGGTGACCCTGCAGGCCCTGGCGGCGGTGTTGGGCGGCACGCAATCGCTGCATACTAACAGTATGGATGAGGCGCTGTGGCTGCCTACAGAGAAATCGGTACGGGTGGCCTTGCGCACCCAGCAGATCATTGGCTACGAATCGGGGGTAGCCGACACGGTCGACCCGCTGGCGGGTTCTTACGTGATCGAGAACCTTACCGGCCAGATCTGCGATCTGGCCACGCAATATATCGAGAAGATCGACAGTATGGGCGGCGCACTGGCCGCCATTGAAAACGGCTACATCCAGGGTGAGATCCAGGAAGCGGCCTATCGTTTCCAGAAACAGGTCGAAACCGGCGAGCAGACCGTGGTGGGCGTAAATGCTTTCCAGACCCAGGAAAAAATTGAGTTGGAACGGGTGAAAGTTGACCCGCAAATTGAAAGGAATCAGTGTGATCGCCTGGCCGACCTGCGCGCCCGGCGCGATGCTGCCAGGACCGGCGAACTGATCGCCCGACTGGACGCGGCGGCCCGCAGCCGGGAAAACTTGATGCCGCTCTTCATCGAGTGTGTCGAAAATTCACTCACCCTGGGCGAAATTTGTACCGCTTTGCGCCGGGTGTGGGGTGAATACCAACCGCCTGCCTGGCTATAAGGAAATAAATATGCCAAAAATCAATAAAATCAATCACATTGCCATCGCGGTGGTCGATATCGACAGCGCTTTGAGCTTCTGGCGGGATGCCATGGGGCTGAGCGTCGATCACATCGAAGACGTCCCCAGCCAGAAAGCCGTGGTAGCTTTCCTGCCTTGTGGAGACAGTGAAGTTGAGCTGGTCAAACCCACTGCCGAAGATACCGGCGTGGCTAAATTCCTGGCCGAGCGGGGCGGCGGCCTGCACCACCTGTGTTTCGAGGTGGACGACATCGATACCATGCTGGCGCAATTGAAGTCAAAGGGCGTGCGCCTGATCAATGAGGTGGCCATGCAACTTCCCGGTCGTAAAATGGCTTTTGTTCACCCTAAAAGCACCGGGGGCGTGTTGGTAGAGTTGTACCAAATTACGATAAATGATCTTCTGCCCGAATAATTGGGGCTGGAAGATTGGGCTTTGCCTTCTTCACCAAATATTTATCAACTTGCACTATTATGCAAGATGAGAGAAACGCCGGTCATATAAATACTCACGCAGATTCAGAAAGGTTTCTAATGAGGAGAATCAAGTTACTTTCCGTTTGGATGCTGGTTGCTCTACTACTCAGTAGTTGTTTACCGGCCGCTGCGCCCGTGATCGCCAGTCCGACTGCCACGCTGCCCCCGGTGGTTAACAATCCGCCCACTCAAACGAGTCTGCCGCCGACTGCTGCTCCGACCCAGACGCCCTATATCATTGTGGTTACGGCGACGCCCCAGGCCGCTACCACTACCCCTGAACCAACCCAGGCGCCAGCTGCGACGGCGACGCCTGCCCTGCCGGCCGCCACCTCTCAGGCCAGTGTATCCGGCTGCAACAAGGCCGGGTTCATGAGCGATATGAACTATCCGAATGGTTCGGTGGTAGCCGTCACACAGGTTTTCACCAAGACCTGGCGGATTGTCAACCAGGGTACCTGCACCTGGTCGTCCAATTACCAGATCGTTCCAGCACAGGGCGGCGGATCGGTTTCTTACAACCTGGGGGTCAGCGTCCCGCCTGGTCATTACGTCGATATTTCATTGACTTTTACGGCCCCCTCGACCGCCGGAGCGTATGGCGGTTCTTTCAAATTACAAAGCCCGGATGGCGAAGTGTTCGGGGTTGGCGCGGATGGGAATGCCTCCTTCGGGTTCCTGGTAGACGTTCAGAATATCAATACGCCTACCTCGTTTCGCGTGACGGACGTCGACATGGGCATCAACGCCTCCTCGGTTGACGTCTCTTGCCCGTCTGGGAAGAAGTTTGTGTTCACGGCCAATATTTCTGTCAGCGGCCCTGGTACGATCACTTATCACTGGATTTTCAGCAATGGCGACGAAACCGACAACGAGAACCTGACCTTCGATGAAAAAGGCAGCCAATCGGTATCCACTTCCTGGACATTGGGGTCCAAGAAAGACGTCAGCCCTAATCCATATACCGGATGGGCTCAGTTATATGTCGACAGTCCTAACAACCAGAGTTTCGCCAGGGTTCACTTTTCGATTGAATGTCATTGACCTGCTTGATTTATATTGTCCGCCAACTTGATCGCCACCTCCACATTCCATTTCGTTTTACGAGGCTCGATCTTGGGGTCGGTTAGGTAGGACTCGTAACGCGCCCGAAACGCATCGCCGTTCTCGTCGTCCCATCTGTCCCAGGCGATCTGGTTGGCTTTTGCCCATTCAACCAGGGTTTTATTGCCGGCCAATCCTGACCCGGTATAAATGAGGCTGGCATACCGGCCCGCCGGAAGCATCCCGGCGGTCACCCAGCCGTCATTTTCCATAGGCGTTTCAACCGGAATGCCTACTTCAATATCCATTTCGCCTTCCATATCAATCACGTAAAAGCGTAGGAAAGGCGCTCTTGACGGCTTGACGTTATGCTTCCTGGTCCAGTTATTCATTTCTTTGAATAGCTGATTGACCACTTTCGACATGCCCAACATGGGGGTGCGTGTCCTGATTCCCATGTAAGGTTGTTCCGTTCGTTCATCGATTTTCGGCCCGCTAATGATAGTCATCGTATATCCTCCGTCATCTCTTGCTAATCTTTAGTCATTTTATCATAAATAGATCAATTGTTCCATGCTTGCCTGACTCCTGACCCCTGATACTTGACAGCCTTTACTGACGACTCTCCGCCCCTTGACAGGGATGTTATAATATTCGTTTGCAAATTTAACGGATTTGATCACAATAAAACAATTGTGCTATAATCGAGGAATTTCCTCGTGTAAAGGTGATTTATGACTCAGAATGTTATCCGGATTGTCGGGGCGCGTGAACATAACCTAAAGAATATTACCGTGGAAATCCCGCGCGATAAACTGGTGGTCATCACCGGTTTATCCGGCTCGGGTAAATCGTCCCTGGCTTTCGATACGATCTTTGCCGAAGGACAGCGGCGTTACGTTGAATCTCTTTCGGCTTACGCTCGCCAGTTTCTGGGACAGATGGACAAGCCCGACGTCGATTCGATTGAAGGCTTATCCCCGGCAGTCTCCATCGACCAGAAGGCCACCTCACACAACCCACGTTCGACCGTCGGTACGGTAACTGAGATCTACGATTACCTGCGCTTGCTGTTTGCCCGCGTGGGCATCCCGCACTGCCCGATTTGCGGCAGAGAGGTTATGCGCCAATCTGCCCAGGAGATCGTGGATATCATCCAGGCTCTTCCGTCTGGCAGCCGCTTGCTCGTCCTGGCGCCCATCGTGCGCGGCCGCAAAGGCACTTACCAGGCCGCCTTTGACGAGATCCGTAAGGCGGGTTTCGAGCGCGTGCGCGTGGACGGTAAGGTATTCCGGCTGGATGAAGAGATCAGCCTGGACCGTTATAAGATCCACACCATCGAGGCGGTCGTTGACCGCCTGGTGATAAACTCTGACGGCGGGAGCGAAGAAGAAACCCAAACGGCGGTGTCGCGCCTGACCGACTCGGTTGAGACCGCCCTTAAAGTGGGGGAGGGCTACCTGACCATCCAGAACCTGACCGAGCCGCCGCAAGACCTGTTTTTTTCGGAGCATCTGGCCTGCCCGGAGCATGGAGTCAGCTTACCCGAAATCGAGCCAAGGACTTTTTCATTCAATACACCTCACGGCGCCTGCCCGGATTGCCAGGGACTCGGCAGCCGGTTGGAAATCGACCCCGACCTGCTCATCCCCGATCCTGACCGGCCGTTGAATGAAGGCGCGATCGTAGCCCTGGAATGGAACGGGCCGCGTGATCAGGGCGGCTATTATTGGCAGATGGTCGAGGCGGTCGCCGGAATGTATTCGATCAACCTGGATGCCCCGGTAAAAGATATTCCCAAGGACAAGCTCAACAAGGTACTTTACGGCACCGGCGGGCAGGAGATCGAGGTACACATTCAGGGCCGCAATGACCGCCAGACCTCTTACCGTACCACCTTCGAGGGAGTAATTCCAAACCTGGAACGGCGCTATCGCGAAACCAATTCGGATTTCATCCGTAACCGGATTTCCGAATTCATGAGCGACCGGCCCTGCCCGACCTGCAAGGGCAAGCGTCTCCGCCCGGAGGCCATGGCAGTGACTGTGGATAATAATAATATCGTCGAAGTAACCGGTTGGCCCGTGCTGAGCACTCTGGAATGGGTCAAGCGATTATTCGGCGCTGAAACCCCGCTGACTTCTCGCCAGCAGGCTATATCGGAGCGGATCCTCAAGGAAATCCAGTCTCGCCTGGGTTTCCTGGTCAACGTAGGCCTGGATTACCTGACCCTCAACCGGTCCGCCGCTTCGTTATCTGGCGGGGAGGCGCAGCGTATCCGCCTGGCGACCCAGGTAGGCTCGCGTCTGATGGGTGTGCTGTATGTACTGGATGAGCCTTCGATTGGTTTGCACCCGCGCGACAACACCCGCCTGCTCAATACGCTAATGGGTTTGCGCGACCTGGGTAACACGGTGCTGGTGGTCGAACACGACGAGGAAACCATTCGCTCGGCGGATTGGATCATTGATCTGGGACCCGGGGCAGGCCTGCACGGCGGCGAGGTGGTTGCCGAGGGGCCTCTGGATGCCATCCTGGCCAACCCTGACTCGCTGACCGGGGCTTATTTGTCACGCCGTAAGCAGGTACCTATGCCCGATAAACGCCGGGCCGGTAATGGTAAGTGGCTCAAGGTAATTGGGGCCTCTGCTAATAACCTGAAGAACTTGAGCGTGGCCATCCCATTGGGACGCCTGGTGTGCATCACAGGTGTGTCCGGTTCGGGCAAATCCACCCTGATGGTGGACATTCTCTACAACGCCCTGGCGCGCCAACTGCACGGGGCGCATACCCAGGCCGGGCCGTACGAACGCATCGATGGCGTGGAATATATTGATAAGATCATCAACATTGACCAGTCGCCTATCGGGCGCACGCCCCGCTCCAACCCGGGCACTTACACCGGCCTGTTCGACGAAGTGCGCAGCCTGTTTGCCGAATTGCCGGAGAGCAAAATGCGCGGCTATAAATCCGGGCGGTTCTCTTTCAACGTTCACGGCGGGCGCTGCGAAGCCTGCCAGGGACAGGGGCAGTTGCGTATCGAGATGCAGTTCCTGCCGGATGTGTACGTGCCGTGCGACGTGTGCCACGGTTCGCGCTTCAACCGCGAGACCTTGCAGGTGAAATTCAAGGGCTGTTCGATTGCCGACGTGCTGGATACCACCGTCGAAGCCGGGGTCGAGCTTTTTACCGCATTCCCTTCCATTGTGACCAAACTGCGCACACTGCAAGAAGTGGGGCTGGGATATGTAAAGATTGGCCAACCTGCACCAACCCTGTCGGGCGGCGAGGCGCAGCGGGTCAAACTTGCCCGCGAGTTATCTCGCCGGGCCACCGGGCGTACTATCTACGTGCTGGATGAGCCGTCTGTGGGCCTGCACGCTGCCGACGTGCATATGCTCATCGAGATGCTGCAGCGGTTGGTCGAAGCCGCCAATACGGAGGTTAACATCGAGCACAACCTGGAAATCATCAAGGTGGCTGACTAAATTATCGACCTGGGGCCCGAAGGCGGCGACCGCGGCGGCGCTCTGGTTGCAAAAGGTACACCTGAGGAAGTGTGCGCGGTTGAAGAATCCTACACCGGGCAGTTCTTGAAGCGCTATCTGGAAGAAAATCATCTGCTTGGGGTCGTGCCGGCCGCCCTCGAAAAATAAGAGATTAGCGAAGACTCATTTTCTCTCAAGCCTCGTTGAATCCGAGAATTTCGGGTAGAATTAAATCCATGGTCTGAGGCATTTCACCGGTCATCGCAGTGGAGTGACAGTTTTATCGAGTCTGCGATTCCAACTGGCGCCTGGTGCGGCTGCTCCTTACGAAATTCTGAAAAGTAGCAAATTCCAATCCCTTAAAGAGCATACCCTGGCTTTACGCACCAGCGGCCTACACTTTCTATAACAGGAAACCCAAATGGATATGAAAAATTCCCCCCAAAAAGTAATCGGCTCCTTCAGGAGGCGCCAGCAACTGATGCCTTTCATCATCGGTGGTCTGGCGGTACTTCTAGTAGCAATCGGGGTGATTATCTTGGTCGTCTGGTTCACAGGGCCAAATCACCCGGCACTCAGCTTTCTTGCATCCGAGACTCCCACTCCTACAGATACTGCAACATCCACGCCCGTTACTCCCACCATCACCCCAACGCTCACTGCAACTGAAACAATCACACCTACTGTAACCGAGACCACTACTCCGACCGGACCCTTTGAATATACTGTAAAGGAATTGGATAACTGCTACGATATTGCCGCGAACTTTAAAGTTGATCTGACCGTCCTCCTGGCGCTGAACAATTTTCCACCTGGCCAGTGCCCGATCGTTCCCTCACAAAAGATCCTCATCCCGGCTCCAGGCCAGTCTTTGCCTACCGAGACCCCCATCCCTTCTGATGTCGCCAAGGGTACGAAAATCAACTATTATATAAAACCCGGCGATACCATGTTCAAAATCGCGGCACAGTTCAACAGCACAATTGAGCAAATTCTGTTGGCCACCAACGATTACAACAAGAAGAACAACCTGCCTGAAATTACCGATCAGGCTAAAATCAATGTTGGACAATTATTGATCGTCCCAATCAATATTGCTACCGCTACGCCGACTCGGGCAGCTACCAGCACGTCGGCAGCCACCGCTAGACCGGCTGCCAGCAACACGCTATTACCGCCCACAGCTACCCTGACGCCGGCTCAGTAGAAAGACAGCCCGCACTTTCAGCGCGGTGAAAGCCTTTGCTTTTACCGCGCAGCCATATCGTCATTTATCAGATAGGTCGTAACCTGGCGAAGAAACACGCCTTGAAAATTGGCTTAATAATTGCCGGTCTGGTCTGCATTTTAGGGTTTATTTATCTGGCCTGGACCTGGATCATGATGCCCACGGCTGCATTTTTTCCTGGAGATGGAAAACAGGTGGGCGCCTATGGCCCTTTTACGATTGTTTTCTCCCAATCTATGCAGACATCGTCTGTTGAATCGCGCCTGGTAATTACACCGGCATTGCACGGGCGATTTACCTGGCAGGCGCAGACACTCCGTTTTTGGCCTGACTCAATTCTTCAACCTGGGACTATTTATCACGTCACGCTCCAGCCCGGCGCGGCCGGATTGTCCGGGCGAGAGCTGCTTTTTGCCAGGACGTTCACCGTCCAGGTGCGCCAGCCGCAGGTGGTGTACCTGGCGCACTTGCAGGATGGAGCCGAAATTGTGCTCAATACGCCTGCAGGAAAAACGCAGCTCACACATACCGGGGGGAAGGTAGATGGGATAGCGGTTTCCAGAGATGGCGAACAGATTGCTTACGTGGTTAAAAATTCAAGGTCAGGTGAAGACTTGTGGGTGGTTGACCGGGGTGGGAAACAGGCGCGCTTGCTGCTGGATTGCGCGGTAGACCTGTGCACGCAACCGGCCTGGTCGCCGGATGGCAGCCGGATTGCCTTCAGTCGGAAAAATATCCGGTCTGTCAGCAGCGCTGTCCTGGGCGGGCGAATATGGCTCCTGGACGTTGCCAGCCGGCAGATTTCTCCTCTTTACACTGACGCAGCCATTACGGGAAGCGACCCTTCCTGGTCGCCGGATGGGAAAATGCTGGCTTTCTTCGATGAAAATGCTGGCGGTTTGCGCGTGCTCAACCTGGAGACCCACCAGGAACAAATGCTGCCCACCAGCGATGGCCAGGTGGGTAGCTGGTCGGGCGACGGGCAGCAGATGCTGGTAAACGATGTGGTCACCAATCCAACCAGCTCTTACGAAGCCATGTTCCTGGTTGGCCTGATCGACCAACCTGTAAAGCAAATCAAAGGTCCCATAGACCAAACTATCGACGCCAATTACAGTGTTCCGGTGCTTTCACCGGATGGGCAGTGGATCGTGGTAGGGGTAAATTACCAGAATGGGCCGGCTTCCAGCCAACTCTGGTTGGAAAAAAGCGATGGGACGGGCGCAAGGGCAATTACCACCAACCAGGTTTTCACCCAGGCGGCATACCACTGGGACCCCACCAGCCAGGATCTGGTCTTTCAGCGCCTCGAGTTGGATACCTCCCAGGCCAGGCCAGAAGTCGTGGTATGGAACCGGGTGGATAATACGCTGACCGTCATCGATCAGGATTCCGGGCTGCCGGAATGGCTGCCCTGAGAAGCCATCCGCTGCCTGGCCAGCCTGATTTCGCCGCAGACGAGTGGTTCTTCTTCTCTCCGGCTGGCCTGGGTGAGGATTAAGTCCCCGGTCGAACCGCCGATCTCGCCAATCGCCCAGGCGGCGTGAGCGCGCACCTGGGCCTCCGGCTCATTTTCCATTGTCCAGGCCAGGTCCTGTAAGGACGCCGGATCGCCCTGGTTACCCATGGCGACCGCCACGTTGCGTAAATAGCCGGCGCGCCGGGCGCGCTTGATCGGGCTGTGTTTATATTTGTGGCTGAAATCGGCCTGCGACAGGCGCAGCTCTTGCCTGAGAACCGGTTCTGGTAGACCAGGCCGCGGGTCGAAGAGGGGTTCGTTTTCAGCCGAGGCGAAGTGGTTCCACGGACATACCTGCTGGCAGATATCGCAGCCGAATACCAGGTTCCCCATCAACGGCCTCATCTCCAGTGGGATTGCGCCCTTGTTCTCGATGGTCTGGTAACTTATACAGCGCCGCGCCTCCAGCGTGCGATTGGGGAGAATACAACCGGTAGGGCAGGCCAGCATACAACGCGTGCAGGTTCCACAACGGTCTGGAACGAATGGTGGGTCCGGTGGAATTTCCAGGTCGACCAGCACTTCCGCCAGGAGGAAGTAGGAACCCTGCCTGGGGGAAATCAGGCAGGTATTCTTTGCCGTCCAACCCAACCCCGCCAATTGGGCGAAATCGTGTTCCAGAATGGCTCCAGTATCCGTATAACTGCGCCAGGTGACCGGGCGTCCGGCAATTGTTTCCAGACGCGCGGCCAGGTCGGCCAGGCGCGGCGGGATGACCTGGTGATAATCCTCGCCGCAGGCATAAGCTGCCACCAGGCCGCGGCCTGGCCTGCCAGTGTGACTGCCTGCCTCATACGGGGCAGGCTGAGGGTAGCGCATCCCCAGTATCAGGATGGATTGGCAGGTAGGCGTCATCATCCGCCGGGGATCTGCGCGTAAAAAACGCGATCGGTCGTTGGCCAGGTAAGCCATTTCGCCATGCCTGCCAACCGACAGCCAGTCCTCGAAAACGGTGAAGTGCGGTGCAGGAACGGGGGCAGTGACGCCAAATAGAGAAAAGCCGAGGCGGCTAGCCTCGGCTTGCAGGTCGTTCTTCAGCGAGTCCGGGTTAGTCCACAATGATCACAATGTAGAATGTGCCGAAAACGAAACGGTTGTCGTTATAGAAGGCGAATTTAGCCGTATAGGTTCCGGGAGACGAAGGCGCCACCATATCGAGGACGAGCTGAGTGGTTGTACCCGGTTTCACTTTTCCGCTGACCATGGCTACCTCGCCTTTGGTGACCATTTCCTCACCGCCGGCGAAGGTCAGGAAATATTCATTTGTCCAGGTTCTTAGGCCCACATTCTTAAAAGTCCACACTGCATCGAATGGCGTGCGCGGTTTGAAGTGAGTGTAAGCAGCCGGCTGGGCGTACATCAGCAGGGCTTGATCGGACTGCGGGACAGTGGGTTGGAAGACTTTGGCCTGGGTCGGGACGGCAGTGAAGGTAACCGTCGGTACGGGTTCAGTGGCGGTAGCCGTTGCCACGGCTACGATGGGAGCCGTCGTCTGGGTTGGTTCGATGGCGACCGGCGTCTGGGTTGGTGCAGCCGTTGGTGGTGTGGTGGGAGTGTCGGGCGGCGGGTTCAAAGCCGATTGGATGGTTGGATTGGCAATCACGGTCTGGGCAACCTGGGTGCGCAGCGCCTGGGTATCCACAGTGGGAACAACTGTCCCCGTGGGCTGGGCCGCGCATCCGGCCAGGAGCGCCAGAAGGATGAAGATAGCAAGGGTTCGCATTATCTTATTTGAACCAGGTACAGTCATGGTTTTTTCCCTCCGGTAAAACAATTATATTTCAGGCCGGAGGCTCGGTAGAAAGCCACGGCCTGCGTGAAATGTGAGCAGCGATGAACAAAATTACAGTTCGGGGGTTTCGGTTGGCTCAGGCGTTGATGTATCGGGTACAGGTGTTGTGTCCGGTTTAACTACTTTGATGGTCAGGCTCATATCGCCGAAGTTTTGCCCGAGGTCATTGGTCATTTTCCACCAGACAGAATAAGTTCCGGGCTTGGAAGGCGCAACCGCGTCGACAATAAAAGTGCCATTATCACCCGGGTTTACCGTAGCCCTGAATTTAAACGTCTTGGTTTCCATGATGATATTGCCGGAGAAATAGCGAATGGTGTACTTTGTGTTCCAGGTAGTGGTGCCCGAATTCTTCATCGTCCAGGTGATGTCGAACTTGGCGTCGGTATTCACCAGGGCGTTGTCTGGAGGTTCATTCGAAACCCAGGTGGCCTTGTCGGCCGCCTCTGATTTTGGCAGGGTTGGCGCAGTCGCCTGTTCGAGGGTCGGCGCAGGCACGGCGGAAGTGCCCGTTGTAGAAACGTCTGTCGTTTGGGGGCCAGGTAGAGTCGGCAAGACAGCGCCGTTCCCTAAGATGGCGGTTGGCACACCGGGTGTATTGGTGATCAATGGAAAAGGCGTGATGGTAGCAGTCGCCGGGCCGGCTTCGTCGGTCATGGTTAATTCTGCTTCAACTGTTTGAGCTGCGGACGTGTAAATCAGCGCGGGATCAGGTGTGGGTGACTGAGTCGCTCCACTTCCGCACGCACTTATAAACAAACAGCTCGCGAGAATGCAAAGCCCCCCGATTCTATTAATCAATATAGACATGCTTTACTCCTGTTTCAGGAATTGTGTAAATTTAATCTTACCACAAATATTTAAGGGTTTTCCCCGGTTGCGGCAGATAACCAGTTCCACTGTTCTGATGTGCCGGGAGAAGGCAAATCGAATCCATAGCCCTTTTTCCCGCGGAAAGTGAAATAGGTAATTGCTCCAGGGTGGATGGTTACTTTTGCCAGATAAGTATGGTCCAGGTAGTCAATGTTAATTTCATACTCTCCGGCTGCCAGATCGCTCAGGGCCAGGTTCTCCTGATAATAATCATCGCTGTTGATGGTCGTGTTTTCGTAGCTAATCACGGTCCATTTTCGCCCACTCGATCGCGAAGTCACGTGCACTTCCTGGCCGGTGAGCAGCGCACGGTTGGTGTTATACAATCTTCCCACCAGCCCGAGCCTTGCGGCGGAGCCAGCCAGAGCTCGGGATTGCGCGTGGAAAAGAAACTAATGGATTCCATGCGCACTTCAAAGTGCAGGTGCGGACCGGTTGTGTTGCCGGTCAGGCCCACAATCCCCAGTTGGTCGCCAGCCTCGACGTGTTGGCCAACCTGGACATCCAGACGGTCCATATGGGCGTAAATGGTGTATAACAGACGACCCTGGTATCCAAAATCGTGCCGGATGGTAACTGCCATCCCATAAGGGTCTTTGGGGTCGTTGGCGCCGCCATACAGCCCGTAACCGGCAGACAGCACCGTACCCGCCCCGGCTGCCAGAATGGGGGTGTGCAGCGGGGCGTCGATGTCTATCCCGGTGTGGATAGAAGTCTCGTTTGGCAACATACCACCGTAGCGGTAATCGGCCAGGGGCCAATTGACCTCGTCAGCCGCGATGGGGCGTTTAAAGAAAAAATGGTCGAATGGACCCAGCGCCCAGGGAATATCATAGAGGGGCGGGCGCCACAGGGAAACCGGTGCAGGCCCTGGAACGGGGAATGTAAAGCGTATAGGCGCCGAATCTTGTGGCTGGGGGGTCAGTACAACGGCCGGAGCAACTTCCACGACGGGCTCGGTCGCCATCATAGCGGGGAGCTGGGTTGGGCGGGCAGCCGGCATATTCTTTACACCGGTCGGGGCCAGCGGGGTCGCCGCTCTGGCTGGCTGGCAGGCTGCCAGTAAGGTGAGGAGCATGATCCATGCGGTTAGGCGCCAGTGGAATAATTGGTTGAGTTTCATGGCGATACAGAGGTCGAGGTTGCATGCAGAGTGGGGGTCATCGTTTCCGTCGGGGTTGGGGTTGCGGTCTGCTCGTGGTAATTTTCCGGCGTTTCAGTAACGGTGGGAGTGGGGGTATTTACCAGGGTGGGTATGGCGAGCAGTTCAGGCGGGTAAACTTCTGCCATCGCCGCCTGCCAATCCAGGTCATCCCGTAAAACGTACTGGTTGAAGCGAATACCTGGGAAGAAGGAGCGCCAGTTGATCTGTGAAGGTAAACGCTCCCACCCATAACGCAGGGCAATTTCGGTAAAATCGACCCAATATCCCTCGGGAATCGATGCCAGATCCCCGCCTTTTTCATAGCTGGCCGGGTCGCCGGCGTTACGAGCATTTAAGTTCCATGGATGCTGCGTAAGGGGCAAGCCTTGCGATCCATCCTGGAAGCGGGCTTTAAGATACATGCGCCAGTAGGTCTGCCCGTCGAAATCCTCGCGGACGATGGTCATCCAACCGGCATACAGCGGAAGCGGGTTCAGCGCAATCCCACGGCCGGTCAGCAGCCAGTTATCTTCCATGCTGGGTGTGGGCGGTTCGGTAAGGGCTAAATAGGCATTTTCAAGGCTCGAAAGCAGGTCCCAGCCGACTTCTTTGGCCACCTGTTGGCGCATGGCCTGAAAAGATTCGTCCACTGCGTCGTGCAAATAGGGGAAGGGCGCCGAAACGTCATTTAATGGCACAATTCCGAAACGCCCCTCAGGAGGAGGCGGGTCGACCGAAAGTACAGGTTTCCAAATTTGCTGCGCCGGAGAATTTGCGCCGGCCGGCAGGCCCAGACCGGCGATCAGGTCTGGCAGGTCGCCGGCTTTCCACACCATGCCGTGCAGAGCGCCGTATAACGGGATGGGTGGGAATACCAGCGTTCCGTTGGCAGGATGGAAGGCTCCCAGGGTAATTTCGTTGGCGCCAGACATTTCGGTCAGGATGGTGTCTCCGTTGGGATTCCACACCGGCCAACTGCCGTTGCCTACCAGGCGAGCCGGTAAATCCGGGTTCTGGCTGTCCCAAATCATGACGCCGTGAAATCCATCTTTATTGGCCGACCAGGCCAAATAACGGCCGTCAGGGGACCAGTTGGGGTGCTCGTCGATGCTTGCCGGGCTGTGGCTGATGTTGATGAAGCGGTCGTCCGTCTGGTCCAACCGGGCCAGCCAGATTTCAGCTTCTCCGCTACGCGTTGATACGAAAGCCAGCGAGCGGCCTTTAGGCGACCAGGACGGTGAAAAATCTGGCTCGGGGTCGTCGGTCAGCCGGATGACCGGCTGATTTGGGTCAACTATCGAGCGGATGTAGAGGTCCAGGTTGCCATTTACAAAACTCTAGTAGGCCAGCCAGTGGTTGTCCGGCGACCAGGTTGGATTGCTGTCATATTCGGGTGTATCGGTAAGCTGCGAAGTCACGCCGGTGCTCAGGTCCATCATGTAAAGGTTCCAGTAACCATTTTTATGGCTGCTGAATGCCAGGTGTTTCGCGTCTGGGCTGACGGCGGGAGCAATATCGTCCCAGTTCGAATTGGTGAGGCGCGTGAAAGGCAGGTACTGGGGGTTGTAGGCAAACAGGTGCGAGTAATACCCATCTGTCATGGCAATAATCATAATGCCTTGCTGCCGCATGCCTGCCTGGGTAGGGATGCTTGGCGGCAAGGTAGGCAGTGGGCTGGGGGATAAGGTGGGTGCGCCGGCGGGGGTCGATGTATGCTGGGCTGGGCCAGCGGTTGCCACGCCTGTAGGAAGGCGATTGGTTGGAGCCTGGGCCAGGAAAGGTACCGAGAAATTTTTCCATCCGGATTGGTAGATTGGCCAGCCGATCCATGCCAGCAGAAACAGGTTGAAGATCACCATGATCACCAACACGAAAACAACCGCTCGATTGGTTTTGCCCGAAGTATTCTTCATGCGCAGAGGGAAATCACAATTAGCATAAGTATCTATCCGAATATTTGGAAATCACTTTTTTATGATCAAAAAACCGTAGGTTTTTTGATCATAAAAAAGTGAATCCTTTGAATTTTCGGACAGGTTCTAAGTAAGATTGTAGCACTGTTAATTTAAAACCGTCAACCGGCTGTTCTTTATCAAAAATGCAAGGTCTATGCCATCGCCCTCCGCGTCCCTGACTTAGGAGGGTTAGCGTGGGTACCAACGCTAACCCATCAAAATCAAGGAGCCTGGGAAAATAGTTTCATCGGATCGGTCATCTGGAACAGGCCTGAAACGCGCCAGGCGCAGTAATTGAGCATTTCCTGGGTGGTTGCATTGCCGATGTAATGCGCCATCCCATCGAACCTGGCGCCCGACGGGCCGATACGTACTTCCAGGTGCAGGTGAGGGTTGACCGAATTGCCGGTCGTGCCTACCTCTCCCAGCGGGTTCCCGCACACGACCGCCTGGCCCGGTTTCAGCGGGCTGGGTTGGTCCATGTGGGCGTACAACAGATAAAGTGAGCGGCGGTTGACATCCAGGTTGGCGAAGTCTGGCTGCACCGGACAGGTCAGGTTGGGAGGAGTGACAGTAGGCACAATCGCAGGAAGCTGGAGATCCGCATCCCACGCCGGAGGGACAGACTCGAGTGGGGTTTCGATAATGACCATGTTACCGTACGGCGGGCGGTCTTTGACCGCGGCTGCCACTTTACCGGGTAGAACGGAAAGCACCGGCAAGCCCAACATACCCACCCGGTCGCCGAAGCGGTAAAAGGCCAGGTCGACCCCTTGGTGCCCATCGTCTTCACCAGGGCGCGGGGGATCAAAAACGTTGGTAACGATCTGGGGTAGCTCATCCAACGTAATCCCCTGCAGAGGGGAACAGACCTCAACCCGTGGAGTGGCGGTGAGCGTTGCAGTGGGGGGAAGTGGGGTTATTGTGGGAGTGGGCGGGTTGGCAGTGGCTGTAGCTGGTTCAATGGTTGCCGAAGGGGTAATCAGTGGCTGTGTAGGGAGGAGGGTGGGTGAGGATGTCGGGAGGCTTTGTGAGGCTGGGGTGCATGCCGAGAGGCAGGCCAGGCCGGCCAGCAGCGCCAGGCAGGCCGAGTGAAAAATGCCTGATCCCAAGATTCTTCGCATAGGTTAATCTTCTTCAAAGCGCTGGCTATACAACTTGAAATAGACGCCTCCTAGGGCCAGCAGGTCGGCATGTTTGCCTTCCTCTACCATTTGTCCGTCTTGAATGACCACGATGCGTCCTGCATTGACAATCGTAGAAAGGCGATGAGCGATTACGAAAGCAGTGCGGTCTTTGAGCAGGCGTGCCAGGGCGTCTTGGATCACCCGCTCGGTCTGGGTGTCCACACTGGAAGTAGCTTCATCCAGGATCAGAATGCGCGGGTTGGCCAGCAGGGCGCGCGCGAACGAGATTAGCTGGCGCTGGCCGAGGGACAGGATCGCTCCGCCTTCTTCTACGGGTGTTTCGTAACCCAGGCGCATATTGCGGATGAAACTATCCGCTCCAACGGCTTTGGCGGCGCTTTCGATTTCTTCATTAGAAGCTTCCAGCCGGCCAAAGCGGATATTTTCTCTGACTGTCCCGGAAAACAGGAAGGGATCTTGCAGCACAATACCCATCTGGCTGCGCAAGCTGTGCTGGGTGACCTGGTTTAAATCAAAACCATCCACCAACACCCGCCCGCCGGTCGGGTCGTGGAAGCGCGCCAGCAGTTTGATAATGGTAGTCTTGCCCGCCCCAGTTTTTCCTACCAGGGCCACCGTTTCGCCTGCTGGAACGTCCAGGTTGATCCCGGTCAGCACGGGCGTCGGGTCGTCGGAATAATGGAATGAAACGTTATCAAAGTGAACGCGGCCCTGGATGGGCGGTAAATCGACGGCGCCAGGTTGGTCTTTGACGTCGACTGAGGCGGCCAGCAAGCCGAGGATGCGTTCGCCGCTGGCCATGGTGGATTGCAGGGTGTCATAGCGCTGGCTCAGGTCGCGGATTGGGTCGAAAAAACGGGTGATATACATGATAAAAGCTACCAGCACGCCGGGAGTAATCCGCTGCCCGAGCACCGCCGTCCCACCCAGCCAGATCACCAACCCCATCGCCACCGTTCCGAGAAAATCGATGGTTGGGAAGAAGAAAGAAGATAACTTGATCGCTTTCATGTTGGTGTCGAGGTTGTTGCGGTTGACGTTATCGCGGAAATTTTGGTAGTTGGTCATTTCACGCGAGAAAGACTGTACCACGCGCACTCCGTTGATGTTTTCGGCCAGCACCGAGTTGACCCACGAGATAGCGGTGCGCGTCTGGCGGTAATATTCACGAGCACGTTTTCGGAACAACACCGTGGCGACGGCCATGACCGGCAGGACCGTAAAAGTCAGCAGGGACAGGCGCGCATCCATCACCATCATGGTCACGATGATGAAGATCAGGGTGAAGAAATCGCGTGGGATAGCCAGCATATCCCAGACGATGAAGTCGCGCAGCACGCTGACGTCATTCATCACCCGCACGATGATGCGCCCGACGCTGTAATGGTTGAAGAAACTCAACGATAGCTCTTGCAGGTGTTTGAACAGGCGTGAGCGCATATCGTAGATGATCGACTGCCCGACCACTGACATGGTATTGACGCGCAGGTACATACTGAGCCACTGGATGATGGCTACCAGCAGGTATAACAACACGGCATTGCGCAGCACCACGAAAGAATTGGCCGACAGGCCCGAATCGAGGGCGACTTTAACCAGGTATGGACCGGCAACCGAACATACGGCTGTAACTCCCATTAAAAAGAGCGCCGCCAGGATCGGCCAGATATGCGGCCGGATGAAAACCATGAGATCCTTGGCGATCACCGGATCGAATTCTTTGGATGGCAGGTCGTCCAATTGTATGGGTACTTTTGATAAAGACATATTTAAATTCCGCGTTCAGCTATTGGCGATCAGGTCTTCTTGATCGGCATCGGATGGCAAAGTTTGCAGGGTTTCGAGGAGTTCCATTTCTTCCTGGTAGCGTTCCTGATCACGCAGCTGCAGCTCGTAGATATCCTGGTATAACCCGCCGTGGGTCAGAAGCTCGGCATGTTTGCCACACTCGACAATTTTGCCTCCATCCAGTACCAGGATCATGTCAGCTCGTTTGACTGTCGATAAGCGCTGGGCAATTACGAAGGTGGTGCGCTTATCCATCAATTTATCCAACGCTTGCTGGATGAGATGCTCGGTCTGCGTATCCACACTGGAGGTTGAGTCATCCAGGATCAATATGCGCGGATCCATCAGCAGCGCCCGCGCAATTGCCACCCGTTGTCGCTGTCCGCCGGAGATGGTTACACCCCGTTCGCCAACGATTGTATCGTACCCATTGGGAAGTTGGACAATAAATTCGTGCGCCTGGGCGGCCTTGGCGGCGGTCACAATCTCGGCTTCGCTGGCATCCGGACGTCCGTAAGCAATATTTTCGCGAATCGAGGCAGAGAAGAGCAATGAAGATTGCAAGACAATCCCAATTTGTTTCCGTAGCGAGACCAGATCAACCTGGCGGATGTCGTGGCCATCCACGCGTACGCAACCCTGGCAAACGTCGTAAAAGCGCGGGATCAGATTGACCAGCGAAGTTTTCCCCGAGCCAGTCGGCCCGATTAGAGCGATGACCTGGTTGGGTTCCACCACAAGGTGGATGTCCTCCAGCGCCGGCGACGGTTCGCCCGTGTATTTGAAGGAAACGTGGTCAAATTCGATTTTTCCCAGCAGGGTTGGTAGAGCTGTTGCTTCAGGAGCAGATTGGATCTCCATCGGCTGGTCGAGAACTTCCATGGTGCGCTGAGCGCCGGCCGCAGCTTCTCCGCCGGCATTGACCAGCCACCCCAACTGTTGAGCCGGCATGGCCAGTAGTAACATGTAGCTGTTGAATGCTACCAGCTCGCCCAGGGATAATTGGTGGCTAAGCACCATCTGGCCGCCAAACCACAGGATTAGCAGAGTACCGCAGGTAATCAGGAAAGTGGTGGTAGCCATGTTGTAAGATCTTTGGCGCACTACTTCAACCTGGGCGTTGTAGAGGGTGCGGTTGGTCTGATTGAATTTATTCACTTCATGGTCTTCTCTGGCAAACGCCCGCACTACCTGCACGCCGGTCACGTTTTCCTGTAGCTGAGATGACAGTTCTCCGATGATATTATTGACCTTTAAGAATAAGACGCTGACCCGTTTACCAAAATTAGTGGTCCAGAGAATCATTGGGATCAGCGGCAGCAGTGAAATGAACGCCAGTTTGGCATTGCTGGTGAACAGCACAATCGTAATTCCCACCGTCAGCAGGGTCACCCGGATCAGTTCGATCAGCCCACCGCTGGTGAAGTTCTGGATGGAGCGTACGTCTTCGATCGTACGGCTGATCAACTGCCCACTCTGGGTGTGATCGTGGAAGGTGAAGGGCAGGTGCTGGATGTGGTTGAAGAGTTTATTGCGCAGGTCGTAAGAGATGTGCTGAGCCACGTAGTTGACCTGGTAGCGTTGGACGAAAGACCCCAACGCTTTAGCCAGCCCCAGGCCAAGGATGATAAGCGTGGCATTGATCAGATATTGTTGCTGTCCGGCGACCAGGCCGATATCGATTATTTTCTGGATAATGGCGGGAAAAATCAGGTCGATCCCCATCAGGATCAGCAGCATCAGGCTGCCTAATATTACTTGTTTTATATATGGACGGATGAAGGTACCTAAGCGGAGGAGAGCTTTCATTTATTCGGGGGGCGCCTCGTGGGTTTCAAACTCAGCCTTGATTTCGTCCACCTGGCCAAGGTCAGGGTAATACAGGCTGGCAATCAGGGAGTAAATACCATCAATTTTTTCGGCTGAGTGCAGGTGGAGTGTAAACGCCAGGCGATCCTCGGCAAATTCAATCACGTGCACCTTAGAAACTTCATTCCCGGCCGCGTCGTAAATGGTAGCCTGCAGATTGGGCGGCTGTTGGAAGGGAGTAGTGGTTAGCAGCACCAGGATGCGTTTGCCGTCCGGCCATGGCTCTGCGTTCAGACCAGTAAAACGCACTTCCTTTGGAGGAAGTGCGCCTTCAGGTGGTTGAAAAAATGGGTTGTTACCAATCATAATCAGTTTGTTTCCAATTGCCTGATTATAATACCGCTTCACTTTTTTCTATGCAATAAACCATAGGTCTTTTGCATATATAGAAGTGTTTTCCTGAAGAACTCAATTGATGCGGCGCGCTTCCATATAGAAG
>VFSW01004089.1_pt1 | contig 21743 bp, 23 predicted proteins | sample 5358111 | NCBI WGS metagenome assembly VFSW01 (sample SAMN11554181, study PRJNA540505) | mine drainage metagenome | isolation source: sediment from site ElyBrook_90M | place: USA: Ely Copper Mine, Vershire, VT | collected 2017 | reverse complement strand
ATGTTTGGCTTTTGCAAAATCTGTATGAAAAATATGGTGTCGTAAACCGCCGATTGTGCCTCTGGATCAAAAACAATTTCGACCCGACGCCGCAGGTCGCGTTCAACAAAGTGGTCGAGATGTGTGCGTACGGAACACGTGGCAGTCCCCAGCTCAATCCGAACCTCAGAAACGCGACCGAGATTTTGACCCAAGACGTCAACTCAATCGGTTCATACGACGATGTCATGAGCATCGTGCAGTTGTGGCTCGTCAAGCGCGACAACACCGCCGACTATGAGCATCCGACGCAAAAGCCGATTACGCTCGGCGAGAAGCCGATGAAGCGATGCAGCGTCCCGGGAGACATCGTGCTCGACCTCTTCGGTGGCAGCGGCTCGACCTTGATCGCCGCCGAGCAGCTGAAGCGCCGGGCGTACCTGATGGAGTTGGACCCGACATTCTGCGACGTGATCGTCCGCCGTTATGAGCATTTCACCGGAGCGCATGCCAAAAAAATCTCCTAACCTCTGGAAGCTTGGTGATCACCGGCTCCTCTTGGGAGACGCGACGAAACCGAACGACATCGACCGTCTCGTCGGCGGCGACAAGGTGGCACTGATTCTTTCCGATCCCCCGTACGGCGTGGACTACGTTGATGGCAAGCAAGCATTCCTCCAGGCGATACATAGCGGGGCAAAGAAAAGATTCGTCACCATTACGGGCGACAGCGGTACCGACGACTATTATCGTTTCTCGCGAGCATGGCTCGAAGCGGCGCGGCCGCATCTCACAGCTAAAAACGCTTTTTACATCTTCAACGGAGACACGAAGCTCCGCGAACTCCTCAACGCACTCCATGATGTCGGTTATACGAAATCCGCGCTGCTCATTTGGCTCAAGGACCGCTTCGTCATTGGCCGCAAAGATTACCATCCCCAGCACGAACTCATCGCATACGGCTGGCACGGCACCCACGCCTACTTCGGCAACAAAGACAAGACCGCCCTCTTCTATCCGAAGCCCTTGAGAAACGCGCTCCACCCCACCATGAAGCCGCCCGCGCTTTTGCGCCGCCTCATCTACCACAGCACGAAGCCCGGCGACATCGTCCTCGATCCGTTCGGCGGCTCGGGGTCGACGCTCATCGCCTGCGAACACCTCGGCAGGCGCTGCCTCATGATGGAATGCGAAGAGCAGTACTGTCGCGCCGTGATCGATAGGTGGGAAAAATTGACCGGCAAGAAAGCCGAAGTCCTCGATCGTTGATATGTATGGAGAGCAACGAAACCGACCCGCCCGATCCGATAACCGTATACAAGAAGCGGGAGTTCGAGTGCTACGTGCTGTGGCGTTCGATGCCCTCGATTTTTCGGGGGCAGCCCAGGCACGTCATCGAAAAAATGGGTATCGACGATGAAATCGCCATGTCGCTGCTTGAAATTAAAAATCAGACAGAGTTCGCCAAGCGCTTCGGCATCAAGGATCTCGGGACGCTGTCGGAGTGGAACAAGAAAATCGAAGAGCGCGGCGGCCTCATGCGAAGCATCAACGCGTGGGCGCGGCGGCTCACCCCCAATGTCGTCTCAGCGCTATACCGGGAAGCCACGAAGACCGGAAAAGCAGCAGAGGTGAAGGCGTGGATGGAGATTGTTGAGGGCATGTAACTCGTATGGAAAACAAAGAAAAAAATGACCGGGAGAAAACCATGAGCGCGGCGGAGGTCGCGGCGCTGCTCTCAGAGACTATGCGGGATGTGGTACAGCGCAAGATCACGCTCCGGCAGGCCATGGTCGTCTCAAGGGTCGCGACCGCGCTTGCAAAAGTGATCGAGGTCGCCGACCTGAACGAGCGCGTCGCGCTCATCGAGCAAGTGCTGAAAAAGCGAAAAACAAAATGAAAAACCTCACTGCGGCATTGAAAACGGGAGACTTGCGACCGAAGGAGCGCGCGCTGCTTCTCGTTCATAACCACGTCGCCAAAGAGAAAACAGGCAAGGAAATTCTGACACCCGCCGAGAAACACGCCGTAGTCGAGGGGTGGCGGCCGGACACCAATGAGCAAGCGCGGGAGTATAACCGCTACAACGAGGGGTGGCAGATGGAAGGGTGCGCGAGATTGGACGCCCAGACGATCTACCTAAACTCCGAAATATCGCTCCTGCAAGCGGGCAGAATTTTAGACTATGCGATGTGGAGGGACTACAAGGATACCGGCAAGGGGGTTCTTAGCAGTTTGAGAACTATGACCCGCGGAATAGATGAGGACGAGGCGCTGACGCTGGTCATACAAAACAGCGGACTCGAATTTGATCGCGTGGTGTACCGATGCGCGTTTCTCAATCTGAGCGAGGCCGTAAAGCGAGACATTTTGACACTGGCACCCGATAGCGAGACCGAGAACCAATATCTCGATCAAGAAGAAATTCTGGCTACTTTATTCGACGGCAAGAAACGACTGTCCCCGGAAGCCAAAGAGAGATTGGCTGGTCTGATCGTCGAAGCGCTTCATAACAAATACGTGGATGCTATCGAGAAAAAGGGGCTGAAAACCAGCGAGTGGTGGTTCAGCGGATTTTATGCCGAACTGCCGACGCTGGAGATAGCAAAAAAGTGGGCGCAGTACAGCGGAATACCCTGCGACGCCGACGACGAAACACTGGGAGATGCGCTGACCGAGCGCATGCAGAACTACGCCGACGAGCATAAGACGAGCGTGAGGGACTTGTTGGAAACGACCGTCTGCCGATGGCTCAACGAGGGATTGTTCGTGGAAGAATATTCGCCGATATGGAATAGCAGCGGCAAGGTGACGTGCAACGATGCGGACACGAAATTGTCGCACAAAGATATCTTCAAAGCATGGCTCAAGGCAAAGACCGAGGCGAAGGCGATGATGCAAAAACTCGTCGATGAGAACAAGCTACGGGTCGAGAGCAGAGAAAAAGAGTTTCTTGGATTTAAGGAAGCGGTACAAATAATCACGGGAGAGAGTCTACGCGACCTCGAGGGCGACTACCCATTCGCCGAGGATTTCAGAAAACAGGCGGATGATCTCAGGCCGCTCGGTGTCTTGATCTTGTATCTGCGGAAAGAAGATTTGCTGGAGGGGTACGCTTCCCTCTTGGCATTTGCCGACATGTACAAAAAGCTCTCGAAAATTTACGAAATCGATTTGGGGTACAAAATAACGGCGTGGATCGACAACTTGAAGAGACAACTGGAGCTGGTGAATATCGAGCTACAACGCATAGAAAGCAACCTGACTGAGGCGATCTACCTGAAACACAAAGCTGCGTTCTCTATAGAGATTTTCATGAGCGACCTGCTTCTCCACCCTGAAGAGACAAAGCCGGGGGCAGCTGAAACGGAGACGCATTATGCCGACGAGTTTACAAAGCTCTTAGGCGATGAATTTTGATTTATGAGCGACAATCACAATTCTTGCCTGAGGATTGGCGATCCGTTGGACTTTACCCCTCAGAAATTAGGTCCGCAGGTGGTGGTGTAAGGAACATGATAGCCCTCGACTCGGCTATACCGTCCAAGACCCTAGCTTAGATCGGGAGGGTTGCGAAGCGGGTTACCAACAGTCCCCTAATCTAAGAGGTTGGGGCATTTAAAGAATCTTTTTGTGATTGTACCCAATCCCAAAATTCTCCGTTAGTTTCTTTGTTGGTCTTAGCCGGTTTGAGAGAATGTAGTCCTTCGATAAGGACTTTTTTGATATCCTGATTTGGTGCATTAAAGGCAAGGTGGGCAATCACGTCGAAGGCGTCACTGTCCTCCAAGTTCTCTATGGACTTGATGAGTGGGATATTGACTCGCTTGGCTTCCAAGTCCGCCATGAGCCGGTCCCGTTTGTCTGGGTCGAGCCATATTTCGTGGAGTTCGGCAGCGGTATGCACTATTTCTGCTATTTTCTCACCAGAATATTTTCGGTACTCTGCCTTTGAGAGTTTGATGCCGTCGAACTCAATCTCTACCTCCTCGTCAATCGTGACCTCGATGCCTTTGACGGTTATTTTCTTTGGGACAGAACGGAGCGCCTTCAAGCGGAACTCGTAGGGAGTATCTTCTTCGGACGAGTGGGGTTTCAGATTTTTGTTCAAACCTTTGTAGTCCGCGTGTTCGATTCGGATACTAATACCGTCATTTGAGGGCAGTCCGAACAACTTGAAGAAGCCGTCTTCGTCCGTTTTCCCAACTTTCTCCCAGCGCCCCAGTTTTACTTTGATTACTGCGCTCGAGATAGGCTCTTCGGTCTTGTTGTCCACCACAATACCCATTAGGAGTTTATCCATCGGTGGCATCGGTTCCTCGGGTGGAGAGGGCGGTTTTGGGGGCTCTGGTGGAATATCCCCCCAATGGCTCACCGAGACACCGCTGCCGAAGAAACTCATCATGGGCTGCGAGGCGACCGGCAGCTACCACCAGACGCTCGCACGTGTCTGCGCCGAGCGCGGCTACACATTCAAAGTGCTCAATCCTATTCTCACCAAGCAGTTCACGAGGGGCACAATCCGCAAAAGAAAAACTGACCGCTCCGACGCGCTCATCATTGCAAAACTTCTCGCGCAGGGCGAAGGTTACGTCTACTCGTGGAACGCAGACGTGGACGACGGCAAAACAACGCACCGGGTCGCCCGGCGCATATCGGGATACGCCGTCGGCATGATGCAACTGCGCGGACACCTTGAGACAAGCGGGGGCTCTGCTGCGCTCTTGGAGCGCATCGACGAGACGGTCGCCGCCCTCCGGAAGCATCAAGACGCTCACGAGCAGCTGATGCAGGACACGTACGGGAAGCATCCGGACGTGCTCTTGCTGCGAAGCATCATCGGCATCGGACCGAAGCTTTCGACCATCATATGGAGCGAGATCGGCGACATCAATCGATTCGACAACGCCAAGCAGCTGGTCGCCTTCGCCGGACTCGATCCGCGGGTGCGGCAGAGCGGACACACGCTCAACAAACTGGGCCGATTGACCAAGCGCGGATCGCCGCATCTGCGACGTGCGCTGTTTCTCGCAGCCAATGGCGGACGGCGGCACGACCCGGATCTCAAAGCCTATTACCTGAAAAAGCGCGGTGAGGGAAAGAAGCACACCGTCGCTACCTGCGCCACCGCGAGGAAGGTGGCACACCGAATCTTTGCCGTATGGAGCCGTCGAACTCCGTACACATTATCCACAGTTAACAGTTGAGTTCTGATAACAGGACTTGTGGTGTATGGAAAATACACTGATTAGAGCGAGTTTGGAGGGCATTAAAAGGCAGGCTCCCCAAGCGCAACCGCTCGCAACCAAATACTGCCTTTATTCAAGAAAATCGACGGAAGCTGAGGACAAGCAGGCTTTGTCGATAGAGTCGCAGGTGAAGGAAATGCTGGCATTAGCAAAGCGCGAAGGACTGAACGTGGTCGATATTAAACGCGAATCGCACTCGTCGAAAGAGGTGGGTCAGCGGCCTGTATACAACGAGATGCTGGCCGAGATACGCACGGGTAAATACAACGGCATCCTGACATGGGCACCGGATCGCCTCTCGCGCAATGCCGGAGACTTGGGATCAGTAGTCGACCTCATGGATCAAAAATTACTCATAGAGATTAGGACCTACGGCCAACGATTTACCAATAACCCGAACGAAAAGTTTCTGCTGATGATTCTTGGATCGCAAGCAAAGCTCGAGAATGACAACAAGGCCGTCAACGTGAAGCGAGGACTGAGGGCGCGATGTGAAATGGGCTGGAGGCCGGGAGTTGCGCCGACTGGCTATCTCAACGAGAAGCACGTCGATAAGAAGTGTCAGTGCCGAATTGATCCGAAGCGTGGGCCCATCATCAAACAAATGTACGAGAAAGTAGCTCACGAGCAATGGAGCGGGCGCAAAGTATACCGATGGCTGCGTGAGATTGATTTTAAGACTCACGGCGGAAAACCATTAGTGCTTGCAAATGTCTACCTAATACTGCGGAACAGCTTCTACTACGGCGACTTTGAATATCCGGTCGGTGGTGGTCAGTGGTATACCGGAAAACATACGCCAGTCATCGATAAAGCGCTCTTCGACAAAGTGCAGATGACGCTGAATGAAAACTTCATTCCTAAAACCGAGAGCAAAGAGTTTGCGTTCACCAAGCTTATACGTTGCGGACACTGCGGATCCGGCATATCAGCGGATGAGAAGTTCAAGAAGCTGAAGGACGGCGGTGTGAACCGGCATGTGTACTACTTCTGCACAAAGGCGCGGAACATCGACTGCAAGAATTCCCCTATCAATGAGCCGAGTCTGATCGAAGAGCTGATCGGGCTTATGGATACAGTCAACATGGACGAACTTGGGATACGAGCGCGAATAGAGGACGAGATAAAACGCTTCAACAAATTCCGATCAGGCGTACTCGGCCACAAGCAGGACAAAGTCGCGATTGATGTGGACGTGAGGAACTACACGAAATACCTACTGAGAGAAGGAACACTCATAGAGAAGCGAGAGCTGCTGGGATGCCTCCAAAGCAAACTGTTCCTGAAAGACAAGAAAATAACGCTCGAGTAAGCAAAAGAAAAATCACCCGGTCGGGTGATTTTTCTTTTGTGGTTCGAGTCCCAGACAGGTGACGTTTCTTGGACTCGAACCGAGGGGTCAAAAATACGTTGAAAAATATGGATGCACCTCAGTCACCTGACTTAGCATAAGCTGGCTGGGGGACATGGATTCGAACCATGATAGCCGCCTCCAAAGGGCGGAGTCCGACCATTAGACGATCCCCCAATTTTCAACTACGCCCTCTACCCATCCGGTAATTCTGCGATTCAACGCCGAACTCGCCCTAACAGATAGTCGGACTAGACCATAATACTCGTTTCCTTGATTTTTTCTATTCGTCTTTATATTGTGACGTTTAAAATAAATTCTTTCTAGCTCTCTCGGAGATACAGACAAGTGAGTCGACCAATATCTCTTCACCTCAGATATGCGATACTTGTTGTTCTCATGAATGTATATTTCATAAAGAATTTCGGAAGAATCGATTTTTATGACTTCGAGAAGCCACTTTTGGAACAATCGAGCCATGCGCGGGTCTGAATTTCCAAATTGCACCCGACCTCCCCAATATCCATTGCGCTGTTTTGATCCTTCTGCCCAATACAAAACAACACCAATCAACCATTTTGCTGTTTGATCGAGTTTTTTCACTTCCTTTCTCGAACGGTCAACAATAAGAGCCGTTTGTTCAATTCTGTTTCTGTGTCGCGCTTCTGCACCGCGCAGTTGAGCTGACCTACGACGTTCAGTCAACCTTTGTTGCTGGCGTCTAGCCAGGTGCACGTCTCTAAACCATAGCGATAACGTCGACTTAGCTACGGAAACATGTCTAAGAATTTCGCTATAACTCAGTCCGCTTTGGCGCAGGAGAATCGCTCGCTCTCGTTCATGCTGCTTTCCTTTCACCACCTGATCGTACCACAATCGAAAGGCGTAATCGTTCATTTCACTGTTCGATTGTGAATTGCGCGGGCGAAGAGAAATTACAAATACAAATTCTTCCCCACCTCTGTAGGGGTGAAGGCCGCTTCGAATGCCCATTGAATGGTTTGGTCGATTTCTTTTTCACTGAGAATTTCGTTCTCGCGGATAATATCTATTTCTTTTGAGAGCGTGGTGCGGAGCATCGAAGGATTGTCGGTGTTGAAGCAGAATTTGACGCCGTTGTCCCAGAGCGTGCGGATCACTTCGCGCAGATGCTCAATGTCACGGATAAAACCAACCTTCATGTTTGAAGTGGGGCAGAGACAAAGCGTGAGGTTTTTTTCGCGAATCGTTTTCATAAGTTCGCGCGACGTGTACGCGCGGAAACCATGGTTGAGCCTGTCGAGCGGAAGCACGGAAACAACATGCGCCATCTCCTCGGCATCACCGTCCTCTCCGGTGTGTACGGTGGTCTTGAGGCCCGCGGCACGCGCCTTTGCATACAGGTCGGCGTAGTCGTCATAGCGGAAGCCTTCGCCTTTGGGTCCAGCGATATCGATACCCACCACACCACGATTTTTGTACTTGATCGCCTTTTTCACAATGATCGCGTTCTTTTCCACGGGGAGGCGGCGGTCGAGCATGAGAACAATGCCGGCACGCATCTGCGGAAATTCTCCGAGCGCACGTTCCATCCCATGCAGCGCCGCAAGAATGATCTGATCAAGATCGCGTTCACCGCCACGGTTGCGGAACATCGGATTGAATCCGGGCTCCAAGAGCGTTACGTTGCTCGCGCGGTACGCGCCCGTGAGTACTTCGTATACACTCGGCTCCATTGCGAGCGGCGAAGATTGGATGAGTTCGGTCCAATGGAAGAGTTCGTGATAGTCGTCCCAGGTCACCGTGCCCTTTTTGTTAAGTGTGACGAGGTCATAAAATTCCCAATAATCTTTCGACGGCAAACGAATGCCCTGTTCGTGCGCGATCGACCAGAGAATGTGCGGGTCGACCGCCTGGCCGAGATGAAAATGCAGTTCAGCCAGCTCTTTTCCGTTTCGATTATGCTCGTGCATAGCACTATTGTCGCACACTGGAAGCGGTATCAACCATCGCGAGTTCAAGCGGCAGGTGCGGCACCGCCGCGTATGCCATCTGTGCGTAGGCCTCGAGAATCGCGCGGAGCATTTCAGAATTGACGTGCGACTCAGCTGACAATTCCTTGGCAAGAGTACGGTCCGCTTCGGTCAATTCCTCTGCGAGCTCAGCGGCAAGGTCGGGCGCATTGCGCATAAGGAGCACAATGCGCATCCGGTGAATGAGAAGTCGCGTGAGAATACGCGCATCAATGTTATCAGCGACCGCTTGACGAATTGAGCGTAAACCAGCGGAGACATCTTTTTTGGCAAAGGCACTGAGAAGCTGCCGGACGATCTCACCCTTTGGGGCGCCAGAGATCTTTTCGATATCGGCGGCACTCACTTTTTTGCCTTCACTCGAGGAAAGAACTTTTTGCAAAACCGAGAGCGCATCGCGAAACGATCCCTCGGCCAGGAGCGCGATCAGTTCAGCTCCGGCGCGCTCAAGAGAAAACCCTTCGCGTTTCGCCACGTCTTCCACAATCTGCGCGAGAATTTCTCGCGTGGGCTGTTTGAATATATAGACTTCGCAGCGCGACTGGATTGTCTCAGGCACCTTGTCGCGCTCTGTGGTGGCCAAGACAAACATTGCATGCGCAGGCGGTTCTTCGAGTGTTTTCAAAAGCGCATTCCACGCGGGCGTCGTGAGCATGTGCGCCTCGTCGATGATGTAAATCTTATATGGCGAATCAAACGGCATTGCATACACTGACTCCCGCAGCGCGCGGATTTCATCGATGCCGCGGTTGGATGCTGCGTCGATTTCGTAGATGTCCCGTTCCGATACACCAAGATCGCGCGCAAGAATTCGGGCGACACTTGTCTTGCCGGTGCCGCGACCGCCCGCAAAGAGAAAGGCATGTGCCATTTTTTCGGGATGCTTGAGCGCAGCCTGCAAAGGCGCGACCACCTGCGGCTGCCCGCGTACTTCATTAAACGAATGCGGACGGTACGTGCGATATAAGGTGGAGTATTGCTGTGCAGACGCTTTTTCCATTGTAAAGAGTATATCAAAAAGAAATTCGTGGCTGGAGGCTACAGGCGCGAAGGAGTTTAGGCGGTCTTGCGGCACAAGCTGTGGACATCATGATGCGCGTGGGAGCAGGATGATATTCATCCCCGCTGTCGGCAACTGTTCTGACGTGAGCGCCTGAGCCTCGGCCCTGTTTTTGTGCCTTTTGTCTATGCACTGACGGGTGCGGAAGTAGTACACTTGTTTTTTCCCCTTCTCTCCCGTCCGTTGTATGTGAGTACGGATATGCCACAGCCCACACCCGCATGCACACCACTCATTGATGATTATGAGTTTCCCCCTTTCCTGTTCGTTCAGCCTCTATCGGGCTATACCGGTTACGCGTACACCTCGATTAGAGAGGTCGAAGCGCTTCCTGTAGACAATTGAACGTCATCGCCGCCGAGCTGCATTCCATCAAACGCATTCGTAAATCCTTGGCATTGTCCCATCCCGAAATATAGGCTCTGAAATGTTTCTTCATGACCGCGAAATGCTGCGTGTCGCCCATCAATTTGTCGAAGAGCTTGATGTGTTCTTTGAGCGCGTCGATCCGCTCTTGTGGAGATGGCTGATCGGTGCGGTCGGAAAATAGCCACGGGTTGCCGAAGATCGCGCGACCGAGCATCACGCCGTCGGCGCCTGTGGCTTCGCATTTGGCTCGCCCATCAGCGCAATCAGTGACGTCGCCGTTGCCGAGAATGAGCGCCGTAGATCCGAGCAAGTTGCGGATTTCGACTGCTCGTGCGATACGTTCCCAGTGCGCAGGTACACTCGACATTTCTTTACGCGTGCGCGCATGAATGGTGACCGCAGCAGGCTCTTCCGCGAGCAACTCCGGCAGCCATTCTTCTAACTGATCGACGTTGTATCCCAAACGTGTCTTCACCGACACCGGACCCTTGAATCCTCGTTTTGCTGCGCGGATGATCTCGTGGGCGAGAGGTGGATTTTTGATCATTGCCGCGCCGCAGCCCGATTTCTCTACCGCCCGATCCGGGCAGCCCATATTGATGTCGACGCCGTCGAATCCCATTTCTGCGGCAATCGTCGCAGCTGCTTCCATGTGCTCGGGCACCGCTGAAAAAAACTGCGCCACCACCGGCCGCTCAATTTCGCTGTAGAGCAATTTGCGCCGCAGTTTTTTCTGTCCTTTCTCATCGGCCAGGATCAATCCGTCGGCAGAAGCGAATTCGCAGAAGGTGACGTCGGGCTTTCCTTTCTGTGCGATCAGCATCCGAAACGCGGCATCAGTCACGTCTTCCATCGGGGCGAGTGCGAGGATCGGTTTTTTGAGCGTCTCCCAAAAATTCATCTCGGCACGATAGCACAACTGCTGTGTATAAGTCGGATTGACGATTATATATAGAGAGAGAGTAACCTTGCCTTAAGCAAGCATTGCGTCTGCGGTCTCACCCGCAGCACCAGTCTTGTGACACCGCCTTCCTCTGGTCCGTCACGGAGAACCATGACAATGACCCACGGCGTCGTCGCGATTGCTCGCGCCGGTCCTCAGCACGACCAGCTGACCAGGACCGACGAATCGGTCGCCGTCTGACAGTACTGTCAGCACCTGCCAGAAACGTGAAGCCGGCCCTGAGTCGGCAGCCCAAAGGAGTATTCCCATGCTAGAGGGAGGTCCGAACTGCATAGAGCAGCCCACCGGACCTCCCCAAGCCATTCCTTGCCTTGCCTTTCTTGGGAGATCCCTATATATTGTATGAGCGCCGAAGAGGCGCTTATTCATTAACAGAACGTGCGGCTTACATCCTCGCTCCAGGCACCGAGTGCTCAGCGAAGGGCACCGCAACAAAACACATGTCAGCTGATACGGAGATTAAAAATGGTGTCGTAGAAACGGACACAGAAGAGACTCAAGAAGAAATAAAAATGGGACCCATGGGCAAGCTCATGGAGACCACTTCGAAATCACCGCCTTCTTTGGATGATGTTGTAGAAGGCCCCGTGGTCGCGGTAGGGCGCGCACGTGTATTCGTCGACCTGCCTCCTTTCGGCACCGGCATCATCTATGGCCGCGAATATCTTTCGGCACGCGAAACCCTAAAAAACGTAAATATCGGTGACCTCGTCACGGCGAAGGTTGTCGGGTTTGAAGATAAGGAAGGCTACATCGAGCTCTCTCTGCGCGAAGCGCGCGCAGCCTTGATGTGGAACGAGGCCGAACAGGCACTCCAGAAGAAAACGGTATTCGAGCTCCCGATCACCGACGCTAACAAAGGTGGCCTCATCATTAATTGGCAAGGCATCCAAGGCTTTCTACCCGCTTCTCAATTAGCGCCTGCGCACTATCCGCGCGTACACGATGGCGACAAAGACAAGATCTTCGTCGAGTTGAAAAAATTGATTGGACAGAAGTTGGAAGTGATGGTTATCACTGCCTCTCCCAAGGAACAAAAACTGATTTTCGGCGAGAGGGGCGCGGGTACGTCCGATCGCGCATCGCTTGCTGAGGGGTATCACGTAGGCGACGTGCGTGAGGGTGTTGTGACTGGCGCAACCGAATTCGGTATCTTCGTGAAGCTCGAAGAAGGTCTCGAGGGATTGGTGCACATCTCAGAAATGGACTGGGGACTCGTGGAAAATCCGAAGACGCGTTTCAAAGTGGGAGAGCAGATACGCGTGAAGGTGATTGAGATCAAAGACGGCAAAGTGTCGCTCTCGATTAAAGCGCTCACCGAAGACCCCTGGGTCACGGCGTCCGACAAATACCACAAAGATCAAAAAGTGGAAGCGGTCGTCATCAAGTACAACAAACATGGTGCGCTCGCATCTGTGGAGGAGGGCGTCGCAGGCTTGGTGCATGTATCGGAATACGCGAACGAAGAAGATCTCCGCAGCAAATTGGAGCTTGGCAAAGCGTATCCGTTTACAATCACACTCTTCGAACCTAAAGAGCGCCGCATGACACTGAAGCCGGTCGTATAATCTTCAGAGCGCTTCCTGAAGAAAAATCCGAGACCAAACTTCGAATTTTTCTTTACACCGCGAGCGAGACTTAATTGAATCGATTCATTGCCGCTGTCGAACCCTCGGCCACAATCACTTCGATTACTTCCCCTGCACGCTTGAAGACGCGGCGCACCACTTCCATTTCACTCGAGGTGAATTTCCCTAAAATAAAATCGAGTACTTCTTTTTCGCCCGATGGTTTTTTTACTGTACCCGTAGCGCTCGCGTACGACACGCCGATCCGGATTCTCGCGAATTTTTTTGTTTTGACCGCACGCATGACACTCTCAAGACCCTTGTGACCGCCACTGCTACGGTCAAACGACACCCTCAGCGTACCGAGCGGCAGATCGAGATCGTCGTATACCACGACCATCCGTTCCGCCGACTTCGGGCTTTTTACATATTTCGCAACTGAGGTGCCTGATTTGTTCATAAAAGTATCGGGAACGACTAGTGCAACCAATGTACGGCCGAGTGCACCCTTCGAAACAGTTGTTTTTGTTTTTGTATCGGCCTTCCAATCCGAAAAATCGTGCGTGACTGCAAAATGCTCAAGTGCCATACGTCCCGTGTTGTGCCGCGTGCGTTGATATTCCTCTCCAGGATTGCCGAGACCGACGATAACCCATGCCATTGCCAGCATGATAGCAGAACTTTTGCGCACTGTGTGCATTACTGTCGATGCGTAAAATTTTTTCTCCCGAAACTCTGTCGAGTTTTTGATTGTGAGATGCAACATTACAAAAGCTTGGTGTCAACGCATCCGCAGCGGTAGAATGCACGGGCATGAATGACCCTGTGATGCACGTTGAGCAATCACCGGAGGTCAAAAAGGGTTCAGATCGTTCAATACTTCTCTACACGGCAATCGCAATCGCGCTCGCCCTCCTCGTTCGCTTCTTTGTCGCGGCACCGTACCTTGTTTCCGGCCCTTCAATGGAGCCGACCTTCCAGAATTACGACTACCTTATCGTCGATCGCCTCTCATACGAGTTCTCCAACCCATCGCGGGGCGATATCGTGATCTTTAGTATGCCCGGAAACCTGAGCGAAACTCTGATTAAGCGCGTGATTGGCCTCCCCGGTGATACGGTCTCTATTTCAGGCAATACGATCACTATCGCGAACGCCACGCACCCTTCAGGCTTCACACTGAGCGAGCCCTATCTCAGCCCGGCAGACTTGGGCGGCCCCTCAAACCTCATCGTAACGCTCGGGCAAGGTGACTATTTCGTGCTCGGTGACAACCGCAAGGTCTCCTACGACTCGCGCTTGTGGGGTGTATTACCGCGGCAAGATATCATCGGACAAGTGTTAATGCGTTTGTATCCCTTCACGTCAGTCGGCATCGAACCGGGACGCGCCCGCTACGCACAGCCATGATCCAACTGAAGAATACACCGTACCAAAACACCGCCGCGTTTTTGAAGGCGGCGGCCAAAGTTGCTGAGTATTACGGATTCGAACCGCTTGAGGAAATGCCGCGGGCGAAGGGACAGCTGAAGAAACCGCTTTCGCCAGGGAGTCGTCCGAGTCGTCCCGATTCCGACATCCTCTTTGCGCGCAAAGACGAACGCACACTTCCTTCTGCAGCGAAACGCATCCTCGCTGTGCATCCCGAAGCTGCGTACGCTACGCTCGCGTGGCGTGCCATTGCCTCGCCTGCCCAGGGCGGCATCACATTTGAATTGCACGCGGCGGGTGTGCCTTCCGCGATCGCCGAGGCGCTTCTCATCGTCACGGCGCATGCCGTGCTCAAAGAAGCAGGAGTACCAGGACGCGCTCTCTCGATCAACAACATGGGCTCGACGGAATCGTGCGGCCGTTTCGTGCGTGATGTCGGCGGCTATCTGCGCAAACATATTGAATCCATTTCGCCAACACTGCGCCCGCGCGTCGCGAGCGATCCCCTGGGCACGCTCGTGCAGTTGATCGAACGCGGACATCCGGCGGTTTCGCGCGCACCGCAGGCGATGGAATATTTGACTGAGGAAGAGCGCCAGCGTTTCTGGGATTTGCTCGAATACCTCGAAGTATTCGGACTCCCCTACGAGCTCAACACGCAAATCCTCGGCAGTCGTGATTGCTGGATGCACGCACTCTATGAGATAGCGTCAGTAGAATCCGAGAGCGGTGCGCGCGACACCGTTGCTTTCGGCGGCCGCTACGATACGCTCATGAGCAGGCTTTCGCGAAGCCCGTACCCCGTCGCAATGATCGGCATTACGTGCGAAGTACGCGGATCGGCGCGCGTAAAGCGAGAGGTGCATGGTATTCCCTCCATATACTTTGCGCACCTTGGCGCTGAAGCAAGGCGCCGTGCGCTCCCGGCGCTCGAATCATTGCGCGAGGCGGGCATTCCGGTGTATCACGGCCTCTGGCATGAGCGTATTGGCGATCAGATGGCAGCCGCACGTTCGCTCGCCATGCCCTACATTCTCATCATGGGTCACAAAGAAGCGGTCGAAGGAACGATGCTCGTCCGCGAAGTCGCAACTAATTCCCAGGAAGCAGTGCCTCTGCCGGACCTCTCCGGCTACCTCAAGCGCCGACGCCTGGGGCGCTCGTTTGCCGAGAAATCATGAACGTGCTACAGTGAAAAGTCATGGCAATTCAAGCGGAAGTAACCAAGAGCGGCAGCGAGAACCCCCTCTCGACAATCCGCAAATTCAGCCGGAGAGTGCAAGGTGCCGGTCTCATCAAAACAATGCGCGCCCGACGCTATTTTGTCCGCGCCGCCTCCAAAACGGTTAAGAAGAAGCGTGCGCTCAAGATGATCAAACGCCGCAGCGAATACAAGCAGCTCGTCAAAGAGGGCAAGATCGCAGAGCCGGTGCGCCGTGGCTCATACACCCCGCGCGAGCCGCAGGCTCGGCCGACTTTGGGCGAAGGCACTCCTATTGCCCGCTAACCCCATGGGGCAGCGTGCAACTCTTTCCATAAAGCAGACTGTCCGAGGCTCCGTGCCGCACGTCCCGTTTGAAAAAATCCTGCACGCGGTGTTTCCCAAAGGATATGATCTTTCGCTGGTGATCTGCGGCGACGCACTCGCGAGGAGCGTGAATCGCGCGTATCGCAAGAAAACCTACGCGGCCAACGTGCTCTCATTCCCGCTTTCCAAAACCGAAGGCGAAATGTTTCTCAACGCGCGTGTCTCCGCGCGCGAAGCGAGACTCTTCGGCGTAAGCGGGCGGGCGCGACTCGCGCTGTTATTTGTCCACGGTTTAATGCATTTGAAGGGCTTGCTGCATGGGCGTACAATGGAGAGTGAGGAGCGGAACATTTTGCGCACATTCGGTCTCGATTCGTAAAAGGAGCGCCGCCTCTTTGCGTATGCCGAAAGGCACATTATGGCACAAACCACCTACACTGGCATTGATATCGGCACGTATCACGTGAAGGTCGTGATTGCCGCCGCCACAGAAGCACCGGATGCACCTATGGCCATCTTGGGTACCGGTATCGCAACGTCGCGCGGCATGCGGCACGGGTACATTCTCGACAGTACAGAGGCGGTGAAATCCATCCAGGAAGCACTGGCGCGTGCGCAAGGTGCGGCGAAGGTGCGCGTCAGGCGGGCGCGCATCGCAGTCGGAGGTGCGGGATTGGACGAAATGAAAAGCACCGCGAGCATCACCCTCACTGCTTCAAGTGGCATTGTCACTGAACAAGCGATTGAACGCGTGCAGCGCGAGAGCGAAAAACAGGCGTCTTCCCGCTTGGTAAACCGTACAGTGATACACGTGATCCCGCTCGAATATAAGGTCGATGGAACACCTGTCTTAGGCCAACCTCTAGGCTTGCAAGGCACTAAGCTCACGGTGGAGACGCTGATCATCACGCTTCTTTCTCAGCACTACGACGATGTCATCGAGGCCTCGGAATCGGCGGGCATAGAGGTGGACGGCGTCATGGCCTCGCCTTTGGCAGCATCGCTCGTCACCCTCTCGAAAGCGCAAAAACGGGCGGGTGTTGCGCTTGCAAACATTGGCGCTGAAACGCTCTCACTCGTGGTTTTCGATAACGACATCCCCGTATCGGTCAAAGTATTTCCCATCGGCGCGTCCGACATTACCAATTCAATCGCGCTCTCCTTTCAAGTGCCGCTTGCGGAAGCGGAGCAGCTGAAGCGCGGCGTCGTGACGGGCAGTGACATTCCGCAACGGAAAATGGATTTGATCGTGTCAGAAAAATTGAAAGAAATGTTCACGCTCGTCAATGCGCATCTGAAATCAATCGGTAGGCAGCGGCTTTTACCCGCGGGTATCGTGATCACCGGTGGCGGCTCAGGATTAACGAGCGTATCGGAAATTGCACGTGCGGTCTTGAAGCTACCATCGCAAACCGGACAAATCGGTATTCTTGCGCGCGCATCCACGGTGGACGCCACGTGGGCGGTCGCTGCGGGTCTCTGCCGTTGGGCATACGCGGAAGACATGGGCGGTCGCACTTCAACACTCGGAGAAATCTTCGACGGCGGGTGGGAGAGCATCAAAAAAGGAATTCGCAGTTTATTGCCATAGCCGTTAGGCGGTGGACTGATATAGGAGCATGTAAATAAAATAAAGTCAACCTTGCACATTCTCTGAAAGTGCTATGATGCCCTCACTATGTCCAAGCAGGTGAAGCCCGATGTTGAATCTTTTGCACGAATCAGAGTTATCGGGGTAGGCGGCTCCGGCGGCAACGCGGTCAATCACATGGTCGCCACACACGTCGATGGCGTAGATTTCATCTCGGTTAATACTGACGCTCAGGACCTCCACAAATCACGCGCCAAGCGCAAGATTCATATCGGTAAAACGCTGACGCGCGGACTGGGCGCGGGCATGAATACTGAGGTCGGCAAGCAAGCAGCGGACGAAACACGCGAAGAGATACAGGATGCGCTCAAGGGCTCTGACATGGTGTTCATCACTTGCGGCATGGGTGGCGGCACGGGCACTGGTGCGGCACCCGTTGTAGCAAAAATCGCACGTGAAATCGGCGCGCTCACCGTAGGCGTTGTTACCAAGCCGTTTGGATTTGAAGGTGCGCAGCGGATGCGGCTCGCGGAGCAGGGTTTGATCGAATTGCGCAAGGCAGTCGATGCCTTGATCGTCATCCCCAACGACAAGCTTCTCGCGATCGTTTCCCGCGACACGGGCATCAAAAACGCCTTCGCCATGTGCGATGATATTTTGAAACAAGCGGTCGAGGGAATCTCTGACCTCATCACACAAACAGGTATCATCAACGTCGACTTTGCCGACGTGCGCACTATCATGCAAAACGCAGGGTCGGCCTTGATGGGTATCGGGAGTGCCATCGGCGAGAAGCGCGCGGAGGTGGCGGCGCGCAATGCCATCAACTCCCCTCTTCTGGAAGTATCGGTCGCTGGTGCAAAGGGAATTTTGTTCTCGGTTTCCGGAGGCGATGATCTCGGTATGCTTGAAGTGCAAGATGCAGCCAATGTCATCACGGAAGCGATTGACTCAGAAGCCAAGGTTATCTTCGGCGCCGTGGTAGACCCGTCGCTCAAGAAAGGCGAAGTTCGCGTAACCGTCATCGCCACGGGCTTTCCAGAAGCGGGTTCCCGCTCGGCTCCCCTCTTTACTCCCGGAACCCGCGTCCCCGTTAAAAAAGACCAAGACGTCCAGCCAGTCGCCGCCCGTGACCGAGAAGCAAAACGAGAAGAACCAAAGAAAATCATTGACGCGACTATTGAGATTGGCGGCAAACAGCCGATGAAAGAAACACCAAAGTCCGAGCCTGTTCGCACACCATTGAAAGAGGACAACGAAGACGACAATTGGGGCGGCTTGCCTTCGTTCCTGCGCAGGAAGTAAGCAACAATTTGCTTCCGCTTTTTTGTTATACTTGCGACATGCAACGTGACCTCATAATCGTGGGAGGCGGCCCAGCTGGGGCCGCTGCCGCTATTTATGCAGCGCGCAAAAAGCTCAAAACCGCCCTCATCGTCGAAGACTGGGGCGGGCAGAGCACGGTCTCGCCCGACATTCGGAATTGGATTGGCACACCGGCGATATCTGGCACCGATCTCGCAAATAATTTTAAAAATCACGTCGAGGCCAATGTAGATGACTCGCTTGAAATCATGCGTACGCGCGCCACGGGGCTTACTGCCTTTGATGATCATGTGACGGTCATGCTCAAGGATGGAAAAACGCTAGAAGCAAAAACGGTGCTTATCACGTCCGGTGCTAATCGCCGAACGCTCGATGTGCCGGGCGCGAAAGAATACGAACAAAAAGGACTCACCTACTGCGCCTCCTGCGATGGGCCGCTGTTCGAAGGAAAAGATGTGGCAGTGATTGGCGGCGGCAATGCGGGGTTCGAAACGGCGCTGCAGCTCCTCGCCTATTCAAGAAGTGTCACGCTCCTCAATCACGGCGAACGTTTCCGCGCCGATGAGATTACGGTGCGATCCGCTCAATCACACCCCAAGATGCGCGCAATTTTGAATGCGGGTATTGTCGCGGTGGAAGGGGCTCAATTCGCGACCGGACTTCGCTGGCGAGACGAAAAAACCGGTGCGGAATCACTCTTACCCGTCGAAGGTATCTTTGTGGAAATTGGCCTCGTGCCGGATACCAAGTGGACGGACGACGCGATCGAGAAAAACAATGCCGGACAAATCATCGTCGATGCGCGCACGCAGCGTACCTCGCATCCGCGCGCGTGGGCAGCGGGCGATTGTACAGACGGCCTCTATCATCAAAATAACATCGCAGCGGGCGATGCCGTGAAAGCACTCGAAGATATTTATATGTTTGTGAGCAAGGTGGAGAAGGAAATTTGAGGGAGATAAAAAATGCGCCTCCGGTTCTCCTGAACCGACTGTAGTGCGGCGAAGATCAGACAGATCAATTACCTCATTCACGGAGGAATCTCGATGAATACTAGGGTAAATACCTTGAGGCCCGAGAAAGCCGGACACGTCGGTTTCTCTTCAGTGTTGATATGCCCGAATGGATGCCGGGAATCACGCAGGCGGTGTGTCATTCTGCCACCCGTGTACATCCGCCAATAGCCGGCGTAGTAATTTAGAAAGCAATAACTCTGGAAGTGATGAGCAGTCGGTTCGGCATCCCTCTTCTCTCAGTCACTGCAGTATGTACGGATTCGGGGTCGCTTTACGTCAAAATATTCCTTGAATCCACTATTCCAAACGAATGCGTCGATAAGTGCACGCGCTTGGATCTCTATGCCAAGTTCGTCATATACGTAGAGTGGCGTCACGTATTCGTTGCGTAGGCTATCAATCTGCACTTGTATGAAAGGCAGCTTTTTTGTGCAGTCGATAGTACGTGCTCTCGAGACATGAACCTAGTGCCAGAAATGTCGAACACCGGTCATGAGCATGGCCATACCGAATGTGTTGGCTGTATTGATTGAATCCTGATCCTTGAGCGAACCGCCCGGCTGGACGATTGCAGTCGCACCCGCTTGATGCGCGGCTTCGACGCAATCAGGGAATGGGAAGAACGCGTCAGATGCCATAACCGATCCCTCAAGCGAGAGCTTTGCGTCGGCCGCTTTCATTGCCGCGATTTTAGCGGAAACAATGCGACTCATCTGCCCTGCTCCAATGCCGACCGTCGCGCCGTTTTTCGCATAAACAATTGCGTTGGATTTCACGTGCTTCACGACTTCGAAGGCGAATTTGAGATCCGCCCACTCTTGCTTTGTCGGCTCCCTCTTCGTCGCTACGGTCGGTGTATGCGTAGGGTCGACAGTGATGTTGTCGCGCGATTGTACGAGATAGCCACCCGCGACTGATCGTATGATAAGTTCTTCGGCTTTCGGATCCGGGGCGGCGCCAGCCAATACGACGCGCACGTTGGGCTTCGCGGCCATTATTGTGAGTGCCTCGTCGTCGGCCGAAAGTGCGATCACGACTTCAAGAAATATATTGACGAGCTCGGCAGCAGTCTCCGCATTAAGCGCGCGATTAAATGCAACAATACCACCGAAAGCGGACACTGGATCGCATAAGAGTGCTTTTTGGTATGCCTCTTTCGTCGAAGCAGCGATCGCAACACCGCAAGGATTCATATGCTTCACGATCACCGCTGCGGGATCGGAGAACTCTGCGACACATTCAAATGCGGCATCAGCGTCTGCGATATTGTTGTAACTCAGCTCCTTGCCTTGCACTTGTATGCCACGTGCGACACCCGGGCGCATGGAGGTTGGGTCGAGATAGAGCGCGGCCCGTTGATGTGGGTTTTCTCCGTAGCGTAAATCTGCCGATTTTTTTAGGTTCGGATGCAATTCCTCAGGTAGATCCATATCAATGCGCTGGCATTCTGCGGAAACAGTGATGCCTTGGATCAATTATAGCATTCGCTTTTTCTTCACAAAATCCGCTCCGTGACCGACGTCAGTATTGACCGGAATCCCGCGCTGACACAAGAGGCATCGTTCTTCGGTCCATTGGTCGAGCGCGAGATCAACCAGAGCCTCAAGACGGGGCGGGTTTCCCGCTTGCTCGCGCGTTACGCCACCGCGATTGGCTATTGCAATCGCGCCCACCACTTCGGCCCCTGCTGCGCGGGCGGCTTCAACCACTTTGCGGATCGATCCACCAGTGGTGGTGAGGTCTTCCACCACAAGTGTGCGTTTACCGGCAATAAGCTTATCGTAGCCGCGGCGAATAACGAGACCTTTTTCTCCGCTTTTATCAGCGTACACGCCCCACACATCTTTTCCAAGCATTTGCATAAGGTGGTGCGCCGTCCACGTAGAAAGAATGATTGCCCCATACGCGGGACCCAAAACGACCTCGACATGTTCATCCTTAAACTTCTCCGCCATCGCCTCACATAAGCGCGATACCTGTCGCACGTGGGGATAGATCGCGTCTTTATTGATATACGTACTCGCATGCAAGCCTGAGGTAAATACGAAGTGTCCTGCACGGAATGCTCCCACATCTTGCAATATCTGCAATGCATCGTCTTGATTCATAAAGCGCTATAGTAGCAAAGCTGCTTCGATCGCACCACGAAGATGCTGTGTTTTCGCGCGCGCGGCGGCAGCAAAATCATTGCCCGCAGAAGCAAAGATGATGGCGCGCGAGGATGCAATGATAAGCCCGCGTCCGCGCGGGCTTAAGGCCCCGTTTGCCGATGCCCGCAAAAACCCGGTCGGGGCACCAC
>VFSW01004088.1_pt1 | contig 21743 bp, 19 predicted proteins | sample 5358111 | NCBI WGS metagenome assembly VFSW01 (sample SAMN11554181, study PRJNA540505) | mine drainage metagenome | isolation source: sediment from site ElyBrook_90M | place: USA: Ely Copper Mine, Vershire, VT | collected 2017 | reverse complement strand
ATCGTATCGTGGTCATTGAGAAGGACCGGGCGCGCGATGGCCGCTCAGTGGAAGTGGTGGGCACGTACAACCCGCGCACCAATCCCGCCAGCGTGGAACTGAAGCGCGAGCGCATCGCGTATTGGACCTCGAAGGGGGCGCAGTTGTCGGATCGGGTGAAGAAGCTGGTGAACAAGGCTCCGGCCAGCGCACCATTGCCATCAACTGAAGGCCCCAGCGAGGCGCCGAGCGCAGCCTAACTGCCTGAGCGGTTCCCCGGGGTCGCTAGCCTGTCCTGGGTGTTCATGGGCCTGCGGCTTACCCATGGGGATGAAAATCTTGGGGTGCCCCATTCCCGCCGTTTTTTGGCCAGGGTGGGGCAAATCGGGACCGCACCACTGCCCACGCCCTAGCCAACAGATGGCTAGAACGGGGCACCCGGGTGGGATGGTTTTCGAGCGAAGTCGAAGGGCGCTTTGTTAGGATGGAGGAGAGTCCCACAATGTCGGACAATAACAAGCCAGACATAGTCGCGCTGGTGGAATACCTGGCCAAGGCGCTGGTGGACGCGCCAGAGGAGGTCACCGTGGAGCCCTTCGAAGAAGATGGCGCGACGGTGCTGGAGCTGGTAGTGGCGGAAGACGAAGTGGGCCGGGTGATTGGCCGGCATGGCCGCACCGCGCGCAGTCTGCGCGCCATCCTGCACGCCGCCAGCCTGCGCACCCGCAAGCGCTACCAGTTGGAGATTGTGGAATAGCCGCCGACTTCATCACCATCGCTCGCGTGCTCAAGCCGCAAGGACGGCGCGGAGAAGTGCTGGCGGAGTTGCACACCGATTTTCCTGAGCGTTTCGCCGAGCGCCGGCAGTTGTGGGGGCTGGCGCCTGACGGCAGCCGGCGCGAGTTGCAACTGGAAGAGCATTGGTTTCACAAGAAGGGTGTAGTGCTGAAGTTCGCGGGCGTGGGCAGCATCAGCGATGCTGAGCGGTTCGCTGGCTGGGAGCTGCAAATTCCGCGTGAAGAGCGCACAGAGTTGGAGCCGGGCGCGGCGTACGTCAGCGAGATTGTGGGTTGCGATGTTTGGATCAATGGCGGCCAGCGCTTTTTGGGCCGGGTGACCGGGGTCCAGTTCGGAGCAGGAGAGGCGCCGCTGCTGGTAGTGAAGCTGCCGGTTTGCGCGAGCGAGAACGAAGTGCTGGCGCCGTTCGCCGAAGAGTTCATCGAGAAGTTCGATGCCGCGGCAAAGCGGATCGATATGAAGTTGCCGGAGGGTCTGCTGGAGCTTGACGCGCCGTTGAGCGAGGAAGAAAAGCAGCGGCAGAAAGCCGAAGCGGATGAGGCGCGGGCAGCGGGGGAAGAGAAGCGGAAGTGAGCGCCTGTTGCCGGTAGGTGCTTCGGCTCGCCAGCGGAAGTGTGGCGCCGGCTGGCTCAGGACGACACGTGAACCGTGCCAGGCCGCGTGCGGTATGACGAATGAAGTTCGAAATCCTGACGATTTTTCCGGACTTTTTTCGCGGGCCGCTCGACTATGGCATCGTACGCCGGGCGCGTGAGGCCGGGCTCATTGACATTCGCATCCACGATTTGCGGGCGTTCACGCATGATCGCCATCGCACGGTAGACGACCGGCCATTCGGCGGCGGCGAAGGCATGGTGCTGAAGCCGGAGCCGATCTTCGAATGCCTGGAGTCGCTTGGCGTCGCGTCGCGCGAAGAGCGGATGAGCGCGAGCGGCCGGGAATCGGTAGTGCTGCTCTCGCCGCAGGGCCGTATGTTTACGCAGGCCGTGGCACAGGAGTTGGTTGGCGGCGAGCGCATCGTGTTGATTTGCGGTCGCTACGAAGGCGTGGACGAGCGCGTCAGCGAGTATCTGGCGGATTGCGAGATTTCCGTCGGCGATTTTGTGCTGAGCGGCGGTGAACTGGCGGCAGCGATCGTGATCGATACGGTGACGCGGTTACTTCCTGGGGCGCTGGGAAATGCAGCTTCGTCGCAGCAGGAGTCGTTCACTAGCCCCATCGCGCCAAAGGAGGGCGCGACGGGGGCTCCGCAGGCAAATGCAGCGAGTACGCATGACGGGCCGCCGGACTCGACCTGCGCCTCGGGCGGCTTGCTGGATTATCCGCACTATACGCGGCCGGCGGAGTTTCGCGGGATGCCGGTGCCCGAGGTGCTGGTGAACGGCAACCATGAGCAGATTCGCAAGTGGCGCCGGCGTTGCGCGCTGCGCAAGACGCTGCAGAATCGCCCCGATCTGTTGCGCGAGGCGGTCTTGAGCGGGGAAGACCAGAAGCTGCTGGCTGAGATCGAGCGGGAGTAGCGTGAGGCTCTTAGCTGTTAGCCATTGGCTCTTAGCAAGCCGTAAGTCAGCTAAAAGCTAGTTGCTAAAAGCTAGTTGCTAAAAGCTAGTTGCTAAAAGCTAGTTGCTAAAAGCTAATTGCTAATTGCTAGTTGCTAGTTACTAATTGCTAGTTACTAGTTCCGAAAGGAACACTATGTCGAATTCACAGGTTATTGAGCGTTTGCTGGCCAAAGCACGGCGCAGCGATCTACCCAACTTTAAGCCCGGCGACACCGTGCGCGTACACGTCAGAATCAAGGAAGGCGACAAAGAGCGCCTGCAGGCCTTCGAAGGTCTGGTCATCGCGCGGAGCAGGGGAGCGCAGCCCAGCTTCACTGTGCGTAAGATGAGCTTTGGCCAGGGCGTGGAGCGCATCTTCCCCATCAACTCCAAAGTCATCGACAAGATTGACGTGTTACGCTCGGCGCACGTTCGTCGGGCCAAGCTGTATTATTTGCGCGCCCTGCGCGGCAAGGCCGCCCGCCTGCGCGAAGTGGAAAGCGTACGTTAGCACGTCTGGTTTCGCGGCAATTCGCGGTTCGCTGTTTGCTTTTTGACTTTTGCTGCCCACGAAGGAGCGAGAGTAGGCCGCGCCGAACCGTGGGGAACCAGATCTTCCGGCGAACCGCGAAGAGCGAGTCCACGCGATCCTATTGAGGATTGCAAATTATAGTGACACGGCGTGGTGGCCAGATGCCGGTCGCGTTTTCGAATTGTCATCACGAGCGCCCTGGTTTTGCGCGCGAGGGATCTGCTTTTCGCCGCTCGCCAGGAAAGCAGATCCCTCGCCGACTGAAGTCGGCTCGTAATGACAATTTCGTGATGTTCGTGAACGCCGTCCCTTTCGAAGAACGAATGTAATCAGACTGTCGCTAACGCAGAAACCCCGCTGGGGAAGCGGGGTTTTCGCGTTTCTCCCAGCCAATGCGGGCTGGGGCCTCGTGGTGCGCGGATCGGGCACTCGCGCTGCTTGTAATTCGCTAAACCTTCACTGCCAGTTCCAGCAATCCCACCGCCATCGCCAGCCAGAGGGCAAAGGCCACCGTATTCAAGGTGACGCGGATTGCTCCATTGTCGATCATCCAGTTATATTTCGCGTCCATGATGTCCTCTCCTTTAGAAGCGGCTCCTTCAGTCATTGCCTTGGAGAATTCCGCAGCGGTTAAGACCTTATTGATTTTGTTTGCTTTGCGAGGGCTTCTACCCTCCAACCACAACATTGGGATTTGTCGGAGACCCGGTGAAAGCCATCCCCTTAAAACGAGAGTTAAGCGGGATATGCTCTCAGCTTCTCCAAATCATCTTCTGAAGCGTTATACGGCGAGGGAGCCGAAAGGTTCCATGAATAGATGATAAAAGCCGCACGGAACGCAGATTCGCGTACTGGGAACAGATCTTGCCGCATCCCGGCGGCGGTGCGTCTCTTGCAGGAGAACGCAACCGGCTTTGGCGATCAAACTTGCTCGATTGTGGCCTCAGCTTCCAGCAAGACAGGAATGCCGTTGCGGATAGGGTAGACGCGCTTGCACTCGTTGCACTTCAGGCTGTCCTCGCCGCGCAGCACCAGCGGCTTGCGGCATACCGGACAGGCGAGGATCTCGAGCAGGTCAGGAGAAATCATGGGGATATTGTAGCGCGCGGGAGCCGCGTTTCGCTTTTCGCCTTTCGCTGTTCGCCTCCGCGATAAGATAGAAGCATCATGCCTGCCACGATTCTCGACGGTACGAAAATCGCCGCACAAATCAAAGCCGAAGTCGGCGAAGAGGTGAAGGCGCTCACGGCAGCCGGGCTGCGTCCCGGACTGGCCGTGGTGCTCGCGGGGAACAATCCGGCTTCGGAGATCTATGTCCGCAACAAGGTGAAGACCTGCGAGCAGCTTGGCATCTACAGCGAAAAACACACGCCGTCCGCCAGCGTCACCACCGCCGAACTGCTGGTGCTGGTCGATGACCTCAACCGCCGCGACGAGATCGATGGCATTCTGGTGCAACTGCCGCTGCCCAAGCAGGTAGACGCGAAGCAGGTGCTGCTGGCCGTCTCCCCCTCCAAGGACGTGGACGGATTCCACCCTATGAATGTCGGCTTTCTTTCCACGCAGCGTCCCGGCCTGGTGCCGTGCACGCCTGCGGGCATCATCGAGATCTTGAAGCGCAGCCAGATTCCCATTGCGGGCGCCGAGGCGGTCGTCGTGGGACGCAGCGACATTGTCGGCAAGCCAGTCGCCATGCTGTTGCTGAACGACAACGCTACGGTGACCGTCTGTCACTCGAAAACGCGCGATCTGCCGGCGGTGTGCCGTCGGGCGGACATCCTAATCGCGGCCATCGGCAAGGCTGGCATGATCACGCCTGACTTCGTAAAGCCGGGCGCAACTGTGATCGACGTCGGCATGAACACCGTCACCGATCCCGGGCAGTTCCAGGAATTCTTCGCGGGCAACGAAAAGCGCGAGCGCGACTTTGCCGCTAAAGGCTCGACTTTGATCGGCGACGTTCATCCCAAGGTCGCTGCAGTTGCCGGTGCGATCACGCCCGTCCCCGGCGGGGTGGGACCGCTGACCATCGCCATGCTGATGAGTAACACCGTGAAAGCCGCCAAGCTGCGGCGCGGCGACAGGGTGAGCAGTCTGGCCGCGCGATGACCACCCGCATTGTCTTCTTCGCCATTGCGCTGCTCCTGCTCATCGCGGGCATTGGGGCATATCACCACGATGAGGCGCTGCGCACGAACGCCGCCGCGGTAAACCTAGGCGATCCGAACGAAGTTGTGCGGGAGTTGATGGGCGACCCGAGCAGCGAAGGGCCTTGCGGCTCGTTGACGGCGGTACCCGCCAATTGTGCTGACGAATACGTCTATCGCTATTGGTATTCGATCTTCCAGCCTGAGTACGAGGTCGTCTGGTTCGACCAGTCAGGCAAGGTGCTGGGCGAGCAGCACGTGCAGTCGCAGTTTTAATTGTCTTACGTTGTGGGATGTCCTCGTCCGTAGGACTTAACTTCACCCAACCGGCTTCGGTCCCGCGGCTTTGATCTCGGCGCGGACGTCGAATTTTTCGAAGTTCCTGGCAAAACGCGCCGACAGCTCGGCAGCCGCCTTGTCGTAAGCAGCTTTGTCCTTCCAAGAATTCCGCGGGGCCAGCAGCTCCGAAGGAACGCCGGGACACGATTTGGGAATGCTCAGTCCGAACGCAGGCTCAATCTCAAAGTCCGCCGTAGCGAGCTTGCCTTCCACCAGCGCGTCCACCATGGCGCGTGTATACGGCAGGCTCATGCGCTTGCCGATGCCATAGGGACCGCCTTGCCATCCGGTGTTAACCAGCCAGCATTGCGCGCCGTGCTCGCGCAGGCGGCGGCCCAGCATCTCGGCGTAGACCTTGGGCTGCAGCGGCATGAACGGCGCTCCGAAACAGGTGGAGAACGTGGCCTGCGGCTCGGTCACACCGGCTTCCGTGCCCGCAACTTTCGCGGTGTAGCCCGACATGAAGTGATACATCGCCTGCTCCAGAGTGAGCCTGGAAACCGGCGGCAGCACGCCGAAGGCATCCGCCGTCAGAAACACGACATTCTTCGGGTGCCCGCCAATGCCAGGAATTACCGCGTTCTGGATGAAGTCAATCGGATACGCCGCGCGCGTGTTCTCGGTCTTGCTGTCATCGTCGTAATCCGGCTCCCGGGTAATGGGATCGAGCACGACGTTCTCCAGTACGCAGCCGAAACCCAGTGCGTTGTAGATCTGCGGCTCGGTCTCCGCCGACAGCCGAATGCACTTGGCGTAGCATCCGCCTTCGAAGTTGAAGACGCCGCCGGCGCTCCAGCCGTGCTCGTCGTCGCCGATCAGGCGGCGCGTGGGGTCGGCGGAGAGCGTAGTTTTGCCAGTGCCGGAGAGGCCGAAGAACAACGCCGTCACGCCATCGCGTCCAACATTCGCCGAGCAGTGCATGGGAAAAACGTTGCGCTGGGGCAACAGAAAATTCATGATGCCGAAAATCGACTTCTTCAACTCCCCGGCATACTGCGTGCCGCCGATCAGCACCAGCTTCTTAGTGAAGTTCACCATGATGAAGACTTCCGAGTTGGTGCCGTCGCGCCGCGGATCGGCCAGAAAGCCGGGAGCGCTGACGATGGTGAACTCCGGCGTGTGGGTCTTTAGTTCTTGCGCCGTGGGCCGGATGAACAGTTGCCGCACAAACAGGTTGTGCCACGCATATTCGTTGATGAACTGCACCGGCAGCCGGTAGGCGGGATCGGCGCCGCAATACAGGTCCTGCACAAAGAGCTCTTTGCCGGCCAGATAGACCAGCACGCGCTCATAGAGAGCGTCGAAGACCTCCGGCGCGATGGGCTGGTTCACCGACCCCCAGTCGATCTTGTCCGTCGTCATAGCGTTCTGCACAATGAACTTGTCCTTGGGGGAACGGCCCGTGCGCTTGCCGGTTCCGGCCACCAGGGAACCTCGGGCCGCCAATTCCGCCTCACCGCGATTCAACGCGGCTTCCACCAACTGCGCCGGAAACAGATTGCGATAAACATCAGCGTGCCCGAGCAGTTGCGAGACATCGGGGGTCTGCAGAACAGAAGACATAAACGAGCTCCTTGAATCAGTTGTCGGTTGTCCGTTGTCAGTTGTCCGTTGTCGGTTGTCCGTTGTCCGCGCTGGCTGTCCCCTGTTAGTTCGGATAATCGGCAACACAAACATTCAGCGAGCAACCAAAGTCGCTCCAAATAGCGGCTCCTCACGGAGAACCGACAACTGACAACTTATTGGGATGCAACGAAAGTCGCCGCGAACGTCGTTTTTCACCGACAACGGACAACTGACAACCGACAACCTCTTCCGACCCTCCCCACGAGAGTCAGCGGGCGACGGGCTGGAGCGCCTCGTCCATCACTTCTTTTAGATGCTCGAGGGTTTCCTCGACCGTCAAGGTGTACATCTCGCGGCCATTGTCCTCACCGGATTCAATGGCCCATTTCAAATAGTGGCCGGCAATCTGCACTGCCATGGCGTCACTCAGGACTTTGCCTGACTGCTGCTTGTATTCGACCCAGGCCATATGCGGCAGCGCAATCCATACCCGACGATCGCCGGCCAGAAACTTTATGTCGACGGCATCGGCGTGACGCGTGGCAATGGCCACCACCAGCGCCTGATAACGGCAATGGACGGGCTTGCCCGTCCAGCGGTCCATGGCCTGGAATTCGTCGTACATATTTAAAATCATATCCGACAGGCGAGGATAGGGGCAACGGGCGGCCGGGCTGAACGGCTCGACTCCTGACGAGCACATTGAAATCCGTAGATCTCCTTCAAGTCGGGAAATTGGGATGAGGGTTCCGGTGGTGTAACATTGTGCCCGATGCAATCGTTCAACGCGGCAGTGCTGGATCTCCTTTACCGGCGGGGCGACACGGAATTACGCTTTCTAGTGCGTACGGCGCTGAAGGTGGTTCCGGTCAAGAAAACGCCAGAAAAGCTCATGCAAGAAGTTCTAGCTGCCGCGTTCAGCGGCAAAACGGGGATCAGGGTAGCGGAGTGTCCGGGTTACACGCTGAAGATTTCGCCGGAATCCCTAAGATTGCCAGCGGGAAGATATGCTCGCACTGCATTGCTGGCTTTTAGGCAGGCCAAAGGCGAACTGAGCTTGCCGTTTCTCGTGCAGCGTTACAACGCAGCCTACGATCACAGCGCTCAATGTCCAGAGTTCTGGATGTGGCATGTTCTTAGGCAAAGAGAACTGCTGCGTGTCGTTTCCTGCCGCGGAGCGCTCTCCGTCGGCTTAACGGATGCCATGCGAAACGAGCTTGAGGAAAGGGCGAATTTCAAGAAGAGACTCTCTTCTCTTCATCCGCAAGGCTCCATTGCGCAACGCATAGATGAGAAGAGCCTTGAAACGTTACTTGCGAATCGCCCAGACTTGCTCGAACCCGGATTGACCGTTTTTCAACGTCAAGCCCGGATTCATGTCGGCATCATCGATCTTCTCTGCATAGATAAAAAGCGGAACTACGTCGTAGTCGAGATCAAGCGGCCAGCGGCCGATTACCGCGAGGTAGTTGGGCAAATCACATCTTATATGGGATGGGTGCGTAAGAACATTGCCACAAGGGGCCAATCTGTCAGGGGGATCATCGTTATCGGAAGGCAGAATGAACGCCTGGCGTATTCCCTTGAGTTGATCCCGGACGTTTCTGTTCGAACATTCTTTTGAGGGAAAGCAGTGCTAGCTGAATCCGGGTACCGGCAAGCACCTTCCTTAATGCGCGCTAAACCCCACGCTCTGGAGCACCCTGTAGTTTCAAACCCACCCACCCTGTTGACTCGCGGACCCGTCACGTCCGCTCGTGGGCCTCGCCCAGGGTGACTGGGACGTTCATCTTGCGCTGGCCGCGATAAATCGTGACGAACACGCGATCGCCGGCGCGATGCTTATTCATCTCGTTGGCCAGGTCCTGCTGATCTCCGATGGGATCGCCATCAATTGACACGATGAGGTCGCCGCCGATCATGATGGGGGTGTCGCCGAGATAGGCGCGCTGATTGCCGCCGCGCAAGCCGGCGCGATCGGCAGCCCCGCCCGGCACCACGCGCACGATCAGCACTCCGTAATTGGCGGGCAGGCCCATCTCCTGCGCCATCTCCGGCCCAATGGGCAGCGAGACGATGCCCAGCGAAGGCCGCCGCACCGTGCCCAGCGTGATCAGGTCGTTCAGCACCGCCTTGGCGGTATTGATGGGAATGGCGAAGCCGATGCCCGCGCTCTGGTTCGAGCCGCCGGTGGCGATCATGCTGTTGATGCCGATCACGTCGCCGTGGGAATTCAGCAGCGGGCCGCCGGAGTTGCCGGGATTGATCGCCGCGTCGGTCTGGATGGCTTCTTCAATGTAGGCGCCTTCGGGGCTGCGGATGGGCCGCAGCGAGCTGATGATGCCGCGCGTCATCGTCCCGGTGAGCCCAAACGGATTGCCGATGGCGAACACCTTCTGCCCGACCTGCAGGTTTTTGGAATCGCCCAGCACCACCGGCGTCACCTCCGGCGCCTTGATCTGCACCACGGCGAGATCGTGCCCGCGATCGCGTCCAATCACGGCGGCCTTGTAGGTCTTCTTGTTGTGCAGCGTGACCTCGACCTGACTGGCATTCCCCACCACGTGGTAGTTGGTCAGGATATGTCCCGCTTTATCGATGATGAAGCCCGAGCCCTGGCCCTCCTCCGGCACCGCGCCGAAGAACAGATCGTAGGCCACCGTCCGCGTGGTGATGTTGACCACCGACGGAATGACCCGGTGATAGATCGCAATGTTGTTTTCTTCTTCCGGATCGAGTTTCTCCGGGCCCGCGGCTTCGCTCAGCTCAACGTGCGTAGGCCGAGAAATTATGTCGGCAATCGGGTTCGTGCCGGAGTGGTGGGTGGTGAACCAGTAGAATGCGCTGGCCAGAACTACACCCAGGACGAAAGGTCTGACGAATCTCATGGGATTAGAACGCCTGCAATGCCTTCCGGTGATTGGGGACAGGAACGAGCGCTCCCCTCAAGGGAAGGTCTGATCAGGTCATGGCGAGGTCCCTCAGCGACTAAAGTCGCACTGATCTGACGAGGACTACGGACGGCCTGAAGGCCGTCCCCGTCAAAAAAGCACCGGATCTAACCAGAGCTTCCATAGAAGAGTGTAACGAAACCGGCAGGGCTTACGCATCTGGCAATAACTCGCGGGGACTGGAGCCACTCACAGGCTCTTCAGCTCGTCCCAAATCTTTTGCACGTGCTTTTCGGTCTGCTCGATGGAGCCGGAGTTGTCGATCACATAGTCCGCACGACGGACTTTTCCCGCGTCGGTAAGCTGGGCGGCGCTGCGCCGCGCGACCTCGGCGCGAGCCGTTTCCGGAGATATACCGTTCCTGGCTGCGTAGCGTGCAACCTTGTCCTCCGCGCCGCAGGTTACGACGATCATCCGGTCGAAGTCCTTCGCCGCGCCGGCTTCGATGATCAGCGCCGCTTCCACCACCGCGATGGCATCCGGATCGCCGCGCTCAACCTCCCTCATCCACTGATTTTGCGCCTGGATGACGCCAGGATGGACGATGGCGTTTAGCTCGCTAATGCGATTCGGGAAAACGAGGTTTGCCAGCCGGGAGCGATTGATGGTTCCGTCGGCATCGAGGATTTCTTTCCCAAAGCGGCGCACGATTTCGTGATAGACAGCGGTTCCTGGCGCGTAGAGCTGGTGCGCCAGGCTGTCGGCCTGCAGGTAATGCGCCCCGCGCCGGGCCAGCATTGCGCCCACGGTGGACTTGCCGCAGGCGACGCCGCCCGTCAGTCCTATGCGCAGCATGGCGCACTGGAAAGGACAGGAGAATTGAACAGTAATGATGGCATGGTGAAATTGCGAACCCAAAAGTATATCGGGTCTCAGCCCTGGCGAGCATTTTTGGGCGCAGGTGGATCGCCCGCCAACCAAGTTGCGGACAGGCCGGTACTCGCGAATTTGTCGCAGGCTTGCCAGGTTGCCGAGACAGCATCTGCGCGGCAATACCGAGGCAACAATGCAGAACCAGAGCTCCGGTTCAGTTGCGAATGTGTTCCAACAACTGCTCCACTTCAGCTTTCTTCTCGGCCGTGAGGGGCAACAGCGGCAGGCGCACGGTTCCGCCGAAGTAGCCGTTGTAATCCATGGCGTACTTCACGCCGGGAATGCTCAGCCCGCCGACGACACGCTCCGCAGCTTTGATGATGCGCTCCTGCTTCTCGCGCGCCAGCGGTGCATCGCCTTCCTTCCAAGCGGCATAAATCTCGTAGCAGGCGGTAGGAGCGCAGTCGGCGAAGGCGAGAATGCCGCCGACAGCGCCGGCTTCTAGCGAGGAATGCAGCTTATGCGCCGCGCCCACCAGCACCTGAAATCCCACTTCCTTCTGACGCGTCTTCAAACCGCCGACGACGCTCACGGCCGACGACGATGGCTTCCGCTCCGCGAGTGGCCCGGTCTCAGCAGCAGTGCCGGCCAGCGCGCCGACTGTGACTAACGCGCCGCCGTCCGTGCTGGCCGAAGCGGCTGTTGCGGCCTTCAGCATGCGTCCGGTCACCGCGGCAAAGATGTCGTTCACGGTAGCCGTGCGCTTGATGTGCCGTGTGCCTTCCACCATCTTCTGCACCTTCTCCACGGAGCCGGAAGATTCCTTGATGCCAATCAGGTTGGGATGCTCGGCCAGCTCAATCACCACTTCCGCCGGAATGTCGTATCCCGTGGCTTGGGGAAAGTTGTAGATGAGGACCGGCAGGGGCGAGCGGTCAGCCACATAGCGATAGAAGGCCAGCATATTGGCCGGCGTCATCTGGCCTTTGTAATAGTGCGGAGTGCGCACCAGGGCGATGTCGTAGCCCAGTTCGGCGGCGTAGTCGGTCAGGCGCAGAGTCTCGATGGCCGATTCGATTCCCGTACCGGCGATCAGGACCTTGTTATCGGCCGCGGCTTCGCGGGCGCACTTCAGGACCGCGCGCCGCTCCTCGTCGCTCAGCAGAATGGCCTCGCCGGTCGAGCCCAGCACAACGATGCCGGCAACCGGACCGCGCGAGTACTGCTCGACATTCTGTTCCAGCTTGCGGAAATAGACGGCGCCATCGGGATAGAACGGCGTGGTGATGGGAGGAAAGATTCCGTGGAGAAGCATGAGGAAATTATAGGACGCAGGTGCGGAATGGGGCTGTGATGAGGAATACGTTGATTCAATTTGGTCCTGCAGCCTACCTCCCCAGGCGAACAGCAGGTCCTTCGACTCCGCGCCCGCCGGACACGCAAAACATGCGTGTCAGAGAAGGACGTGCGGGCGCTCCGCTCCGTCGAAAATCACCTGGGGTGCCCCGTTCCGTCATCCCGAGCGGAGCCGAGGGACCGGCTTTTCTCCACCCTCTTTGGCTGGGGCGGGGCAGTGACCCGCAGCGCCTTTGCCCCACCCTGGCCAAAAGAAGGCCAGAATGGGGCACCCAGGATTTTTCATCTTCATGGGTGGGCCGCAGGCCCATGAACTACTCAGCATGACACTGTAATGGAAGCTTGGCGCAGAGATGAATAGTCCAGTCCCAAAGGCCAGCTCTAGCTGAATGCCCCCGAAGTGTGAAATTGGTCGGACGTTTAGTTGTCCGGTTGCGGTTTCATCTGGCCACTGCGCAGGTAACGGCTGTGCCAGCCCAGCGCTTCGCCTAGCAGATGCGGCGTGTGCCGGCCATAGGAGAGCCGCTCCGCCCGATTGAGGTAATCGAGCAACAGGGGCTTGTATTCCGGCGCGGCGCACTTCTCAATGATCAAGGCGGCGCGCTGTTTCGGCGAAAGCCCGCGCAGGTCCGCCAGACCTTGCTCAGTCACAATCACCGATACGTCGTGCTCGGTGTGGTCCACGTGCGACACCATGGGCACGATGGTCGAGATGGTTCCCCGTTGCGCTGTCGAGGGCGCCATGAAGATCGAGAGGTATCCGTTGCGCGCGAAATCGCCGGAGCCGCCGATGCCGTTCTGGATGCGCGATCCCATCACGTGGGTGGAGTTGACGTTGCCGTAGATGTCGGCCTCGATTATGCCGTTCATTGCGATCACGCCGAGCCGGCGAATGATCTCCGGGTGATTGGAAATTTCCTGTGGGCGCAGCACGATTTGTTTGTGATAATTCGCCATGTCGCGGTTGACTTCATTCAGCATCTCGGGGCTGAGCGAGAACGCAGTAGCTGAGGCGCCGACCAGTTTGCCCGAGTTCAGCAGGCGAATCATGCCATCCTGAATCACTTCCGTGTAGGAAGTCAGGCCTTCGAACGGGCCCTCTTCCAGGCCAAAGAGTACGGCATTTGCGATGTTGCCCACGCCCGACTGCAACGGCAGCAGCGTTGCAGGCATGCGGCCCTTCTGCACCTCCCAGGCAAAGAACTCCAGAATGTGTCCGGCGATGCGCCGCGAGCCCTGGTCTGGCGCTTTGAACGGACTGTTGCGATCAGGCGAGTCGGTAAGCACCACCGCGACGACCTTTTCCGGCGGCACTTCCAGATACGGGGTGCCGATGCGTTGATTGGCGTACGTTAGCGGGATAGGCTGGCGGTGGGGCGGCGGCTGCAAGCCGTAGTAGATGTCGTGCATGCCTTCGAGCGCAAGCGGTTGCCAGGAGTTCACCTCGATGATCACGCGCTCGGCCTGCTCGATCCAGGTCTTGTTATTGCCAAGGGACGAGCTCGGCACCAGGCGGCCGTCTTCCAGCACCGCTGTCACCTCGATCAGCGCCAGGTCAAGCTTGCCCAAAAATCCGTACTCGACAAACTGCGCCACATGGCTCAGATGGATGTCCATGTACTCCATCTCGCCGGCGTTAATGCGCTTGCGGGTCTCGGGATCGGACTGATACGGCAACCGGAGATGGATGCCGCCGGCCATGGCCAACGCGCCATCGAGTTCCGGCCCGGTGGAGGCTCCGGTGAAGATGCTGACCTGGAACTTGTTGCCGCGCAGGTTGGCATCGGCAATGCGGCGCGCCAATGCCATCGGCACAGCCTTAGGATAGCCGGAGCCGGTGAAACCGCTCATGCCAATCTGATCGCCATGCTGAATCAGGGCGGCGGCGTCCTCGGCGCTCATGATGCGATTGGCCAGACTGTAGTTCAAAACGCGAGAAGGAGTGGGGGTAACGGAGGTCAGCATGCAGCACCTTTGGACGCGGCTGGGCGGCTCGCGTATGAGCTAACCATAGGTGATGAGGGTACATGCGTCTGTGAGGCAGGTCACATTCATAGAAGCATCCGGGGAAAGGCTGGCTTGGCAGGAATGCGCAAAAAAAGACCTGAAGCGCTCCCACTCCAGGTCTTATGGCGTGACGTAGCACCACACTGGCTACGGTCACAGTCTCCGGGCCATCGGAGATCTTGTCTCTAGGTCATCGAGCGGCTGAGGTGCCTTGCTCTTATCGTCTGCAACCGGGCCGCGAATGCTAATACTTAGTGCAATCAACCTTCCAATGCTATGGGCGCAGACGGCGGCCTGTGCGTGGGCTTGTTTTCAGAGCGATACGGAAAATCGGCGGCAAGCGAAATGGACTTTGCCGACGCAAACTGGAGTAATTGCCTATCCGAATGGATAGTGGGGCTATCCGTTCGGTTCTGGTTCTGGCCGCGATTGCAATGTCCTCGCGCGGTCCGCGTGCCGTCAGCTACACTAGCTGCCTTAGGGAGGCGACCGTGAGCTCGAGAGTCGTGGTCGTTTCGGGACCGTCGAAGGGAACTGTCGCCAGGCTGACCGACGAGCAGCTTTCCGTCGGGCGGGATTCTGCCAACCATCTTTGTCTGCCAGGCCGCACGGTGTCACGACGGCATTTCACGATCAGTAAGAACGATGCCGACTTTGAACTGGTGGACCTGGACAGCCATAACGGCACTTTCGTCAATGGCATACCCGTGCGCCGCAAACTGCTCGCGCACGGAGACACCATCCGCGCCGGCGGTTGTGATCTGGTCTTCCTCATGACCGAAGACGAGGGGCAGGTTTTGCCGGCAGTGCAGTTTCGGGAGGAAGCGACGGCTGACCTGCTGACTACAGCCAATCTGTGCGCTTATCCCGCGGCGTCCCGCGAGGGCACGGATGCGGGACAGATGGCTCGCGATCTGGATGCGCTGTTCAAAATCGCCAACGCTATCAACTTCTTTCGCGAGCCGGAGCCGCTGCAGCACCGTTTGCTGGAACTCATCGGCGAAGTGGTACCGGCAGATAGCGGAGCCATTGTGATCCTTCGTCATGCCGACGAAGAGCCGGCATCCAGTTGCTTTTGGCAGCGTCATGCCAGGACCACGCCACAGATGCGAATCCGGCGGGAGATTGTGCAGCGCACCTTGTGGGAACGCACCCCGGTGCTTAGTGCCGGTTCCGATTCCGGCGGCACGGAAAGCGTTCTCTGCGTGCCCCTGGTCGGGGTGGAGCGGACGCTAGGGGTTGTCTATCTGGCTGCTGACGGAGCAAAGAACAAATTTGAAGATTCCCAGATGCATTTTCTGAGTTCGGTTGCCGGCATAGCCGCAGTCACGCTGGAGAATGTGCTGGCGACGGAGGCGCTGCGCAGTGAGAACCGCCGCCTCCAGGCAGAAATCAATCTGGGGGACGTGATTGTCGGCGAAAGCAAGCCTATGCAGCAGGTGGAGAAGTTCATCGCTCGCCTCGCCAGAAGCGATTCCACCGTGCTTGTCCGCGGCGAGAGCGGGACGGGCAAGGAACTCGTCGCCCGCGCCATTCATCGCAACAGCCCGCGCGCCGGCAAGCCCTTTGTCGCCATCAACTGCGCGGCCATTCCGGAGTCGCTGCTGGAAAGCGAGCTGTTCGGCCATGAGAAGGGGTCTTTCACCGGGGCCATTGCCACCAAGAAAGGAAAGCTGGAGCTCGCCGAAGGAGGCACAATCTTCCTGGACGAGATTGGCGAACTGGCGCCGGTGCTGCAGGCCAAGCTGCTGCGCGCGTTGCAGGAACACGAGTTCGAACGCGTTGGGGGCACGCATACCCTGAAAGTGGATGCCAGGGTGATTGCCGCCACCAATAAGGTGCTGGAAGACGCAATCAAGGCCGGCGAGTTCCGCCAGGACCTCTATTACCGCTTGAACGTGGTTTCCATCGCGGTGCCGCCCTTACGTGACCGGCGGGACGACATCCCGCTGCTGGCCATGTATTTCGCGGCGAGATATTCGGAGAAGTGCAACCGTCCGCTGAAGGGCATTTCTTCCTCGGCGCGCTCCCTGCTGACAAGCTATAGCTGGCCGGGCAATGTTCGCGAGCTGGAAAACGCCATCGAACACGCTATCGTTCTGGGGACAGGCGACGAAATTGTTCCCGACGACCTGCCGGAGGCGCTGCTGGAAGTGCAGCCTGCGGAAAACAGCAGCCGGAAATATCACGACCGTGTCAACCAGCTCAAGAAGCAGATGATTGCCGAGGCGGTAAAGCAAACCAGGAGCAACTACACCGAAGCCGCGAAATTGCTGGGCGTACATCCCAACTACCTGCACCGCCTGATTCGCAACTTGAACCTCAAGCCGGAATTGAGGAAGAACGGCGAAGAGTGACCGCAGGACTTTTCGCGATGCTGGCGACCGCTTGGCCCATTTTGGGAATCAGTCCCAAAAGCGATACGAAATTGCTTGCAGCAGCCACCGCTAGCAGAAACAATACCAATCAATAGCTCTCCCATCGAGTCTTCCCGCCGCCACTGTGCCGGCCGATGACTCGCCTTAACCTAGGCCCTCCTGTACCACGTTTCCGCGGATTTCCAGCAGGACAATCGCTCTGGCAAGGATCGGTCCGCCCAGAAATCCCAGGAGAAATGTTATGCGATGTAAGGCCTGGCCACTTCTCGCGCTGGGGCTGATTTTGTGCATAATTTGCGCCGGCTGCAGCTCCTCTTTTGGTCCTACCGTTGGACCAGTAGCGATACTGGCTTCCACCTTGCCGGTAGGTGCGGTGGGCATACCGTATAGCTACTCGATTCCCGCCAGCGGTGGTACTCCTCCGTATATTTATATGCTGGCGGCCGGCACGCTGCCGGCGGGCCTGAGGCTAAGCACGAAGGGAGTGATTTCGGGCATACCCGTTGTTGGCGGCACATCGAGTTTCACCCTGCAGGTCACTGACTCAGAGGCGGTGCCGGCCGGAGTGACTGCGAGCTTGAATCTCACGATCCAAGGTCAACTGGCCGTTACCAGCCTCTCGCCCCCGCCCGGCACGGTAGGCGTGAGTTACAACACAACCCTCACCGCTGCAGGCGGGATTTTGCCCTACACCTGGAGCCTCGCCAGCGGCAGCTTGCCGGCAGGATTAAGCCTCAATTCGGCAGGCGTGATTTTCGGAACCCCCACCGCCAACGGCACTTCCAGCTTTACGGTCCAGGTGGTTGATTCGGAATCACCGCCGCAAGCCGCACCGGGGCAACTGAACATCACCATCAATTTCATCACCGTCACTACGCAGACGCTTGCCGGCGGAACGGTCAATGTTCCCTACTCTGCTCCGCCGCTGGCGGCGGAGGGCGGTGTGGCGCCTTATACCTGGACGATCATCTCGGGTTCGCTGCCAACCGGCCTCTCGCTTTCGTCCGGCTGTGCCGGCGGCCCGACGTGCACGATTACCGGCACACCCACTGCGGCGGGAACTTCCACCTTCACCGTGCAGGTGGCCGACAGCCAGCAGCGCACGGCCACAGCGCGATTGAGCATTACTGTGGCCAGTTCCGGCTCCGGTACTCCTCCGGGAACGCTGCGGGGGAACTACGCCTTCTATCTGAACGGCTTCAACTCAAATGGCGCGTGGACGCTGGCAGGAAGCTTCGTTGCCGGAGCGAACGGGAACATCAGCGGGGTTGTGGATTATAATTCTGCCTCCGGGCAGCCGCTCAATACGGCAATCATCGGCACCTATTCCCCTTCTCCCTCTGGCTTGAACACGATGATTATTCAATGCCTGGGGCAACCTTGGTGCCCGATAACAACGCTGGCCTTGGTTCTCGATTCCACCGGCAACGGCAGAATGATTGAGTACGACGACACGACCGGCTCGGGTAGCCGAGGCTCGGGCGTATTGCTTGCGGCGACGCCCAGCGCCTTCTCCCAGGGAGCGCTCAACGGCAACTGGGTCTTCGGTATGACCGGAGCCGGGCCCAGCGATGAACACTACGTGAACGTGGGGCAATTCGCTCTCAATGCGGGAAGCATTCCCGGCGGATACTGCTACATCAATGACGGTGGAAGTTACCAGGCCTGCGGCTTCAGCGGGACGATGTCATCGGTCGATCCGACAAGCGGGCGAGCAACCGTCACGCTGCAAACCAGCACCAACACCAGCCAGGAGGTCGTGTACGTGGTTTCCGCCACCGAAATGGTGATGGAACAAATTGATCCTGTACCGCAAGACAGCACCCCCGTGCAGGTTGGTCCGGTGCTACAGCAAAGCGGATCATTCAACAACGGCGCGCTGAATGGGCCGGTAGTTACCTATTACCAGTCGGTCGTCACCAGCTCGAATGACGATGACTCGGGCGCGGCGCTCGTCCATTGCGACGGTATCGCCAGTTGCGACGATAATAGTAACGTCCTTGATGACGACAACGCGGGCACAATTACCTCTACCTCGGCGCAGCCATCCTGGGGAACATATAGCGTTGCGGCCAATGGCGCGGTAAGCTTTAGCGGCGGCGCCAGTAACGCACCCGCAGGATTCCTCGTCAGCCAGAACAAGGGATTCATGGTGAGCACCGGTTACGATCCCGTCTTGTACTGGTTCGAGCCGCAAACCGGCGGCCCGTTTTCCAACGCGTCACTCACCGGAACGTACGAGGGCGGATCACTGGCGCCGCTTGACTACACCAACGCCCGCAATGAGCTGGATGTGGGAACGGCCGATGGCCAGAGCACGTTCACCATGGGCTACGATTCCAGCGATTCCAGCGGGTTGAACCAGTCCTTGGTCAATGCGGTTACCTATAACATCGCGACCAATGGGCGAGGCACCGCGCAGAACCAAGGCGACCAGGCGTCCGGCGTGGTCTACATGATTTCGCCGACCAGGTGGCTCGTCTTGCAGCCGACGACCGACGCAAGGGTGGAGGTGTACCAGCACTGAGTAGTTGTGTCAGAGGTCAGCTTAGCGATGCCTCCAGCCGTGAACGGCTGGGCTAGAGCGGATTAGTTAATTCTGTGGCCGGGTGTCGCCGGCTGAAGCCGGCTCTCTAACACGAGAAGAACAGCATAACGCGGCGCTGAAGCGCCGCACTACCCGATTACACTATTTCCTGAACTCCTCTAACCTACGTCGCACCTACGGCGCTTCACCGTCACGCTTCCAACAAACTCTGTGTCCTCCTGCCTCCGTGACGAATCAGATCACCACCGTCTCCTGATATTCTCCGTACACGCGCCGCATGGCGTCAGAGATTTCGCCGACGGTGGCGTTGGCTTCGACGGCCTCGATGATCACCGGCATCAGGTTATCTGTGCCACGGGCGGTCTCTTCTACGTTCTTCAGCGCCGCTTGCCACTTTGCCTGGTCGCGCGTGGCCCGCAGCGCCCGCAGTCGCTCCACCTGTTTACGCTCCAGCGCTTCGTCGATGTGAAGCAGCGGAATCGGTTTTTCCTCCTGCAACTGGAACGAGTTCACGCCCACCACGAGCGCCCGCTTCTGGTCGACAGCTCGCTGATACTCATAGGCGGCGTTCTGTATTTCCTGCTGCACGAAGCCGCGCTCGATGGCCTTCAACATGCCGCCCATGGCATCGATCTTCTCCAGATAGCCGAGCGCGTTGGCCTCGATCTGGTTGGTCAGCGACTCGACGAAATACGAGCCCGCCAGCGGATCGATGGTCTGCGCCGCTCCCGATTCATAGGCGATGATCTGCTGGGTGCGCAGCGCGATGCGTGCCGACTGCTCGGTGGGCAGCGCCAGCGCCTCGTCGAAAGAGTTCGTGTGCAGCGATTGCGTGCCGCCCAGCACGGCCGACATGGCTTGCAGCGCGGTGCGAACAATGTTGTTCTCCGGTTGCTGCGCCGTCAGCGTTGAGCCGGCCGTTTGCGTGTGGAAACGCAGCATCAGCGACTTGGCGTTCTTGGCGCCGAAGCGATCGCGCATAATCCGCGCCCACATCCGCCGCGCCGCGCGGTATTTCGCCACCTCTTCCAGAAAATTGCTGTGTGCGTTGAAGAAGAACGACAGCCGCGGCGCGAACTTGTCCACGTCCAATCCGGCTTCGATGGCCGCCTGCACATAGGTCATGCCGTTGGCCAGCGTGAAGGCCACCTCCTGCACCGCCGTGCAGCCGGCTTCGCGCATGTGGTAGCCGGAAATCGAAATCGTGTTCCAGTCGGGAACGTGCTGGTTGGCGTAAGAGAAAATGTCGGTGATGATGCGCATCGCCTGCGCCGGCGGATAGATGTAGGTGCCGCGCGCGATGTACTCCTTCAGCACATCGTTCTGGACGGTTCCGGAGAGCTTGCGAATATCGCGGCCGGTGCGCCGCGCAGTAACAATGTAAAGCGCCAGCAGAATCGCCGCGGTGGCGTTGATGGTCATCGAGGTTGAGATGGTCTCCAGATTGATGCCGTCGAACAGCCGCATCATGTCCTCAATGGAGTCGATGGCCACGCCCACTTTGCCGACCTCGCCCATGGCGAGAGGACTATCGGAATCGAGCCCGATCTGCGTCGGCAAATCGAAGGCGACACTTAGGCCGGTGGTGCCCTGGCTCAGCAGATATTTGTAGCGGCGGTTGGACTCGTCGGCATCGCCCATGCCGGCGTACTGTCGCATGGTCCATAGCCGCCCGCGATACATCGTCGCCTGCACGCCGCGAGTGTAGGGAAATTGCCCCGGATACCCGATGTCGCGGTCGTAGTCACAGCCTTCGAGATCGGCAGGCGTGTAGAGCGTGTGGATGGGGATGTGGGAAGAAGCCTCCCGGGCCTCAGGCTGTTTGGCGGCGGGAGGGTTTTGCTGCTTTGATTCGGGCATGGAGATAGTTTCAAGTTTCGACTTTCGACTTGCAAGTGCCAAGCGTACCGCTGATCCTGCCTGGAATTGCTGATTAGGCTTGAAACTTGAAACTCGAAACTACTTCTTCCGCGACCTCCAGAACGAACTCACGCCAAAATAAGCGAACATGAGAGAGAAAATTGCCGCGACGGCCATCTTTGCGGGCGACCCGTTGCCTGCCATGTGGCGATGATATTCGCGGATGGCCGCGGCTGCGCCGACCAGCGCCAATACCAGGAAGAATAACCCCGTCACTTCCAGCCACAGCACGTGCAGAACGCGGGTAACGTTGTGCAAGGTGACGCTGCCGGCCTTGTAGACCGCCCTTACCCAGCGGTTCTCGCCGGTGGTTCGCCCTGCAACCCGTAAGAGGGCGCGGCCTTGCCTGCCGAAACCGGAGGATGACACAGTTAACCTCTGCTGCGGCGCACGATTGGGGTACCTCAGCAAGTCAGAACGTTCGCTGAACATGAACTGTGGCGCCTGTCTGCTGCGGACACTTCTTTTGGCGTTTGCGCAACACCCTATTCTAGCAGTGAGAATTGCAGCACCACTCGGCAACGGCAAACGCGCATCTCGTGGCGCGCGCGGAATTTCGGCTGCGGCCGCGTACTTGTGTCCGCAAAGGGCTTAACCCGGATTATTCATGAAGATGGACCTATTACTGTGTCATCCTGAGCGGAGCGTCCGCCATGAGTTTCCGACCCGCGTCTTTTGCGGCTCGGGGTCCCCATCGCGCGCGGTTTTCGTGCGATGGGGTGAGAGTCGGGGTCCCCATCGCGCCCGGTTTTCGTGCGATGGGGTGAGAGTCGGGGTCCCCATCGCGCCCGGGTTTAGCGGGAGGGGGGGGGGGTAGGGGTGCCCCAACCCCGCGGGGTTTGGGGGGGGGGGGGGGGGGGGGGGGGGG
>VFSW01004087.1_pt1 | contig 21761 bp, 24 predicted proteins | sample 5358111 | NCBI WGS metagenome assembly VFSW01 (sample SAMN11554181, study PRJNA540505) | mine drainage metagenome | isolation source: sediment from site ElyBrook_90M | place: USA: Ely Copper Mine, Vershire, VT | collected 2017 | reverse complement strand
AGCCCTTGAAGCATACTGCTAGCCTTTAAATATCTGCAATCACCAATATAAAAGTATCTATCTTGGCAGCAATGGTGAAATTATGAATGCAGATCTTCAGGCAAAGGTAAGGGCCAACAACCTCGAGCTTGCACAAAGATGGTTCAGAACGGAGCTTATGATTGAAAGCGCTGCTGTCGGTCTTTGCGGTTTGGGGTTTGCGTACGGTTGGTTGGAAAGAGACACAAGAATACTCGTGGCAGCGTCTTTTGTTGCTGCCACAAGCCTCTTTTTTGCCGCAAGGACGGCGAGAAGTATACGATTTACTAAAGCGCAGCTCTCTTCGCTGCGCAGAAATGATTCCGGGGAGAACTAAGCATGGATCTTGGAGAAGGAATCAGGAAGGCAATTTCAAGACTCACCGGTGCCACCATAATCGACTCCAAGGTCATCAGGGAGTTCAACAAGGAGCTGCAGAAGGCCCTGATCTCTGCGGACGTTGAAATCTCCCTTGTCGCATCATTAACAAAGAAGATTGAGGATGCGGCCCTTAGGGAGAAACTGCCGCCTGGGGTAAGCCCGAAGGATTACATAACAAACATGATTTATGACGAGCTTGTTCGGCTTATGGGCGAAAGCTACGAACCGCAGGTGAGGCCCAAGAGAATACTTATGCTTGGCCTGTATGGTGCAGGCAAGACAACCACATCCGCCAAGCTTGCAAAGTTTTACCAGGACAGGGGGCTAAGCGTCGGCATGATATCGTGCGATGTAAACAGGCCGGCCGCGTATGAACAGCTCGAGACATTGGCTAAGCAGGCAAATGCGGGATTCTTCGGCATCAGGGATGAAAAGGACGTCGGAAGGATTGTGAGGGAGGGATTGCGCGAGCTCAAGGGGAGGAAAGTGATAATCTGCGACTCTAGTGGAAGGAGCGCCTTTGACAGCGAGCTTGTTGCACAACTTAAGAAGATAAACGAGGAATTTGCGCCAGACGAGAAGGTGCTTGTCATAAACGCAGACACCGGGCAGGTCGCCGGGAGACAGGCGGCGGAGTTCGATCTAGCTGTGAAAATAACCGAGGTGGTTGTGACCAAGTTGGATGGTTCAGGCAAAGGCGGCGGAGCACTTAGCGCGGTAAGCGCGGCTCATGTGAGGATCTCATTTGTTGGCACAGGGGAGAAGCTAAATGCCCTTGAACCATACGATTCTAAGAAATTTGTAGGGAGACTGCTTGGGATACCTGACATAGAGTCACTGATAAAGAATGTCAACGAAGCGGTAAGGGAGGCTAACATCAAGCCGGAGGAGCTTGCCTCTGAGACACTCGATTTCCAGACATTCTATACGCAGCTAAAGGCCATGGGGAAGATGGGGCCGATGAAGAACATGCTTGGGATGATAGGATTAAATGACGTGCCAAAGGAGGTTACTGAGACCGGCGAGACGAAATTGAAGAGATACGAGGCAATAATAGGCTCGATGACCCCGGAGGAGAGGAAGGAGGAGAGACTAGTCAGGGAGCACAGCAGGATAGTGCGAATAGCCAGGGGTAGCGGGACGACGGAGAAGGATGTAAAAGGCCTCCTAAACGATTTCTCAAAGATGAGAAAGTTCTACACAATGTTCAAGAATGACAGGAACCTTAACAAGAACCTCTCAAAGTTCATGGGAGGGCAACATTAGCATTATATTTCTTTACGCTTGTACTCTCTCCAAGAGAAGATAAAATGAAATTATGTTCTCTCTTTGGGAAAATAGCTGGTAAGATTATAAGTCCTGCTGGCTTGCGCTGCGGTTCTACGTATATACGCTACGCAAAGTCCCAGTCTGCGATGGAATACCTCATGACCTACGGGTGGGCCATACTTATTATCGCAGTGGTCCTGGGGGCGTTGTTTGGGCTTGGATTCTTCAACGCCGCAAGCCTTGCGCCAAAGGTTTCGGCGGGATCCAGCAGCGGGGAATTTTGAAATAGGATAGGCCAGATCGGGTGATCCAGGAACGGTTATGAACGGCGGAATATCGAATATCCAAATCTACAACGCCTCCCTCTCGGCGAATGTGGTGACTGCGCTTTATCAAGAAGGCATCGGCGGCTCTCCGCTCGACCTCCAGAATCTTGTGGCCTGGTGGCCGCTTAATGGCAACGCGAACGACTACTCAGGAAACCTAAACAACGGCGTTGCAGCAAACGTCGTATTCACGAGCTCGTGGGCTTCTGGCTACTCGGCACCATAGCGCTCGTTTCTGGTTAGCCACTTTTTTCTAAAGAGTTTCGCTTGCGGGCCAACGGGCACAGCTCGGCGTGATTGTTGCAGGCTAAGGTATTTATTGCTTCTTTGCCCATCTTATTTGGATGATTATCAATGAACTTGGACATAGTCAAGATACTTAGGAACTTTGTTTCCGACTCGCGCCGCGTGCTTGCAATAAGCTACAAGCCAGACATGGAGACCTTCAAGAGAACGGTCAAGATAGTGTTAATAGGCACCTTGATGCTTGGTGTGCTTGGATTTATCATAGAACTGATAATCAATTTTCTCACATAGCCTGCAGGGTCTGTTGGCATGGAGCTTGAGATAGACTTTACCAAATCGGCGCAGATGAACGCTGACGATTTTTTCGAGAGGTCAAAAAGAGCAAAGAAGAAGGCAGAAGGGGCGCAGAAGGCAGTAATGGAGCTTGAGGAAGCTCTTAAAGGCCTTGGGGAGGAGACCCTGACAAGGAAGGAGGTCAGGATAGTGGAAAAGAGAGAGTGGTATGAGAAGTTCAATTGGTTCTATGCAAGCGACGGCGGGCTTGTGATAGGAGGCAGGAGCGCTGACCAGAACGAGGAGCTCTATTCGAGGCATTTTGACGGCGCAGATCTCTTTTTCCACTCGGACATCTTCGGCGCATCAGTTGTGCTTCTAAAGGACGGGATTTCCAAGGGCGCCGATATACGTGAGGAAGCTGCGCAGTTCGCAGCGTCATTCTCCAGCGCGTGGGATAATTCCCAGACAACTGTCGATGTATACTCGTTGAGGAAGGAACAGGTGACAAAGTCAAGAAATGAGGGATCGCTTGGCAAGGGCAGTTTCTTTCTCAAGGGAGAGAGGGAGTGGTACAAGAGCATGCCGCTGCGTCTTGCCGCATTTGTAGACGAGCGCGTGGGCAAGATAGAGATAGCCCCAGACATCACATGCAGAAAGCTCGGGATAAGGCAATTCATTTCCATATCAGTAGGCAGGACCAAGAAGTCAGATGCCGCAAAGACCATAGGCAAGGCGCTTGGATATGCCAACGTAGATTATATAATGCAGCACCTGCCAACCGGGCCCTTTACGCTGAAGGGTCCGGACTGATTGCGCGCCCTGCGCAGTTGCCAGCGCGGCGATGGAGTTTCGCCAACAAGGGTTACGCTGCAGGCTGCAACACCGCGCAGTCATGCGCGCCTGTCTTTCTCCTTTGCTATCGCTGCCTTGATGTACTCCTCGGCATCCTTTGCCCCTTTCCATCCGCCAAGCTCGACCCACTTTCCAGGCTCAAGGCTCTTGTAATACATGAAAAAGTGGATGATCACGTTCCGGGTATGTTCGGTTAGGTCCGTTATGTCCTTTACATCTTTGTACTCGGGATCTACTTTTTCCAGCGGAACAGCCATTATTTTAGTATCTATGCCTCCCTCGTCCTTCATCATCAGAAGCCCTATGGGTCTTGCCTGCACCAGCGTTCCTGGCGCAAAGGAGGCCGTGCTTATGACCATTATGTCGGAAGGATCGCCGTCGTCGCTTCTAGTCCCCGGTATGAAACCGTAATTATACGGGTAGAACATTGCGGTGTGCAATATCCTGTCCACCTTCATCATCCCTGTCTCCTCGTCCAGTTCATACTTGACGCTGCTGCCCTTGGGTATCTCCACTATCGCATTTGTTTTCTTCGGCGCATCCTTTCCCGGACCAATCTCCATGAATATCGCATTATCTAAGCATGTGAAAATTCTTATAGTTTAGCGATTTGGGGAGTTGGATGCGAGAATTGTCCCCTCAACATATGACAGACAGCATGCAAGTAGCTGATGGAAAATACGAATGCCCGGAGGCCCGCCTTGTAGTTTGGGACCTTTATTAGCGCAGAAACAGCTTTAATGGTTATTGCCAAATATGGTTCATGCCTACGAAATATGTTGTTGTTTTAGGGTCGATGATGAGCGGCCTTGGCAAGGGTGTCGTCACCTCCTCGCTGCTCAAAATGTTCGATTTCTACAATTATAATGCCCTTCCGATAAAGTTCGACGGGTACCTGAATTACGACTGCGGAACAATGAACCCCTACAGACACGGCGAGGTCTACGTACTTGACGACAAGAGCGAGGTCGACATGGACTTCGGAATATACGAGCGGTTCGCTAACAGGAGCCTTACCGGAGACCTATCGATAACAGGCGGTAAGCTTTTTGGCTCCGTGATAGAAAAGGAGAGGAGGGGAGGATACCTTGGGGAGGACGTCCAGATAATACCGCACCTGACAAACGAGGCTATCGGCATGATAGAGGAAGTAGAGAAGAAAAGAAAACCTGATGTGATAATCATCGAGGTGGGCGGAACCGTAGGCGACATTGAGAACAGCTATTTCATAGAGGCGGTAAGGCAGCTTGCGCTCAGGCACGAGACCGTATTCATAAATTTGACATACGCTCCCTCTTTGGAGGTCGTCGGCGAGCAGAAGACCAAGCCCGCTCAGGTCGGCTACAGGCTTCTCCTCCAGGCAGGAATAATGCCTGATTTCGTGGTATGCAGGAGCAAGGAGAGGCTTACTGATAAGGCAAAATGGAAGCTTGCGCTCTTTGCCAACATAAAGGAGGAGATGGTAATAGACGACTCCGACGCCGATTCCATATACGAGTTGCCGCTGCACTTCATGGAACAGGAATTCGACAGGAGGCTTCTCAAGAAACTTGGCCTGAGAGCCGAGCTGAACAAAAAAAAGCTTGAGTCATGGAAGAAAAGCGTCGAGAGGATAATAAAGCCAAAGAAGGAGGTTGAGATAGGGGTAGTGGGAAAGTACACCGAGCTTAGAGACTCGTATGCAAGCGTCAAGGAAGCACTTGTGCATGCCGGCGCGTACAACGACTCGCGCGTGAACATACGCTGGGTGGAATCTACAGATCTTGAGAGAGGAGATTTGGGGCAGATACAAGGAGTTGACGGGATACTCGTGCCAGGCGGTTTTGGAAACCGTGGCATAGAGGGAATGATAAGAGCGATACGGCACGCAAGGGAGAACGGAATCCCTTACCTTGGGCTCTGCCTTGGGATGCAGCGCATGTCCATAGAGTATGCAAGAAACGTATGCGGGCTTGCCGGGGCGGGATCTACCGAGTTTAACAGGAATGCCAAAGAAAAGATAATACACCTGCTGCCTACGCAGCGCGGCGTGGACAAGAAGGGAGGCACAATGCGGCTTGGATTATGGGAATGCAGGCTTGAAAGGAATTCGCTTTCGCATAGGCTTTACGGCAGGGACAGGATAAGCGAGCGCCACAGGCACAGGTATGAGTTCAACAATAAGTACAGAGATTTACTTAGGAAGGCCGGCTTAGTCATAGCCGGCACCACGCTTGACAGGAAGCTGGTCGAGTTTATCGAGTGGAAGGAAGGCTTTGGCATAGCCACGCAGGCGCATCCGGAATTACGATCCAGGCTCGAGTCGCCCTCGCCGCCGTTCGTCGGATTTATCCGGGCGGCTCTTGAGAGAAAGGATCAGAGGAAGTAGAGGGTATAGTCCAGCATATAGCCCAGAAGCTTCTCTACGACAGGTATCCCATTTACTATGTTTCTAAGTATCAGCACGTCTTTGCGTGTCGCCGCTCCTGACTTCGCTATTATCGGGGGATAGATGAGCAGCGAGAGGGCTATGCCTGCAAGTATCATAAGTTCCCTGTTCGCCTGCGGAAGAAGCTTCAGAAAGACGAAAAGAAAGGCCGAGAGGAGTATGTTAGAAAGGAGGACCTTCCATAACTGGCCCATTCTGGTCCTGATGCCTATGGTCCTTAGGTAATTCATGAATAGGAGGTTTGTTGCAATGTTCCCTATGTAGAGCATTGCTATTATCACTCCTATCACGTGAAACGCCGGGACAAGTATGAGTAGCGAGACAGTCTCAATGATTCCGACTGCTACTGAATACTTGAATACCTTGGAGGTCTTCCTGGTGCTTATAACAAGCTGCATGGCGTATGATCCGAATATGCCTAGGAGCAGGCCTATTCCTATAAGCTGCATGTAAAGCACCGCCGAGCTGTATGCAGGGGTGAAGAGGGTGGTTATAAGATAGTCTGCGAAGACGGTCACATATGCTATCATGGGCGCGGTGAACAGAAGGCCGAAGTATATTGCATAGTGGAAGAACTTACCGATCTTGCCTGAAAGGCCTTTGCTGTGAATCGCCTCTGCGAACATCGGTATCAGAACAACCGCGAATGATCCTGCAAAAACATCTATTATTGATCCTATCCTTGATGCCACCCCGTATTGGCCCACGAATGAGGGCAGCACTACGATCCCAAGGAGTATTACGGAGAAATTGGCTACCAGCGTGGTTATTATGTTTGAGTACGTCAGCGGCATTGAGAACGCCAGCATCTCCTTTATCCTGGAGGCCATGTTATCCTTCACTATCGAGATCCCAAAGCTCCTGTGGGCAGCCAGCACCTCGAATGCGAGCGAGAGTATCAGACCAACCGTATATCCGATTATGGCGCCTGCAATGCCGAAACCGAGTATGACCAGGCCAATACTAAAGACCGCCTGCGCTATCGAGTATATTATAAGGCTCAGCGCAGTGTTCTTTCCGTCGCTGTAACTTACTAGTATAAGGTTAAACGTATTGAAAAGAAGCGAGAAGATTATACTGGACATCCCCAGAATTATCAGGTAGGCGTATGAAGCCGAGTGCAGGACGTACGCAGAGAGAAAGACGCTGAGCGCAGAACCCGCGGCAAAGAGCAATATTCCCGGAATGGAGACTGCTATCAGACTGTCTCCAAACGCAACTCTTATCTCCCTGTGCCTTTTTCTGGAGATGAGGAAGGGAACCCTTTCGTTTAGGTATGTGCCTATGTTGAGCGAGCCGAAGGCGCTAAAGAAGGCGGCTATGCTCAGTATCAGCGTGTATATGCCGTAACCGCTCGGGTTCAGCAGCCTTGCCACCACCACGAACATTATGGCCTGGACGACGAGAGAGAGTATCTTGCCTACCACGAGAAACGATGCAGACTTCGCAGTCTTCTTTGCGAGTCTTGTTGTCATGTTGGAATCGGTTTCCGCACTCATTCAATTCCCCTCAATGAGAGCAGAAACCCGATATACCTCTCAAGCAGGGATATCGGCAGCTTTAGGGCAGGTATCTTCTCTGAGATGTTCCGTGCGAGCTTTATGTCGGAAGCGTCGATCACGCCCAGCGCCGCTATAAGCGCAGGATAGGAGATCAGCAGTATGGCGATTCCTGCGGCGAGCGAGAGTAAATTGCTTCTCAGCATCAGGGCCACGGCAAGCGGTATTATCAGCAGTATGTTGCTTGCAAAGAGCAGGAATGTCTTCTTATAATCCAGCCTAAAGCCCATCAGCCTTATTGAGAGCCTTATGAAGAGAATGCTCTCGGTAATGCTGCCAATGAAGAAGATCGCAGCTATCGCCCCGAGCACCCCGAATCTAGGTACAAGTAAGATGACCGTTATGAACTGCAGGACAGTGGAGACCACAAGGGTCTTCACCAGGGGGGTTGTGAATCCGTTCGAGATCAGCAGGTTTGAGAGGTAGTACTGGAACGCATCGATGAGGCTGCCCAGGGCTATGAGCGAGAGGTAGAATCCGGTATTCCCGAATGATCCGGGAAGGAGCAGGCTAGCCCCGGGCTTGGCCATCACCGCGATGTAGACTATGAATGGCAGAGTAATCATCAGCGAGTAGAGGATTAGCTTGTTATAGGTCTCATTTGCTTTTTCCTTCTTGTGGGACGCCTGCGCAGTTGTAAAAAGGGGCAGAAGGGCAGTGCTTGCCGTGCTGTAGAAGACTGCAATGAATGCGAGCCCCTTCAGCGCCGCTCCGTAGTTCCCAAGCGTTACCTTGCTCACGAAAAGGCTCAGATATATGACTGCGAAATTTGCCATGCTTAGATTCAACACATTATTTAGGCTCATAGGCACCACGAAGGTTAGCGCATGCCTAAGCTCGGCACCCGATGGCATTTTCAGGCTTACGGTTCCGAGCCTTGAGACCACACGCAGTATAAGGTAAAGGGCGAGGGCGGCGCCGCAGGCGTAGCCTATGAGCATCCCTGCTATTGCACCGTCGACTCCATGGCCAGAGAGTATAAGCAGGACGCTTGCGGCCAGCTGTATGATGTCGGTAAAGACTCCCACGAGCGAGGCGAGCTTTCCTTTTGTGAGGCCTATTAGGGCCTGGACGGCGGTGCTTTCAAAGGTCGAAAAGAAAATTATCGATGACGCAAGCATGAGGGTGAGTGCAGATATTCCCAGGCTCCTGAAGAGCACGTTGGCCACGTATGGACTTATGGCAATTCCGAGTACTGTGAGGAAAAGGGAGATAGGGATTAGAAGGGAGTATCCTGCAACCAGTGTGTGCACGACCTCCCCGATATCTTTCTGGTACAGGTGCCTTGCCAGGTTTCTGCCGAAATACGTACCTATTCCGAAGTTTCCGACTATATCCACCAGGGCAGAGAAACCGAACGCGAACGTGTAGAGCCCGTAATCGCCTGCCCCAAGAAGCCTGGTTACAAGAATGAGGGTCATGATGGTTATTACGACACCGAGCGCCTGCCCCAGATAAAGGGAAGATAGCAGGCGGGCGGAGGTTATTCCCAAATTCTCTTGCTCTTCCGCCATCAAAACACAGCCAGTATAATCTTCTAGTCAAGGTTTATATAAATGAGTAAATAAATGCTTCTGATCGCATGCAGCTTGAATTTCCCGATATGAAGGCGTACAGATTTGGGGCTGCCGCGTTCTTGGTTTATTTGACAATAGCCCTGGTAATGTTCTCTAACATATCCGCAAATGCCGGATCCGTGGTCCCTAACGGGGGAGGAGACGTTTACCAGAGCATGTGGGGCCTTTGGTGGGTACCTTTCTCCGTCTTTACGCTCCACCAGTCGCCTTACGTTACGGGATTTCTATTCTACCCTCTCGGCGCGAACCTCGTCTCGGAGACCATGGTTCCGCTTGCAGGAATCGTAACTACGCCGCTCCAGGCCCTCGCAGGCGTAGCTATAACGTATAATGTCCTCTTCTTCCTGAGCTTTGCACTCGGAGGGCTCTTCATGTTCATGCTGGCCAAATACCTGACCAACAACAACTATGCGGCGTTTATCGCGGGGCTTATCTTCGCTTTCAGCCCGATGCACATAGCGCAGTCTTATTCCCACCTGCAATGGACCATCACCGAATTCATACCCCTCTTTGTGCTCTTTTTCATCATGATGATCAGAACGGGAAAAAGAAGGTATGCGGCATACTCTGCAATAAGCTTCGTGTTCCTGACGTTCATGGGGGACATAGAGCAGGGGATAATGATGGTCAGCTTCGTTGCCATTTCCATCGCGATACTGTTTTTCCTGGAGAGGAAGGATATACTGAGCAGGCGTTTTGCATCAAACCTGCTGCTGTTCGGCACGTCTGTCCTGATTATAGGCTCGCCCTTCTTCATCTCGATGGCAGGACACCTTAACGGCGCTCTCGGTTCGGCGAGCCAGCTCTCTGACGTGGCGCATAACATGCTCTACAGCGACAATCTTGCGTCCTTCTTCCTGCCAAGCTACTACAACGGGATTTTCCATGCGATATACTCCGGAGCCCTCCTCCAGTCGGTCTACGGAACCACCTACCATGGACTTAGCTACACTCCAGACATAACTGAGAAGGTATCTTACATAGGATACAGCGTAATCTTCCTTGTGCTTCTCGCATTGTACCACGAGCGCCGCAGGAATAGGCTTAAGGACGTATGGTACTGGATTGCGATATTCGTGGTGTTTCTTCTTTTCGCTCTCGGGCCAGATATACAGATAATGGGCTCATCTACGGGAATTCCAACGCTCTACTCTGCGTACAGGGCAATACCATTCTTCAACCTGGTGAGAGAGCCTGGAAGATTCGACGTCGTGGTGACTGTAGCGCTGGCTGCGCTTGCCGCTGTTGGCTTTGACCACCTTTCCAAGTCAAGGTACGGAAAGAATGTATTTGTGCTGACTGCGGTCTTTGCCATACTCATACTCGTAGAGTACAACGGCGCGCCACTTTCACGCGCTTTTGCGAACTCGCTCACGACCGGCGCGAGCATCTCGCCGATATACGGCCAGATAGGAAGGATACAGGGCAATTTCTCGGTACTTATCCTGCCCGCGCTTCCAAACCTTACCACAGGATCATTCCTTTACCCCGGAATGTCAATGTACTACCAGAGCGCATTCATGAAGCCTCTTTTCGGGGGCTACACCACCAGAGAGAACGCCTCACAACAGCAGCTGCTCGAAAACGTGCCCCTTGTAGTATCTGCCGCGTATCTGCAAAGTGGCCAGGGATTCGTCTTTCCATATCCCATAAACGAGAACTACTCTAGTCTTAGCCTCTTCTGGCTGACGCAGTACAGGGTAGGGATGGTGGCAGTCATAAATGGCGCATACGACCAGAACGAATTCAGCACTATAATAAATTACCTCTACAGCATCTATGGCAACCCAGTCTACGAAAACGCAAATGTTACCGTGTTCGATGCGGGAAACATAGAGAACCTTGTGGGTGACAAGTCGCTGGTTTCATACCTTGCGGGGGTCTGGGTTCCGGGGTACGCTTTCTGCAGCTCCTCGCAGCAGTGCAACCAGAGCGTGCAGACGATGTGGTTTGGACAAAACGTCAGGGCGGTTACAATATTCGCGCCTAATGCGACCGCGGCAAGAGTAAGCTTCGAGGGAATGACGTACTATCCTGGAGTGCCACTCGGGCTATACCTAAATAACAATCCAAAGCCGATTGCCGAATTTAACCTTACCTCTTCACCGTCAAACCGCTCGGTGGAGGTGAGCCTTCCTGTAGGACTCAGCCAGGTAACCTTCTACCAGAACGTTACATCGGCGCCAGGGGAGAATCAATACCTAAACTTCGGCCTTGACAATATAACAGTTAGGTAGCTGCTTCCTCTCCGGAGAGTAGGAAAGTGGCAGATATCTTGCCGTACTGCGTAATATTGGATATTATCCCAGTATGCACGGCATGTTTAGAAAACCTGTAGATAAGGTTTATATATCCTACCTACGCAGATATAATTGGAAAGGGGAAGGGTCGCACGGAATGACCAGTTGCGGCCAAAGAAAGATAAAAGGGGAATGGGATGGAAACAAATAGCCTAGTGGAAGGCAGAACGTATGAGCTTAGGCTCAACGCAAGGAGCCCGAAGGGGGAAGGGATTGGCAGGATAAACGACGTTGTCGTCTTTGTCAAGAATGCCAAGGCGAGAATAGGAAAGACGCACCAGGTCAGGATAACAAAGCTGCACAGGACCTTTGCCTACGCGGAGCTTGCACAGCAGCGTGAGGACAGCAAGTATTTTATAGGTAATGGTAGCTTAATAGTATAGTTTTCGGGCTCTTACGCCAGTTGTTTATAATTTATTTTCTTTCTCATCAATACAAGATTAGTCAGAGTTTGGGATTGGTTTTCTTCTAATTGAGGGATTTTATGGACCAAAAGAATTTTACTGAGAATATAAGGCATGGTACTACAACAGTCGGGATAGTCTGCACTGACGGGGTCGTCATGGGCGCCGATGTGCGGGCCACTTATGGCACGTATATCTCTAGCGGTGAGGCAATAAAGATACACAAGATCGACGACAATCTTGCGATGACGATTGCGGGAGGAGTAGGAGATGCAGAATATCTTGTCAAGCTCATAAAGATGCAGAACGAGCTGTATCGAATGAATGAGGGCAAACCAATAAACCCTACATCAGCGACATCCATTCTTTCACTTGTCTTGCAGGAGAACAAGATGTATCCCTACATGGTGGAGCTTATACTAGGAGGATTAAACAAGGACAGGCCCGAGATATACGACATCGACCCGGTGGGTGGCTACATAAAGGAGTCCAGGTATACTTCAACCGGAAGCGGATCCATAGCAGCAACAGGCTATCTGGAGAGCATATATGTTCCGGAGATGACCACGCAGGATGCTGCAAGGCACCTTGCAAAGGCGCTGAAGATAGCCATGAAAAAGGACTCGGCTACAGGAGACGGAATGAAGATAGTTACCATAACAAGGAAGGGATACAGGGAGCATACCAAGGAGGAAATAGAGAAGCTTCTGAAGTAATGCAGCGGGCAGTCGATATCCTTATTCATCATAACGAGTTAATTTAGATTGAAGTGGTTCTTTGAGCGCAGAAATAAGGGAAAACAAGGAACTCCTGGAAAAGGTTAAGGAGTTAATACCGGCGGGCGCCGGCGTGGTAGATGTCGAGTTTGAAGGTCCTGACATAGCCGTTTACGTGAAAGAGGTTGCGCAGGTTTACAACGATGAGAATGTCATAAAGAACATATCGGCTACTATTAAAAAGAGGATAATAATAAGATCGGAGGCTTCCAAGCTAATGGGGGAGGAGGAGGCAACCAAGAGGATAATGGAGATAATTCCAAAGGATGCCGGAGTTAATGAGGAGAAACTACGGTTTGAGAAGGATTTCTCCCAGGTGTACATTGAGGCGATGAAACCTGGCCTTGTGATAGGAAAAGGGGGAAGCACGCTGATAAGGATAATAAATGAGACTCGCTGGCTTCCGAAGGTTCTCAGGACGCCTACGATGAACAGCGACGTCATAAATGGCGTAAGACAGCTGCTCTTCCGCGAGTCGGAATTCAGGAAGAAATTCCTTAAGACGACCGGAGTCAAGATAAACAGGGTCGTGGTAAGGAGCGAGTGGCTCAAGGCCACAGGCTTGGGGGGTTTTAGGGAGGTGGGAAGAAGCTGCCTTCTGCTCGAGACCAACCATTCCAAGATACTGATAGACTGCGGGATCAGTCCGGAGCCTGGAATACGCGGGCTTGACGCAAACGCCGGTAACGGGGACCAGAACAAGGCGTTTCCTTACCTTGACAGCGCCAATATCACAATAAACGACATCGATGCGGTAATACTGACGCATGCCCATATGGACCACATGGGTTTCATACCGTATCTCTACAAGTTCGGATACCAGGGCCCGGTTTACTGCACGCCTCCTTCAAGGGACCTCGCCGCTCTGCTCCTCTATGACTATGTTAAGCTCGTTCAGAAGACCGGGGGCACGCCGCTGTACGGCGAGAAGGACATAAAGACGATGCTCATGCACATGATAACCCGGGACTACGGGGAGGTTACAAACGTCACCGAGGAGATAAAACTGACGTACCATAATGCAGGGCACATATTGGGCAGCGGTATAGTGCACCTTCACGTTGGCGAGGGCCTTTACAACATAGTCCATACTGGGGACATGAAGTACGGCTACACCAGGCTTTTCGACCAGGCGGATACCAGGTATCCGAGGATAGACGCGCTATTCATGGAGAGCACATACGGAGGATCAAGAGATATAACAAAGGACAGGGGACAGGCGGAAATCGAGCTTATGGACGCCATAAAAAACACGGTAAGCAATGGCGGCAAGGTCCTTATACCCCTTTTTGCAGTGGGGAGAAGCCAGGAAATAGCCCTGGTCCTCGAGAACTACATAACGAACAATCCAAACTACAAGATGGACGCGCCGATCTTTCTTGACGGCATGATTCTGGAAGCTAGCGCCATACACACCGCATACCCGGAGTACATGAAAATGAGCCTAAGAAAGCGCATACTGAACAACAACTCGCCTTTTGAAAGCGAGATCTTCGAGGTTGCGAAGGGCGAGAGAAGCGAGATTCTTGACAGGGGACCCGCGGTGATACTTGCGAGCGGCGGGATGCTTAACGGAGGGGTGAGCCTTGAGTACTTCAAGGCGATGGCCGAGGATCCGAAGAATATGGTAATGTTTGTGGGATTCAACGCGGCAAGCTCGCTTGGAAGGAGGGTGCAGAACGGATTGCCGGAAGTCGCGCTGCCTAACGAGGACGGAAAACTCCAGCCCCTCAAGATAAATCTTCAGGTAAGGACCATGGAAGGCTTCTCCGGGCATAGCGACAGGGTGCAGCTGATGCGCTTCGTGGAAAAACTGAGGCCCATGCCCAAGAAGATCTTCACGATGCACGGGGAAGAGAGCAAATGCGACGATCTTGCCAGATCGCTTAATAACAGGTTCCGGGTTGAGACCAGGTCTCCAATGAACCTCGATTCTATCAGGTTCAGATAAAGCTTTTTATAGCCAGTTTGCGATATTTACCCGGTGTACAAATGGTAGAGATTGGAGAAAGGATACCTAATGTAAAGCTTGTAGATACGGAGCTTGGAGTAGTAAATATAAGGAAGGATACCAAGGGCAAGTCGGCAGTTCTTGTCTTCTTTCCCGGGGCTTTTACAGGAGTCTGCACTGCAGAGTTGTGCAGGTTCAGGGATAGCATGGCGGAGTTCAACTCCATGAACGGGGCGGTTTATGCGATAAGTGTTGACGGCCCATTCTCAAACAAGGGATTCAAGGAGAAGAACGGCCTCAACTTCGCGATACTTAGCGACTACAGGAGGAAGGCGGTTAAGAAATTCGATGTAGTCCTGGAGAACTTTGCCAACCTTGATGGATATGTGGCTGCCAAGAGGGCGGTTTTCGTTACCGACAAAAAAGGGATAGTAAGGTACAAGTGGGTTTCTGATGACCCGGCAGTGGAGCCAAACTATGCTGACATCACCGCGGCGCTCGCATCCACAAACAACGCCTAGGCCGCCCCTGATCTTCTGGGACTGGCAAGTGATTGGGTCAAGCCGGAGGCTTACCGCGCCCAGGGAAGAGATTGCCTTTAGCCGTGCATTGCAGGCAGTAGCAAATCCAATGACTGGAGACAATGGCAGCCGCATTAAAGCCTATATATCCTGCCAAATATCCGGTTGAATATTCCCGCGAACGCGTTGTTTATCTGCTTGCCGTAGGCTTTAAACAGCATGGATACTGCAAGGCTTATTATCACCCCGGCTATAATGTCCGTAAGGTAATGCTCTGCGAGAAATACCTTCCCGAAGAGCAGGAGCAGCACCCAGATTATGTAGAGTATCCTCAGATATCTGTAGTTTATGAAAAGCGCAAGTCCCGTGAGCACTGTTGCATGGTTTGATGGAAAAGAGTAGCCAGTATCGCAATAGGCCTGTATGTATTGTGCACCCTGCAGGCTGCACGGCCTGGGTTCGTGTATTATTAATTTGAGGACCTCGCCTATTAGGTATAAGCACACAGCCGCAAGCGCGAATGAGAATACATTCCTATCCCTCCTGTAAACAAGATATATCAGGATTAATGGGAGTACCACCAGGTAGCTTTCCACCACATATGCCATGACATGATACAGCAGCGGGCTTGCCAGCTTCTGGGCGGCCTCGTATGCCGCCAGGTTTAACCATTGCGTTGCAGAAGAAAGTCCGTTCATTCCTATCGCCTGAGCCCTACCGCAGTGCAGTTTCCACCCTAATCGTGATTGCATTTGGACGGCGTGCAGGGCCTTTTGGTGCAGATATTTCTGAGTTATAATGAAGTCTGCATTTATAAAACCTGCGCTTCATTGAATTTGCATGCAAATTGCTGCAGGGTTTTTGGACTCCGGGCCATTTAGCATCTATCTAACCCCTGTTTTTGCGCGATATATGCCATATACAACGTTGCCTAACAAAAGCGCTATTAGCAGTGCGTAGTGTATGCCGTAAAGGACCAATGCCGCGGATACCAGGGCCACTCCGCAGCCGAAGATTACCTGGAGGCTCTTTTTATGCGGAGATGTTTTGGGATCCGTAACCATCACGAAGGCAAAAAGGTAGTTAACGCTTATAAGTGCGGTAAGTACGCCACTAAAGGAAGCGGCGCCGGCCGATCTGCTTAATATGAGACTTATAGTTATTGTTACAAGCGCGAGAGAAATGCCTGATATTGCCCGCCTGGCCTCATATGCGGATATTATGAATATCGGGGCGAATGTCACCATAATCCCGAATATATTAAATGTGCCCACCGCCCACCACTGGTCACCAAGCCCAAAGACGGCCAGCGCAGCGAGGAGGCCCAGTGCCCCCGGATTGAGTATATTGGTGCTCTTTGTCTTTATGAAGAATTTAGATAGTATCGCCACTGCCGAGGCGAACGCCGCGAACAGGAGAGGTGCATTTATCGGCGCAACTGAGCCTATGATGAGCCCAGTGATTATAGCAGAGTATGGCACCTTCAGGCTCCTTTTAAGATAAATCCTTGTAATTGCAATCTCAACTGCCGCCGCCGAGACTAATGCGGTTATAAGCGCAAGCGGAATCTCCCTGAGAGCATAGCTGGATGCCGTATCGAATACGGCAAGCAGTAATATTGTAAGAACATACATTCTGGCTATATGGTGGTTCAGGATCTTCATGGAACCAGGACCTTACTGCACAACATACCCGTTGGCGTTTACAAGTACAAGGCCATCGTCGCCAAGGTTCGATTCTCCCCCGAAACTGTCGTCGCCGAAACTTGTCTCTATGAAGTACAGCCTGTCTCCTGGAACTAGGCTTACATCCTGCCTCTGGCCACTCGCAAGAAGGGTTATTGCCACTGTGACCGTGCCGTTTTGGTTCTGCGTCCTTGTGAGGTTAAACCCTGCCATAGCCGTCTGCGCTTGGCTTGAAAGAGAATTCCCAGATATCAGGTATCCGAACTGGGCATACGGGGTGCTGGAAAATAGCGTGGCCGTGCTGTTTGGCGCAGGGGAGTTCGGCGAAATGGGCTGCGCGTTTGTAATGTACGCGCTTCCTTGCGTTGCGGCGGGATGCTTGACGCCTAAGAGAAATATTGCGGCACCCAAGATTATTAAACCAGCAACCGCCGCGTATATGATCTTTGCTGATGCCATAGAACTCGCTTCTTATATGCGGCTTGTGTTTATATGCTTTGTCTGCGGGTTAGGTTTTGCTTGCTAGCGTATTTATAGATTGCCTGCATAGTCCAGTAGTAGCTGCGCGTTCCAGAATACTGGAGTTGGTGAGGTAATGATAAATGTTCTATCCAGCCTGCATTTGTTCTTTGGCGAGGCGTCAACTTTAGTCACCGCTTACGGTTATCCTGCCTTGTTCATACTGATGCTCCTGGAATCTGCGGCTCTGCCTATACCAAGCGAGGTTGTACTCCCTCTTGCCGGGCTGCTTGCGGCAAGGGGCGTATTCAGTGTATATCTGGTTCTTGCCATAGTCCTAATCTCAGGTATTCTCGGGATGGCAATAGACTATTACATCGCATACTTCCTCGGAAAGGACCTTGTCTATAAACATCTCAGGAGGTTCCACATCAAGAAGGAGAGCCTCGATTCTTTTGACAAGTGGTTTGAGCGAAACGGTGCATTCACCGTCTTCATAGGAAGGCTCCTTCCAGAGATAAGGGGGCTCGTCAGTTTTCCTGCAGGATTTGCGGCCATGCCTAAGAAAAAGTTCTTTGCATATTCCATAGCAGGCACGGCCATATGGGATGTTGCACTAGTCTCTTTCGGATATTACGCACTTAATGCGAATAATGCGTATGTGGTGATGGTGGCCGTCGCGGCGTTTGCGATAGTGTTATATGCCATATTCAGGATGGCGACTAAACGGGTTAAGAGATCCTGACTGCGAACGCGTGACGTTCTTGACTTGCATTGCCGTGTTTGGTAACTGCTAGCGTCTCTTCCTTTCAGGATTGTTCAGCGACACGTGGCAAAATACACGGCTTCGTTCTGAAATCCACCTCCCATCCTACAAAGAACTCAATGCCTCCGCCGATTTGACAGGCGCGAATTCAAAGGACGTAAGCCAATATACTGAATCCAAACAAGGCAAAAAGAGAATAGGGATTTGTGCAGCATATGGGATTTAGAATAAAGCGCTTTAACGCTTGCTAATTGCTTAGGAGCCCAGTTTATCACAGGTTTCTTCTTTTGTCCAATATATTACATACCAAACAGACAGTTCATATCTTGAATCTTGCAAGCAAAAGCGAGTTTGATACTACGGTCACCGAACTAAATGCCATTGCAAACGCAGCTAGCTGAGGCAGGAAACTGTAGATGCTTACTGTGTAGAAAGGTATCAGTGCACCTGCTGCGATTGGTATCAGGATGATGTTGTAGCCGAATGCCCAGAAAAGATTCTGTTTTATCTTTGACATGGTCCTTTTTCCAAGTTCCAATGCAACGAAGACATCGTAGACGCCGTTCCTTATCAAGACTATCCCCCCGGCCTGCACAGCAACATCTGTCCCTGCGCCTATCGCTATGCCAAGATCGGCCTTTGTAAGCGCGGGCGCATCATTTATGCCGTCGCCGACCATTGCCACAACTTTTCCTGATTTCTGCAACGATTCGATTCTTTCCATCTTTTGCTCGGGCTTGGCTCCCGCAACAACGTTCGTTATGCCAAGCTGCCTTGCAACTGCGTTTGCAACGCGCTCATTGTCCCCAGTAACAAGCCATACCTCCTTACCTGCGCTCTGGAGGGCGTCTATAGCGCTTTTGCTATCCTCCTTAAGCACATCGGCAAGCGATATTAACCCTATTACCTTGTTGTCAACACTTATGGCCAGCGTGGTCTTACCTTCAGATTCCAGTCTTTCTAGCTGCTTCTCAGCTTCCCCAAGCTGCTCCTTGCCAAACAGGTCCCTGTTGCCTATCATGACCTTCCTGCCATCCTTGGCAACCGCTGTGATGCCAGAGCCTTGCCTGTATGTGAACTTTGCAGGAAATTCCGCCTTTATACCTCTCCTTTTTGCCCTATCGACTATCGCCTTGCCTATCACATGCTCGGAATTTATCTCTGCGATAGCCGCAAATCTCAGTATCTCGTCTTTGCCATATTCTGATGTCGATATTATGTCTGTTACCTCTGGCTTGCCTTTTGTAAGCGTTCCGGTCTTGTCAAGAACTATGGTATTGACTTTGCTAGCCGTCTGCAGGCTCTCACCGTTCTTGACCAGGATCCCCTCCTTTGCCGCTTTCCCGGAAGAGACGAGAAGCGCAGCAGGCGTGGCTATGCCCAGCGCACAAGGGCATGCTATAATCAGTACGCTGACAAATATCAGTACCGCAGTATCAATTCCCACCCCTCCGACAAGATACCACAGCAACGCAGCAACAATGCCTACAAATACGACAACCGGTACGAAATAAGATGATATCTTGTCTGCCAGTTTTTGTATCGGCACCTTGCTTGAAGCTGCATCCCGTACTATCTTTATTATCTGCGCAAGTGCTGTGTTCTCTCCAACCTTGGTAGCCCTTATCCTCAGCGGGCTTGTCGCATTCATGGTTCCGCCGATCACATTATCACCGTTCCTTCTAGTCACAGGCATGCTCTCTCCGGTAATCATGGATTCGTCAACAGAGCTCTCTCCATCAACAACAACGGAATCGGTAGGTATCTTCTCGCCAGGTTTTACAAGGAGCAGATCCCCTTCTCTGACCTGCTCTATAGGGGCGTCTGTTATCTCGTTGTCCTTCAATAGGTGTACTACCTTTGGTTGCAGTGCTAGCAATGCCGAAACGGCAGTGGATGCCCTAGACTCCGCAAGCCTCTGCATGTACGTGCCGGTCAGGATCAGGGATATAATGATAGTAGATGTATCAAAATAGACCCCGCTGACTGGGAAAAAAGCAGGAAATAATGTCACCACCGTGCTGTACGCCCAGGCCGCAGTGGTACCTATCGCTATAAGGGTGTCCATGTTTGCGGATTTGTTCTTAATCGCATCTGCTATGCCTGCGTAAAACCTCCGGCCAGCGTAGAACTGCACTACGCTAGCAAGCACAAGCATCACATAGTTTCCATAATCCAGACGCAGTACGTATGCCAATATCGCGACTATTATTGTTAGCGGCCACGATACTGCAAGAGCCCTCTTCAGAATCCTGAGCTCCAACTCCGGCTTGTCGAACTGCAGCTTGCATGTCGTACTGCAAAAGTAATACTTTCTGCCTTCTTTCTCGCTAACTAAAGATGTGCTGTCTTCTTCCACATGCATTCCGCATACCGGATCCGTTGCCATAATCTCAACTAATTGTTTCTATACAAACTTATGTGTTCGTAGACGCTTGACCACATCATACCAAACGCAAATCCAAAAATTAGCTCTTCGACAAGAATTCCTAATATAAGGATTCCAGACAGCGCAGTCATGTTCCATACAACAACCGTAGACTGTAGCGTGCAGTTTCTGCTGTCGCAATAATCTCAGGCCGTGCAGGAGCCCATACTTCTGCAAGGTGGGCTGCTGCCTTGGTCATACACGCCACATAGTCTGCATGTAAACCTGGAATCGGAACGGCCGCCAAGCGGATCATCCATTTGCATAGTATTCTGGCCTCTTATCAAAGTTCTGCTTGCAGCCTGCAGAGCAAAAAACGTAGTTCTTGTCCTTGTAACTGCTCCTAAACTTAGATTTTCCATCCACTTCCATCTTACACACGGGGTCTTTCATTTTTTCACCTTTCTAAATGCTACTTTAACTTCAATGCCCAGTTGTACACCCATGCTATCAATACTCCAGCAACTGCCCCTAATAATATGTCAAGTAGTATCGATAGTGGGCTGTAGTTATGGAATATGTCCATAACTGGGTAGTATCCAGTTCCATCATATGTGTGAAAGACACCGTTCATCATATAGCCAAATGTCGCATTAGAGTAATGTGCATAATTGCCCATCATGTAGCCGGCTGGGCTATAATTCGTGTATCCGCCATATCCTCCCATCATGTACCCAATTAGTCCGTATCCAGAGTAGCTGTATGGAATAACCAACAGCCAGCAAATGAAGCCAAGCACTGAGCCTGTTACCACTGCAGCTTTTACGTTTATCTCCGGAAAGTTTTGTTTTGCCATAAATCTCACCATAACATAATTATCTGTGCTCATTTCCGACATGACTGCTGAAAAAGGCGTGTACCTCATTTTCTGCTACCTTTCCATGCATTTCTCTATGTTTCTTTCCATGTTCCTTGCCTCCTTGTTTCCATGTAGCCATATTTTGCAAGATATGCATAAGAAATCAGTGTGACCATCGTGCTTTTTTGTTTCTATCTTTGGATTTTTGGGCATCTTATCACTATCTCATATTTTATTCATCAACTTGTAACCTTTTGCACAGTTGCCACAGCAGAAAGAGAGGTTCCTGCCGCCAATCCTCTCTTTGTAGCCCCCTTTGTATATCTCGCAGCTGCAATGTGCGCACACTGTAAGCTTTGGCTTTATTGCTATCTCAAACACATCTCCGAACTTGTCCGAAAGCCGTGCGACAAACTTTCTTCCTTCTGAAGTTAAATAATAGGCCTGCTTGTCCCTCTCACCCCTGCCTCTGGTTTCGACATAGTTGTACTTCTTCAGTTGCTTCAGGAAGGGATATATCTGTCCAGGGCTGGCTTTCTTGCCCATCCTTTTATCTACCTCCTTCATTATCTCATAGCCGTACTGCTCCTTCTCGCTAAGAAGGAGGACTGTGAACAGTTTCACTATATTCTTTATTTCAATGTCGGGCATGTTATATATCATATTATGATATATATAAAAATGTTAGTATCTGCTCAATAACCTGTGGTAATCAGTCCTGAGTTCTGACGTATCAGTTC
>VFSW01004086.1_pt1 | contig 21765 bp, 11 predicted proteins | sample 5358111 | NCBI WGS metagenome assembly VFSW01 (sample SAMN11554181, study PRJNA540505) | mine drainage metagenome | isolation source: sediment from site ElyBrook_90M | place: USA: Ely Copper Mine, Vershire, VT | collected 2017 | reverse complement strand
CAATATTAAAAGATCATTATATAAAACTGAAAGATTATTACTATTGTATTAATAGTAAAAATATATACGAAATAACGCAGGCGCGCAAAGACCCCCTGGCCTTCCCGCTACCCGCTAACCCTGTCACCCCACTATCTCTGATACTTTCCCATCCACTGCCCTTCCGCCAGGATGTGACCGCGCATGTCGCTTTGCAGCCTGGCAGGCGTGAGGCCGGGCGGCAGATCAGGTGGTAAATCCAGTGCATACAGGGTGAAAAAGTAGCGGTGTGGAACGCCGCGCGGCGGGCAGGGGCCGTCGTAACCGGGGCGTCCATAGCTGTTGTTGCCGTGCGTGCCAATCCCTGACACCTGGGTTATTTTGGTCACGCCCTCAGGCAGACCGGTCAAAGACGGCGCCATGTTGTAGAGCACCCAATGGGTGAACGTCCCAACCGGGGCGTCTGGGTCGTCGGCAATCAGAGCCAGGCTGCGCGTGCCAGGCGGCAGGCTGCTCCAGACCAACGCCGGGGAAACATTTATCCCGTCGCAGGTAAATTTTTTGGAAATCAGGCTTCCCTGCGTAAAAGCAGGGCTGGAAAGGGGAAACGCTGCCATAGTACTCTCCTTCACAGGGACAGCAGGCCCCATAAAACCAATAAAAATCGGGCTGGCCGCCAATGCCAATCCGGCCCCGGTCACGGCGCAGGCCGTATTGACCCAGTCGTTGTTCAGCCAGCGCCAGCCGCGTTTGTAAGTCGTTGTAGTTCCGCAGGTATGGGTAGGGTGGCGCTCGGTTTCCTTGGCGCAGGTGGGGCAGGTGTAGATCACCTGCACGGTGGCTCCCAGCAGTGAATCAACCAGGCTGCCAACCAGACCGGCCAGGGTTACCAGGCCGATAATAATGAACAACCCTCCCAGGCTGCCGGGGCCGCTGAAGATGGCGGGGCCCAGCCAGGCTGCCAGAACGCCAATCAAAGCCGCCCCGCCCAGGGCCGCCAGCAGGCCGGCCGGGCTGATCCCACCCGAGGCGCCCCGTTCGACGATCTTGCCGGTAGAAATCAGGCGCGGCGGGCGCCGGCTCAACACGCCCAGTTCGGTCGCCCAGGTATCGGCGTTGACCGCCGCCAGCGTCCCGGCGAAGGCCAGAAACGGCAGGTCGGAAAGCGGGAAAATCAGGTGCATGAAGGCGAAGAGGCCGGCTACCCCGCCGTTGGCCAGTACCTGCCCGGCGTCGCGCTGGCTGCCCTTGGAAAACTTTTCGTCCAGGGTCGACTTGCGCCGGCGAAACGCGCGGCTCACGCGGCGGCCGGAAAAAAAAAACCCAAACACCCCCCCGGCCCCGCCCCGCCCCGCCAGCCCCACCACGCCTGTGCCCAGCGCCAGGGCGGCCGCTGCCCCGCCGGGGGTGAGCGCCCGGGCGCGCCAGGCCGCCAGGGATACGAGTAGCGCCAACCCAAACCCGAGCAAAAGGTTTTGCGGCATAAGTCATTTATTTTACCCCAAATCCTTTAGGAAATTTCCCATTTTTTTATATGCAAAAAACCGTAGGTTTTTTGCATATAAAAAAATGGGAAATTTCCTACGTAACCCAAGGAGTATAATCTTCACATGAAATCAATCCAAATCTCCCAACCCGATCATCTTTCGCTTATCGACGTCCCTATCCCACAGCCGGGGACGGACGAAGTGCTCATCCGCGTGCAGGCTTCCGGCATCTGCGGTACCGACATCCACATTTTCCACGGCGAGTTCCTGGGCGGTTATCCGTGTGTCCCCGGACACGAGTTCTCGGGCATGGTCGAACAGGTTGGCGCGGCGGTCACACGCTACCACGCCGGCGACCGGGTCGCCGTAGAGCCTAACATCGCCTGTAACAACTGCGTCAACTGCCTCAACAACCGCCAGAATTTCTGCCTTAATTGGACTGCAGTGGGTGTAACCCGCCCGGGCGGTATGGCTCAATACGTGCTGGCGCCGGAAAATGCCGTCTTTTCGATCGGCGATCTGCCCTTCGAGCAGGGCGCTTTCGTCGAACCGCTTTCCTGTGTGCTGCACGGCAGCGAGCGCGCCCGCATCCGCATGGGCGACCGGGTTGCTCTGCTGGGCGCCGGGCCGATTGGTCTGTTGCTGCAGCAGGTGGCGCGTTTACAGGGCGCCGCCGATATTACCGTGGTGGAACGCCAGCTTGCCCGGGCCGAGGCGGCGGCAACCTTCGGCGCCGACCGGGTGATCACCGATCTGGCCGACCTGGAAAGCGAGGCTTACGATGTGGTCATCGACGCCACCGGGTCGATCCCGCTCATGTCGCGCACGATCGATTTTGCCCGGCCGGGCGGCACGGTGCTGCTCTTCGGCGTGCCCCCTTCAGGCAAGAAGATCGAGTTCGAGGCTTTCCAGGTTTTCCACAAGGGGCTGACCATTCTGTCTTCTTTCACCTCCGTGCGCAATTCTTACCAGGCGGTGGCGCTGCTGCGCTCAGGCCAGGTGGACGTGGCCGGCCTGATCTCGCACCGCCTGCCGTTGGACCAGTTCCAGCACGGCATGGAACTGATCGAGCAGGGCCGCGAGCGCGTCATGAAAGTAATGATCCTACCCAACGGCCAATAAGGAAACACTTTTTTTGTATATATAAAAAGTGGACTATTCCGACTTTTCGGATATAATCCCATGCATGGATTTAAAGCTATATACATCATTTCCCGAAGACCTTGAAGTTGAATGGAATGATCTTCTGGACCACAGCGTACCGCACGTGCCCTTTTTACGGCACGAATACGTCAGTGTGTGGTGGCAGACCCGCGGCGGGGGTGAATGGCCTCAGGACGTCAATTTAGTCATCGTCACCGCCCGCCAGGATGGCCGCCTGGTTGGGATTGCTCCATTCTTCCACGTCCCCGACCACCGGGGCCGCCCGGCGCTTTTGCCCCTGGGCGCCATCGAAATATCCGACTACCTGGATGTGATTGCCCGCCCTGAAGACCGCCCGGCCTTCCTGGCTGAACTGCTGCCTTTCTTGACCCAGGCGCCTATCCCGGCCTGGCAGGCGCTGGATTTTTACAACCTGCTGGATGACTCTTCAACGCTGCCTGCCCTGGAAGCGGCGGCCAAAGCCAATGGCTGGTCATACCAGGTCGAGCAGTTGCAGCATTCGCCTTACATCCCCTTGACCGGCGATTGGGATTCCTATCTGGCCGGCATCGATAAAAAGCAGCGGCACGAGATCCGCCGAAAAATGCGCCGCCTGGAAGAGAACGGCCTGCCGGTGAACTGGTACGTGGTGAACGATAATCTTTCTCTTGAAAACGAGCTGGATGCCTTCCTCGGCCTGATGGCCCAGGACAGCGATAAAGCGCGCTTCTTGACCCCCGCCATGCGCGAGACCTTCCGATTGACCATGCACTGCGCTTACGACCGCGGCTGCCTGAACCTGGCTTTCCTCGAGATTGGCGGGATCAAAGCCGCAGCTTACTTGAGTTTTGATTATCTCAACCGCATCTGGGTATACAACTCTGGCATCGATTTCCGCTTCGTCGATCTTTCGCCCGGCTGGGTGCTGCTGGGCTATCTGCTGCGCTGGGCCAACGAGCAGCATTATGCGGAATTTGATTTTATGCGCGGCGATGAGGAATACAAGTACCGTTTCGGCGCCATCGACCGCTTCGTCATGCGCGCCACCGTCGAAAGAAATTAATAGGAATCCACATTTTTAGATGCTAAAAACCGTAGGTTTTTTGCATCTAAAAATGTGGATCCTTATTCTTCGCCCCAGATGTAGACCTGCCCGTTCCATGCGGCGGAGCCGAGCAGTTTCCCGTCCGGCGAAAACACCAGCGGGCTATATGGGGCCGGGTTTTCCAGCGATTTCAGCAGTTTGCCGTTGGATGTCTGCAGTAAGAGCAGTGAATTGCCGCTTACGGCCAGCAGCTTGCCATCCGGTGAGAATGCCAGCGTCCCGCCGTCGGAGGCGAAATCAATTTTCGGTTTTCCATCGGCCGAATTGTAGATCGTAATGCGGGAGTTGTCGTAATTACCCCCGGCCACCGCCATCGTTTTCCCATCCGCCGAGAAAGCCAGCGAATACCCGTTCACCTGGTAGCGCAGCTTTCCATCTGAAAGCTGGAATAACAATATGGCGCCATCCGTGTTCGCCGCCAACAGTGACCCATCCGGAGAAAAGGTCACGTTCGAGGCCAGGCTCGGGCAGGCGACCGTGCCGAGAATCGTCTGATCTGACATGCGCCAGACCACGATGGTATTGTCCTGTCCAGGGGCGGCCAGGTATTTACTATCCGGCGAAAAACCCAGCCCGCCGTTCATCGCCCGCTGGCCGTCCAGCTCGGCGATTTGTTTACCGTCTGAGGTACTCCACACGTAGGCTTTATTGTCCGCGATCGCTGCTACCATGCTGCCGTCGGGCGAAATGGTCATACCGATGCTGCTCATATCGGGTAAGTGCAGGTTTGATTTCAGCGTGCCGTCGGGCATGGCATACACGCGCACCGCGCCATTGAGCTGCGCCAGCACCACCCCCGCACTGTCGGAAGTGAAATTGAACGCGCCGCGATAGCCGGTGATAAAGCCGCTGGTTTTCGCCTCGATCGGTGTGTCGGCGCTCATCGGCCAGACCCACAGCGTTTCTCCGAAGGCGGCCAGCGATTTACCGTTCTTTGAAAAGGCCAGCAATCGCGCCGGTTCACTCGTGTTAGGAATATGGAAACTTATTACGGGAGTGCCGTCGATAATTTTCCAAACGTCGATGGTGGAATTCGAAGCGGCTGCCACCGTGGCGCTGTCTGGTGAAATCGCGATTGACGCTTTTGAATCTGAGAACGGCCCCAGCGTGCTGGTAACAACGCCGTCTGAAAGGCGTTGGATGCGGATAGTCGAACCGTAGTTAGCCGCGAACCAGTTCTGGTCGGGAGAAAAAACTGCATTCAGCGGTCCGCTGCCTGCGTCGTCGTTGCTGACATTAAACGTCCTGAGTGAAACAGACTTGGCCGCCCTCATTACATTGATCGGCGCGCCGCGTTGGAAAGTATACAACATCGATTTATCGGTGCTGTATACCATGCTCGATACCGGCCATGTAAAACCGGTCAGCGTCGTCGTAGAATCGACCTTTGGTTTTGAATCGAATAGGCCTGCAATCTGGTACTGTATGATGGTATTGTCCAACAGGCTGCCTGCCAGCCGGTTGCCATCTTGCGAAAAGGCCAGTGCAATAACCGGCTGCAGATGTACACGGGTGCGTTCGATGAGGGTTGTGTATTTTGCATCCCAGATTTCGATGGTTCCATCCTGAAAGCCGATCGCCAATTGCCTTCCTGACGGTGAATACGCCAGGCTGCGGACGGCCAGGTTGCTTTCCTCAAATCTTTTGACCGACAGGTTGCTGGCATCGAAAAAGACCAGTCCGGAGGTGGTGCCTACCAGCAAGGTCTGGTTGTCATTTGACCAGGCCATGGCCTGGGGCGCCCCTTTGCCCCAGCTTACCAGGCGTTTCAGCTTATCGGCGGCGGCGGCCGTGATGGGTTGCGGCGGCGGCGGGACGGGGGTGCCTTGCATCGTCAGAGTCACTTCGGTAGGAGTGCTGGTCGCGGTTGGGCGAGGGGTGCCGGTTGGGATGACAATGTTAGGCGCCGGGTGGGTTGCAAACGCGGTAGGCATCGGCAGGGCGGAGCAGCCCGCCAGCAGTATGCCGGCAGCCATGGCCAGGCTGAGAAGAATTCGTGGGGAGGTTAAACGTGTAACACGCATGTTTTTTTGTTTCCAGTAAGTTTTTTGTAATAGTATGGCGGAAAATTCCAGGGCTTTATTATAACAGAGTCGTCAGTCTTCAGTCGTCAGTTTTCGGCAGGAAGAGTCGTCAGTCTTCAGTTGTCAGTGTTCAGTAAGAAGGTGTCATGTGATCTTTGACTTTGTTTTTTAACTGACGACTGACGACTGAAGACTGAAGACTGAAGACTCTTCCAATGATGACTGACGACTACCTGACACACTCCGCCGACGTCTCCGGCAGCGGGGTAAAATCGAATTTTTCTAACGGGGTGTCGTAGCTTGTATCATTTAACAGGCTGTAGTGGTCGCCAAAATAATTGTCCAGAATGACCCGAAACGTGTTCACCGGGCTGATGCTGGGATAGAGCTTATCTTCAACGCCCCCCGGCAGGTAATAGGCGTTCAGGATCGAGGCGCGGTTGTAATTCTTGGTCCCGTGATCTCCCTGCACGACGATGATCGGCTTGACCGGCGATTGGTTGATGATTTTTTGCAGGATGTCCAGCATACGCTGGTTGATGAATTGGACCTGGTTGGTGTACCCTGTCCGGTAATATTCGTCATTAATTGGCCCGCCGGCGTTCCGGTAGAAATTCTCATCTAACTGTAACGAACCATCCGGCTGGAAGATATACGGCTGGTGCGGCACCAGCACGTGCACGAACACCAGCTTGGGCCCGGCGATGGTTGGGATGGTTGGCAGCTTATCCAGTAAAAAGTTTACCTGATCGATATGTTCGGCGTAGGGAAAATTGACCTGTTTGACCCAATCCTTGAACAGCACGGATTGGGCGTCAATCATGAACGCCGCCACGGTGCTGCGATCGAACATGGCTTCGAAGGGGCTCAGAGAGCGCTGGACCTGGGCGCTGGGGGTAGGCACCAGGTAGATATCGGCGTCTGTCCACACCGCCCACAGATACTCGTTTTGAAAAGCCACCGTCTGGTAGCCGAGCGGTTCGAGCTTTTGCCTGAGCAGGTTGTTTTTGATCAGTACCGGTAGGTGTGACCGGTCAGTGCTGCCGCGTGCAAATGTGGGGCTGAGCGCCTCCAGGTAGTTTAAGTTGAGCGATGACGCCAGGGAGGTTTCAGTGCTGGTGTAATTACTGCGCGCGCAGGTAGCCACGTAGAAACCCATGGCCTTGAGTTTGTCGAGGAAGGGCTGGTTATCGAACTGGAAATAGGTTTGCAGCGTATCGCCGCGGGTGTACGTGTCGAGGATAATGTAATAAATGTCGGGCAGCCTGCCGCCCGGGTTGGCCGGGTTGACCAGGCCGCCTGGGTGGGCAGTTTTTGGCTGGTTGAGCTGAGCAAGCTTGAGCTGGGCCGAATATACCCCGATCTGCCCGACTGCCAGGGCGACCAGCCCCAGCGCCACCCAGTTGAGAATGGGGATGGCGCCGGCAAAAGAATTCTTCGAGCGCAGTAAGCGCCAGGCTAACACCAGCCATACCAGCGTATAGGCTGGAAAAAGAAAGCGGTGCCGGCCCAGGGCAAACCCCAGCACTGTGACCGGTTTGAGCAGGATATACAGGTGCCCGTACACGAAGAACCAGGCTAAGCCAAGGGCGGTCAGCAGCGCCGCCCGGTTCCATGAGTGCAGCAGCAGGCGCAGGATGGCGAAGACGGCCATGGCTGCTGCCAGGCAGATCAGCAAAGGCCGTAACCCGACCTTGAGACTGGTCTGTGAATCATTAAATGCCAGCATGGCCAGCACAGGGTAGATTGCCAGGAGCAGCGGGTAAATGGGAAGGCGGTTAAATTTGGCCATGCGGCCAATTATAATCTTTTCTATGGATGCACTTTTTTATATGCAAAAAACCGCAGGTTTTTTGCATATAAAAAAGTGCATCCGGATCACGGCGCCTTGGCAGCGGTCACCTGCATTGAGCTGTCGACCAGGTCATTCAAAATCATGTGGCCCAGGTCGTCTCCATACCCGGTCAACTGCGGAATCTTGCTCGGGTCGTCCATCTCGATCGGTTGGCGCAGGTCTTCCTGGAAACGGCGGAAATCGAGCAGTTCGAAGAAGGTCTTCACCAGGTTAACCTGCTGCTCATCGGCGGACTGCAGAAAAGCCCCCAGCACCGGGTCGATCCAGTTCCAGGGGAAATAACGGCTGATCTGCCCCACCTGGACGTGATGCGGGTCGCGGCCGGTGCCCAGGCTGATCAGGGTGGTCTCGGCCGGGTTCCAATTGAGACAGTACATCAGCTCGTAAGCGGCTATATAACATGGGTTGGCATACGCTCCCACCCCACCGTCCACGTAACGGCCTTCCACCACCGGAAAATAGGTCGGCACCGAACTGGACGCCAGCACTGCCCGCACCACCGGCCAATCCTTGTATTCGTCCTTCCAGGGTTTGATGAAAAGCGTGTGGTTATCTACCAGGTCGAAACTGGTGATCACTACATCGATGGGCGGGTTGGCCGTCCAAAAATCGCCCATCTTGCGGTTGCCCATGTATTTCTTGAGGGCAGCCGACAGGGGTTTGCTCGGGTAGCGGAAGCGGGTGAGGGGAAAGAAAAAAGTGCGCAAGCTTTTGGGGAAGATGGTTTTCCCCAGGTCTACGTAGAGCTGGTACAACTCTTCGGCGGTCAGCCCACTGGCGATGCCGGCCGAGATGATTGAGCCGGTTGAGGTGCCCGCCACCAGGCGTACCACCTGGTGCAGCGGCTGTTTGAGGTATTGTTCCAAAATCGACAGGGCGCGCGCCACCATCACGCCCTTGATCCCACCGCCATCGATGGCTATGGCAACGTTCTTGCGAAATGGTTTCATGGTTACCCTCCAGAGAAGTCCACTTTTTTATATTCAAAAACCGCAGGTTTTTGAATATAAAAAAGTGAACAAACATTACGCAACCTGCATTTCACTCCAGGCCGGGAGCAGGTCGGCATAAAATTTGACCATCATTTCCAGCGCAACCACGGCAATGCGTTCGTTTGTGCCGTGCATGCGGTTCAGGTCGGCCGGTTCCATGACCACGGGCGAAAAGCGGTAGACGTTTTCGCCCAGGGGCACATACTTGCGGGCGTCGGTGGCGCCGGCCACCAGGTAAGGCGCTACCGAGATATTGCCAAACACTCTGCGGGTGGTCGTTTCCAGGCAGTGGAAAGCCGGGCCGTCGACCGGCGAAGTTGGCGAAGCTTCCCAGGCTTTGTCCTCCACGCATTCGAAATGGACGCGCTCGTCGCGGATCACCTGGCGGACGTAGTCGCAGACTGCAGCAATCGAATCGCCGGGCAGCAGGCGAAAATTGACCATCGCGCTGGCCTGGGCGGGTAGGATATTATCGCGCAGCCCAGCCTGGATCATCGATATCGCCGCCGTAGTGCGGACGACCGCATTGGTGCTCGGATCGGCTTCCAGGCGCCGCTTCACCGTCCCGCCGAACAGCCACAGGTTGGCAAAGGCCATCTGGGTGAAGAACGGGGCGCTCCCGCCGACTGATCTGAACAGCGGCCTTAGCGCTGAAACGTGGGCCGGCAGGGGGCTGGCTTCCAGCCGGCTGAGCGCCCCGGCCAGTACGCCAATGGCCGTGTGCGCCGGCGGGCGGGCGGTGTGCCCCGGCTGGCCTTTCACGCTCAATTCCAGGGTCAGGTAGCCTTTTTCGCCAGTTCCAACCATGGCGACCGGCTCTTTGACTCCCGCCAGTATGCCATTTGCGATCATGCCGCCTTCATCGAGCACGGCGGCCAGGGTGACCATGCGTTCTTGCAGCAAGGCCGCCATCGCTTCGGCCCCGCCGCCGCGTCCCGTTTCTTCGTCGTGACCAAACGCCAGGTAAATAGTGCGCTGGGGCTGGAAGCCGGCTTTGAGCAGGCCTTCCACGGCCTCGAAAAGGGTGACAACCTGATTCTTGATATCAATGGCGCCCCTGCCCCACACAAAGCCGTCGGCGATACGCCCCTCGAAGGGCGGGTAGGTCCAATCTGGCAGGCTGGCGGGTTCCACCGGCACCACGTCCTGGTGGGCCATGAACAGCACGGCCGGCAGGCCGGGCTGAGCGCCTTCCCAGGTGTACAGCAGGCTGAATTCATTGATCAACTCACGCTTGAGGGTGGCATGCAGGCGCGGGTACAACTCCTCCAACAGGCGATGCAGCCCCAGCAAGCCCTGGCGGTTGGGCGTGTCTGCCGGGCCGGTGGCGTAGGTTTCGCAGCGGATGGCCGCCGACAGGTGTTCGGCGACCACCTGCATGTCGACGGGCAGGCCTTCTAGCGCTTCAACCTGGTCGAATGGCCTGGCAAAGGTGGCCGTGCGCACCAGCAGGAAAGCCAGCAGGAACAGCAGCAGCACTACAAAGACGATGAGGATATTAAATGGCGTTAGCAGCATTACGCCTCTGGTTTGGAAAGGATGGATAAGGGTATAAATATTGTACACCAGGAGAGGTGTCAGGTGTCAGGTTTCAGGGGTCAGCCAGAGGTTTCAGGTTTCAGAAGGAGTTGTCCCCCGACGCCTGACGCCTGATCCCTGATCCCTGATACCTCTTCCTGGCCCATATCTTGCAACCACATTGTGTTAAAAATTACAATGTCCTAACTTTTCTTGACACATGCTGAATCTTAGCTATACTGAAATTAGCGCCATTTTTTGGGATACCTCTTGGAAAGGCAGGTAATTGCATGAAATTCTCGGTCTGGGACGCTCTTTCGATTCTTGCGTTGATGGGTTTATGTGTGGTTGGTATCGTGGTTGCCACCATTTTCGCCAACCCTGCATCCGCCTTCAATCCATTTCCACCCCCTACGCTTCCGGCCTCCATTGTCCTGCCTTCGGATACACCTACTCCGTTCTATATGCCGCCCACCTGGACTCCGGAGGGGGGTGGTCCAAAAGCCATAGAAACGGTTGCATCTCAGACGCCGCTGCCCACCTCCACCGGTTTCGTTTTGCCGTCTTTCACGCCTACCTTCACCATCACGCCCAGCCCCACGGAAACCGAGACGCCCACCCCAACCGTGCCGACTCACACACCAGAACCTTCTTCTACGCATAAACCATCCCGCACCTCCACTCCTTATCGAGTTGATTTATCCATCGACAGTATTTCGCCAAATGTATCACCTCCTGGTTCATTAACTGTAATCATTGTCGTATCCAACAACGGCACCAATCGGGTTTCGAGCGCTTCGTTCACAAACACTTTGCCGACGAAACTGACAGGCGTCAAGTGTACGATATCGGGCTTTACATGCAAAACCAGTAAAAATAGATCTACTGCCAGTTTGAAATTGGATCCTGGGGTTTCCGTGACAGTTACCATTGTCGCCACGATCCCTGCTACTGTGACTTCGCCTTTCAAAGATACCGCCTCTATCTATCCACCTAGCAGCCAGACAGACACCAACTTGGGAAATAATAACCTGAATTCAGACCCGATTACTCCGTAAACAGATTTTTATGTATATTTTCTTGCAAGAAAAGTGCAGGGCAGATTACTTGACCCTGCACTTTTCGCGTCATGGTAAAATTTACTCATGACCCAATCCATCCCCCCTATCGTCCCTATGTCTTATCCGGATATCACCGACGCTGAACGGCAGGCGGTGATGTCTGTCCTCGAAACCCCTATCCTGAGCATCGGCCCGCGCGTGGAGGCTTTCGAGGAGGCTGTCAGCCGCTTTTCGGGCAGCCGGCATGCCATCGCGGTCAGTTCCGGAACGGCCGGGCTGCACCTGTGCGTGCGCGCCGCCGGCGTAGGCCCGGCGCACGCCGTCATCACCACGCCCTTTTCCTTTGTGGCTTCGGCCAACGTACTGCTCTACGAGCAGGCCGTGCCGGTCTTCGTGGACGTCGACCCGCTCACCGGCAACATCGATCCTTTTTTGGTGGAACAGGCCGCCAGGGATCTGATGGAGGGCGGCACGGCAGCGGCGCGCTGGCTGCCCCGCCGGGGCGCCGAGAAAGACCTGCACCTCAAAGCGATCCTGGCGGTGGACGTATTCGGCCAGCCGGCCGACCTGGACCCCCTGCGCCAGACGGCCACCCGCTACGGCCTCGACCTGATCGAGGACGCCTGCGAGGCCCTGGGCGCTGAATACAAGGGACGCAAGGCCGGTACGTTGGGTGACAGCGGGGTGTTCGCTTTTTACCCCAATAAGCAGATCACCACCGGCGAAGGCGGCATGGTTGTCACCCGCCATGACCAGGCCGACCGGATGATGCGCGCCATGCGCAACCAGGGCCGCGCCCCGGGCGATACCTGGCTGCAGCACACCTACCTGGGCTATAACTACCGCATGGACGAGTTGAGCGCCGCCCTGGGTGTGGCGCAGATGCAACGCATTCACAGCCTGCTCGACCAGCGCAGCCAGGTGGCAGCCTGGTACCAGGAACGCCTGGCCGAAATCCCCGGGGTAGAAGCGCCTGGGCTGGCTCCTACCACCACCAAAGTAAGCTGGTTTGTGTACGTTATCCGCCTGGCTGCCGGGATTGACCGCGCCGCGGCAGCCCAGCGCCTGGCCGAGGTCGGCATCCCCGTGCGGCCCTATTTCCTGCCCATCCATCTCCAACCCTATATGGTCGAGCGCTTCGGTTACATCCCCGGTGATTTTCCGGTCACCGAAGACCTGGGCGAGCGCGGCCTGGCCCTGCCCTTCTCCGGTAAAATGACCGAAGAACAGGTGGAGCAGGTGTGTAGGGCGTTACAGGGTGTATTGTAAAAAGAGTCGTCAGTTTTCAGTCATCAGTTTTCAGTTAAAGACAATTATCGAGAGTATACTGTTTGCTGTCAGGTCTTGTTTTTAACTGACGACTGAAAACTGATGACTGACGACTCTTCCTGAAGCCTGACACCTGACACCCTTTCATGGACCCTCTCCTTTTTCTCCCCCCTCGCCGCCAGGGCCTGATTGTGCACAGCGGCATGGCGCTGGTGCTGGCGGCTGCGGATGCGGTATCTTTCTTTTACGCGGCCCAGCAGGCGGTGGGGTCTTATTTCGTGCTGCTGTTATTACTCTCGCTGGCTCTGCTGGCGCCGCTTGTCTTTGTTTTCTATCGCGGCTATGCCCTGATGCAGGCGCGTTATTCGCTGGAACGGGATGGGCTGCGCCTGCGCTGGGGCCTGCGCGCTGAAGACATCCCGCTGCCGGAGGTTGAATGGGTGCGCCCCGCCAGCGACCTGGCTTTGCGGCTGCCGTTGCCCTTTTTGCCCACGCCAGGGTCGCTCCTGGGTACGATCAACGTGCCCGACCTGGGGCCGGTGGAGTTTATGGCGGCCGACCTGGGCAGCCTGCTGCTGATTGCTACCCCGCACAAGGTATTTGCTATTTCTCCGGCCGACCCGCAAAGTTTCGTGGCGGCCTTTCAACGCGTGATCGAGATGGGCAGCCTGTCGCCTCTGCCTCCGTCAACCACCCTGCCGGCGGCCTATTTGCAGTCGGTGTGGAGCGACCGCCCGGCGCGCTATCTGAGCCTGGTGGGCCTGCTCTTGACCATGGGGCTGTTTGTGGTGGTCGGCCTGGTGATTCCGAGCCATACCAGCATTGCCCTCGGCTGGTCTTCCAGCGGCGCGCCGGTCAAACCTGGCCCGCCGGAACGCCTGTTACTCCTGCCGGTGTTAGGCACCTTTACCTACGTGCTCGACCTGCTGGTCGGGCTGTATCTCTACCGTTTCTTGCCCCTGCGCCCGGTGTCTTTCTTGCTGTGGGTGGGGTCGGTTATCACGCCTATTCTGCTGATTGTAGCCGTGGCGTTTATGATAAAAATGTGACCCTCAACCAGGTCAACCGCATCCGCATTACCGTGGACCAGAGCGTACTGGGGGTCGGCTGGGCCGAGATCGACGCGGTCGAGCTGGTGGGGGTGAAATAGGCTATGGCGCGGGTGTGTAGGCGCCGACCTTTACCGGCGCATTTTTATTGGTCACATCCAGGATGTTCATAGTACCGGTGAGCCCACCGGCATCGATCACAAAGGCGTAGTTTTCCTGCACTTTGACATCCACCGTCCTGCCGGGAAAAGTAAACGAGCCGGCCTGGTATGGGTTGGCCGGGTCGCTTACGTCCAGGATGACCAATTGTTTCGCCGAATCTTGCTGAGCGATATATAAGTAACTGCCGGCCTTTTCCAGGCGGTAACCTGGCAGCTTGGTTAAAGACATCTGGTAAATATGGGCCGGGTCGGCCACGTTCAGGACCAACACGTGCTCATCGGCCTCTGCGCTGTCATATCCCAGGTAGGCATACTGCCCGTCTACGACCAGGTTATAAAAACTTGCCGGGGTAGTGTAATGCCACGGACCGGCGGGGTGAGCCGGGTCGCTGAGGTCATACACATCCAGCCCGTACGGCCAACCTGCCACGTAGGCATAATGGCCGCTGACGGCTACCCATTGCGCCGCCCAGTCTTTTCCCAAATCGAGGGTGGCCAGGTGGGTCAGGGGATGTGGTGCGCTGGCGCTGTTCTGGTGGTAGATGTGCACATACCGGTTGGCGGATACGAGGAGATACTGACCATAGGCGGCCAGGTTGAAAGGAGCAACGCTGTTCAACTCGGAACCGACCCAGCGCGGGTGGGCCGGGTCGGATACATCCAACACGGTCAATTCAAAACTATCCAGCCAATCGCTCAGCACGTAGGCAAATGCCCCGGAGACAACAATCGATGTGATGGTCTTCTTGTCGATCCACAGCCGTCCGGCCTCGGTGGGGTGGCTCTTGTCGTGGACGTTTACAATATATAACCAGCCTTCGGCGCCGAGATAAGCATAGTCGCCCTGCACCGTTACGGTACTCAATTTTTCAGGTGTGGAAACCAGGCTGGCATAGAAATCCACTCCACTGTGGCCGGCCGCCACATCCGGAGCACTGGCCGGGGAAAAGCTGCCAACCGGTAATCCGTAAGCAGGCGTCAGCGTGTAACTGCCTGCCACAATGCCCGGGATACTATAAAAGCCGTTTTCATCGGTTACCACTTCCCCGACGCCGTAATTTATGGAAACGTCGCTGAGCGGATTATGCGAATTTTCGGTGTAGACGTGGCCACTTATGGGATGGTCGCCGTAAGGCGCCGGCGCAGTCGAGCGCATGGAGTTCTTACAGGTCACGCTGGTTCCTTCGAGGTCAAAGGCGTACCACCATGCTCCGCTGCCAGAAGGTTGGCTGCAGCTCTTCAACAAGGTCAGGCTCTCCCCACCGCTGGACACTTCGACATCCCAGTACACCTCGACCTTAGCGTTGGCGCCGCTCCAGGAAGAGCTGGCCGGCGCAATCTGGTTGACCGCCAGGGTGTATTTGCCGGCGACCGGCTTCACATCAATCACCTCAATGCCCCTCATCTGGTCATCCTTATCGATAAATGCGTTCGGGAAGGCATTCAGGTCTGGTTTACCCACCGTAGGGTTCATCACATGGAAAGGTGTAGCCGCCGGCAGCCACAGGCTGGTATCCAGGGAGCGGGAATTATCCGGGTTCCAGGTCAGCACGATGCGCAAGTTTCCGCTGCTCGCGCCGGTGGATGGCAGCATATAAAAATGCTCATAAGATATCGAAGCGTTCGCCGCCGTCAGGGTGCGCGTTTGAGTCAGCAAGCCATCTTTTTTAACGGTGAGGGTGTGCGTACCGGCGGGAACGTTCGCAATTGAGAAGCTGCCGTGGGAGTCGGTGGTGGTCGAGCCGCTCACTCCACTCACCGTCACCGTGAATCCCGCCAGGGCGTTGATCTGCTCGGCGGAAACCCCCCCGCTAATTTGACCCGGGGTCGAAAAACTGCGTGCGGGGCTCCATAGACTGTAGATGCCTTCCACGCAGGTGCGCACGCGCCAGTACCATTTACCAGCCGGAAAATGATAAGTGACGGATGGGCTGGCCTGGTATTCATCGTTTATGTCGTAGTTGCTGAAATCGGAGAAGGTCGAGACCTGTAGATGGTAGACCACGTCGACATCCGGAGCAGGGGAAGCCAGGGCTTCCCAGGAAAAGTTTACCGTGTAGGCAGTTAACCCATCTAAATTGCCTGTGATCAGGGCTTTATCCTTGGGTAGGATAAGCGCCGGCGCAGGCGGGGCGTTCACCGTTTTAAATACGAGCGCAGCGGAATAGGGACCGGTGATGCTGGCAGTGGGGCCTACCCCGCCCACTTTCGCGCAGTAGCTCGTCCCGGCGGCCAGCGCCAGGTGCGTGCTGGTGGTGGTGCTCGCCAGGGTTTTCAGGACGGTAGTGCAGGCGGGCGGGTTGGAGTAAATTGCCACCGAGTAGCTGTTGGCAAAATGGGTATAGGCGCCCGGGTCGGTCCATTGGAAAGTTGTATCCACCGAATTACCGCTGGACGTCAGATCCACCGGCATGCCCGGCCGGGTCACCAGCTTGCGCGCGGCGCTCCAGATACTGCAATATTCATTGCAGGCGCGCACGCGCCAGTAAACGGTGGTGTTATACGGCAGTGCGGTCGCCATGCGATAAGTGGGGTTATCCGGCGCCGGGGTCGCGGCCTGATAAGAGGAGGCAGGTACATTAATCCGATCATTCGCCAGGATGGAACTGCCAAAACCAGGTTGGCCGGCTATTTGAATTTCATAATACTGGGGCGAGCCGCTGGTGACTGCCTGCCAGGTAAAGGTAGGCTGCCAGTCCGGGTAAGTCGCCGGGGCGGGGATGATCAGGTTGTTGGCCGGCCCTACCAGGCCGGGCGTGCCCGGAACGCTTGACGGTGTGCTAAAGGGGTTGGTCAGCGGCAGCGAGCTGCCCGTGGCGCCCTGGGTGGTGACACGCCATTCGTATTTCGTATTCACCGCCAGGCTGGCGCTCAGCTTGTAGTCGCCTTCGCAGGCGCCGTTGGTGGTGACCGTACCCGATTTGACCCGTTTGCGCGTCGAGCTGACATTGTACAGTTCCACCAGGTATTTTCCGGTGCAATAAGGATCGATCCAATGCAGGCCGGGCTGCAGGGTATTGGTATCATAGGCTCGGGCAGACAGGGGCGCAACCGGCTTGACTTTGAAGCTGAATGTGGATGACCAGGCGCTGGCATCCCCGGCCGTGTTGAAGGCGCGCACGCGCCAGTAATACACCTGGTTGGGGGTCAATCTGGCAACGGGATTAAAAGCCGTAGCAGCACCCTGGGAATATTCGTCAATGTCCAGCGGGATAAAGGTGTCCAGGCGGGATACCTGGATGTGGTAATGCTGCACGGGAGTCGATCCGGTGGGGACAACCGAGGCTTTCCAGGTGAAACTACCCGGCGCCAGGATTCCGGCCGGTAAGCTCGACTTGTTGTTGGGGGTTTGCAGCACGGGCGCGGCAGGCGGCCCGAGCAGCGGGGTTTTGAAGGAGTAAGTCACCGACCAGAGGCCGGCAGGGCTGTTTGCCTTGCGTACTTTCCAGTAATAGGTCTTGTTGGCTGAAAGCCCGGCCAATTTAAAGGTTGTGGCAGCCTGTGTAACGTTCTTTAGCAGAGAGGAAAAACCCGGTGTGTTGGATACTTGCAGGGTGTAAGAGGTAGCGCCTGGCCATGCATCCCATTGCAGGCTGACCGGGTTGAGCGAAGTGAGCTGTGTGCCATTGGGCGGTTGGGTCAAATTGACCCCTCCGCTGGCGGCAGTAAAATCCACGCCATCTACACTGCCGGTCCGGATGGTTACCGGCTGGACAGGCGGCGAGAAACTAAGGAAATTATATTGGGCTGTGACGGTATACGCGGCGGGAAGTAAATGGTCGAAAATGTAATGTCCGCTGTCATCGGGATGAGTGGTCAGTCCGGTGGGCTGGAGAATCACATTGATATTTTTCAGATCGGTCCCGCTGTAATGAATATCGCCGCCGATGTGGTAATCGTCGCCGGCGGGAGCGTACAGCCATAATGCGCCCCCATTGGCGTCATTCCACGTTCCGACCAGCAGGTGGCCGTCGGGGCTGAAGCTGAGGGAGGAATCGCCGGAGATGGTGTGGTTAGCCGAGTTGCCAAAACCTGAAATGGGAGTAAAGAGACTCCACGCGCCGTCGACGCCGCCGCTGAGGGAGGCGCTGAAAAGGTGGACGCCGGTGTGATGGTTGGTTGCCAGGGCATATATGTGGTCTCCACTGTCGATCATGCCCGAGATGGCCACATTTTGGATCGAGTCCAACCCGCTGCTTACCACCACAGTCTCTCCGCTCAGGTCGAAGTCGTTGTAGCGGTAGATCATGGCCCCGTCGTGGGAATTACTCGTCCCCACGTACAGGTGTCCATCGATATCAAGCAGCGAGGAGATACCTGTATTATCCGTATCGCTGATGCCGTTTTCTTTTACCCTGTGCCACTCCCAGTTTCCCGACCCCGGATTCAGCGCGTAGCAGTATAACTGGGCCGGCGTGGTGGGAGAGGCGATATCATCGGCCGTACCGCCATACAACCTGGTCCCATCCGAGCTGACTGCCATTGAATGGATACCGTTGATGGCATGGCCGGCGCCGGTCATGTTCCCGTCCAGTTTGAGCAAGGGCTCGGCGCTGGTCCAGTTATTGCCGTCGTAGGCCCACACCTCACCGCCATCGCTGGTATACGGGCCGGTCCCCGACCAGTTTAGAAGGCTGACAAACAGCAGATTGTGGAACACCAGCATCCTGCTCACCATTTTATTGTTTACACTCGACCCCATTGGCCCAGGCACCGGGGTCCAGTCGGATGGTTTTTCACACGGATTGGTGGAAAGGTCTTTACAGCGCCAGATCCGAGCGCCGTTGGGATTGTAGGCGCCCACGTAAAGAGAACCACCCATCGAGGGATTACTGTAATAAGCCATATCGGTGAGGCCGAAGGTACCGGTGCGGCCTAAGAATACGACGTCGCCGAAGCCAGGCGCGCTAACCGCCTGCCAGGTGTCGTCTGGTAGCCGCCGCCACACCTGCGCGGAGTTTTGACCGCCCTTCGCATTGGAAGTGAGGGTATACAGCATTTCGGTGGGAACGCCCTGGTAGGTCACTTTGACGGTGGTCAATCCGGTAACGTCCAGGTTGAGCGGGCTGCCAAAGCCGTTAATGTTGATCTGGCGCCATGCGGGCACACCATAGCCAAAGCGCTGGATGCGGGCATTTTCCCGGTCGGCTACATATACCGCACCGTCGCTGCCCACTGTTATGCCGGCCGGCGAGCGTACCCGGCCGCCCTCGTCGCCCCATTCACCGCTGATCGTGGTGAGATAAGCCCCCGTATCCGCCTTGAAGACCTGGATACGGCTGGTATCCTCTTCTGAGATCAAGACCGTGCCAGAGCCTGGGTCGAAGGCAACCCCCACCGGGTGGTTCAGGTAGCGGAAGTCTCTGCCCCCGCTCACCCCGCTTACGCCGGCAAAAGGCGTGCAGGTAAAGTTGGCAGAGGACCCGACCGCATGGCAGCGCTGCACGCGCTGGTTGCCCTGGTCGACCACAAAAATATTATTATTTACCGCGTCGACTGCCAATGCAACCGGGTTGGAGAAATGCTGGCCGTCTGCTCCGGCAACGCCGGTTTGCCCGAGCGTGCCCACATATTTAAAACTGAGATCGAAGACCTGGACGCGTTGGTTGCAGGTATCCGCTACGAAGATGTAGGACTGACTGATGCCTACCCCGTTTGGGCAGTCAAATTGGTAAGGACCGCTGCCGGGCTGCCCGGCGCCGATCTGGCCGAAGATAGCCCCATCGTCCTTATAGACCATCACCCGGTGATTTCCGGCATCCGGAACGAAAATGCGGTGCAGGCCGTCCACGGCGATGTTGCCCTGGTTGCTGCCCGAAAAATTGCCAAACTGGTGCAGGTCGCTGCCGCAATTGCCGGCGCCGGCCGGCGCCAGCCAGGCCAGCTTCCCGGAGTTTTCACCGCTGGTATAGAATTTTGCCAGGCTGTAGCCCCAGTTTTCGGCCACGTACAGGTTGTCATGATCCAGGCTGTCAACTGCAATCCCCCAGGGTTGGTTGACGTGGGTTTGGTCGGCGAGGGGTAAATCGATTGGATAAGCTTCACCTGTCGACCCTAACTGAGTGACTGGAGTGGCCGGTAGAGAGCCGGTGTCGTTAAACTCCAAAATGCGGTGGTTATCGCGGTCGGCCACATATATGTAGTCGCCTTGCGCCAACACGTCTGCCGGCCAGCGCAATTGATTTGGGCCGCTGCCCGCATTGCCGGTTTCACCATAGAACACATCGCAGTTCGAGACAAACGCGTCAGTCAGGTAATCAAAATCACAGCGGATGACCCGCTGGTTGTTGGAATCGGTGATGTACATCTTGGCGTTACCAAGCGCTACGGCGGTGGGGGTGTCTAGCTGGTTCAATTCGAACCCGGCCTGGCCAACACCAGCTACTGTGGTGCATGGAATGCCATTGGTCGGGCATTTCTGGATGCGGTGGTTCTGTGAATCGGCCACGTATACATAACCGTCGAAATAAGCGAGGTGCCAGGGCTGGTTGAAATGGGTTGAATCGTTGCCGGATACGTCGGTGACGCCCAGGGTGCGCAGGTAGGCAGGTTGTGTCCCGCTGGCGTCGTAGACCTGGATGCGGTGGTTGAACCGGTCAGACACAAACATCAACTCTCCGGTCGTATCGAACGCAATTCCGCGCACCTCGCTGAAATGGCCGTTGTCGATTCTGCTTTCCCATGGGTTAACGGCCGGGAATTGTAAGGCGTACTGGCCGGGATAAGCTGCCGAAATGTCATATTTCACCAGGCGGGTGGAATCGCCTGCCCAGATGAAAGTGGTATGCGGTTGGAAAGCCACTGCCATCAGGCTGTTGAAAGTGTAATGGTCCATCAGAGAGAGGCCCGGTTTATCTCCGATGATCAATTGAGGCGCCAGGGAGGAAGAATCGAAAGCCACCAGGCGGTTGCCACGCTCTTCCGCCTCCCACATCCGGCCGTCTTCGTCAAAGGCCAGCGCGGTTGGCGCGTTGAAGTGCGCCATGTCCCCCGGCGCCTCGACGGCGTAGGGCGCGCCAGTCGTGCCCACCTGCCAGGCGCTATCCGGTGCATATGCGCTACCGGGCTGCCCTGGTGTCGTGACCGCCTGGCTTTCCATTTCTCCTCCGGCGGGCGCCGGGATATCTGCCAGCGCGGGTGGGTGGTTGACCGGCAGAGGCTGCCGGTTGGTGTATTCCGGTGGGGGCGCCTGGCGCGGGTAGAAGTCCACCCCGGTCACGTTTTCATCCGGTAAGTGCACCACCCGGAAATACGGGATCAATTCGAATCCGGCCAGGCTGGCGCGCACCTGGTAAACGCCGGGGGCCAGCCCGTCCATCCCATAAAAGCCGTTTTCATCCGTCCGGACGTGATGGCCCTGATCGTCCGAAACCTCCACGCCGGCCAGGCCCTGCCCGTCCTTATTCGTTACCGTGCCGGAGAGGCTGAAGCCGGTTGGCGGCGTCCCGGCGGTAGGCTGCGGCGGCGCCTGCGTGCCCATTTCAGCCGGGTGGACGGGAGTTCCGGTAACCACAGGCGGGGTTCCGCTATCAGCCGGCGCAGGTTCAGCGGCAGCCGGGGTTTCTGGCGCTGCGGTTGGGCTGGGGGCGCCTGGCGTTTCGGTTGTTTCAACAGGCGCTTCTGATCCGCCGTCCTGGGCCTGGACGATATAGAAATTTGCCATGACCATGACGAAGATCACCAGCAGGGAGATTGCCTTGAATGAGGTTGGTCTGGCAGCCATTGAATCCTCCGTAGATCTGAACAAAAAACAAGCGATTGCAGGTTTGCCTCAGTTATTATTTGCTACGGCAATACGCGACGCGTCGCTTACGAATAAATTGAGCCAGGTAGGGATAATGTGAGCCGGGCGGAAGATTCTTCCCCGTTGGTTTTATACCTGTAAAATGAAAGATTCTATAATTGCTGCACCCGTAGATTAATTATAGGTTAATTGAGGGGAGTGTCCAGTCGAAGAGCGAATGAATTCGCCACTACGCGAACGTAGTAACGATTTCAATCGTTACTGCTCCAAATCTGCGGCCAGGGTACATCTTGTGGATGAGATCAAATCCATCATAGTGTGTATCACGGTGATTCGCAAAGTAGCTTGACAGCAAGAGTAACTTAACAGCTTAAAAAA
>VFSW01004085.1_pt1 | contig 21765 bp, 17 predicted proteins | sample 5358111 | NCBI WGS metagenome assembly VFSW01 (sample SAMN11554181, study PRJNA540505) | mine drainage metagenome | isolation source: sediment from site ElyBrook_90M | place: USA: Ely Copper Mine, Vershire, VT | collected 2017 | reverse complement strand
GGCCGGGGCGGTGGTGGATGGGGGCGTGCGGGACACGCCGCAGATCCGGAGACTGGGGTTCGCGGTGTTCAGCACAGGCGTTGTGCCGTCGACGACGGTGGGGCATTACCGGTTCGCGGGAGTGAATGTGCCGGTGCGCTGCGGCGGGGTCGAGGTGCGGCCGGGGGATATCGTGACGGCGGATTCGGACGGAGTGGTGGTGGTGCCGCGCGAAAAGGCGGCCGAGGTGCTGCAGCGGGCGCAGGAGCTGGATCAGACCGAACACAGCATGTATCCGTATATCGAGAAGTTCCGGTCGATTCGCGAGGCGGTCAAGAAGTTTGGAAGGATTTGAGGGAGCGGAGAGGGGTTGCGCCGCTACGGGCTGGCTTCGATGGAGCATTCCGTGACCAGGTAGAAATAGACGGGCGGTGGAACTCGCAGCAGGCGAAACGCGAGGCGCTCCCACCACCGGTAGGGCACAAAGCCATGGCCTGCTCGCGCGCGATCCAGGCAGGCGGCATCTTCGACTTGCCGGGTGATCCCGCCCGGCGAAACGTCATGAGAGTTGCGCACCACCCAGATCCGTCCGTAGCGCGCGCGAAGGCGCGGGATCGCCCGCAACGTGTCCGCGCCGGTGTATTGGGAAGGCAGCCCCGGCCCGAGGATTTGCTCGAATGCGCCGGCATCGGTGTTCCAGGTGTCGAGGAGCACGAGCGTGGAGGGAGGGGCGGGGCTGTGCGTGCGAATCAACGCGGCCATGGCGGGCATGGGCAGAGCATAGCCTTTATTCAGAAAGTCGCGGCGCTCGAAGTAATTGACGATGGAAGCGGCATTGGAAACGAGGACCGCCGTGACGAGCGCCCCGCGCCAAGCCGGGCGCATATCCGGCGTCCCGGCCAACCAGAGCACAAAGAACGGCAGCACCCACAGCAGGCGCGCCGGCATGAAGGGATAACTGGTCCACTCCGCCACGCCGAAGTAACCGAAGGCGGCCGCCAGCAGGACCAGCGGCGGAAGGGGCCAGGCCCGGACTACGCCGCGGCGGAAGGTCAGGATAAGCGCGGCGAGTAAGACAGGCACGAGAAACAAAGACAGGAATGGAAACGTCTCTCCGATGCCGAACGAGACGAAGGTGTAAGTGACGCGCAGAAGATGTTCAGCCACGGCGTTGCCGGTAAGCGAGTAGTGGGACGAGAAGGATTGCGGGTGAACCCAGCGCGCGAGAGCGTCACCCAGCGTCAGCAGCCAGGGCGCGTAGGCCAGGGCCGCGATCGCGTCGAGGGCCAGAAGTTGGCCGAGCGGGGGCGCCGGGCAGGCGGCGCGGCGGCGCAGCGCGGTGAAGGCCACGAAGAGATTCAGCGCGGCGGCGATGCCGAGGCCGGGGATGTAGTGCGTGTATAAGGCGAGGACCACCGCGAGGGCGGTTAGAGCGCCGTCACGGAGCCGCCGCGACCGGAGCCATCTTTGGCCCGCGGCGAACGCGAGAAGCGCCACGGCCACCTGCATGGTGTAGGACCGTCCCATGCGCCCGTACAACAGGAGGGCCGGCGACGTACACCACAGCGCGAGAAACGCGAGGCGCGCGCGAGCCGGCAAGCGCCGCGCCCACAGCCGGTCCACGAGCACCGTGGCGACGATCGTCCAGAGCGCCGAGAACAGGCGCACGCGCACGGCCAGCGGCGCCGCCAGAGGCGCGTGGAGCCAGCCCTGCAGCAACAGGAAATAGAGCGGCGGGTGAATGTCCGCGCGGAGCGTGGCCAGGAGCCGCCCCACCGGCTGGCCGATGATGGCGAGCGTGAACGCCTCGTCGCCCCAGGGCGAGAGCATGCCGATGTTCGAGGCGAGCAGGGCGGTCTGCAGCGCCACAAACGCCGCGAGAAGGCGCCAGCTTCCCGGGGTGTTTTCCAACTGACGAGTGTAGCGTGCGGCGCGCGGGCCGGTTTCGAAGGCCCGACAGCAAGCGCGCCCGCGGCGGTAAGCTCTGCGGCGAGCCGTGATGCCGGCCCGATGGGGAGACGCATTATTGCCGTTGCCATCCGCATCCCTTCGGCGCCGTTGGGTGTATACTGTCGAAAACCCGGAACGTGTCAGGAAAATCCGGGTGGGGAGAGAACCATGCGAGTTCTTCGTCTGTTTCTTGTGTTCGCATTCCTGGCCTCTGCCCAGGAAACTCTGGACAACAATTCAATCGTCAAGATGGTGAAGGCAGGTTTGGGGGAGAGCCTGATCGTCAGCATGATCCAAAGCCAACCCGGAAACTATGCCTTGACGCCGAACGATCTCATCAAGCTCAAGCAGGACGGAGTGTCCGAGAAAATCCTCACTTCGATGGTGAGCAAAGGCTCCGCGCGGAGCGCTTCCGAGGCCGCTTCGACCGTCGCACCCCCGGCCAGCGCCGCTCCCGCGGACAGCGACATTCCGCCGGGCATCGACATCGGCGTGTTCTACAAGAAGGCGGGCAAGTGGGAAGAGATGCTTCCGGAGGTCGTGAATTGGAAGACGGGTGGCGTGCTGAAGAGCATCGCGTCGGCCGGCATCGTGAAGGGCGACGTGAATGGGCGCATTGTGGGCCCCCACAGCCGGAACTCGGCCACCTCACCCGTCGAGGCGCTGGTGTACTCGCCGGAGGGCGTGGCGATCACGGAATACCAGCTCATTCACCTTCGCGAGGAAAAGGATTCACGGGAGTTCCGCACCGTTACGGGCGGCGTAATGCATGTCTCCGGCGGGGCCACGCGGGACGTCATTCCGTTCGAGGGCAAGAAGGTGGCGAATCGAATGTACAAGGTTCTGCTGCCGAGCCTCGGGGCGGGGGAATATGGCTTCCTGCCGCCCGGCGCGGTGACGTCGGCCAGTAGCGCCTCGATCGGCAAGATGTACACGTTCCGGCTGGTCGAGTGAAGCCGGCCTTCCGCAACCGAGTCCGGACGGCGGGAGAGGAAACTAATCACGGGGCATCTTACTGGGCTGCGGAGGGTCTTCGTCAGCGGACCGCAGGGGCGCGAGGACGAGCGATCAGTACGGCGGAGCGCACTCGATCCTTGGCGGGTCGAACAAGTTTTCGGGCGCCGGCGGGCTGAAGTTCGGCGCGACGAAGTTGAAGCACCCGGCGACGGGTGACAAGAGCCCCGTGGCGTCTCAGAACGTGATTTCGGGGAGCAAGGGGAACATCATCGTGGATCTGACGGCGAACAGAGCGGTGCGGAGCGTTATAATCACGGCGCCAGGCGTGGGCGGCCGCACACGAGCTCACCGGCGATCATCCGCCGCGGAATCGGCGAATGAACGGAATGTAGGCGCGCACGCGCGAGCGGTAAGCGATGAAGGACTCCTGGAAACGTTCGGCCAGCAGGCTGTCCTCCGCGCGCACGCGAATCCCGGTTCCAGCCAGGAAAACGATCAGCGCCGCAACGAACATCGGCCACCAGGTGACGGCGGCCCCGGCGGCGGGCAGCGAGCCCAGCATCGAGGCGTAAAGGGGATGCGGGACCCAGCGGTACGGGCCGGTTCGGATGAGTTCGTGATCCTCGATGAGCGCCGCTTCGTAGCGCCACTGCCTGCCAAGCTGTCGAGCGGCCGCCCGGGCGGGCGCTACCGATGGAGTGCCGAGAATCGTCGAGGCGGTCAAGGAAGACACGAGAGTTCTGGCGGCGCACCTAGCCGTCTGGCCAGCGTGTTCCTCTTCTATCACAGGATCGTTGCTCCAAGCAGGGCTGAGATCGGCCTCGATCTGCTCTTGCCGAGAGCGCCCCCACGGCGTTTGGTGACGTACCGTGATGCGAATGCCGATATACCCAGGAAGGATCGAGACTCTGTCGAGCGGGATGCCAGCAAGAGCAATTCCCGCAAAGGGGTGCTACGCTTGGGTCGTGGCCCCACCGGTGAAAGGAACAACCGTTGGAGCCGTATCTGTGAACTGCGGGATTTTTACGACGGTGAAGCAGCTCGGAAACGAACTAAACGCCGCGTGCTGAGCGATAATCACGATAGAGACATCCCATTGGAACCACCGATCAATGCACTGAAACGCAGCATGGTTCACGCTTTGTCTCTGCTACGCTGCAGGCCGGAATCGCAAGGAGAATTGACGGCAAGAGGTAACTGGCATTAGAATCCGAATGGAGACTGACGCATAGATGTCAAACTGGCAGGAGGTCCAGTGTCCAATTTGCGACTCGCCGAATGCCAAGATGGAGAGGAGCAGTAAACGCTCGTTCTTGGGTTCCCTTTTCGGCACGAATTCTCCTAACCCGCGCGCACTCTGCGCCTGCTCGAACTGTCGGCAAGAGTGGACTGTCGACGAAAGAGACGGTACGATTTGGGAGGCCGACAAGGCGCAAGTAAGGGGGGCCCGCGAGGAGTGGCAGCGCCGAGGGTCCGTGGGACCCGACATCGTGTGCAATGGGACCTCCGGCGGCACAGGGGCGCATGTTTACGGTTTCAATGAGGGGGCTCTATCATGGTTGAGAGCGAACGTGAGCCCCGGCAGATGGGTACGGCCGCTACGCGGATTGCAGGCCCTTGAGGTTTCCGTGGAGGAGGCCTCCCAGATAGCGAGCAAGGCGTCCGCGGCGGGTCTACAGGTCAGGATCAACGACGCCCACGTGGCCACACTCGCTGCCCGCCTTAGAAAGGAGCCGCAATGAGCGTGTTCGATTTCGATACCAAGAACGAGCCTCTAATGGAGCAGAATCTCAAGAAGGTCGGTGTCGGCGGCGATCTCTCTGTTGATCGTCGAGTCCAAATCCTTCAGCAGAAAATGGCCGAGCTCTTGACCGCATTGCAGCAGGCCGGAATCAAAACTGAGATCTGAGCGCCCGGCTATCCCGGAAGATTAGCTCTTCCGCCTTTGAGCCCGCAAAGGTATGAAAGCCCGACCCTGTAAGCTTTGTTTGCTAGAAAAGCCCCTTGTGAAGAGCCATCTCATGGCTCGGGGCCTGTACGACCTCTGCCGACCCCCCGACGGCGACCCGGTTTTTTTCTCCAGTCAAGTAATCATGTCGTCCGGGAGGCAACTACAACATCCCCTTCTTTGTGAGGACTGTGACGGCTCCTTGAGTCGTAAAGGCGAGGGCTGGCTATTGCCACTGCTTGCGACCATCAAAGGAGCTTTCCCTTTTTTCGATATCCTGCAAAGAGTTCCGCCTGATGTAGCAGATGGTGATTCAAAAATGTACGCGACCTCGCGGAATCCTGAGATCGATACCGCGAAGCTCACGCACTTCGCAATGGGCGTGTTTTGGAAAGCATCCGTGCATTCCTGGAGCGGAAACGAAACAACTCGTCTCATTGAGCTAGGCAAGTACGGCGAATCGGTACGCACTTTCCTGCTTGGACAGTCCCCGTTCCCGCCAGATATTGTGCTGACGATTGGAGCGGTCCCTCCTCCCGTCAAAACGATCTGCTTTTGTTACCCGTACAGAGGTTCCGAACGCGAGTACCACAATTTCCTATTTTACGTGCCGGGCCTTGAGTTCGCGCTGCTTGTCGGAGGAAGAGTTCCCGCCCGGTCAAGGCAGAGTTGTTTCGCTACCAGTCCCTTGCATCCGATACTCGCATGCGACCTCTCGTCAACAATTAAAAGTGTGGTTCGGACGGCGACAAAGAAGGCGCACCGCGCCGAGAACATCGTGCGTTACCTGAAAAAGAGTAGGAGCTAGGCGGCATTTCAGCAGCGCGCAGAGTCCCGCCACAGGACGCATCCCACTGACATGTCGTGGCGCCCGCGCCACCGGTCTGGGTAACGCTACCGGAGACGGCGAGCGCGTAGTGCGGGCGCCCTGGCCCATGGGACGGAATCACGGCCTTGCCCTCGACGGTTTGTGTCCGCGGCTGGCTCGGGAAGCCCGGCGAGTTCACCGTCCAGCAGTCCCCATAGTCGCCTGTCCAGCTTCCGATGCGGTGGGCGCAAGGACGGCGCGGATTTTTCGGAATCCGCTGCATGGACGTAAGCCCAGACCAGCGCGATGCCCGCGAACTCCAGAATGATGCCCCACCTGGACACGGGCGCTCTGGCCACGATTTTCCGCCCCGCCGCCTTTTTGCGCGGTCCGGCAAAAGCCAGCGACCACGCGGCACAGCAGACGACGAGTTCCACGAAGGCGGCGACTGGGAGCACGCATCGCATTATACCTGCGAACCCTGGCCCGGTTGCTCGTTCCTGCCATGATGAGTCGGGCGGCGTTTACTGTAGCGCGGGTCGCGATCGGGCCGATCGCGGCGAGCGACCATGGCGTGAAGCGCCAGACGGACCGAATCGTAGCGGCGCGGAAGTGAAAAAAATCACAGTGTGTCGCCTTGACACACGCTTGACGGATGGCGTATTCTTACCTTTCGTTAATATTTCGATTCTCCGGCGAGCGGACTGCCGATGCGCGGTGCTCATCGAGGCGGGCCGAGCGGAACTTTACAAATAGGAGATTCATGCAGCAACAGCCGTACTTCGTCGTCGTGCTTGCGCATTCCTTGCATGGAAGGCTTAGGCGGATCCACATTCCGCATCAGGCCATCTACGCGGTGCTGGTGCTGGCGCTGATCGGATGCGTGTCGGTGTGCGGGTTCGTATTGAGCTATGCGCGGATGACGTGGAAGGTGGCGCGGTACAACTCGCTGCGCCAGGAAGTGGACACGCTGCGGACGCGGTATCGCGAGCTACAGACGCAGAACCGGCAGAAGAGCGAGGAGCTGGCGACGCTGCAGATGTTCGCGAGCGAGGTGAGGCTGGCGTATGGGTTGGATACGAAACCCGCGCCCGAGGACGCGCATCGCGACGATCCGGGGCTCGTGCCTTCGTATCACGAGTCGCTCGAGGAGTACGCCGTGCTCGAGGACGCGTCGTTCACGCGCGTGCTGCACGAGTATCCGAGGCGGTGGCTGACGAATCTGCGGCCGAGCATGTGGCCGCTCGATGGACGGCTGCTGAGCGCATTTGGAACGCGGACGGATCCCTTTTCGGGCGAGGGAGCGATTCATACCGGGGTGGACATCTCCGCCGCCGTGGGCACACAGGTGCGGGCGACGGCGGACGGGATCGTGAGCTTCGCGGGTTGGATGTCGGGCTATGGGCGGCTGCTGGTGGTGGAACACGACAACGGAATGCGGACGTATTACGCGCACTTGTCAAGCTTCGATGTCGTGCCAGGGCAGGAAGTGCGGCGCGGCGACGTCGTGGCGCGCAGCGGCGCCTCGGGCCACGTGACGGCGCCGCATCTGCATTACGAAGTGCGGGTGGGCGGCACGCCGGTGAATCCCTATCCGTTCCTGAAGCGGGCGGCGCTGGGGCAAACGGCCACGGCCCACTCGGATTTTCCATTCTGATCGTGAGTTGCCGGGTGCGGCGATAATGGAAGTGGGCTGGCGTCGCGAGAGGCGCTTGCCAGACACTCCACTTCCCGGATGCATAGCCGCCGCGAGTTTCTCTCCGCCAGCCTGATTGTCCCGCTTTCGGCTTCGGGCGGTTCGTCGCTTCCGAGCGAGCGGCGCCCGATGGTCGATCCCTCGACCGAATTCCGGATGGTGCGGCTCACCGATCCGGCGCACGCAAGCTTCCTGCCGGATGCGGCGAACCGCGCAGTGGCGCGGCGCGGGCAGTTCGTGGTGTTTTCGAGCGATCGCGCGGGCGCCCTGCAGCCTCACCGGACCGAGACGGGGAGCGGCGAATCGAGGCAGATCGTCGAGGCCGAAGGACTCCATAGCGAGACGCTGACGCTGGCCGCCGACGAGAAGACGGTATTTTTCACGGATGCGCGCGGCGTGCATCGAACGGCATTTTCCGGACGTGGGCGGGGGAGCGCGCGGGAGATCTATCGATGGACGGAGGGTTGCGAGCCAGGTCGCGGGCTGGGGGTTTCCATCGACGGGCTGTATGCGGCGGTGGTGGAGCGGAAGGCGGGGAAGTGGCGGCTGCGCCTGGCGGAGGCGAGGGGCGAAGCCGCGACGCTGGCGGAAAGCGATGACGAGCTGTCGATGCCGCTCGTGCGGCCGCGGCGCGAGAGCGTGCTGTACCGGCGCGGCGGAGCGTTGTGGCTGGTGAACTTCGACGGCCGGGAGAACCGGAAGCTGCCGCTCGCGCCTGGCGGGCTGGGGACGGCGATGTGGTCGGTGGACGGCAAGACGGTGGTGTACCTGAACCTGCCGGAGGACGCGGCGCGGGCCGTGAACATCCGCGAGATTGTGCCGGACGCGAACCAGGAGCGGTGGGTGACGGACACGAGCAAGTTCGCGGCGTTCAGCCAGAACGGGGATGGCAGCGTGTTCGCGGGGGCGAGTGCGAGCAAGGCGTCGCCGTTTGTGAGCCTGCTGCTGCGGCGGGCGCATCGCGAGCTGACGGTGGCCGAGCACCGGGCGAGCGATGCGCGTCTCGTGACGACGATGTTCTCGCCGAACAGCCAGCGGTTGTTTTTTCAGACGGACCGCGAGGGGAAGATGGCGGTCTACATGATGAACGTCGAGCGGCTGGTGGCTGAGACGGAGGCGTGAGGCCGGTGGGCAGGAGCGGTGTTGGAATTGGCCGAGGGAGGCGCGGTGTGGCGTGGATTTCCGGATGGGCGGCCGCGGCGGCGGCGATTTGCGGTGTAGCGCGGGCCGGGCAGGCGTCGCTGACGGCCCCGCTGAACGCGCCGGTGGCGGCCATGGCGGTGGACGCGGCGGGTTATCTTTACGTCGCCGGAGACGCGGGCGGGGCGGTGCAGCCCACGCCGGGCGCGTTTCAAACCGCGGTGGCCAAGGACCAGTCCTACTGCCCCTCGGTCCTGGCCGGCTTCTATTTGCCGTGCAACACGGGCTACGTGGCCAAGATCGATCCGTCGGGCCGCACCATCGTCTATCTGACCTTCCTCGGCGGCAACCGGAACGACGCGATCACGGCGTTGGCGGTGGATGCGGGCGGCGAGGCGTACGTGACCGGCTCGACGACCTCAACCAACTTTCCCGCGTCGGCCGGGGCGGTGCGGAGCGGGGCCGGCGGCGCAGGCGCGGCGTTTGTGGTGAAGCTGAACGCGGCCGGAAGCGGGCTCGTTTACGGGGCGTCGATCGGCGGGACGCGCGGGGCGACGGGTATCGCCTTGGACGCGGCCGGTGAGGCCTTCGTCACGGGAATCTCCGCATCGGCGGGCTTGCCGGTGACAGCGGGGGCGTTTCAGACGCAGCCGGGCACGGCGGCGGCGGGAGGTGACAGCGGATTTCTGTTGAAGCTGAGTGCGGATGGGACCGCGCTCGAATATGCGTCGTACGTGAACGCGAGCCCGCGGTCGGTGGCCGTGGACGCCTCGGGCGCGGCGTATGTCACCGGGGAAAGCTACGGCTCGCTGAGCGCGACGGTGGGCGCGGCGCAGACGGCCTACGGCGGAGGGGGAGGCGACGCGTTCGCCATGAAGGTGAGCGCGGACGGGACCGCGGTGCTGTATGCGACCTACCTGGGCGGCGCCGAGGAGGACGTGGGCGACGCGATCGCCGTGGACGCGGCCGGCAGCGCTTATATCACAGGCGTGGCGCGGCAGATGGGGACCGGCGTGCCCACGTATCCGGTGACGGCGGGCGCCTATCAGACGGCGTTTGCCGGCGACTTCCGCCCGGGAAACATGGCCGACGCGTTCGTGACCAAGCTGAACGCCGGCGGGACGGCTCTGGTCTACTCGACGTATCTGGGCGGGAGCTCGTATGACGAGGGTGAGGCCATCGCGGTCGACGCCTCGGGCGAGGCGACCGTGGCGGGAATGACGAATTCGGTGAATTTTCCGTCGACGCCGGACGCCTACCTCGCGGCCTCGCGCTACACCGTAAGCGGCTACCAGGCGCCAAGCTGGGAGTTTCTCAGCCGTCTGGACGCGGCGGGCAGGCGGCTCGAGTATTCGACGTTTCTGACCGGGACGGCCGCGCCGGCGTTGGCCGAGGGGGCGGACGGGACGGCGTACACCTGGGCGCAGATGGACGAGGGGTTCGCGCTGGCCCGGGTGGATTTCGCGGCCGAGCCGCCGCCGCTGACGCTGAGCGGGATCGCCAATGCGGCGGGATTCCAGGGCGGAGTTGCGAGCCCCGGGGAGCTGATGACGGTCTATGGCGAGGGGGTCGGGCCGGGCACGGCGGGCGTGAGCGCGTACTTCGACGAGTTGGCGGCGCCGGTTTTCGCCGCGGGACCCGGATGGGTGACCGTCGGCGCGCCGTTTGAGATCGCCGGGCGCGCGACGGTGACGGTGCGGCTGATCCAGGCCGGCGGGTTGAGTACTGCGCTCAGCGTGCCCGTGGCGGCGAGCGTTGCCGGCGTGTACACGGCGAACGGCCGGGGATGGGGCCAGGCGGCAATTCTGAACCAGGACGGGAGCGCGAACTCGGCGGCGAACCCGGCGGCGCGCGGTTCGGTGGTGAGCGTCTTCCTGACTGGAGCCGGGGTGACGAACCCTCCGAGCGGTACGGGGCAGACCATGGGGACTTCGGATCTGCCGCGGGTCTTAGCGCCGGTGGCGGCGTACCTGGGTACATCGGTAGGGGCGGAGATTCTATACGCAGGGGCAGCTCCGGGGCTGGTGGCTGGCCTGACGCAGGTGAACGCGCGGATTCCGGAGCAGGCCGAGACGGGCGCCCAGGTTCCGTTCACGTTGGTAATAGGCGAGTCGGGGACGGCGCCGCTGGGGTTGACGATGGCCATCCGGTAGCCTGCGGGACTGTCTTGCCTGCCGGCCGTGCCTTGCGCGAGGAGCAGGTACTCGGGAGCATAGCCGGGCTCATTTCCATGGCGGAGGGCGCGAGCGGTGAACATCCGCGAGCTGACGGTGGCCGAACACCGGGCGAGCGACGCGCGGCGCATGACGACGATGTTCTCGCCGAACAGCCAGCGCATGATGAACGTCGAGCGGCTGGTGGCGGAGACCGAGGCGTGAGCGTTCATTGTGACGGTCCGTCGAAGCTGGCGAGCGAGATGGGCCGGAGGTAGTAGCCGCGCGGAGTGCGGGTCCACCAGGCGCCGGTCGAGCGGCGCTCGGCGGGCGTGGAGAAGCGGTAGTCGAAGGCGAGGGCGCGGACGTAGCGGGGCGGCGCTTTCGGAAACGGATTTTCTTCAAACAGCGCAAGCGTCGCCGGCTCGCCGTCGAGCAGGCGCTTCATCAGTGCGACGAACCAGGGATTCTCGCGCCAATTGCCGAGCGCGGCGAACCACATCTGCCAATCGAGGCGCGGCTGAAAGGGCGCCACCCAGGCGGGGCGGCGGGTCACGGGGCCGGGCTTGTAGGGCAGCACGTAGTCGCGCCATGTGACGCCGTCGTCCGAGCCCTGAATCTGGATTTCGATGCGTTCGGTGGTCATGTCGGCGAACAGGCCGTAGGAGTTGACGATCTCGAACGGGGCGACGGCGCGCTCAAATTCGCCGAACAGGAACGGCTCGGCGTGAAAGAACGCGCCGGCCATTTCGATGAGTCCGAGCAAGACGATGACAGCGGCGGCGGCGCGGAGCCCGAGGGGCGAGCGGGCGATGGCGGGCGGTGTGAGGCGTTTGAAGAAGCGGTCGTCGAAGAGGAAGAGGCAGAGCGAGAGAGTGAGCAGGTTGAAGAAGGCGTAGTTGCCGGAGATCAGGATCAGCGTCTGAAGGCCGATGAGGACGGCCGCGCCCGCGTGGCGCACGCGGCGCGGGGCGAAGATGAGGAACGGGACGAACAGCTCGATAGCCAGGACGCAGAAGGTCGAGAAACGCTGCGCGGCGAGAGGCAACTGAGCCAGATACCACGCGATGGGCGTGGGAAGCGGCTGGGTGAAGTAGTGGTAGGAGAGCGCGGTGAGGTTGCGCCAGTTTGGGTCGTGGCTGAGCAGCTTGACCGAGCCCGAGAGAAACATCAGGCGGAACAGCAGCCAGCGGTAGAGCCAGACGGCGAGGCGCGAGCGGCCGAAGACGAGCGCGAGGAAGCCGGCTTCGAGAAGCAGAGCGTCCCATTGGAAGGAGAGGAACTCCTGGCCCACGCTCGAGAGAGATAGATACAGCACGTAAAGCGCGGCGAGGGCGATGCGGCGCCAGAGGCCGGCGGCGACGGCGAGCGACACGAGCGCGCCGAGATAGCAGGCGCCGATGAGCGCGGCGTCGGAGGAGTTGAACCAGAAGATCGTGGGCAGGCGCCACCACGCCAAGCGGCCCCAGGCCTCCAGCGCCGCTTCGAGCAGACGCGCGGCGGGGGTGATGCCGCTCGAGCCGGCCAGGCCGCGGATCTGAAAACCGAGCGAGGCGAACGCGAAAAAATAGCAGAGGCCGAGCAGGCGAAGGAAGAGCCAGTGGACGCGCTCGTACGCCAGCGGCTCGACGCGCGCGCCCAACGCGAGGCGGGTGAACCAGTGGGCGAGCTCGCGATGCGCGGCGACGAAGCGGTAGGCGGCTTCGGAGGCGCCGGCGAAACCGGGCAGCGATTCGTAGAAGCGCAGCGGCCAGGCGCGGCCGGGAACGAGGGCGAGCAGCGTGAATGCGGCGTGAGCGCCCTCGCGGCGTTCGCCCGAGGGAAGGACGAGCTGCACGGAGCGGGCGAAGTCCTCGGCGGGAATGGAGGGGAACTCGGCGGCGCGCTCTTCCGAAGGCGCGTAGCCGGCGAGCGCGCCGGTCAGCCGGTTCGCGTAATCGATCCAGATCTTGCAGAAGCCGCAGCGGCCGTCGTAAAGCACGAGCGGGCGGGCGACGGACGCGTCCATTCCATCTTCAGCATAGGCGAGACGCGCGGCAAAATCTTGCGCGGAATCCGGACGCATCCGCATCCGCGTCACGGTACGAAAAATGCCCGAGAATCGCTTAGCGATATGACCACCAAAAAGAATATTGTGGTAGTAGAGGCAAGTGCCCCTATAATGGAAGTCCTGGCGGAGCGGAGAGTGCGTGCGCCGCAGACCCTGGCTCAAGAGATGGTGAACCCGATGCCGAAACGCCGGTCAAGCTTTCTCCATGCGGCGGCGCTCGTTGCGCTGCTGGCGCCCGGCTGCGGCGCCCAGGCTCTGCTGCCCGCGGGCGGTCCGGATGGGCGCGTGCAGTTGTTCAACTCCGACCTGGCGATCTTCGAGGCGGGCGACGCGCGCACCGATCTGGCCTGCCAGGTGGCGCCGGACAAGCCGGTGCTGGGCTTCGACTTGCGCTTTCACGCCGGCTACGACGTGACGGTATCGCTGGCCGATTTCGCCGGATCCGACGATGCGCTGACGGTTCTGTTCCGCGTCACCAGCACGGTTGGGAAGGCAAAGCCGGTGTATCTTACGCAGCGCTTCGCGGTGCCGTACATCGAACCGGACACCAAGGGCGACGCCACTCTTCAGGGCGCCTTCGACCTGGGGCCGGGAAGCTATCACGTCGACTGGCTGATGCGGGATCGCGGCGAGCATATCTGCTCGTCGTCGTGGGATACGGATGCGGCGCTGGGCGCGAAGGAAAAAAATCTGACGCCGAGCCTCAAGCCGGGCGAAGTCGAGCCGGCGGTGTCGGAAGATTTTCACGAAGACCCGCCGATCCGGCGTGACCGCGGCGAGCGGATCAACGTCCGGATCCTATTGAATTTCGCGCCGCAAAACGCCTTGTCGGCGACGGTGCGGCCGGTGGATACCGGCGCGTTGGTTTCGATTCTGCGCGGGCTGAGCCACGACCCGCGGATCGCACGGTTTTCGCTCGTCGCCTTCAACATGCAGGAGCAGCGGGTGATCTACCGGCAGGACGATGCGAGCCGCATCGATTTTCCCTCGCTGGGGCGGGCCCTCGGATCGATCCGCCTGGGCACGGTCGGGTTGGATCAGTTAGCCGCGAAGCATTCCGACACCGAGTTCCTGGCGAAGTTGCTCGAGCAGGAGACCGCGGCGGCCAGGCGCCCGGATGCGATGATCATCGCGGGGCCCAAGGTGATGCTCGACTCGGATGTTCCCACCGCGGCGTTGCGGCAAACGACGGAAGCCGGCTTCCCCGTGTTCTACATGAACTACAACCGGGATCCTCAGGCCATGCCCTGGAAGGACACCATCAGCAAGGCGGTGCGGACGCTGGGCGGAACCGAATACACCATTACCGAGCCGCGCGATCTCTATGCGGCGGTCAACGAAATCGTCACGCGTGTCGTAAAATCAAGGAACGAGAGGTCCGCTTCATCCATCTCTACAAGGTAGAGGGGTTAGGACAGAGAGGGTTTTGGCGCGGTATGAGATTCTCGATCGGTCGCGGTGTGTTGTTGCTGACGCTAGTGGCTGCTCCGGCGGCGTGGGCGCAGTCCCGCCCTAGCATCTACACGAACAGCCTTGCCCCCTATGTGCCCTCTCCCGAGCCGATTGTGGAGCGGATGCTCGAGTTGGCCGACCTGAAACCGGGCGAGACGGTGTATGACCTCGGCTGCGGCGATGGCCGGGTGTTGATTTTGGCGGTGCAGAAGTTCCACGCCCGCGCGGTGGGTGTGGAGCTTTCGGACAAGGTGTATAAGCGGGCCGTGGATCGCATTGCGCTGTTGGGCCTGCAGAATCACATTCAGGTGATCCATGGGGATTTGCTGACCGTCGACCTGCGTCCGGCCGACGTCGTGACCATCTACCTGATGCGATCCTCGAACGAGAGCCTGCGGCCGCGGCTTGAGAAGTACCTGCGTCCGGGCGCGCGGGTGGTGGCGCACGATTTCGCCGTGCCGGGCTGGAAGCCCACGCGCGTCGAACAATCCGACTTCGACTCGCATCAGCATACCGTGTACCTTTACGTGATGCCTCCCGCGAAAAACTAAGCACGTACGCGGCCATGGCGAAGGCCGGGGCCCGCGCTTAAAAATTCTCTTTAAGTGCCTTTAAATCAATAGCTTGAATTATAATTTACGCAGTTACTCGCTTCACAAGGCCGTGACTCGCGTGCGATACTGTGGTTAGGAATCTGGCACAAGTCGTACAGCGGGCGTCGATTGAGGCGAAGAAAGCAATCGCCTCTCCGCCAGGCGCTCTACGCACGGATTGGATGAAGAGCAAGAGCATGTCGCAGATGGGCGAAGCAATAGCCCGTTACCACCGTATCCTTGAAGCGGAGCCGTACCGGGACCTTGCCTGGGCGCACGAGCTGCAAGAGACGATGAAGCAGCAGAAGCTTTCGCTGGGCGGGCGTCCGGTTTCGCCGGTTTTGCGGCCGCACTTCTTGAGCCGGCGGCAGTATACGACCATGGCGAAGGCGGCCGAGACGCTGATGTCGGCGATCGACCGGCTCGAGCGGCTGGCGCTCGGGAACCCGGTTTTGCTCGCTCGCATGCAACTTTTGCCTGCCGAGAAGATGCTCGCCGCCGTCGATCCAGGTTACCCGTTCCTGGCCGTGACGTCGCTGCTCGACACGCACCTGAACAATGGCACGTTGCGTTTCGTCGAATACAATTCGGAGACGCCTGTCGGGATCGCTTACACGGGGCAGCTATCCGAGCTGTTTTACGATGCGCCGCCCATGCGCGAGTTCCGGAAGAGATATAAGCTGGCGAAGCTGGGCGGAGCGAAGCCGCTGCTCGGCGCGCTGCTGAAGTCGTACAAGGAGTGGGGCGGCAAGAAGAAGCCGCGGATTGGAATTCTCGAGTTCCGGCAGCCGTTCCAGACCTCCGAGTCGAGCGAGAACCTGCTGCTGGCCGAATATTTCCGGTCCCAGGGCTACGCGACCGAAGTGCTTTCCGCCGATCAGTTGGATTACCGCAACGGCGTGCTGTCGCGCGACGGGTTCGCCATCGACCTGGTGTTCCGCCGGCTGAGGGTGCAGGAGTTCCTGGTGCGGTTCGACCTCGGGCACCCGCTGCTGCGCGCCTATCGCGACGGCGTGGCGTGCGTGGTCAACAATTTCCGTTCGGAGCTGGCGCAGAAGCGGGCCATCTTCGATCTGCTGACCGATGAGACGGTGACGGCTTCGTTTCCGGCGGCCGAGCGGCGCGCCATTCGCGAGTTCGTGCCGTGGACGCGCGTGGTTTCGGCGGCCAAGGCGACGTATCAGGGCGCTCCGATCGACCTGCCGGAATTCATCATGAAGGAACAGGCGAAGCTCGTGTTGCGCCCGAATGACGACAATCCGGACCTGCCGACGTTCCGCGGCGCCGAGGTGGATGCCTCGCGCTGGGAGCGGGCGCTGCGCGTGGCGATGCGCAGCCCGTACGTGGCGCAGGAAGTCGTCGAGCCCGTGCGGTCGTTGTTCCCGATGCTCACCTACGGGCATCTCGAGATGCGCGAGTTGAACGTCGAGGTCCATCCGCACGCATATCTCGGGAAAGTGCAAGGCGCGTCGACTTGGCTTACCGGCGGCGGCCCGAACGGCTTCTCTACGCTGGCGGGCGTGGCGCCGACATTCCTGATCGAGACCAAGTAGCGCGGCGGGCGTTCGACGCGCTGGCCCGCTGAGCGTTCCCGGCGGCGCCTCGCCGCCGGGAATCTTCCGCGCTTTAACCCCTTGAATCCCCGATCCGGATGCGGAAGGCCTGACGCCGGCGCACGATTGGCTGTCGATGTGCATTAAGAATGCCGAAGCGCCAAATTCAGCGCGGCGAAATCGCCGCCGCTGCATTTGTGCGAGCTAAGGAATGAGGTGTCCGATGAGAAAGCTTTACACATTGTGTTTGACGTTCACGCTGCTCTGTACTCTGGCGTACGCCGCCAAGAAGTACCCCATGAATGCGGCGTCCATCGTTCCCGGCGCGCGGGCCTCGGTTAAGATCGGCACGGATAACAACGGCAACACGACACTGAAGATGAAAGTCCAGCATCTCGCCAACGTTCAAAATTTGACGCCGCCCGCGGTCTTGTATGTGGTTTGGTTGCAGGAACGGGGCGGAAACGCACAGAATGAGGGCCAACTGAAAACGGATAAGAACCTAAAGGCGACCTTTGAAACCGTCACTCCGCTTAAGAGTTTCGATGTGTTCGTTACCGCCGAAAAGGATTCTAGCGTAAAGGATCCAACCGGGCCGGAAGTTCTGAAGGCGACGATTCAACCGTAAGAGAAGCGGCGCGGTCCTTCCAGAGCCAGCCTCGCGCCGGCGCGCGCTATCGCTGGCCTGTGTCCGGTACACTGTTCACACAGGCCATGGCTCTATGTTTGCGGTGTCTTCCTCGCGCGCTGCCCATGTTGGCGGCCGGGTTCGCTTTGGTGCGCGGCCAGCAGGCGGACGCGCCGCTGTATAAGAATCCCGACGCGCCGGCGGAGCGGCGGGCGGCCGATCTGGTGTCGAGGATGACGCTCGACGAGAAGGCGGCCCAGATGCAGAATGCCGCGCCGGCCATCGAGCGGCTGGGCGTTCCCGCCTACGACTGGTGGAACGAGGCGCTGCACGGTGTCGCGCGCGCCGGCCTGGCGACCGTGTTTCCGCAGGCCATCGGCATGGCGGCGGCGTTCGACGCGCCGCTGCTGCATCGCATCGCCGGGATGATCTCGACCGAGGCGCGGGCCAAGTATAACGACGCGATTCGCGAGGGCAATCACGGGCGCTACTTCGGGCTGACGTTCTGGTCGCCGAACATCAACATCTTTCGCGATCCGCGCTGGGGCCGCGGGCAGGAGACCTACGGCGAGGATCCGTATCTGACCGCGCGTCTCGGCGTGGCCTTCATCGCGGGGCTGCAGGGCGACGATCCGAAATATTTGAAAGTGGTTGCCACGGCAAAGCACTTTGCGGTGCATAGCGGCCCGGAGCCGTCGCGGCACCAGTTCGACGTGCGGCCGGGCGCGGCGGACCTCGATGAGACATATCTCGCTGCCTTTCGCGCCGCGGTGGTCGAGGGCAAGGCGGCCTCGGTGATGTGCGCCTACAACAGCGTGGATGGCGTGCCCGCCTGCGCGAACGCGGACCTGCTCGCCCGGCGCCTGCGCGGCGAGTGGGGCTTCGCCGGGTACGTGGTCAGCGACTGCGGCGCGGTCGGCGACATCTCCGGCGGGCATCGTTATAAGAGCACGCTCGCCGAGGCGGACGCGGCCGCGGTCCTCGCCGGGACCGACCTCGACTGCGGAACCGAGTATCGCATGCTGCCGCAAGCCGTGCGCGCCGGGCTCCTCAAGGAGACGGACCTCGACCGCGCTCTCGTGCGGCTGTTCACGGCGCGATTCCGGCTCGGGATGTTCGATCCGCCCGAGCGCGTGCCGTTTTCCTCGATCGGCATGCGCGAGGTCGATTCGCCGGCCCACCGCCAGGCCGCGCTCGATGCCGCGCGCGAGTCCATCGTGCTCTTGAAGAACAATGGCGTCCTGCCGCTGGCCCATGTCCAGAGCATCGCCGTCCTTGGTCCGGGCGCGAACGATCCCGACACGCTGCTCGGGAACTACAACGGCATTCCGTCGCGGATCGTCACGCCGCTCGAAGGCATCCAGCGGGAATTCGACGGGAAGGCCGCGGTCCGTTTCGCGCAAGGCAGCCTGTACACGGACGAATCCAGCGCGCTGGTTCCGCCGACGGTGTTGAGCGGGCCGGACGGGCGGCCGGGACTGGTGGCCGAGTACTTCGCCACGCCGGATCTGACCGGGCCGGCGGTGGTGCGGCGCGCGGAACGCCAGGTGTACTTCCGCTGGGATATGCGCGATGCGGCCGTGGTTTCGCGTGTTTCCCGCCCGGCGTTTTCGGTGCGCTGGACGGGCACGCTGAAGGTGGCGCGGGCGGGGATGTATCGCGTGGGCTTCGAGCGCCTGCGGTGCGGCGAGTGCAAAGGGAGCGACACGGCGCGGTTGTGGATCGACGGGCGGCTGGCGGCCGAAGACGCGATCGCCACGCGATGGAATCCGCGGCCCACGGAAGCGCCGGTGACGCTCGAAGCGGGGAAGGCGTACGCGATCCGGCTCGAATACCGGCAGCAGGGCGGCGCGGCGGGGATCGAGATGGTGTGGTCGCCTCCGGCCGGCGCTCTGCTCGACGAAGCCGGCGAAGCCGCGCGCGCCTCCGATGCCGCGGTGGTGTTCGCCGGATTGAACGCCGGCCTCGAAGGCGAGGAGATGAAGAACGACATCCCCGGGTTTCGCGGCGGCGACCGCACGACGATCGCCCTGCCCGAACCCCAGCGCAAGCTGATCGAGACCGTGGCCGCGGCGGGCAAGCCGATGGTCGTGGTGCTGATGAGCGGCAGCGCGGTCGAGTTGAACGAAGCGAGCGAGACGGCGGCGGCGATTGTCGCGGCCTGGTACGGCGGCGAGGCCGGCGGGACAGCGGTCGCGCGCGCCCTGTCGGGCAAAGACAACCCCGCCGGACGGCTGCCGGTGACGTTTTACCGTTCGCTCGACCAGCTTCCGCCGTTCGACGATTACTCGATGGCCGGCCGCACTTACCGCTTCCTGCGGAGCGATCCGCTGTATCCGTTCGGCTATGGGTTGAGTTACTCGAAGTTCAAGTATTCGGCTCTGGCCCTGCGGCGCGAGCCCGATGGCGCGGTGCATGCCTCGGCGATGGTCACGAACGAATCGGACCGCGCCGGCGACGAGGTCGTGCAGGTGTATCTCGCCGGCCCGCGGGCGAAGGATGCGCCGGTGCGCGAGTTGAAAGGCTTCGAGCGCATGCATCTGGAGGCCGGCGAGACGCGTACGGTCGAGTTCACGATTCCGGCGCGCGAGGCCCCGCGTGGTGCGCTGAAGATCAGCGTCGGTGGAGGGCAGCCGCTCGTTAAGTGGACCGGCGAGGCGTTTGTCGAGGGATCGCTATAGCCGCGCACGCCGCGCGAACGCCGTACTGTAAACTCGGATCATGCCGTCCCAACGGCGTTTGACCGCGATCATCGAGCGAGAGGACGATGCATTCGTTGCCGTGTGCCCCGAGTTCGACGTCGCCAGCCAAGGCGCGTCCATCGAAGAGGCGCGCGCGAACCTGATCGAGGCCTTGCGCCTGTTCTTCGAGACCGCCGACCCATCCGAAGTCGCTCGGCGCTTCCACGGCGAGGTCTTCGCCATGTAAGTCGCGGCGCCCGTTGGGTAAGTTCCGGTTTTCTCTCGGGGGCGGAGGTTTGTCAGATCCTCGAACAAAACGGATTCACTGCCGACTGTGGCCGGCGGAGTCTAAGTCCCATCCGCGAAGAAACGCCTAAAGAAGCGCGAAGAAGGAAGTAAATGCGGCGCTAACTCGAAGCCGCCTCCACGGAGTCCGCGGGCCGATTGTTCCACTGGACGCCTTTCGCGTCCAACTCTTTCACGGCCTTCTCGAACGCTAGAAAATCCTCGGCCGTCGTCAGCCGGAACCGCAAACAGTCGTCCTTATGGGCCTTCGTCCAAACGCTGATGCCGTCGGGCAGGTGGATGTGGTCCGTCCAGAACTTCTCATCCCCCTGGAAGCGGCCGCACCACTGAACCACCGACGCGTATTTGTCGCGGACGTGAACCTTCATCCGGCCCCCTGGTCCGAAGTCCAGCTCACGATACCGGAGCCTATCCGGCACTCCTGACTCTAAATGACGATTGAAGAATTCGATTACCGCCTTGTTCTTAACGGAAGCAAACGCCGCCTCCCACGACTCATACTTGAGCGTCGAGGCCTGCCCCTGTGCTCGTCTCTTGCGGGCCTGTTCCGCCAACTGCGGAACAGGGAAAATTTGTGTGAAAGTCAAGTACTCGGCGGCCCCATCCGTCGCCAAGGTCACGCGCACGCAATCGATCTCCACGTCCCTCTCATACAGCCACTCGGCCCCCGCAAGGACTTCATACTCGAATTCCTCGGCCACGAGGAGCATGCGCTGATTGTGATTGAGCTCCCCCGACGCTTCGCCCTCTACATGGTCCTCTATCCTGTCCTTATCGATCTTCATCTCGCCAGCCTGATTAATGACATCGTCGGCCGACCATTTCGCGACCATTCCCGCGTAACCAATCGCCTGAAGGAGCTGGTGCTTGTCGCGGCCACGCTTCAACTCGATGATCACCATACTCCCATTTGTGTCCAGAGCCAGCAGATCGATTCGGTCAGCGACGTCCGCCGAAGGCTTGACCTCCTTGCCGATGAGCATGAGAGCCTGATGGACCTCGTCACAGAACGTCGGGAAGCTATTCACTATGTATTCCTGCAGGTCGTACTTCTCCAGGATTCTCGCCTCGGCCAACGTCGGCGTCTCCAAGCGGGTAAGCGTCTTACTGTCCTTCGATATCTTGACCATGTTCTCGCGATGCCTTCCGTCTTCGGTCCGCTCCGCCCAGCAGCCGTAGCAGCAGTTCATCCGCAGTCTCCGGCGACCCCACACAAATCACGCAGAGCGGGCCTCTGGAATTATACCTCTGGCCATCCGTTTGGAACCCCAAACCGTGCGCGTCTCCCTCGCCCCCCTGCAGCCCGGCCCCGAAACCGCCGATAACTTGCCTGCGTGCCGACCAGCTCGATAGCCCGCCCCGCTGCCGCGACCCACGCGCGCCTGCGCCGCCTTCTGCCCTCGCTCGCCGATTTCTTCCTCCTCGGCCTCTTCACCTGGCTCTTCCTCGCCGGCCCCTTCGGCTGGACCGGCCTGCTCATGGACGGCGACACCGGCTGGCACATCCGCGCCGGCCAGTATATCCTCGCCCACCACGCCGTCCCCCGTACGGATCTGTTCTCCTTCTCCCGCCCCGGCGCGCCCTGGTTCGCCTGGGAGTGGCTCTCCGACGCCCTCTTCGCCCTCCTGTTCGCGCTCGCCGGCCTTAAAGCCATCGTGCTGTTCGCCGCCGCCCTCATCCTCGCGCTCGCCGCCCTGCTCTTTCTCATCCCGGTCCGCCGCGGCGTCCACCCCCTGCTCGCCGCCGGCCTCACACTCGCCGCCGTCACCGCCGCCAGCGTCCATTTCCTCGCCCGCCCGCACCTGTTCACGTTCATCTTCTTCACCCTCTCGCTCGCCGTCATGTCAAGCGACCGCGCCCGCCCCTCGCCC
>VFSW01004084.1_pt1 | contig 21765 bp, 19 predicted proteins | sample 5358111 | NCBI WGS metagenome assembly VFSW01 (sample SAMN11554181, study PRJNA540505) | mine drainage metagenome | isolation source: sediment from site ElyBrook_90M | place: USA: Ely Copper Mine, Vershire, VT | collected 2017 | reverse complement strand
TTCATGCAGGCCGCGCTGGCGCTTGCCGATCAGGCCAGCGCCGCGGGGGAAGTGCCGGTGGGCGCGGTGGTGGTGAAAGACGGGGTCATCGTCGGCCGCGGATTCAACAGCCCCATCTCGCACCAGGACCCCAGCGCCCATGCCGAGATCCAGGCGCTGCGCGATGCCGCCCGGCAGCTGGGCAATTATCGCCTGGTGGACTGCACCCTCTACGTCACCCTCGAACCCTGTGCCATGTGTGCGGGGGCCATCCAGCATGCACGCATTGCGCGGCTGGTGTACGGAGCCGCCGACCCCAAGACGGGCGCCTGTGGCAGCGTGGTGGACCTGTTCGCCGAGGCGCGGCTGAACCACCACGCCCAAGTGGTTTCCGGCGTTTGCGCCGAAGCGAGTGCGGCGCGCCTCAAGGCTTTTTTTGCTGCGCGAAGATAGCCGTCCCCCTCTCGGCTTCGGGTAAAATGCGGGCATGACTGTTGCCCCGCCCACGCCTTTCGTTCACCTGCGCCTGCACACGGAATTCTCCATCACGGACGGGATCGTCCGCATCGAGGAAGCCATCGCATGCGCTGCCGGGGACGGCATGGTGGCGCTGGCCATCACCGACCTTAACAACCTCTTTGGCCTGATCCGCTTTTACAGCATGGCCCGCAACAAGGGCATCAAGCCCATTGCCGGTTGTGATGTGTGGGTGGCCCCCGATGAAGCGCGGCAACCGCCCTTTCGGGTATTGTTGCTGGCGCGCCACCATCAGGGCTATCTGGCGCTGTGCCGGTTGCTGTCGCGGGCCTGGCGTTCCGGCCAGGAGCGCGGCGTGGCCTACATCCAGCGGGCATGGCTGGAAGAAGACGCGTCGGGCCTGATCATGCTGTCAGGCGCCGAGCAGGGCGACGTGGGCCAGGCCCTTGCCGCGGGCAACCTCAAGGAAGCCACGCAACGCGCACGACGCTGGGTAAACACCTTCGGTGACGCGTATTACCTGGAGCTGCAACGCACCGGGGCTTCCGGTCAGGAGCATCTGGTGGACATGACCATCCACCTCGGGGCAGAGCTCGACATTCCGCTCGTGGCCACCCATCCCGTGCAGTTCACCCGGCCCGACGATTTTAAGGCGCACGAAGCGCGGGTGTGCATCGGCGGGGGCTACCTGCTGGCGGATGCACGCCGTCCCAAGGCCTTCACCCGCGAACAATATTTCAAATCCCAGGCGGAAATGCGCGCATTGTTTTCCGATGTGCCCGAAGCCCTGCAAAACGCCCTGGAAATTGCCAAGCGTTGCAATCTGGAATTGAGCCTGGGCAAACCGCGCCTGCCCGATTTTCCGACCCCGCCCGGAGAGACCCTGGACGACTACATGGTGCGTCTGGCCGGCGAAGGGCTTGAGATGCGCCTCGCCAAACTCTATCCCGATCCCACGTTGCGCGACCAGGAACGGCCCACCTATCAGGCGCGCCTCGCTTTTGAATGCAACACCATCAGGCAGATGGGCTTTTCGGGCTATTTTCTGATCGTGGCCGATTTCATCAACTGGGCCAAGCATCACGATGTGCCGGTGGGCCCCGGCCGCGGCTCTGGCGCAGGCTCTCTCGTGGCCTACTGTCTGGGCATCACCGATCTTGATCCGTTGCGCTACGACCTGCTGTTCGAGCGGTTTCTCAACCCCGAACGGGTTTCCATGCCTGACTTCGACGTGGACTTCTGCCAGGACGGACGCGATCGGGTCATCGAGTATGTGCGCCAGAAATACGGCAGCGACTCCGTCTCGCAAATCGCCACCTTTGGCACCATGGCGGCCAAGGCCGTGATCCGCGACGTGGGCCGGGTGCTGGATTTGCCCTACAACTTTGTGGATCAGCTTGCCAAGCTCATTCCTTTCGAAATCGGCATGACCCTTGCCAAGGCGCGCGAACAGGAACCCCAGATCAACCAGCGTGCAGCAGAAGAAGAGGAAGTGGCCGAGTTACTGGCATTGGCCGAAAAACTGGAGGGCATTACGCGCAACGTGGGCATGCATGCAGGTGGGGTGTTGATTGCGCCTGGCCAGCTGACGGATTTCACACCGCTGTATTGCCAGGAAAACTCGGAAGCCGTGGTCAGTCAGTTCGACAAGGATGACGTGGAAAAGGTCGGGTTGGTGAAATTCGACTTTCTGGGGCTGCGCACCCTCACCATCCTGGACTGGGCCGAGCGCCACATCCGCGCCATTCCCGACGACCCCGTGGCGGCCAGCTTCAGGATTACCGACATTCCCCTGAATGATCCGGCCACCTATGCCCTGTTTGGCTCCGGAAACACCACGGCGGTATTCCAGCAGGAATCGCGCACCGCCAAGGATCTGGAAAAGCGCCTCAAGCCTGACAGTTTTGAAGACATCATCGCCCTGATGGCACTCAACCGGCCGGGACCGCTACAGTCCGGGATGGTGGACGACTTCATCAACCGCAAGCAGGGACGCGCTCGCGTTGAATTTTTCCACCAGTCCCTCGAGCCTGTACTGCGCCCCACCTATGGCGTCATCGTGTATCAGGAACAGGTCATGCAGATTGCCCAGGTGCTGGCTGGCTATACGCTGGGTGCCGCCGACCTGTTGCGGCGGGCCATGGGCAAGAAGGACGCCAAGGAAATGGCGCGCCAACGCAGCCAGTTCATCGAGGGGGCCACCGAACGCGGTGTGGCAGTGAAACTGGCCACGCAGTTGTTTGACCTCATGGAAAAGTTTGCCGAGTACGGCTTCAACAAGTCGCACTCGGCAGCCTATGCGCTCGTCTCGTACCAGACCGCCTGGCTCAAGGTCCACTACCCGGCAGCCTTCATGGCGGCCACCCTGTCGGGTGACCTGGACGACACCGACAAGGTGGCCATCTTTGTGGAAGATGCGCGCCTCAATGGGCTTGAAATCCTGCCGCCGGACGTGAACGCGTCGGGGTATCGCTTCATGCCGGTAAATGCCAGACAGATCCGTTACGGCCTGGGATCAGTCAAGGGCACGGGCGAATCCGCCGCGCTGGAAATCGAGCGCTTGCGTGAGGAAGGCGGGCCGTTCAAGGACCTGTTCGATTTCTGCCGTCGCACTGACAAGCGCGTGGTTAACCGGCGCGTGGTAGAGGCGCTCATCAAGGCCGGCGCCTTTGACAGCCTGGGCGAAGAACGCGCCACCCTGTACGCCTCCATGGATGACGCCATGGACATGGCCGAGCAGGCGGCGCGTCACACCCATCAGGCTGGGCTCTTTGGTGGGGCCGCCGATGCCGATGCCGCCGCCGTGAGCCTGACGGTGGTTGAACCCTGGTCGCCTAGGGAGCAACTGGCACATGAAAAATCCGTGCTGGGATTCTATTTCAGCGGCCACCCGTTTGCTTCGTATCGCAAGGAAGTGGCGGGTTTCGTGTCGCGCCGTCTGGCAGATCTCGTGCCCCATGCCGAGCCGGTGGTGGTGTGCGGCATCGTGGCCAGCAGCCGGGTGCAGCAAACGCGACGGGGCCGCATGGGCCTCGTGCTGCTGGACGACGGTTCAGCCAAGGTGGAAGTGGCCATTTTCAGCGAGCTGTTCGACGCCGTGCGCGGGTTGGTGCGCGAAGACCAGTTGCTAGTGGTGGAGGGCAAGGCCTCGCTCGATCATTTCACGCAGTCCGTGCGTCTGACGGCAGATGCGGTGTTGTCGCTGGCCCAGGCGCGCGAACGGCATGCCCGTGGCCTGCGCCTCAAGATGAATGGCCAGGCGGATGCGGCGCGGCTTGCCGCCATCCTCAAGCCCTTCACGCCCGGCGATTGCCCGGTGCGCCTGCAGTATGCCAACGCACAGGCCTTGTGCGAAATCGACCTGCCACCCGCACGCCTGGACGAAGCGCTGTTGGCCCAACTCACTGCCTGGCTGAGTGAAGACAACGTTCGGGTGGTGTACCGCAACGACGCCTAGGCGTCGTTGCCGCTACTTGATGCGCAGTCCCGGTGTGGCGCCGCTGTCCGGGGAGAGCAGGTACAGCCCGGTGCCATCGCCTGCCGCCAACACCATGCCCTGCGATTCGCCAAAGCGCATCTTGCGCGGGCTGAGGTTGGCTACCATGACCGTCAGGCGCCCAACCAGCTGTTCTGGGGTGTAGGCACTCTTGATGCCCGCAAACACCGTGCGTTGACCCACGCCAATGTCCAGGGTGAGCTTCAGCAGCTTGTCAGCCTCCACCACGGCTTCGGCCGCCACGATGCGCGCCACGCGCAGGTCGATTCTGGAAAAATCGTCAATGCCGATGGTGTCGGCCACGGGCGGCAGGGCTGGGGCGGTCGGGCTGGGCGCGGGGGTCTCAGCCACCAGGGTTTCCTGGCTGGCGGCCACCAGCGCTTCGATTTTTCGGGGGTCCACGCGTGTGATGAGATGCTGGTAGGGCTTGATGTGATGGCCCAGCATAGAGGCTCCTGCGTGGGCGTCATTCCAAGAGAGCGCAGGAATATCGAGGAAAGCTTCCACTTTTTCGGCCAGCACGGGCAGCACCGGCTTGAGAAACAGCGTCAGCAACCGGAAAATTTCCAGGCAGGCCGTGCATACCTGCTGCAGCTCGTCGTTGCGCGTTTCATCCCGGGCGAGGTCCCAGGGCTTGATGCCGTCCACAAACTGGTTGGCCGCGTCGGCCAGCACCATGATCTCGCGCAGTGCCTTGCCGTACTCGCGCGCATCGTAGAGATCGGCAATGGATCCTGCTTCGGCATAGAAGCGATGGATCAGCGGTACGGCCGTTTCCGTCAGCGTGGTGGCCAGGGCGCCTTCAAAGCGCTTGGTGATGAATCCGGCGGTGCGGCTGGCGATGTTGACGTACTTGCCCACGAGGTCGCTGTTGACCCGCGCCACGAAGTCGTCCAGGTTGAGGTCGATGTCGTCCATGCCGGCATTGAGCTTGGCCGCATAGTAATAGCGCAGGTATTCGGGGTCGAGGTGCTTGAGGTAGTTGCCGGCGGTGATAAACGAGCCCCGGCTTTTGGACATTTTCTGGCCGTTGACGGTCAGAAACCCGTGCACGAACAGCTGCGTGGGCGTGCGATAGCCCGCGCTTTCCAGCATGGCGGGCCAGAACAGCGAGTGGAAGTAGAGGATGTCCTTGCCGATGAAGTGGTACAGCTCGGTGGTGCTGTCCTTGCCCCAGAAGGCGTCAAAGTCGAGGCCGCGATCCGTGGCCAGTTTCTTGAAGGTGCCGATGTAGCCGATGGGCGCATCCAGCCAGACATAGAAGAATTTGTCCGGGGCTCCGGGAATCTCGAAGCCAAAGTAGGGCCTGTCGCGGGAAATGTCCCAGTCCGTGAGCCCGGATTTGAACCATTCGTCCAGCTTGTTGGCGGCTTCCACGGGAATGGTGCCGGAGCGGGTCCACTGGCGCAGGAAGGTTTCGCATTCACCCAGGGCAAAAAAGTGGTGCTCGGAGGTGCGCTCCACGGGGCGTGCCCCTGAGACCACGGACACCGGGTCGATCATTTCCGTGGGGGCATATGAGGCGCCGCACACCTCGCAGTTGTCGCCGTACTGGTCCTTGGCGTGGCACCGCGGACATTCGCCCTTGATGAAGCGATCGGGCAGGAACATGTTGCGCACTGGGTCGTAGAGCTGCTCGATGGGGCGAATCCTGATCAGCCCGGCCGCTTTCAGCCGATTGTAAATTTCGGAAGCGTATTCGCGCGTCTCGGGGCTATGCGTGCTGTAGTAAAGATCGTGCGCAATGTGAAAGCCGGCAAAATCCTGCATGTGTTCTCGGCGCGCTTTGTCGATCATCTGCTCGGGCGTGATGCCCTGGGCCTCGGCGGCCAGCATGACAGGAGTGCCATGGGTGTCGTCGGCACAGATCAGGTAGACGGTATGTCCCCGCATGCGCTGATGCCGCACCCAGATGTCGGTCTGGATGTGTTCGACCATATGGCCAAGATGAATGCTGCCGTTGGCATACGGCAGTGCGCTGGTGACGAGGAGGGTGCGGCTCATGTGAAGGCGAATGCCCAAGTAAAGCCGCTAGTGTATCAACCTCCTGCTGTAATTTCGATACTGGGTCTATAATCACTGGCTGGAATGATGCAATCGTTGGGAAAATCCGATCACGGGAAGGGAACTCATGGCTATTACTGACAAGGAAGTGGAATCGCTGGTCAAGGACCAGATCGATCCCAATACTGGCAAGACGCTGGGCAGCGCCAAGGCCCTGCGCCAGGTCAAGGTGGAAGGCGGCGCGGTAACCGTAGATCTCGTGCTGGGCTACCCGGCACGCACCCTAGGTGCCGCCGTGCGTGAAGCGCTCACGACAACGCTGCAAAAAATCCCGGGCGTGACGGGAGTGACTGTTCAGATCGACTGGCGCATCAAGGCGCATGCCGTGCAGGCTGGGCTCAAGCCGCTGGCAGGCATTCGCAACGTCATCGCCGTGGCCTCCGGCAAGGGTGGGGTGGGCAAATCCACCACCACGGTCAACTTGGCGCTGGCGCTGGCTGCGGAGGGTGCGCGCGTGGGGATTCTGGATGCAGACATCTACGGGCCTTCGCAACCCACCATGATGGGCATCACCGGCCGCCCGCAAAGTGCCGATGGGCAATCCATGCTGCCGCTGACGGGTCATGGTCTGCAAACCATGTCGGTGGGCTACCTGATTGATCAGGACCAGCCCATGGTATGGCGCGGCCCCATGGTCACCCAGGCCCTTGAACAGTTGTTGCGCGACACGAAATGGGATGACCTCGATTACCTCATCGTGGATATGCCTCCTGGTACCGGCGACATCCAGCTGACGCTGGCTCAGAAAGTGCCGGTGACGGGCGCCATCATCGTGACCACACCGCAGGACATCGCGCTGCTTGACGCGCGCAAGGGCTTCAAAATGTTTGAGAAGGTGGGTGTGCCCATCCTTGGCGTGGTGGAAAACATGAGTACCCATATCTGCTCGAAATGTGGTCACGAGGAACATATCTTCGGTGCCGGGGGTGCGGCAAAAATGTGTTCCGATTTCGGCACGGAACTGTTGGGCGCCCTGCCGTTGGACATCCGCATCCGGGAACAGACCGATTCGGGCAAACCTACCGTGGTGGCGGAACCCGAAGGCGCCATCACCGAAACCTACCGCAGCATCGCCCGTCGTGTCGCCATCAAGGTGGCCCTGCGCGGCGAGGACCATGCGGCCAAGTTTCCCAAGATCGTCATTCAAAACTCCTGAGGGCTGCGCTACGATGAGCATCAAGTCAGATCGCTGGATTCGGTCCATGGCCGAACGCCATGGCATGATCGAACCCTTCGAACCAGGTCAGGTGAAGGAGGTTAATGGGCAGCGCATCGTGTCCTATGGCACCTCAAGCTATGGCTACGACATCCGCTGCTCGGATGAATTCAAGCTGTTCACCAACCTCAACTCCACCATCGTGGACCCCAAAAACTTTGACGCCAACTCCTTCGTGGACGTCAAGGCCCCGGTGTGCATCATCCCGCCCAATTCCTTTGCCCTGGCGCGCACCGTGGAATATTTCCGCATACCCCGCAATGTGCTGACCATTTGCCTGGGAAAATCCACCTATGCCCGCTGCGGCATCATTGTCAACGTGACGCCCTTCGAGCCGGAATGGGAGGGTTATGTCACCCTCGAGTTCTCCAACACGACGCCACTGCCCGCAAAAATCTACGCCAATGAGGGCGTGGCTCAGGTGCTGTTTTTCGAGTCGGACGAATCCTGCGAAGTGTCCTACAAGGACCGCGGCGGCAAGTATCAGGGCCAGCATGGGGTGACGCTACCCAAGATGTAGAGGTCGCCGTTTCACGCGTCATGGTTTTTGCAGTATTTAAGTTGTTCATTTGCACCACCTTCCTCCTGATCCCGGTACGCTAAGTCCTTACCGGATCAGGGGTTGGGCAAGGCGTGCCAACCGCTTCCGTGGCATCGGCCCCTGCAGGGCCTTCTTTTCCTCCTATTGTGGATCTTGACGTTCAAGCGGGATTGGGCGCTGTCATCCACCTACACGGGAATCGCGCCATGAGCAGCCTTGGTAAATCCATGCGACCTGCAATTGCGGGGTTGTGCTGACGGGCTGGGTCGTGGAAGTGGCGCCTCTGGGCTTTGCCATGGTGATCCAGCGATGACTGGGGGGGCAGGCGACGGGATGCCTTTTCGGCCATGCAACATCGTGCCGGAATGCCATGGCAGATCGCAGTGCTGCTGGGTACGGGGTTGCTATTATTGTGGCTGGCACCACTGCCTGCGGGATGGGCGGTAGGGCTGTGGCTGGGGGGCTTGCCCTGATGCTCAGATGTGTCTCGAAGGCGTTATTTTCCGCCGCGGCTGAAGTCGTCGATGTCAGCATCTTGGACGGCATAGAGATCGTCCAGCGATTCGTCGTCCATATCGTCGCGGTTTGGCACGCGTACGGGTAGAATGGTGGATTCACTGTCGTTGGAAGCACTGTAAATGACGCAAGTTTTCATCTTGTCTCCTTTTTTGAACATGTCTTTTCCTTTGATGTCCTTCCCAGTAAAGCAAATTGTTGTGACATCCCCGTGACAGCACAGGATTCGCAGAAGTCCTGGCGCCGCTGGTTGCCCCAGCTGGCGCTTGTCGTCCTCTCGCTGATCTGGGGCTATACCTGGGTCATGGCCAAGGAAGGCCTGCAATTCGCACCCCCCGTGGCCTTTGCCGCACAGCGCAGCTTGGGAGGGGCGCTTGCCCTGTTGCTGATGCTCTGGCTTTCGGGACGTTCCCTGCGCTGGGTGGCCCCGCGCGCCACACTGACCATCGGTCTCGTTCAGGTGGCCGGTTTCACGCTGCTGCAAACCTGGGCGCTGGTGGAAGGGGGGCCTGGCAAGACGGCGGTGCTCATTTACACCATGCCGATCTGGACCCTTCTGCTGGCGTGGTGGTTTCTGGACGAGCGTGTGCGCGGCGCTCAATGGGTGGCCGCCGCCTTCACCCTGATGGGGCTGGTGTTGATCATCGAGCCCTGGGACATGCATTCCAGTGCGCTTAGCAAGGTGCTGGGCATCATGGCAGCCCTGTGCTGGGCCGTTGGGACCATCCTCGTCAAGCGGTTGCGGGCGCGACAACACGTGGATCTGCTGGCCCTCACGGCCTGGCAGATGGTGGTGGGTTCGGTGCCGCTGGTGCTTCTGGCCGGGCTTCTGCCCGAACCAGCAACGCAATGGTCGTCCCACTATCTGGGCATTCTGGGCTTCATGGCGGTGGCCAGTACGGCGCTGTGCTGGTGGCTGTGGATCTATATCCTCGATCGAGTCCCTGCCTGGGAAGCCAGCCTCTCGGTGCTGGGTACGCCCGTGGTAGCCATCCTTTCATCGCGATTCCTGACCGGCGAGGATTTCAAGTTGCCCGAAGTCGCGGGGATTCTGCTCATTGGCGCCGGGTTGTTGTTGTTGGCCCTGATCGGCTGGCTGCTCAGCCGCAGGTAACCCCCCCTGGCGGTGGATGCAATTTCCAGTCCATCAGAGGATAATGACGCCTGAACAATAAAATCCCCCCTGACGCCTACGGAATTCATATGATCAAGGACGGTGCTGAGTCCCAGGACACCCTGGAAGAGCCGACCGAAGAGTCGCTGCTACTGCAGATTCAAGCACTCGGTCAATTACCCTCCCCATCACACACGGCCATGCGCCTGTTTTCCCTGTTGAAATCAGGAGAGAGCGGGCTCAAGGACATCGTTGCCGTCGTCAAGTCCGATCCCACGCTGACCGTACGCCTGCTGCGACTTGCCAACCGTCCGGGGAATGGCGCCGTGCGCCCGGCTGTGGCGGTAGAAGAGGCACTGGTGCGCCTGGGCCTCAATGCGGCGGTGCATCTGGCTGCAGGGTTGTCGGTGCTGGACGAGGCACTCACCAACCACTCCGGCGAGGTGACAGCGTACCTCGATCTTTGCAGGTGTTCGCTTGCCGCTGCCGTGACTTCCGAATGGCTTTGCAGCCAGCCGGGTATTCCAGCCGGGGCTGCTGAAATGTTTACCTGCGCTCTGCTGGCCCGGGTGGGCCAGCTGGCCCTGCTGCGGTTCTATCCCGACGCCTATAGCGGGTTCATGGCCTCCACCGGCAATGTGGACGAACTGATCCGCTTGGAGTGCCAGAATTTCGGCATCGATCACGTGACCATCGGCTCGGCCCTTCTCAATGACTGGGGCTTTCCTGCCGTTCTGGTGGAAGTCATCCGCATGGCAGCGTCCGCCCTCGAAGATCGTGCCGGCAACGAGCGCAAGGTCATCATGGCGTTGGTGTTGCATGCCTCATGGGAGGTGGCTCCTTTGCTGGTGGCGGGCACCACCGAGCCTCTCATTCCCGTGGTGCGCTCCGCCCTTGCGACGCTGGGTGTGGCCTCCAGCGATGAAGAGGTACAGCGCGCGGTGGTCCGGTTGCAGAAGGGCTGGGAAGTTTGGTGCAGGGAGCACGGATTCGACGCCACGGCCCCGGGAACCAGCCGGGAAGGAGAGGTTGCGGGGCATGCTGCAGGTGCCGCATCCGTATCAGTGGTGCTATACGCCGAGCCTTGTGCGCTCAAGCCAACCTGGATCGTGGCCCTCGAGGCCGCCGGGTATCGGGTCATGGAAGCCAGCACCCTGGAAGAATCTGGCCGCCAACTGGCCGGAGGTCGCGCCGAGATACTGCTGGCCATGGTGCATCGCCAGACCCTGTATGTGCACGCCGCAACGCTTTCGGCCATGGTGACGGGCAACGGTCACGCGGCCCTGCTGCTGCACGATGTGCAGGATGAGCAGGAGCATGCCGAGCTGTTGTTGTTGGGAATGGATGCCATCCTGCCACTGGATGTCAGCCCTGCATTGCTCTGTGCCCAGGTGACCCGAGCGGCCCGGCGTATTCGGGCGTACCAGCTGCTGGAGAGCGAACGCTGCGCCCATCGCAAGCTCCTTTCGCAGCTTGCGGTTACGACGCGCAAGCTGCATCGTCAGACGCTTACCGATCCTCTCACCGGATTGGCTAACCGGCGCATGGCCGACGCCTTCCTGACGCGCCACTGGGCCCAGGCCGAGCGCCGTCGCACAAACTTGAGCTGCCTGCTCATCGACCTCGACAACTTCAAGCGCATCAACGATGCCTACGGCCACGATGCGGGCGATCGGGTGCTGCAGGAACTGGCCAGCATCCTCAAGCGTCAGGTGCGTCAGGAAGATCTGGCCGTTCGCCTGGGGGGGGATGAATTCCTCATGGTCTGCCCGCTGGCCACCGAAGCCGATATGGAGGTGTTGCGCAACCGGCTGCTGGCCGCCGCAGCTCAAGTGACGCTCGAAACCGGGCCGCTGGTATTTTCCACAGGCATTGCGCAACGCGATCCCCTCAGCATGAAATCTCCAGGCGATCTCCTGCGGGTTGCCGATCAGAAACTCATCCGCGTCAAACGGGGGCGTTGAATCGTGGCGGATTAGATATAAGCTTCACTGATACATGCAATCAAAATAATTTAATTTACTTATGCATGGTTTTATTTGAAGATGGGGGCCTGACAAGACACACCGTGTACGGACCCTAACGGAGGAAGACCATGGCAGTGAAGACCTACAATGCTGGCGTGAAGGAATATCGCCAGACCTACTGGACGCCGGAATACACCCCCAAGGACACTGACCTCCTTGCCTGCTTCAAGATCACCCCCCAGGCGGGCGTGGATCGAGAAGAAGTCGCTGCGGCCGTGGCTGCAGAGTCTTCCACGGGTACCTGGACCACGGTCTGGACCGACCTGCTGACTGACCTTGATTACTACAAGGGCCGCGCGTATCGCATTGAAGACGTGCCCGGCGATGACACCTGCTTCTACGCCTTTGTTGCTTACCCCATCGATCTTTTCGAAGAAGGCTCGGTGGTCAACGTGCTGACCTCGCTGGTGGGCAACGTGTTCGGCTTCAAGGCGTTGCGCGCCTTGCGCCTGGAAGACGTGCGCTTTCCCATCGCCTATGTCATGACCTGCGGCGGTCCTCCCCAGGGCATCCAGGTGGAACGCGACAAGATGAACAAGTATGGTCGTCCGCTGTTGGGTTGCACCATCAAGCCTAAGCTCGGCCTTTCAGCCAAGAATTACGGTCGTGCCGTGTACGAGTGCCTGCGCGGTGGACTGGATTTCACCAAGGATGACGAAAACGTCAACAGCCAGCCCTTCATGCGTTGGCGTGACCGCTTCGAGTTCGTGCAGGAGGCCACCCTCAAGGCCCAGCGCGAAACCGGCGAGCGCAAGGGTCACTACCTCAACGTGACTGCGCCCACACCTGAAGAAATGTACAAGCGAGCCGAGTTTGCCAAGGAAATCGGCGCGCCCATCATCATGCACGACTACCTCACCGGCGGCCTCACGGCCAACACGGGGCTGGCCAACTGGTGTCGAGACAACGGCATGCTGCTGCACATCCACCGCGCCATGCACGCCGTGCTGGACCGCAACCCGCACCACGGCATCCACTTTCGCGTGCTGACCAAGGTGCTGCGTCTGTCGGGTGGTGACCACCTGCATTCGGGCACCGTGGTGGGCAAGCTCGAAGGCTCGCGTGAGGCCACCCTGGGCTGGATCGACCTCATGCGCGACGAATACATCAAGGAAGACCGCAGCCGCGGCATTTTCTTCGACCAGGACTGGGGCGCGATGCCCGGCCTGTTCCCGGTGGCTTCCGGCGGAATCCACGTATGGCACATGCCAGCCCTCGTCAACATCTTCGGTGATGACTCCGTGCTGCAGTTTGGCGGTGGCACCCTGGGCCACCCCTGGGGCAATGCTGCGGGCGCCGCGGCCAACCGCGTGGCTCTCGAAGCCTGTGTGGCAGCACGCAATCAGGGTGTTGCCATAGAGAAGGAAGGCCGTGCCGTGCTGACCGCGGCGGCAGCGCATAGTCCCGAACTGCGCATTGCCATGGAAACCTGGAAAGAGATCAAGTTCGAATTCGACACCGTCGACAAGCTTGACGTTGCCCACAAATAAATAAGCCCAATACGCCAAGGAGCATTTCATGAGCGAAGTAATGGACTACAAGTCGCGCTTGAGCGACCCCGCCAGCCGCAAGTTTGAGACCTTCTCCTATTTGCCCGCGATGACGGCAGACGAAATCAGAAAGCAGGTGGAGTATCTCATCAAGAGAGGCTGGAACCCGGCCATCGAACATATCGAGCCGGAGTACCTGATGGATTCCTACTGGTACATGTGGAAGCTGCCGATGTTTGGCGAAACCGACGTGACGCGGGTGCTGGCAGAGGCTGAAGCCTGTCACAAGGCCAACCCCAATAACCATGTGCGCCTCATCGGGTACGACAACTTCAAGCAGTCGCAGGGGGCTTCCATGGTGATTTTCCGCGGCAAGACCGTTTGAGAGTTAACGGTCATGCACTTTAAGTCCCCCGCTACCGAAAGGTACGGGGGCTTTTTTTTAGAAGAGAGCGATCATGAGCGATATCCTTTCCCAGTACCGCATCAACACGCCCCCCTATTACCGTCCCGTGGCGGACGAGGTCACCCTGTTTCAGGCGGCCTATTCGGTGCGCATGCCGATGATGCTGAAAGGCCCCACGGGCTGCGGTAAAACGCGATTTGTGGAATACATGGCCTACACCCTGGGAAAACCCCTGGTGACGGTGGCGTGCAACGAGGACATGACGGCTTCAGATCTGGTGGGACGGTTTTTGCTGGATGCCCAGGGCACCCGCTGGCAGGATGGCCCCCTGGCGCTGGCGGCACGCCACGGCGCCATCTGTTACCTGGATGAGGTGGTGGAGGCGCGCCAGGACACCACGGTGGTCATCCATCCCCTGACGGACAACCGGCGCGTCCTGCCGCTGGAAAAAAAGGGCGAGCTCATCCGGGCCCACGCCGATTTTCAGTTGGTGATCTCCTACAATCCGGGCTACCAAAGCCTGATGAAGGATCTCAAGCAATCCACCAAACAGCGTTTTGGTGCGCTCGATTTCAATTATCCGGAACACGCCGTGGAAGCCGAGATCGTGGCCCATGAAACGGGCGTGGCGCCTGACATTGCCGACAAGCTGGTATCCATTGCCGAGCGCGCGCGCAATCTCAAGGGACATGGCCTGGACGAAGGGATTTCCACGCGCATGCTGATCTATGCAGGCAGCCTCATCGCCACTGGGGTGGAAGCCCAGAACGCCTGCCGCGTCACCCTGGTGCGTCCCATCACGGATGATCCTGACATGCGCGACGCCCTCGACGCCGCCGTGACCACTTTCTTCTAGGAGGGCGCAGCATCGTGTCCCGCGCGCTGGAAGATTACGCCGAACTGCTGGAAGGAATGGCCGCGCCCTGTCGCCAGGCTCTGGAAGACGAATGGGGAGAGGCCAGCAAAATCCTGTCGGCGCGTGGACTGGACAATTATCTCAAGGGAACGGGCGCGCTTGCCCGGTTGGGCAGGGGTACGGACCTCGTGCTCGACTGGATCGGAGCCGCACCCCAGGTGGCGCGAGAGGTGGGTGAGGATGTCCTGCCCGAGCTTGCCGAGACGGCCCTGGGGTTTGCCTCGCGCACATCCGGCGCAGTGATCGAGCGCATGCTGGCCACCGCCCCCATTGCGGCCCGACGGCTTGCTGACGGCGCGCTGTTTCGTCATTACCTGCAGTTTCTCAACCATCTGATCGGTCAGGCGCCACGGGGCGTGAGGCCGATGCTGGAGCATCTGGATGCGCTGCTGTCCCAGCTGACGCTGGGTGGTTTGCGGCGTTGGGCCCTGTGGGGCGCCCATGCACACCGCATCGACTACGCGGCGCAAATCGAATATTTCAGCCTCTCTTCGCGGGAGGCACAGGCCATGCTGCAGAAGGAGCGCAAGGGCACCCTGTTTGTGGATGTGCACAGGCGCATCAACATGTACCTGCGCGCGTTGTGGGCGCGTGATTTTTTCATGCGGCCCACCTCAGGCGACTTCGAGACACGGGAAGGGTATCGCCCGTATATCGAAGGGTATCTCATGTACCTGCCTGACGCGTTTGATGACGAGGCAGGCGTGAGTGGACTGGAACTCTACCGGGCCGCCGCCGCGCATTGTGCCGCGCATCTGGTGGCGACCACGGCCGTGCTTCCGGAAGGACATCCCAACCCGCTTCAACGTGCGCTCATCGGCCTGGTCGAGGATGCCCGGGTGGAGGCGCTGGCCATCCGGCGCTTTCCGGGGCTGCAACAACTCTGGGCGCGCTGCCATACCACAGGCTCCGAGCAGAACGGCAGTGCCGGTGATTACCTCAATCGCCTGGCGCGTGCGCTGCTCGATCCCTCCTATGCAGACCCCGACCCATGGGTGGCTCAGGGGAGGGCCCTGTTTGTATCGGCAGCAGCGCGTTGGGAGACGAATGAGGTGTCCTGGGAGCTTGGTATGCAGCTAGCTCAGGAATTCACGAAGACGGGCTTGACCTATCACCCCCGCACGGACGAGCAGCGCGCTCCCTATCGCGACGACAACCGCTATGTCTGGGAATTCCAGGCGTTGGATCTGGAAGCCGCATGGGCTGCCGGGTTTGACGTGCCGCGCCAGGTACGCCGTCGGGTCAGCCTGATGGAAATGGTCAACGAGATCGACAGCGAACTTCCGGGAGATGACGCCCAGGAAGTCTGGGTATTGGGCAGCGAGCTTTTTCCCTATGAAGACGAAGGAAAAAGCTTCAATGATCTGGAAGGCAAGGAGCCGGTATCCGATCCCAGCCACTATGCGGAATGGGATTACCAGATCCAGCTGGAACGCCCCTCATGGGTGACGGTTCTGGAGAAGCGGCCCAAACGGGGGCCCCTGCAGGGCATTGACGACATTGCCGCGCGGCACAAGCGCCTCATCAACCAGATGAAGTTTGTGCTGGATGCCATGCAGCCGCAAGGCGTGACGCGCCTGCGCAAGCTCGAGGAAGGTGATGACATCGACCTCAATGCCGCGCTTGCCAGCATGCTTGATCTGCGGATGGGGTTGCACCCTGATCCGCGCATCATGATGCGCAGCGTGCGCAAAGTTCGGGACATCTCGGTGCTCGTGCTGCTGGATCTGTCCGAATCCACCAACGAGCGGGTGGTGGGTCAGGATTTCAGCGTACTGGATCTCACCCGTGAAGCCACCGTGCTGCTGGCCGATGCCATCCACAAGGTGGGCGATCCCTTCGCCATCCACGGCTTTTGCTCGGATGGCCGCCACGATGTGGAATATTACCGGTTCAAGGATTTTTACCAGCCCTACGATGACATGGCCAAGACACGGCTGGCCGGCATGGCGGGAAAGCTCTCCACGCGCATGGGCGCTGCGGTGCGCCATGCCACGGCGGCGCTGGGCCAACAGCGCTCCAGCAAAAAGTTGTTGCTGGTCATCACCGACGGCGAGCCTGCCGATGTGGATGTGCGCGATCCGCAATATCTGCGTTACGATACCCGCAAGGCAGTTGAAGAAGCGCGGCGTGCCGGGATCGTGACCTATTGCATGACGCTCGATCCGCGAGCCGACCAGTACGTGTCCCGCATTTTTGGGGCGCGCCATTACATGGTGGTGGACCAGGTGGCCCGACTGCCTGAAAAACTGCCCCTGCTCTATGCGGGATTGACGAGGTAACCATGGAACAACGCTATCGCGGGGCGCGCAATGATGCCAATGGCGGCATGACGCACCTGGCCCGGATCATCAAGGATGCCTGGGTTTTTGGCCTGTTGCCCGAAGACCAGGACGGTGCTGGCTGGAGCGCCGGACAGATGCAGGCCCTCTATGAAAAGGTTTATGCCGAGTGGGACAAGTACGGCCATCTGCCCAGCCGCCTGCCCGACGATTTGCGCGCGCGCCACACGCGCATCCACGAGGAAGCCATCACCCGCGCCCGTGACGGCGGCTGGGATCCGGAACTGGGAGAGAACGACTGACCATCTGGGGTCTGTCCCAAAATTAGGGTCTGTCCCCAGTTACTCCGTTGCCACCTTGCGTGGACGCCGCGTGCGCGTGGCAGGCTTGCGCGCAGGTTTCTCGGCCTTCGGCGTTTCAGCCACCGCGGCTTCCGTCACAGACGCCGTGGTGACGGGGGGCTCGTGGATGGGCTCTGCGGCAGGGGCGGCAGTGCTGCTGCGAAATACATAGGCCCCTGACTTCTCGTCGCGTCCAAACTCCAGCAGACCACGCGCCTGCGCCTCCTCCAGCAGGTTGCCAAAGGCGCGAAAGCCATAGTACGACTCATTGAAATCGGGTTTGCGGCGCTTGATGGCTTCCTTCAGGACAGAAGCCCAGATTTTGCCGCTGTCACCCCGCTCGGCCACCAGCGCATCAAAAGTTTCCACGGCCATTTCAATGGCCTGGGTCTTGCGGGCTTCCCAGCCTTCCTTGTCCTTCGGGCGTTTTTCATCTTCGGGCGAGCGTTTTTCGGTGGCATGGGCGCCGCGTGTTTCGCGCTTCGCGGCGGCACGCTGGCTTTCGCGCACCAGATCGTCGTAGAAGATGAATTCGTCGCAATTGGCGATGAGCAGGTCAGAGGTGGATTGCTTCACACCCACCCCGATCACCTGCTTGGCATTTTCGCGCAGTTTCGAAACCAGGGGAGAAAAGTCCGAGTCGCCGCTGATGATGACGAAGGTGTTGACGTGCGACTTGGTGTAACACAGGTCGAGCGCGTCCACCACGAGGCGGATGTCCGCCGAATTCTTGCCAGACTGGCGGACGTGGGGAATTTCGATCAGCTCGAAATTGGCTTCATGCATGGTGGCCTTGAAGCCCTTGTAGCGTTCCCAGTCGCAATAGGCTTTCTTGACGACGATGCTGCCCTTGAGCAGCAGGCGCTCCAGCACCGGCTTGATGTCGAATTTTTCGTATTTGGCGTCGCGCACGCCCAGGGCCACGTTCTCGAAGTCGCAGAACAGGGCCATGCTGACGGTTTCTTGGGGTGATGCCATGTCGTTCTCCGTGGGGCAATGGCCTTCATGATAGCCATTCCTGCGCTGCGCGATTCAGATTTCGAGCATCCAGTCCGAAATAAATCCGGTTTGTTCCCGGGGTACGCCGCGGGGGTTGGAAAGCACGCGGGTGCCGGCAATCGTGTAGTCGACGGCAAGGTGGGTGTGACCGTGAATCCAGTACGCGACGGGCGGCCCCAGCAAGTCCTCCCAGCGGTTGGCGAAGGAAGCATCGAGAGGGCCCGAAGGGTAGGGCTGTAACGCCAGCGATTGCATGGCAGGGGCATGGTGGGTGATGACCACCGTGGTTCCTGCAAAGGGCTCGGCCAACCGTTGTGCCAGCCAGCGTCTTGCTGAATGGTTGCGGATCTTGAAATCCACTGGTTGGGCAAGACGCCCGTTGGCTGCCCGGATGCGCTCGAAATCCTTGAAGCGCACCCGTGCGCTCCATTCCGCCAGAGGAGCGTCTCCCGTGGCGCCAAAGTCCGTCCAGCCTGTGGCTGCAAGAAACCTGATGTCCTCGCGGACAAGCCCGGTTTCGTCGAGAAAGCGCACATGGTCGTCGCTTGCTTCCCGCAACTGGTCATGGGTGCGTTCCAGATGTCCGTGGTAGTACTCGTGGTTGCCTGCCACGTAGAACACCGGGCAGTCATAGGTGCGCCGGGCCCAGGTCATGCCCCGGATGCCTTCGTCGATGTCTCCGGCCAGAATCACGAGGTCGGCTTGGCGGACCATGGGTTGGTAGGGGTCGCGTTCGTTATGCAGATCGGAAAGGAAATGGATTTTCATCTTCCTGATCGTAAATCGGCTAGGATGAGCATGCCCATGAAAGCCATTTTATCCATTTTTGTGGCCGTCGGCCTGATGACGTCCTGTGCTTCGCCTCCCCGGACGGCGCCTCCCGCCGCCATGCAAGCGCAGGCCCACGTGCCGGAGCCTGCAACCGCACTGCGGGTGGATTCAAGCCGATCGCTCGTGACCTTGCGGGTGTATCGCGGCGGGCCCCTGGCGCGCCTGGGTCACGACCACATTATTGCAAGCCACGATGTGAGCGGATTTGTGGACATGAAGGCGGGTTACGCCGAACTGACCGTACCGCTTGACCGGCTGACCGTGGATGAGCCCGCCCTGCGCGCAGCAGCAGGATGGGAGCCGGAAGTGACGCCGGAGGCCATTGCCGGGACGCGCCGCAACATGCTGGTCAAGGTACTGCAGGCGGACAGGTTTCCGCTGGCGCAGATTCGCATCACCCGGCGGGATCTTGCCGATTCCACCCTGGAAGTGGCCATCACCCTCCATGGCGTGACGCATACCGGGCTCGTACAGGCCCGGATTGTAGCGCCTTCGGAGCAGGCAGTTACCGTGGCAGGTCGCATGACGCTCAACCAGAGCGATTTTCGCATCACGCCATTTTCAGTGATGGGCGGGGCTTTGCAGGTACAGGACACGGTTGAAGTTCAATTCAGTATTGCAGCATCGGTTCTGTAAAAAAGAAATACCTTGCTTATTTACCACATTGCGCGCACACTCTCTGCCTTGCGATCTTCAAGTAGTATCGTTGTTGTCTGGTTCAGTACCCTGATACTTTCAGGTATTTCTCCCTTCATCATCCTGCCGTCTTGAGCATCGCTCCCTGGGAGCATCTCCCTTATTTTTATTTTTTTAGGATATCAAGACATGGCAACAGGTACAGTGAAGTGGTTCAACGATTCGAAGGGTTTTGGTTTTGTCACGCCGGATGCCGGCGGTGAAGATCTCTTCGCTCATTTTTCCGCGATTCAGTCTTCGGGTTTCAAGACGTTGAAGGAAGGCCAAAAGGTTTCCTTCGAAGTCACGCAAGGGCCCAAGGGACAGCAAGCATCCAACATTCGCCCGGCTGATTAAGCAGCCCGCGGCATGGCCAAAGAAGAACTGATCGAAATGAGTGGCGTGGTGCGTGAAGTCCTTCCTGATTCACGCTTCCGGGTCACTCTCGACAACGGCCACGACCTCATCGCCTACTCGGCCGGAAAGATGCGCAAGCACCACATCCGGATCCTGGCGGGCGATAAGGTCTCCCTCGAACTTTCTCCGTACGACCTCAGCAAGGGACGCATCACCTTCCGCCACATTGAAGGCGGCTGGACGGGCGGTCCGCAGCGACGCAGATACTAGGCTCCAATCTTTTGTTACAGAATTCCTCATATTATTTTTAGTGCTAACCCTATAATTTCCCGACCTTAAAGAACACAGCGTTGGGGGAGAGTAGGGACCATGTTTGACAATGACTGGCCCAACGCCGCAAGGCGGGGGGTGCTGCGTACATTAGCGGGTACGGCGGTATCCTTGAGCGGCGCCACACGCACCGTTTGGGGCAACCAGCAGCTGGACGCGCTGGACCTTCCTTTTGAAAACGGGCACCGCGAGCTGGCGGTTTTTCCGCAAAAGCGCCCCCTCATTCTCCTCAGCAACCGACCTCCACAACTGGAAACCCCCTTTTCAGTATTCCGGGAAGGGCTGTTTACGCCCAACGATGCCTTTTTTGTCCGCTACCACTGGAGTGAGGTGCCCACCACCGTGGATTTGCAGACATACCGGTTGCGGGTGTCTGGCAAGGTGGACAAGCCTCTGGCGTTGTCGCTAGCCGAGATCAAGCAGCTTGCCGATCCCGTGGTTCTGGCTGCTGTCAACCAGTGTTCGGGCAATGGCCGCGGTCTACAAAAGCCGCGCGTCAATGGGGGCCAGCTTTCCAACGGGGCCATGGGCAATGCGCGCTGGACGGGTATACCCCTCAAGCAAGTCCTTGAAGCGGCAGGGCTCCAGGCGGGTGCCGTTCAGGTCACATTTGATGGCCTGGATCATCCTCCTTTGAAAAACAGCCCGGACTTTGTCAAGGCGTTGCCGGTGGACCATGCCATGGATGGCGAAGTCATGCTGGCCTGGGCCATGAATGGCGAGGATTTACCCATGCTCAACGGGTACCCCCTGCGCCTCGTGGTGCCGGGCTACTACGGGACTTACTGGGTCAAACACCTTTCCAACATCGAAGTGCTGGACAAGCCCTTTGACGGCTACTGGATGAGCCATGCCTATCGTGTTCCGGACGATGCCTGTTTTTGCACGACCCCCGGCACTACCCCCGCGGCCACGCGTCCCATCGGTCGTTTCAGTGTGCGCTCCTTCATCACCAGCCTGGCAGATGGCGAGCGTGTACGCGCTGGTCATGAACTGCGGGTGCGAGGCATTGCCTTCGATGGTGGCGAGGGCATCAGGGAAGTGGTTTTTTCGGCCGATGGTGGTCGTGTGTGGCAGGAAGCACAACTTGGAAAGGATGTTGGGCGATATTCGTTCCGCGAGTGGTCGGCAACCTTCAAACCATCCCGTCCCGGCGCCTATCAACTGATGGTACGTGCAGTTAATCGTGCCGGCCAGACTCAGCCCATGGATGACCTGTGGAACCCGGGAGGGTACATGCGCGATGTGGTGGAGACCACACATGTGGTTGCAGTGTAGGAGGCGCAATGACGCGCAACATCAGATCAAATCTCATGACGGTTGCCTTGCTGGCCTGTTGCATTCGTGCCAGCGCCGTGGACATTGCTTTGCCGCAAGACAACACCTCCTACCAGCCCAACGACTTGCCCGGTTATCCGCTGGTGCTGAAAAACTGTCTGACCTGCCATTCGTCGCAGTACGTCCAGACCCAGCCGCCGCGTTCACCCCGGCGTTATTGGGAAGCCACGGTGCATAAAATGAAAGACGCGTTTGGGGCTCCGGTTGACGATGCTGAAATTCCGGCCATCGTGGATTACCTTACGAAAACCTACGGGGCTGAAGCATCCCCCAGCCCAAGCCAAGTAGCAAAATAAACGGCGTTACCAGACTCGCGGTATGAATCGCGAGGTGCCCGCGCGGTAATCGGCATACTCGGGCCAGCGCGCCT
>VFSW01004083.1_pt1 | contig 21767 bp, 23 predicted proteins | sample 5358111 | NCBI WGS metagenome assembly VFSW01 (sample SAMN11554181, study PRJNA540505) | mine drainage metagenome | isolation source: sediment from site ElyBrook_90M | place: USA: Ely Copper Mine, Vershire, VT | collected 2017 | reverse complement strand
AAAATGTCAGAACTCTCGTCAAAGGGAGAGAATTTTGCGACTGCCACCGTTGTGAGCACAAAGGGTTCCACAACAGGAAGGATCGGATTTAAGATTCTCATCAGCCAGGACGGGTCCATCTTGGATGGAAATCTGGGAGGAGGCTGCTCCGAGAGCGTCGTGGTTGAACAGGCTCTCGAAGCGATGAAGGTTGGCAAGCCCAGAATTATGTCCGTTCTACTCGAAGAGGAAGAGAAAGGGGGAATCGGAGCTAACTGCGGAGGTTCCATGGAAATCTACGTCGAGCCCTTTGTTCCGAAGAATCAGATCATTGTTTTTGGAGGAGGAGGTGAGCGAAGCATCGCAGGACCTCTCGTGAGTCTTGCCAAGACTTTGAACTACAGGGTTACTGTCATTGACCCCGGAGCGACCCGTGAGATGTATCCCCAAGCTGACGCAGTGATACCTGAGTTCTCGGAAAAGGCAATTTCTAACCTCCGCATAGGGAGCGGAGCATCCATTGTGATAGTGACCAAACACAAGTACGATGAACCTGCTCTCAAAAGCGTTGTTACTCTAGAGGTGGCCTACATCGGCCTCGTCAGCAGTTACCACAGAGCGAGCGCCCTGTTCAAGGAGATGATAGAAAAGGAAGGAGTGAAGGAGTCTGACCTGAGAAAGGTTCACGTCCCTATCGGACTTGACATCGGAGCGCAGAGTTACGAAGAAATTGCGCTCTCCATTCTAGCAGAGATCGTAAAGTCAACCAAGGGTGGGTCAGGCTTGTCGATCTCTGACAAAAAAGGAGTATTCACGAGAAAGCCTGTCGAGCAAGAAGCGAAGGCTCAGGTTCCAGAATCCTGAATTGGTTCTATGTCACTTCTTCTTGACGCCAAATATTCCAACCTTCATGACAACGTACGCAAAGCGTAGCATTTCCCCAACTCGCAACTTCGTCTTTCCTGCCTTTCGTTCCTCGAAGACATAGGGCACTTCTGCGAATGACATGGCGAGCTTCTTGTAGATGTACATGCTTTCGACCTGGAACGCGTAGCCTTTGCTTGACATCTGAAATTCAAGCAGACCTCGGACCGCTCTTGCGCTAAGAATCCGGAATCCACTTGTCGTGTCTGCCACAGGTGAACGGACGAACAACCTTGAAAGAAAGTTGGCTCCCCGGCTCACGAGCCTTCTCGAAAGTGACCACCCGGTAGACCCGCCTCCTTCAACATATCTCGAAGCGATCACAACGTCGATTCCGGTTCCTGCAGTTTCACACATCTTGACCAGTGCTTCAGGAGGGTGTTGCAGGTCTGCATCCATCTCGCCCAGATAATCACACTTTTGCTCTCCGAGGCCATATGCGAATCCCTCGACGTATGCGGAGCCGATTCCAGCTGGCTCTGGTCTCTGAATCAGCTTAACTCGCTCCGACCTTCTCATGGATTGTTTTACTTCCTCTGCAGTTCCGTCGTCGCTATTGTCATCGACAACCAAGACGGTGAGATCAAGAGGCAGAACTGACTCCAAGTCTTTCATTCTGGCCAGAAGGTTGGCGATGTTATCGCGCTCGTTTAGGGTCGGGATGACGAGGCAAAGGCTTTTTCTCTGATCCCGAGTCTGCTGTTGCCCTGTTGTGGTTAGCATTGACTTTTTCTTATCCCAGCATTCCGATATTTTGATACTACCTTTGAACGTCGGAACCGAGTGCCTAAAAGGCAGTCTTTGGCGGGGTCAGCTTTCAGAAGCTTTTCCTTATTCTAGTGCCTTGCGCTCGAACGCGACCATGCCTATATTGGAATTTCGTTTTTCAAGTCTTGTTCCTTTTTCCGGAAATGGTTTTTAAGCCCGAAACTATCGCACCTGAAACAAGCCGCGGGGAATCCCGGCGAGCCGACAAGAAATCCAAAGAGTTGTTGCATGAAATATGCTGATGAAAGAAGCTGAAGCTATGAAACAGTACACCCGTGCGTTTATCCTCGTACAAGTAGAGCCTATGAGGGAACGCGACGTAATCGAGGAGTTGCTAAAAATGGAGGAGGTACTGGAAGCTCACATGATCACGGGTCAATATGACATTATTGCGATGGTTCAGGTAAAACGACTTTTCCTTCAGGCCGATTATGATAACGTGTTCAACTCCGCCATCGCGAAGGTCGAGGGAGTCAAATACGTCGTGGACACCAACACAATAATCGGAATGGCTTCGAAGACGAAGCTCAGCGACTGCACATAGCGCGGAATAGGCTTAGTCTGCTTTTCGTAGAATGGAAGAACTGACTCCTGTTATTTGCGAAACGCCGCAAAGCAAGGCTGACCTGAGCAATTCTTCATTCAAGATGCGCATTATGTCCGATGCTCCCTTTTTCCTGTCGACAGCAAGTCCCCAGAAGATGGGTCTTCCGATCAGGCATCCTTTCGCACCCAAAGCTAACGCCTTTAGTATGTCAGTGCCTCTTCTTATTCCGCCATCAAAAAAGACCTCGGCGCTCCTGGTCCTTTTTTTCGACTTCAGATGACGCACTATTTCGGGGAGGACTGCGAGGGCTGCCTCGCCTTCGTCCAGAATCCTTCCTCCGTGATTTGAGACAATGATTCCGTCTGCCCCGAGCTCAATGGCAAGCTCCGCGTCTTCTGGCGCCATGATTCCCTTGACCACGAGAGGAAGCTGTGTCGATTCTCTGAGCCTTCTGACGATTTCCCGCGTGACGCGCAGGAATTGAGTCGAGCTCAAATCGTTAGGGATGCCGTACCCCAGCTTGACGTTCAATTCTGCATCCACAGTGACCGCGATTCCCTTGTATCCCCAGCTCTTAGCGAGCTTCGCTTGTTTCATGCAAAAGTCGAGGTTGCCTTTCCGAAAGTAAATCTGCCAGACAAGAGGAGAGGTCTCCGGCACAAGAAGGGGAAGCTTTGGCACTTCGAAATGAGGCTCGATTGCTAGATGAGAGATGAATATAGGGGTCTGATAGCTCTTTGAAACTGCAAGTAAGTCAAGGAGGGCTCTCGGATACATCGGCGAAACATTGATGCAGCTTGGAAAGAAAGGGAGGTTGCTTTTGATTCGTCCGCCAAAATATGAAGTTCGAGTGTCCAACTCTTCAACCTCCTGAAGAACCCGCCGCCTCAACGCATACTTCGAAAAAGCCTCTATGTTTCGTCTCAGGGTGGTTTCTGACTCTGCCGCACGGAAGATGTAGTTTATCAGCCTCTGGCTCAGCATGCTCCGTGCATTTTTTTCATACTCTTCCACGCTGCTGAGCGAACGCCGCTTCGAGGCCAAGCTCATCCCACAAAACGTGGTTCATCGAAGCGAGGCATTATATCGGTTTGTACTGCAGCGCGCTTGGCCCCTCAGACAAACATTCTTATCTCACTCTGAAACTCATGTCGGCTTGTTCATTTTAGGTACTGCATCACTTGGAGCGAAAAGAAACCAATGCTAGCAAGATCTCAGGTTAGAATTGACCGAAAGAGGAGAAACCAGTACATTCCCATGACTAGAGAAGAGGAATGGTCATTTGTCAACAGCCATTATACAATGGTTCTCTCTTCGCTGGACGCCTACGGGTTTCCCCACGCCGCTCCCGTGTGGTACGTAGTGATCGATGGGAAGATCTACTTCAGGGCCCAGCCTTACAAGAAGAAAGTCAGGAACATTTTGAAGCGCCCCCAGGTATGTGGTGTGATAGAGGACGGCGAAAAGTACAGCCAACTGAGAGGCGTGATGATCCAGGGACTGGCAAAGGTCGTGGACAATGAAAAGTCGAGGAGAAAGCAGGTCTTCTCAATGCTTTCGGAAAAGTACTCCAATCTGAGAGACACTTTCAAGATGCCAAAGGCATGGCAGGAAAAGTATGGAAAGGAACACAGAGTGGTAATCGAATTCACCCCCACGAACATTGTGTCATGGGACAATAGAAAGTGGGCTTCTTTGCTAGGTCAGCAGAGAAAATCCTAGGTCTCGTCCTAGCGTTTCCGCTTTCTTGTTTTGGACCTGATTCGAGCAGTCCTTGAGGATCTCTTTGTTTTCGATTTCAGCGTCGTTCGACCTGATTTTTTCCTTCCCACGAGTCTCCTTGCAAATTCCTTGAGCCTATTCGAATAGATGCTCCTTGCAGGAAAACCCATGGAACATGCGTACGCATTGAACTTCACCATCTTTTCGCTGTCATTCTTGAAGGATCGCTGAATGCCTCTGATCTCTTGGCCGACCACGGCATAGCAGGTTGCATAGCCCGGATAGACGCCTTCATGAGCTGGAAAGAGCTGGAAGAAAACAGTTCTCTGGGAAAGACCGGTATGCTTCTCCGCCCAAGCCAAGAAGTCAAGCAGGTTTTGCTTGCCGCTGTTTATTCTGGAGTCGCCGACGACCCTGAGGAATCGGATTATCCTCTGCCTGTACGTGCTGAACTCCATTTCAAGAAGAGTCTGTTTGAACCCGCCAAACTCCTGAGTCAGCGCGACATATTTTTTCTCTGCTTCAGTGTACTTTTCAGGATTCTTCTTGTTCAGTCTTTTCAGCGCGTCAAGAAACTCAAGCTCCCTCTGGAACGCCAGCCCTTCGGAGCTGGTTCCGACATGCATGGAAGGTAGCAATTCGATGATTCCCGCTTTGTTAGCGTACCCCACCGCAGTGTTGCTAAAATGAAGGCAGTGTCCGTACTCCTCGTGAACAAGCAGGTTGACCAAGTCTGCAAAGCCTCCCGGAGGAGCTCTCTTTGGATCGGTAGTGATGTAGAACCTCTGGCTTGGATGGTCGGTTAGAGCGTCAAATCCCTGCGCCGCACCAGTTGGCAAGATCGCGGATAGATAGGGTGGCGTTTCTACCACTGTTGTGTCATACTTTGGATTGATTCCAACTATTGACTCGCCCACAAACGCTTGGACGATTGGCCTGATTCTCAGAGTTGTGCCTAGAGCATCTTCTGGCCTCACGGCTGGCATCGACCTGAGTTTCCTGTCAACCGCCTCGGGAGTTTCTTCGCAACCCAGCACTTTCGAAAGAGATCTTGCTGCTGCAACCATCATCGGAAGATCCTCTCTGATCCAGGCGAGTGCTTTCCTTTCTAGTTGCGCGGGAGTTTCGCCGTAGTCTAGCGCATATTTCAAAGCCTTTGGATAGAATTTCTCCCTGCCGAGGTCAGGTCCATTTCTCCTGAGAAGGTCGAGAACCTGCTCAAACGAGCCGTCAGTGAAACCTTCGACTGCAAAGCGCTTTCTGTACTCCTCCACTGCCGTTCTGAGTTTTGAAATTTTTTCCAGCAGTTCTTGATCGTTGTTTTCCTGCTGCAGAACGTTCAAGATCTCGTTTGCACCCAAGACTTGATACTGAGTTAGAATTCTGATGGCTGCAGGATATCTTTTCCCCTGAAATTTTGTGAGCGAAGCCGCGAGCGAAGAAGAGAGTTGCTCCATCAGGAGTTTGAACCTGTCAGGTTTCAGGCCTTCCTTAATCAAATGACTTGATAGAATATCAGAGACGATAGCAATGTCCGGACCCGGCTCATCCCACTCGAGAACATTCTCTATCGAATCGAGATATTTTTGCGCGAGTAGATCTTTCTTTGTCGCGCGCTCCCTGAGCCCCGCAACTTTCCTTCGGGCGTACTGGAGGTTCTCCTTGCTGCCGATGAAGACCTTGTCTCCAAGTTCTTCAAACCCCATTGCGTAAAGAGATTGAGGGCTGATTTCCTTCAGTAACTCCAATATGTCGTGTTCGAGTGCAGTCATTTCAGGAATCTTGAGAGACACTGTTTATTCTTCCTTGGTCCGGCGATTCGCCACAGGGAAATTTTCCACTGAATTATAGAGCTATTGCTCCGGTGGTCTGAAGGTTACCAAGGAGTCAGACACAATCTTCCTCAGGTTTCACCGGCCCTGAACAACCATGGCCAGGGGAGGCACTAAGTTTATGGGATTGGTGTCTCGAAATCTGACTGCACAATGAAGCCGGAACAACTACGCCTTCTTTCTGTCTCCGAATTGCTCTCGCCTGCCAGAAGTTTCAGTCCCACGGACACGATTTCACGCATCACAGGTTATCTCAGGGATTCAAACGCATACGAAGCATTCGTCGAGGAAAATGAGAGCACCGCGGTCGCGACGATGCGCGACATGCTCGGCGTTCAGGACATAACGAGGGCGAAGGTCTCAAAGCTGATGCACCGCATCCCAAGGCTCAATTCGAACAACACGGTGGAGGAGGCAGCGGCGCTCATGTTCGAGCACAGAATGAGGTCGCTTCCAATCTATGAAAGAAAAAAACTAGCAGGACAGATAACAGCGCAGTCAATTTTACGAAGAGCAATGGACACTGACATTAAACTCAAGGTTTCGAGAATCATGACGCCGAATCCAGCTTGCGTGGAGTCAGGCGACAGCGTCTCCAAGGCAAGAAGCATCATGATCAGGCGCAGGATAGACCAGTTGCCCGTGTTGAAAGGTGGGAAGCTGAGTGGGATTATCAGTTCGAGTTCCATCTTGTTCAATCTTCTTCCGCCTCCTGACAGGATGATGGCTGGCGACTGGAGGCAAGCAAGGCTCGATGTTCCCGTTGAGAATTTCTCTTCTATGAATTCGGTGACCAATGAAGCTTCTGACAGCGTAAATGACACGTTTCAGAATATGGAAAGGAATTCGTCCACATATTCCATCATACTCAATCTCGGAGAGGTCCAGGGCATCGCCACGCATCGTGACTTTATGAGACTCTTGGCCCAACCAAAGAGCAGGTCTGAAACTCCTATGTACATCATAGGTTTGCCAGAAGAGCCTTTCGAGGCAGAAGTAACAAGAGCAAAGTTTTCTCGGATTGTGAGATTCCTGCGCAGGGGCATTCCAGACATCTCGGAGGCGAGGGCGATAATCAAAACCGGAGAGTCGAAGGCAGCAAAGCGACGCTATCAGGTACGCGTCTTCATAATGACTCCTAGACGTAGACTAAGCTACGATGCTTTTGGTTACGAGCTCCCAGACATTTTCGACGAGATTTCATCGTGGGCAAAGAGCCTTGTCGTAAGAGGCGGAAAGGATCGCCGGCGTGTGCGAGCTGAGCAAGGCTCGCATGATAATATCATATATTAGATGACTCGTTCTATCCCCAACAGCGTTGAACCACAGCTCACCAGAAAAAGGCCCAAAACCGGGCAAGAAGAGAGACCTGCTCAAAGATCCAAACATTTTGCGATGGTACAACAACCTGATGAGGGGAAGTAAGTACACAGCTGAAATCTATCTCAGAAGGCTTTCACGCTTTTGCGAATTCGTACGAATCAGTCCTGAAGCGCTCGTTGAACTCAAACAAGAGGAGCTCGACGCATTAGCCCAGGACGCAGTCACAGAACTGGAAAAACAAAAGTACTTGCCTAGCTACATAGGAGGACTCTCGACATCGACCGCGAGTTGGCTCGACCAAAATCACAGGCACATCGAGGTGGATGTCAAAATCACGGATGCGGGCGTGGCAGTCAACGCGGAAGAAGAAGAGGTACCCGAGCCCGCACAGATAGAAGAGAGCATTGCCGCGTCTACATTACGAGGCAAAGCCTCGGCGTCATTGATCTGCTACACTGGCGTACGTCCTGGAGTGCTTGGCAACGTCGACGGCACCGACGGTCTCGTCCTTGGGGATCTTCCGGACCTTGACATCGAGTCGTTGAAGTTCAAACAGATACCGTTTGTTGTACAAGTGAGGAGAAAACTCTCTAAAAAGAGGCATAACTATTTCACAATGGGCAATGAAATACCCGCTAATCACATCATCGCGTATCTCAGCGAAAGAAGAGGACAACATGAACAGCTCTCCGCACAGAGTCCGGTGATCAGGGCAAATCTACTTCACAAGGAGAGGGCACTCAAGTCCCTGAACCGTGGTCCGTGTCCTGCTTTCGTCTGCGCTGCAAATGTCGAAGAAGAAATCAGACGTGGAATTAGGAGGGCAGGTTATAGCTGGCGTCCTTACATCTTGAGATCTTACTTTGATACCAAGATGCTTGAAGCCGAGATGGCAAATGAAATTGCTCACCCCGTCGTGATCTTCTTCATGGGGCACAAGGGGGACATCGAGAGAACGTACACTCTCAACAAGGGCAAGCTACCCGACACGTTGATGCGGCAGATACGCATACGGTATAGCGTGGCCAGCACTTTCCTCACCGGCGAAGCGCAGGACAGAGAGCGACTTGAACAGGTAAAACAGGAGGCACAGCAAAGCACAAGACAAGAAATCGAGTCTAGATACGAAGAGCGGATAAAATCTCTGGAGTACAGGATTGCTGTGCAAGAGAAAATGGAGGACATCGCGATTGAAGAGGATGTTCAAGGGCACACAGGGAGACCGAGACTGATAAGCTCGATTGACAAGATAAGAGAGTATAGCAGGCACTTAGAAGACCAGACGAAAGAGCGAGAGGGTGATTAGCCCTCAAGCTTTGCTACTTTGAGTCGTCGCGCCAATCGTGCGCCTAGATTCACAGTTATGGCAGCTACTATGACCACTGCAATTACGTAAAGAATCGCTTCCATTGGGTTTCCCCCGCCGGCCACAGTAATTGCATAAATGATTGGACTTGCCATTTTCTTCGCCTAGCCATTGCATCAAAAAAATAGGTGGAGAGGGCGATTGATTAGCCCTCAACTTTGTGTTTAGTCTCGACCTTCTGCCGTGTCGCCACGAGGCTGTTTACCCAGCCGACCAGCAGGTATGCTATCAGGAACACCAGCAGGACGATGAGGCTGATGAATATGATCGTGCTGATCAGAGCCGAAGTATAGGGGAAGTCAGGGATTTGGAGTGCTGATGCGGGATTCAACTCATGTTGCACGTCCCGTCGTAGAACGCGTAGATGTTGTTTACGAAGGAGTACGTGGTCCCGTAACCCGTGAATATTGCCGAGCCCTGCGCGTAGACCTCGGTGGGCTGACTGTACCACGAGGCTGATTGAGAGACGCTCTGGACCGAATAGCCGTAGCCTGCAAATACATTGTTTGTAGGCGGATTCTGGAATCCGAGGATCTGGGAACCATCGAAAGTGAACTGTTCAGACGTGTACAGTTCAAAAAGAGTGATCCCGAAGATGTCCGTTGCCGTCTTTGAGATTATGCATGTTTCGGTGATGGGGTCCGTCCCCCCTCCACCTCCGCCAGGCGGCGGGGCGATAGCGAACGGGGAAAGGGTCTTGCTTGGACTTTGTATGGTCGCCGTAGTCTGTATGACGATGTACGCTACGCAGGTTGAGCATCCCGCCTTTGCTTGAAGATTGATTGTGGCGTACGTGGTCGTGGTCTGAATGGGTTGAGTCTTTGCGCTTGTGTTGATTGCTGGTAGTAGGAAGATTGCTATGACTGCTGTTATGAGAATGATTTTACTAAATTTCATGGCTCGAATAGTCAAACGCGTATTATATACGCATATGGCAAGGATACGGCACGAATACGGCAAGTGTCGAGGAGGATTTCAAAACCACACCCTAAGCCGATGTCACGGTGATTTTGACATCCTCGACGAGGAGGTGGATCCTCAGCGCACACTCGACGTGGTAGTATTTTCTGCCTCTAGATGTGTTCCCATTTGAAAAATAAGGATACCGCTGGATTGACTTCCCACAAGACCGACAGGGACGACCGAGGCCTCTAGAGCCTTCAAATGAATTCTCCACAATCGATTGATGTTTCGGAATGTGGAGAGCGGCTCGGTCAACAGCCCGCATCTACAACACTACCTTAGGCGAATGGATTGTAACCCGTTCCTACCGAAACACCAGAACCGGGTCTCCTCACCCGAGGAGGAGCAGGAGGCACTGGCACACCTAGTTGCTCAACTCGTGCATCCATCGTCGATGGCACTCTTGGAGCGAACCCCGGCATAGGCAATTGAGGCAACTTGAGTTGTCCTAACTGTCCTGGTCCTGCCGATGACGTGGGAGGACTCACACCGAGTTGCGTGAGTAGACCGCCTTCACCAAAAACATTCATTGGGTCTAGAGGCGAAATTTGATAAGTGTCTGCTTCATGCGTCGCGAAAGTCGGAAGCACGAACGTCGGAAAAGGTAGCAGCGGACGCGGTGCGACCTGTGCAATTTCTGGCATGATTCACTGACTAGACGGGCGCCGATAAAAAGCCTTGAAAATACGGCACTGAACCGTATCGAAACTGTATTTCCTTAGGCTTAAGTGCGGCTATGGGTTTTCTTTCATGCATGAGCGCACAAGACGCAAACCAAGCGCAGAGCGCGACTCCTGCGGTTGCAGATGCGACACTTCAGCACGAATGCCCGATATGCGGAAAGAAATACGCATCTGACTGGGCAACAAAGGCGCACTACAAGGCGTGCAGCAAGAAGAATGAATCGCAAAATGAGCCGCAAGGGGTAGGGGGGGCCCGAACCTGCGAGTTCGCCTCGTGACCATGGCCCTCCTCACGGCCTTTTCGAGACTGTTTCCTACTAGGGCCGTGAGGAAATTTTGCGAAAAGGCCGTGCTCACTTTGCAAAAAAACGCTTATTATCGAGAACTTAAGAGAGGTTTGTGGTCTCCTGGTGCGTCGAGGGCTTGGGTGACTGGGCGGGGGATGGGGAAGCGTTCCCCGCCGTTACGTTGTTTCGTTTCTAACTCACACCTAGCTTTTGGCCGCAACTACGACAGAACTTATCCGAATCTTCGAGCACACAGTGGCATGAAGGGCACTCTTTCTTTGACTTTGGATCGTCGAAGTACGCAGTCGCGCGTAGGAATCCCGCCTCCATTTCCTTGAGAGTCTCGGGGGGAAGCTGCTTCCTGACAGTGTAAGTCGCCGAAATTCTTCCCTTATGCCCCATGAAGAACTCTGAATAGTCGTATGCAAGCAGCCCGTTGTTTTGTGCATTGGTCATTTGCATGTCGAAACTGGCACGAAGCTGGTAGGCGTGAAGCTGATAACCTGCCTCGTGTATTGCTTTGTTCAGCGTGTCGTAGAATGTGCCTGAGGTGATAAAACCGGGTCTCCCATCTCCTCGGCCCCGCACAGGCGAGTACCCCGTGAGTGTCTCCCCAAGAGTTACGCGGTTCACAAAGGACTCTACGAGATATTGCTGCAGCACCCCATACGCAAGGGTGAAGTAAGAATGCTTTGCTTTTGAGAGCCATTTTCCAAAGTCTTCCCCCGCCCCGTCTTCACCTCTGACCTTGATTTGAGAAGGCGTCCTCGTGAACCTTAAATTCGCCAAGTCAAAGTCGCGGAGGTCCCTAATTTGGAGCCCATCTGTGCCATCGAAGTTTCCAACGCTCTCGCCTCTGAGTCCACCGTATGCCATCAACCCAGCGTCTTTTCTCTTGTGGACATCCAGGCGTTCCATCAGATCCTTGACGCGGTTCCTAGACGGCGTTTCCTCTGACTTCCTTCCGATATTGGTCTGGGGAATGTTGACAGGTGGCTCGATTACTATGCCATTATGCCTTAGCCACGAGACGACTGCGGAGTAATCGTGGTTGTTCTTCTCAGTCGATATCTTCGTGCTACGGTCCTGCACCCAATCCAGGAGAATAGTCCTGCACCTTTTCTTCCCTTCACGGACTAGATCCCGCGGCGAAATTTGGAGACAATCACAGAAGTATCCGAGATTTCCAAGATATTGACGCGCAGTCCATCCTGACCTGGCAGCGAGATTATCATACCACCGCTTGACCTCCGGATCCTCAAGCAGCTTGAGCAGTCTGGAACTCCTAATTTTCATCAGAGATTCACCCTAGGCCATGTCGTCATTCTTGAGCGCAGGGGTCTCGTCGTTCTTTAGAGCAGGTGGGCGCATCTTATCCGCGAACTCGAGGCGCGCTTTCGAGACTGCGAGCACGCGAGTTTCGACTGCGGCACGCACGAACTTGAAGCTGTACGACTGCCAAAGCGGGCAGGACTGACAAACTGATTTGTCAGGAATCTTCAATGCATTGTTCTTCGATTTGGGGATGCACTTTGCTACTCCGTTCTCTGCGCTCTTGAACTCCCACCCAGCCATCGAAGTTGTCAAGACGAGGTCGCCTTCTGGGATTCCATACGCGCAATCGAAATCTCTCTGCGCGACTTGGACTTGCACTTTCGTGGCAGGAATGACTTCGACGTTGTCTTGAGTCATTGACACTATTTCTCGTACTGATCCAGAAGGCTTTTCCCATTCCTCGAGGAATTTGTCTAGGGCTTCGCCTTGTGAAATATTTTCTTTCGCAGCACGTTCGTTGATTTTATCGCGTGCAGATTCCGAAGCGCGAAGAGCCACGCGAGGCAATCAGTGCGCCACGCTAGCGCTCACAATTGTTCTGAAAAGTACTAACATGGGAAGCGTCGCAATTTTTGAGGAGGGGAAGCGTTTTAAAGTTAAGAACAGTGTGTCAAATCATCGGTTCCACTTCTCTTTCCACACTTTCCGCATGAACTCGTTCTGATAAAATCGGTCGAGCGGAGCAAGGCTCGCCTCCTGAATATTCCTAATTACGGATCAGCACGCTTTCAAGTGATTTCGCGTCGGCGGGTATGGTCTTCAGGCTTTCGGGCGACAAGTCTTTCAAAAGCGCGTTCGGGTCTTTTAGTCCGTTTCCCGTGGCGATGCAGACGATTGTAGAGTTCTTCATCTTGTCATACTCGTCTGATAGGCCTCTCATTCTCGCTATCTTTGTGAGATATGCTATCGGGGTGGCAGAAGCTGGTTCCACAAACAAGCCCTCTTTTGACGCCAGGAGCTTCTGAGCTTTGAATATTTCATCGTCAGAAACATAGTCCGCCGATCCGTGCGAGTCATGAATCGCGGCGAGCGCTTTCATCCAGCTGACAGGAGAGCCGATGTTGATCGCGGAGGCCTCTGTGTGGGGATTTAAAACGGGGTCGATTGAATCAAATCTTCCTTCCTTGAAGGCCCGAGCTATCGGAGCTGCTCCTTCGGCCTGTACTCCAATTATCTTTGGCGGAGTTGACCCCCTGTGTCGACCCACGATGTTTTGGAGACCGTTTTCAAAGATCTCGCTGAAACCCTTCCAGACCGAGGTGATGTTTCCCCCGTTGCCCACGGGCAGAACGACGTAATCCGGCACGCGGCCCGAAAGCTGTTCCACTATCTCAAACGAGGTTGTCTTTTGACCTTCGATCCTGAACGGGTTGAGCGAGTTCAATAGAAGAATTTCGTGGTTTGTTTCGCATATCTCGCTTGCCACTCGGAGCGAGTCGTCGAAATTGCCGTCCACCTGCAATATCTCTGCACCATAAGCAATCGCCTGTGCTATTTTTCCCATGGCGATTTTTCCCTTGGGAACGAGAACGACGCAGTGAAGATTCGCTCGCGCACTGTACGCGGCAAGAGACGCAGAAGTGTTGCCTGTGGACGCGCACATCACTTTTTTGAATCCGAGCTCGACTGCCTTTGATATTCCAACAGTCATTCCTCTGTCCTTGAACGACGCTGTGGGGTTTTGTCCTTCGAACTTTACGAAGAGAGACTTTAATCCGAAAAGTTTCGCGAGGTTCCTGCACTCGATTAAGTTCGTCCCCCCCTCTGAGAGAGAGACAATATTTCTCTCATTCCAGAGGGGAATGAGGTCCAGATACTTCCAGACGCCCAGCCTTGCTGTCCTTTTCTTAACCTTTGAGATTCTGCCTGTCCTCTTCACTTCGAGCAGGTTGCCGCAGGCCTTGCAGCGGTAGAACTTGCCGTAATCGTCTATTGGGTATGTTTCCTTGCAACCGAAGCATCTCAGGACATAACTGTCTTCTTTACTCACACTTCGCATTGCAGTTTTCTTCTTCATTGTCCGCAATGTCTATCGCCTACCCTAACTTCCTCGCTCTGTCATTTGGCGAGTCCAAACTTACTCGCCAGAAGCTCTGCAGCGAGGATCGCTCCTCCGGCAGCGCCCCTAATCGTGTTGTGAGTCAGCAGGTGGTATTGTAGGGTCTTCTTGCCGGAAGACTCTCTCAACCTCCCCACGACCGTGCTCATCCCGTTTCCAGCCATTCTGTCCAGTCGCGGCTGCGGTCTGTCTTTTTCGTCCCTGACAACAATTGGGTTCTTGGGCGCGGAGGGCAGTCGCATCTTCTGAGGGACTCCTGTGAAGCTTTCGAAGACTTGCTTCGGGTCGACTATCGGTTCCTTGGACTCTAGATACACTGATTCGAGATGCCCGTCGATCACCGCTACTCTGTTACAAGAGCAAAAGACATCTATCGAGGCTGGTGCAAATTTCCTTTCTCTTGTCAGGGTTCCCAGAAGCTTGTTTGTCTCCGCTGCGACTTTTTCCTCCTCTCCTTCGATGAACGGTATTACATTCTCCTGAATGTCAAGCGAAGCAACCCCGGGATAACCCGCGCCTGAGAGAGCTTGGAACGAAGTCATAACCACCTTTTTCACGCCGAACGCGTCGTTGAGAGGCTTGAGAGTCATTGCAAGGCCGACGGTGGTGCAATTAGGCGTCGCCACGATGAACCCCTCGTCCTTCTTTCTTGAGAACTTGTCCGCGAGGAGTTCGAGGTGGTCTGGATTCACCTCTGGTATCAAGAGCGGTACGTCGCCGTCCATTCTGTGGGGGGACGCGTCTGTTATCACTCTGAACCCGGCTTTCGCGAAGGCAGCTTCAGTCTCTCTCGCGATGGACGTCGGCAATGGGGAGAAGACAAGGTCCGCTTCCACCTTTGAGGGGTCTGACTCGGTTATTTCTATCGACCCAACTCTTGCAGGCAAGTATGGCACAACTTCCTCCAGTTTCATGCCCACTTTCGAGTTTCCTGTTGCAGCAACCACGCGAAACCAAGGATGACTCTTCAACATCCCCAGGTACTCCTGACCTACTCTGCCTGTTGCGCCCAATACGGCTACGTCAATCTGATGCTTCAAATTGCATTCTTCTGCCTTCCACAAAATCACCCGGGATAGCAGACAAGCCCTTCCCTGATTCTGCTGAAGAATCTAGCCTCGTGCTTGCACTTGTAAAACCTTTCGCCGCCGCGCTAACGAAACAAGAGACAGCAGACGAATTTTCCTTGGTTTACACCAAGCAGTTAAATCCTGGGAGGCCGAAGATATCGTTGACAGGTTTGATGGAAAGTCAACCATTGCAGACAGCGGATTTGCGAGAAGTGATAGAGGCTGCTATTGTGAAGCTTCGTGCGCAGCATCCGGACTTTGAAAATTCCTACGACACTTACACACAAGAGTACGGCGAGCGCGTCGTAACTGTCAACGCACCTGTCAAATTGAGCGACACGATAGACCCGGTCATTTTGATCCTGGGCAGGAACTGCGTGATTTGCTATTACGACTCCAAAAAGGAATTGAGGGGTTCGGAAGGAAGACTCGAGCTCAAAATAGGGACGACCTGCATCTTGGGCAGAAGGCAACCTCAGGACTCGAAATTAATCGCCTGGAGTACGGATGGAGAGGTAGAGCTCGGGGATTACAACTCGCAAGCTGGAACGATTCCGTCAAGAGTGCACGGAGCAATCGTCATGTTGAGCGAAAACGAGGCGTATTTCACCGACCTGTGCAGCTCCTCGGGCACTGTTCTCGTGGGCGACTCCAAAGGCGGACAGTTCGTGAAAGTCTATGATCCTGGTACTCCCAGCTTTTCGACAATAAGAATCGACAGGGTCAGCATGTCGAGAAAGCCCCGAGAGATTTAGCCTATGGCTTCCAGAGCGGCATCAAAGTCATTCTGAATCTCTTCATAGTCCTCGATTCCGACTGACACTCTGATCATGGAGTCAGATATTCCGCTCTCCTTTCTTCGAGTTTCAGTTATGTGTCTGTGAGACGTTTTTCCGGGATGTGAAACTGTCGTCCGGACGCCCCCGAGCGAAGGAGTGAGAGTCGCTTGAGAAAGCGACCTGACAAATGTGTCTGCTGCGGAAAGTCCGCCCTTCAGGTCGAACGAGAGCATTCCTCCGTACATCCCTGGGGAGAAGATCGTTTTCGCGACTCTGTGATTGGGATGCGAAGGGAGGCCGGGATAGTAGAGGCGCGATATCCTGTCTTTTCTCGACGCAAGATACTCAGCCAGTTTCATCGCGTTGGAGCAGGAATTCACCATCCGCACTCTCCAAGTTGAGAGACTTCTTGTAGCAAGCCAGCAGTCAAAGGGACCTGCGATTGTGCCGAAACGCGTCGAAATCTGAGACATTCTCTTGATTAGCTTTCCACCTCCACAGACGACGCCGATCGTGAGGTCACTGTGTCCTCCGAGGAATTTTGTCCCGCTGTGCATAACCATGTCTGCTCCCAGCTCCATTGGACGTGCAACAAACGGCGTAGCAAACGTGTTGTCCACGGCAAGAAGCGCGCCGACCTTGTGTGCCATCCTTGCAATCTCCTTGATGTCGCATACTTTCATCGATGGATTCGATATTGTCTCGATTAGAACGAGCTTGGGTTTCGCTTTCGCTATCGAATCCTTTACTTGTTCCAAGTTTCCTGCGTCGGCAAAAGTAGTGCTTATTCCCAGTCGCGGAAGCTCCTCGCCCAGGAGTACGGTCGTACCTCCATAAAGATCAGAGGAAGCAACGATACTATCGCCGCTCTTCAGGTTTGCAAGCAGCAGAACAGATATAGCAGCCATGCCCGATGAGCATACGAGCCCATCTTCAGCGCCTTCGAATATTGCGACTTGCCTTCCGAGCTCGGAAGAGTTAGGCAGCCCGTTCCTGCTGTAAATATAACCGCCAGGTATCAATCCGTTATAGTAATCATCGAGAGTCTTCAGGTCTGGATAATCATAGACTGAAGTCTGGTAGATGGGAAGTACGTGAGGTTGTATCCTCGCCCAAGCACGCTTTCTAGACTCGATTCGGTTTGGCTTTGCCACAGATCTTCTTCGAAATTGAAGGCCTATATTTCTCATTAGCGCCGGTTTCATTCAACATTTGCTTCTTTTTCGAACTCAAATCTTCGAGACTACTGGGCATCCCATACCAGGAAGAGCCATGGTGAAGATGTATGAAAACTTCACTTTGAGACGGGGCTTTCACCTTAAAGCATAAATCCGACGTGTATTTGCCCATCGCTCGTAGGTAATCTTGAAGCAAAGCATGATGGGTGGAGCGTTCGTAGTCATAGGCATCATAATCCTTGTATTGACCATGTATATTCTCCTAGTGCCGCCGGCGAACCTAGCGATTCCTTCCTACTTTGTTGGAATCGGTACCATACTGGCCCTCATCGGGGTTGTTGTAGGGCTAGTAAACAGTGGAAAGTAAAGCGGATTAGAGAGTCCCTTTCCTCTTATGCGCTGAAGTCACTTTTTGGTTTCCAGTGTGAAAACTGGAAACCCGAGCCGATCTGGTCATGAATATGCGATATGTAATCTGCCCAAAGTGTGGTGAGGCTTTCGAGATAAGCTTCGTTGAGGGACACGTGAAGTCTTGTCCAGGTCGCGTTCATGTGAGCGTTTCCGGAGAAGGATCTTCAGGCGCATGAAATCTTCCTTCTTTAAGCAAAACGCCCTAATGAATCTTGTAGGACATTATTCCGAGCACTTTGTCAGGCCGCACCCGTATCAAGACTCTCGGATATTTCATCAGATCGTCAAATTGCTTCTTTGCTGATCTTTCTGGCAGGTACCTTTTCACGATTTCGAGTGTAATCTCTTTTACTTGCTTCTTTGTGAGAGTCGCAGTGCCCTCGACAATGACCCCCTGATACGGAATCACATCAGTGTCAACAATCAACGCGACCCGACTATTCTTTCGGATCGCCTTGACTTTGAGCCTGTCGGCGCTCGTCGTTATCCAAAAGCTCCCGTTCCTCCACAGGTACCAGACAGAAGATATGTGCGGAATGCAACCAGATTTAGTTCTCTCCACCACCGCCAGCCGAAGAAGCTTCGGTTTCCCGCGTGTGAGCAACTCGAGTGTATCCTTTCCACGAAGATTAACTTGGGTCATTGTTTTTCTTTCAAGCGCCTCACGATAAAGTGTTTCCGGTCTTTCTGCCTTTGGAGCTTGTCTAGCTATCCGGCGGCCATTTATGGCCAAGGCGTCGCAGGACTCGCCAGTGCGGTGCAATCAGATAATCTTGACAATGTCGATCAACGAGCTAACCACGACAGTATTGGCACGGAAAGGAAACGCATTAATCAATTAGAGGTCGCCATCCGCGATTAGAGGAGCTCCAACCAAGTGGAAAGCGTTGTTCGCATTCCTTTTTTTGAGGACTTGGCTCCCGGTGTCTTCAAGTACGGCGCAATTGTTCTGGTCGAATTTCAAGCACATTCATTGTGGTATGAGACGTCTTACACTCTGGCGGCTCAAGCGTTGAGAGCAGGGATAAAGACTGACTTCCACACCTTTCAGCACCCACCAGCAGACGTGAAAGAAGCCCTTTCTAGGTTGACTCTTAATGTTGAGCATCTAGAGAAGGAAAAACATTTCAGAATAATCGACAGCTATACCATCCAAACCGGTCTTGGAAATCCAGAAAGTGTCGAACCCTATGGTTTCACGTCGAGATCTCTTAAGATGTCCGACTGGATGTCCCAAATGTATAATATCTTTAACGAACCTGCGGAGACGCGTCTGATCCACATCGACGAGAACGATTCCATACTGACTAACCACAACAGCGAAGCAGAGGTACTGGATTTCTTTCGGAGATCATACACAGCTGCAAGAGGAAGAGGATTCCTGTTCGTCTATTCCCTTCTCTCCGGCGTTCACTCCCCTTCCTTTTACAATCAGTTTGAATCGTTGGCAGACGTCGTACTCGACTTTATGAGCCCAGAAGAATCAGGCAGCGTCAGTCACTTGGCAAGGGTAAGGATTGCAAGAGGATCCGGTCACTACGATTCAAAATGGCGCCGCTTGAGGACGCTTGAAAACGGAGAGGTAAGCCTTGTAGAAGTTGGAACTCCGAGAGCGAAAGTGACAGAATCAAAGCGCAGACTTGCAGCAATCATGTTTACCGACATTGTAGGGTATTCTTCACTTTCTCAGAGGAGTGAATCACTTGCTCTCAAGTTGTTGGGCGAACATCGCAACGTCCTGCGTCCCTTCTTCTTGAAGTACAAAGGAAGGGAAGTCAAGACAATTGGTGATTCGTTTCTGGTCGAGTTTTCTAGTGCCTTGGAAGCAGTAAGCTGCGCCTCTGACATTCAAAAGTCAATTCATCTCAGAAACTCAAATCTCCCATCAGAGCAAAGCGTCGAGCTCCGAATCGGAATACATCTCGGCGATGTAATTCATGAAGGGAGAGACGTATTTGGAGATGCTGTCAACATAGCTTCGCGAATTGAGCCACTTGCTCAGCCCGGAGGGGTGTGCGTGTCTGAGCAGATTTTCGCGCAGATCAAAAACAAAACCGAATTTCCCATAGTCAGCAATGGAACAGTGCATCTCAAGAACATCGAAGAGCCGGTGGAGGTTTACAGAGTCGTGTTTCCATGGGAGAAGAAACCAAGAGCTTCAGGATGAAAAAACTCTGCTTCGTAACTTGACAAACAGCCCTAGGAAGCTTGTCGATTCATCTTCGAAGTGAGGGATGTTTTGCAACCTCGTGAATGAACCTGGATTAGGTTGCGATTAATAGTATGGCCGAACGCTGCCACAGATACCAAATAGAGAAATACGCGGAGGTTTCCCGCTTGTTTTACTCTTGTTTTTCAAAAGGAGAAGATCAAGTCAGATGCGTACGATTTTTTCTGCAAGCAACGACGAGGAAAACAAGTACGGTTTGCGCTATTTTGACAAGACACCTGCTGGCACAGAAGACGAATCTGAAAACGATGAAGATGATGAAGAGCACGACGAAAAGTCATGTCCCAAGGATTGTTGCGACCGGGACTGCGAATGTGACGACTGCACGCGTTGCCTGGGCGCGGACCTGAAAGAGGATGACGGCTTTGAAGTTCCTGCGGCTGCAGCCTAAAACCTGCTCGAGTTCTCTCGTGAACCGCATTACTCGCAATTGAAGTCTGCTTTCAAAGAACAGTCACTGGAAAAGAAAGCTGGACTGCAATCTGTTGCATGAGCCTATTGTTAAAGCAGAAATCCTTGCCTTGAACTTTCCTAGAAACGCCCACAATGTGCAACGTATAGAGCTCGTGGTTAAGAACAGTTGACCCTGTCCATTAGATAGAGTTTCGCGAAAATCACGTCACAATACGCCACAACAAGAGTGTGTTCGAGAAAATTGAGCAGGGCAGAAGAGATAACGAGCGAAGTACGGAGACTAGTAATGACTTGCAGGTCCTTGGAAGCGCAGCTTCAACAATCGGTTCCAAAGAAGACCCACCAAGAAATGGTAACAAAGATGCAGGCCGCCATAGACAACCTCAGTGCTGACCTAGGTCGCACCAAGAAAAGTCTTGAAGAGACCGAGACACTGGGCGGAAGGTTGAACGCTCTCACAAGCCAGATCTCGACCCAGAATGAAACCATCTCCAGCCAGAACAAGATAATCGAGTCGTTTTCGACGAAGATGGTTGAGACGACAGTCCCCGTCAAGATGTACTCCGAGGCAACTTCACGCGCCCAAGAGCTCGAACAAAGGATGAAGGACATGGTGGAAAAATCAGACCACGCTGCGCTACAGGCGAAGTTCGCCGAGCTAGAGTCGCAGATGTCATCCGCGGTTCCAAGAACTCAGTACGCTGCCCTGGAAATTGAGATCGCTAACTCCGTTCCAAAGTCAAAGTTTGAAGAACTCGAATCTCGTCTTGAGCACATGGTTTCAAGCGACCAGTACAACGCTGCGACTGTAAGAGTAGCAGAGCTAGAATCCTCTCTCGCTCAGTCAAACTCGCAAGTCGAATCCGCGAGGGCAAGAATTTCCGAAGTTGAGAACGCACTCTCGAACTCTATCCCCAAGGATCAGTTCGAAGCAGCCCAGAAAACCATCGAGCAGATGGTCTCAAAAGACGAGTACAACTCTGCTCAGGCAAAGATTGTGGAGCTTGAAGGCGTCATTTCCAATTCTGTGCCAAAGATCGAGTTTGAAAGCTCAAGACAGAAAATCGTAGAGCTTGAGAACACGATATCCAACTCGGTTCCGAGAGCGAGCTTTGAGGAGCTTCAGAAGGCTTTCGAACAGACTGTTCCGAGGACCGAGCTTGAGGTCTCGCGTCAAAAAATCGCCGAACTGGAAGACACACTCTCAAACTCTGTTTCAAGGGTGAGCTTCATCGAATTGCATGGTTCTCTGGAGCAGATGAAAGGCGAGTTTGATGCCTCAAGGCAGAGAATCGCGGAGCTTGAGACATCCCTGTCAGAATCTGTCCCAAAGGCGAAGTTTGAGGAAGTCCAGGCTGCTTTTGCCCAGACGGTGCCGAGGTCCGAACTTGAATCGGCAAACGCAAAGATTTCCGAGCTCGAAGGCACTCTAGCCAGCTCAGTACCCAGTTCGAAATACCAAGAGCTCCAGTCAGTGTTGCAGCAGATGGTCTCAAAGGAGCAGTATGACGGCGCAACCTCAAAGATCTCGGAGCTAGAGCACACACTCTCAAATTCCGTTCCTCGCTCTGACTTTGAGGAACTGACCTCAAAGATGAGTTTGCTCAGGGATTTGATCTCTGGTGTTTCTTCTCCAACCGAGGCGCAGGCCCCCGCACCTCCAGCCCCCGTGCAGTCCACCGAGTCTGTGCAGGCGTCGATCGCCGAGGTTAACAGTCCTGAGACTCAGCCAGTCGCCGAGGCCCCGACGATTGAGATTGAGGTGGTGACACCACCAGTCGAAGCGATTCCCGCAACAGAGCAAGCACCAGTCCAAGAAGTTGCTCCGGTGATGGAGCCAGTTGTCGAGTCGCCTGTGGTCGAAGTGCAAACCACCATTCCTGAATCTTCCTCATTA
>VFSW01004082.1_pt1 | contig 21768 bp, 18 predicted proteins | sample 5358111 | NCBI WGS metagenome assembly VFSW01 (sample SAMN11554181, study PRJNA540505) | mine drainage metagenome | isolation source: sediment from site ElyBrook_90M | place: USA: Ely Copper Mine, Vershire, VT | collected 2017 | reverse complement strand
TTCCCGAATTCCTTGCGGACGTGCGATGCCAAAGCCGCCGCGCTCATTTCCATTCCGGTCTCTCCTATGCCGACTTCCGCCCGGGCCCCAAACGTTGGGTATAGTCGTGAAGCTCGCGGACCAGTTCCAGCGCCTCGCGTTCGCCCAAATGAATGTTGCGCATAGCGCGTTCCGAGCGGGCCAGTGTATCGAGAAGCGCCGTCTCGGGCCAGCCGAATCGAGTGGCCGCCGCGTGACACACTTCCGGCAGCTTGGCTCGGGCCGGCACCCCCAGCTTTCTCAGTAGAAACAGCCGGAATCGCTGATACGCCACCCCCACGGCCGCCGGCGCAGCATGGGCGGAATGATACAGGTCTCCCAGCGTCTCGACGAACTCGAGCGGAGAAAGTCGCGACTCAGTCGCCGGAACGTAGATTGGTCCGGACCGCCGCGAAAACGTGATGATCGCCGCCAGGAACACAATGGCGATCTGCAGGCCGGCCCACGGCAACGGAGTTTTCGCGAAATAGGCTCCGAGCGATCCGCGCACCCCGTGAAAATATTCGTCCCACAGCACACGCGATCCCGGCGCACCAGCCGAATTGAGAAACAGCGCGAGATTGCCTTTTTGACCGATCGACCCGTTGGACAGGGGTGACGCCGAAGCCCACCAGATCACCCGGCCCTTGCCGACGCGATAGGAGACGACCACGGGCTTGTCCGAATCTCCATAAATGGCGAGGGCCGGCCGGTCCGCGGAGTTCCACGTGTCCGGGGCGATCATGGTGATCTCCGCGGCGTCGCGCGTGAGCGGGGAAGGAATCTGCGCGGAGTAGGTCTTGGGGGCGGGATTCCAATCCACCGTTTCGACGGCTCTCGCTTCCGGAGCCAGTGCCGCGCCGCTCGCGCCGATGGCGAGCAGGCGCCCTCCGCGGGCGACGAATCGCGAGATCGCCGCGCGATCCTCGCCCGAGCCGCCGGTGGATGGCTCGGCGAGGATCAGCGTTGTGCCCGCAGCGTCTTCCGGAAGATTTTCGGGCGGCGCTTCCCATCGTTCCGCTCGGTAACCCAGGCGCTCGAGCAGCAGAAACGCGCCCTTCGCGCCCGCCCACTGCGCCGAGTAGCTCGATGGGTAGCCGATCGATTCCTGTGGCGGCACCGGCTGCAATAGAAACGTGAGGCCGAACAGCAACAGCATCACAGTGCCGGCTACGATCAGGAGCCGGCGGTCGCGGGGGTCGAGGAACGCAGGCATCCCAGTGTCTCCAGTTGTTGCATCGCATCGTTCCAGTCCGCCGGTGTCGCGGCACGATGGCCATACCAGATCAGTTCGAAGCGGTTGGTCATTTGCGCCAGTGGTGTGTACGCCGCGCCGTCCGACTTGAGCAGCCGCAGCGATTCCCGGGGTGTGCGCGAGCGGTCCTCCGGGAGGAAGTGCGTCTCTTCCAGCCGCGCGATGGCGGCCCAGTAGGCGGCGTGGATTGCCGCGCGGTAATCGCCGCGGTTTGCCGCGCCTCGCGCCGCCTCCAGCCAGTCGCGCCAGTCCCAGCTCGCGGCCGAAGCGCCACGCAGGTCGATCTCGGATCGGGATCCCGCGCGCATCATGGAGCGCACGGCCCAAAAAGCCAGCAGCAGCGCCGCCAGCACCACCGCGGTCCACGCGATCGCAGTGCCGATGGCCGGCGAGCGGCCCACATGGCTCCAGATCTTCAGCAGCTGGCGAAAGATCCACGCGTAGATGCGTGCTTTGAGAATGTCCAGCCACGAGGGGCCGTGCGCCCCTTGAAATTCACGCGCCTTCAGGATCTGGTCGAGTTGCGCGCGCGACTGCTGCAAGTCTCCCTGGGGTGTCACCCTGGCCAGAGTTTCCGCCGCTTCCCGCAGGGCGGCCAGGCGCTGCTTGGCCTGGCGAACCAGGGCGCCGCCCGCGGATGCAGGGTTCTCCTGGGAACTCAGAGCGGCCGCGAGCCATTCGGTCTCCACCCGGTAGCGTTGTTCGCCTGCATGGACGATCCACGCCTTGGGAAGCGCCGCGCGAAGATCGTGGACGGCGATAGGATTTAGCCCCGCATGCGTGCCGGCATCCGGTCCGGAATCGGCAAGGACTGCCGCGCAACGATCCAGTGTGGAAATGTACTCCTGCAGGCTGAGATCCTGCTCGGGTGGGGACAAGTCCGCAGGGCGGCTCTCAAGGCGCGCAGGAAGCGCCCCAAAGATGGCCAGGAGCAGCAACATCCGGAGTGTGCGCACGAGGCTCATTCGCAGCAGAGTTCACGCCTCACGCGGCAGGCACCGTGCCGGGCGGCGGCGCGGGATGGTCGAGCGAGGACATCAGGAATTGCAGGTCGAACGCTTCCTTGCGGATGCGCGCGTCGTAGTAACTCAGCACCAGCACAATCATCAGCAGCGGCCCGGTGATCGCTCCGCCGATGGCTTCGGCGGCGGCCGTCGCGAAGTTCAGCCACGCCGGCGCATTGCCGGCGCGCGCCGCAAACAGTTCCGCAATCCAGAATGGCCCCTGAAAAACGATGATGCCCACATACCCGATGATCGTCATCAGGAACGCGGCGATAAACAGGCGGCCCCGATTCCCCGCCGTGAGTTGCACGCTGCGCCGGATCGCCGCAGACACGCGGAGATCCTCGAGCAGCATGGCGGGAATCACCACCGCATAGCGCAGCGCCAGATAGATGACCAGCGCAAGACCCGCGCCGAAAGCCACCAGGATTAACAGCGCCGCGATAATTCCCGCGCTGATTTGCCCTCCCAGCCCAGGGATGGCCGCCACGAGCACTCCCGCCCCCATGGCCGCTGCAAAGACCACCAGCAGAAAAATACCAAAAACGCGAAACCCCACGTTGAAAACGACGCCCAGCAGGCGCCAGAACCTTCCGCGGATGCTGCCGTATGACCCGCTGACCGTTGACGGCCGGCCCAGATACGCCTCCGCCACCGCATGAGTGGTCGCGCCTATCGCGATGGCGTAGGCAATCCAGAAAATGGCCAGGAGCGCCAGAACACCCAGGCTAAAAACCCCTGCTTGCGATTGGACGGTTTGCCGGGTGAGAAAGGCCAGCGGAGAGCCTTGTTTCATCAGCAGCAAAAAGTTCATGGGGATTGCCAGAGAGGAGGGAATCGCCATGATGCCCACGAACAACCAGAAATGGCTGCGGTAGAGCGTGAAGGCGCGGTCCAGAAGCTCCCCCAGACTCAAAGGCCGGAGTTCAATGGCTTCCATCTGCTGCCTCCGATTGGCCGCGCGAGTCGTGCTGGAATCCGTCGTATATAACCACACAGTAACCGCGAACGCAACCGCCGGTTTGTCCGGTCCTCGTTCGTGTGCCCAGAAGTTTGCGGCTCCCGTGAATAAGGCCCGTTGCCTTCCTGTGTCCGCTCTGCACTGCTTTCGCGATAGGCCATCCCCCAATTGCAAATCGATCGCCTTGCGTCATACTGGTAGCCATGACCTCGACCACAGAGCTTTCCAAGGGACAATTCGCAGAGTCGCCTGAATTCGCACAAAATCTCAACCGTCTGGCAGAAGTTGCGGTCCGCGCCGGACTCGGGCTCGCGCCGGGACAACAACTCGTGATGACGGCGACGTTGGACGCCATTCCGCTCGCGCGGCGCATCACCGAGCATGCCTATAAAGCGGGCGCCTCGCTCGTCACCACGTTGTTGACGGACGAGCAATCGGCGCTGCTTCGCTATCGCTACGGTGCAAACGCCGGCTTCGATACCGCTCCCTCGTGGCTCTATGAGGGCCTGGCCCAAGCATTCCGGAGTGGCGCGGCGCGGCTGGCGATCGCCGGCAATGATCCCTCGCTCCTCTCCAAGGAAGATCCGGAAAAGGTGAGCCGGGCAAATCGCGCCACCTCGAAGGCATACCGTCCGGCAATGGAACTGATTACGCGCCACGAGATCAACTGGACCATCGTTGCCTGCGCCACTCCCGCGTGGGCCGCGGCTGTGTTCCCCGATCTCCCGCGGGACGAAGCGCTGGCCCGCCTTTGGAACGCCATCTTCGCCGCGTCGCGTGCGGACCAGCCGGATCCAGTGGCCGCGTGGAAAGTGCACGACGCGAACTTGCACGCCCGCGCCGCCCGGTTGAACGAGAAGCGCTTTTCGGCCCTGCACTTCCGGGGACCGGGCACCGATCTTCGCGTCGGCCTTGCCGACGATCATCTCTGGCTGGGCGGAGGCACCACGGCGGGCAACGGGCGCTATTGCATTCCCAATATGCCGACCGAGGAAGTCTTCACCACGCCGCACAAGGATCGCGTCGAGGGACGCGTGACCAGCACCAAGCCGCTGTCCCATCAGGGAACGATGATCGAGGAAATTTCCGTGCGGTTTCAGGCCGGGCGGATTGTCGAGGCGCGGGCCGCGCGCGGCAACGAAGTCTTGCAGCGGATGATCGAAACCGACGAAGGAGCGCGGCGGCTGGGCGAAGTGGCTTTGGTGCCGCACTCGTCGCCGATTGCCTCGAGCGGATTGCTCTTCCTGAACACGCTTTTTGACGAGAACGCCGCCAGCCACATCGCTCTCGGACAGGCTTACAGCACCTGTCTGAAAGATGGCGACCGCCTCACGAAAGAACAACTGGCCGCGCGAGGCGCAAACGATAGCCTGATTCACGTTGACTGGATGATCGGATCGAATCGCATGGACGTGGACGGCGTCAGCGCGACCGGCAATCTCGAGCCGTTGATGCGCGCCGGAGAGTGGGTCTAGCCTTCGCGCGAGGCTGCTCCTGCGCGACGCATCCGCAGCGGATTCGAGGAACTGTTGGTGGGCCCGCTAGGATTTGAACCTAGGACCAACGGATTATGAGTCGCGTGTTACGCCTGAAAATCCCTTGCAAAAGGGCCGGTTTCGGTGGGGCTGGCCCCATCTTGGCCCCATTTCTAGGATTTCGCTTGTCCGGTTAACGGCGTTAACTGGGCACTGGCATTGGGCATCGAACACCGCTCTCTCGTCCCCCATAATGAACCGTAAATCACCAGGCTACCGAGTCCGATTCCGAGTAGCAGAAGAGCGCTTGGCTCCGGCAACGCTGGCACCTCGCTTACGACCATAGGGACATTGTAGATGTAGAATTCGTCACCGCTACCACTAGCGCCTGCCGCTAGTGTGTCGGTTGATGGCAAGGTGAAAACGAATTCCCCTCGGTTAAATGAAAAATTGTCCGCGCAACATATTTCGGTCGAAGAAATACTTAATGTCTCAAGTAAAACCCCGCCCACAAAGTAGTCGTGCGCACCCGGAAGGAAAGTAATTTGACCATTTGATACGAGGAAAGGTTCGCCTGAAGGGTCGTTACTTGAAATCCAGAACACAAACGCGTTGTAGCTGCCGTCCAACACATAGCTAAGGAAAAACCTACCCAATCCTGAGCTCGAATCTTCGATCGGCGTAATACCAATAGTTGCATTCACGATTCCAAGAGGCACTGGCTGACTAATGCTGTCTGCTTTCATTGAGGGGCCAAATGCGAGCGCCAGTAGCACTAAAAGCAGTATGGTTATATGCCTCATTGTGTTCCTCTATTCTTGATTCGTATTCCTCAAGGCAACCGTCTTTAACGGACCGAGTGAAGAAGCGAGAAATATACTTGCCTGCTACCTCTCATGCAAGTCTAAACAAGGTAATCTCCAGAGCAGGGTCCTAGTACGCATAGTTCCGAGCAGTAAGCTAACCGTTATCGGCGGGGAGGGAAGTTAAGAATGGCATGACTAGCGACCCATCCGATTCAGCGTCCTTCAATTGGGCCGTGCGTCTTGGCGTTCGAGCTTCTGATCCTCGGCCTGATAGAACTCGTTCAACTGCTCCATCGCTTGCTCGACGTCCGCCGTATCCACGATGTCATACCGCTTAAAGACGTAGTTCGTCTTGTGGCCGGAGATCTTCATCGCCACTGATTAGCCCACGCCCGCCCGACGCATGTTTCGAATCACCGTGCGTCGCAGGTCGTGAAAGATCAAGTCCGCGTAATTCCGGTGGCACAATGAAAACCCACAAATTGTTGGTTGGGTTGGTGGGCCCGCAAGGATTTGAACCTTGGACCAACGGATTATGAGTCCGCTGCTCTGACCGCTGAGCTACGGGCCCCCCGCTGCACCATCATATACTGAAATGGAAACGGTGCGCTCGTCAGGAACGCTTCAGGCCGTGCGGCGCCAGGGGCAGGGACCGGAGGCGCACGCCGGTGGCGTCAAAGATCCCATTGGCGATCGCGGGCGCCAGCCCGAAGATCGGGGCTTCGCCGGCGCCGGCCGACGGCAAGTCCTTGCGGTCGATCAGCACGGTTTCTATCGGCGGAACATCGCTGAAGCGCGGCACGCGATATTTCGAGAATCGTCCGTTCAGGATATGCCCGTTGTCGAATTCAATCGCCTCAAACAGCGCCCCGCCCAGGCCCATGATGTTCGCGCCTACCACCTGATTGCGGAGCTGATCGGGATTCACGATGGCGCCGCACTCAAACGCCGTCACCACGCGCACGATGGTGACGCGGCCCGTCGCGCGATCCACGGCCACCTCGACCGCTGTCGCCACGTTGCCCAGTTTCTCGAAGCCGCCGCCGATGCCGTAGCCGTGCCCCGCCGGTTTGGTCTTTGCCCAGCCGAACTTCTCCGCGGCGGCCACAAACACGGCGCGCAGGCGCTCGTCCTTCAGATTCTTCAGGCGAAATTCCAGCGGATCCATCTTCACCAGGTGGGCCAGTTCGTCCATGTGGACTTCGCGGGCGAAGTGGTTGGCCGTGGCGGCCAGTCCGCGGTACGACCCCTGCCGCAGGGGCGACTTCGTGGCATGAAATTGAATTCTCTGGTTGGGAATGTCGTAGTACGTGCGGATGCCCGCCGCTCCGGAATTGTAGTTATGAAAATCCCAGGCGGTGATTTTGGCGTCGTGGTCCACGGCGCTGGTGATCTCAATGACGCCCGCGGGACGGAAGTACGCCCAGGTGAACTCTTCTTCCCGCGTCCAGACCAGCTTCACCGGACGCCGGGCCGCGCGAGCCAGGCGCGCCGCCTCGACCGCCGTTTCTCCGGTGTGCTTTCCGCCGTAGGCCGAGCCGGTGTCCGGCACCAGGACGCGGACCCTTTCTAGGGACATGTGGAACGCGGCGGCCAGCTCGCTGCGCACGGCGAACGGCCGCTGGGTCCCGGTCCACACGGTCAACCGATCTCCGGTCCACTGCGCCAGAGCGGCGCGCGGTTCCAGCGGAGCATGCGCGATGTACGCGACATTGTAGGTTTGTTGCAGGCGGCGATCGGCCGAAGCCAGCGCCGGCTCGAGCGCCCCCACTTCGTACCGCGGCGCACCGGCAACCTCCTGCTGCGCAACCGGATTCTTCTTCAGGTAGTCGAACAGCTCCCGATCGGAGGGCTGCTGGTCCGCTTTCCATTCCGCGCGGATCGCGGCAGCGGCGCGAGCAGCAACCGCGGAGCTGGGCGCGGCCACGCCGATGAAATTGCCATCGCGCACCACGGTGACATCGGCAATCTTTTCCGCCTCCTGCGTGTCGGCGGAGACCAGCGTGGCGTTGAAGGCCGTGGGACGAACGACCTTCCCGTACAGCATGTCCGGAAGCTTCTGGTCCGATGGGTAGCGATGCGCCCCGGTCACAAAGTCGCGGCCGTCGACCTTCGGCGCGGATTGCCCGGCCACCTTCCATTGGGCGGCGGGAATCAGGGAGTCGTCGGCGGATAGAAGCTGCGCGATCTCGTGCCCCTGCACGAGAGTTCCATAATCAACCGAGCGCTTCGAGTTGTTGTCCAAGACCTTGCCGCCCGCAACGGACAACCGTTGGCGGTCCACGCTCCATTGCGCGGCCGCCAGATCGATCAAGGTGTTGCGAGCCGATGCCGCCACGCGCCGGAGCTGCAGATTCATCACGGGTGTCGTCAGGCTGCCGAAGGTGCCCATATCGAAGGGCACTTTGTCCGTATCGCCCATGATCATTTTGATGGAGCCGATGGAAACGCCCAGCTCTTCGGCGACGCCCTGGCTGAGCGAAGTCCGAATATTTTGCCCCATTTCCACCTTGCCGGTGAACACCGTCACCCCGCCGTCTTCTCCGATGTGCAGCCACGCGCCAATCGTCTTGGGCGCCGCGTTATCCGGCATTCGGCCCCCGGCTGCTTCCTGGCCGAAGGCTTGCCGGTCCAGCACGCACAGGACCGCGAGTCCCGCGCCGAACAATTTGAAAAACTCGCGCCGGCCGGTTTCGAAGCGGTAGGCGGGGGCCTCGGCGAATTCGTAGCGTTCCGGCTCCGGCGAAAACGGAAACCCGATTTTCGGCGTCATCGGCGGGGCTCCTGCCACACGCGCGCGGCGCGGCGGACCGCGGCCACGATGCGCGGATGCGTGCCGCAGCGGCAGATGTTGCCTTGCATGGATTGCCTGATCTCGAAGTCGGTGGGGTTCGCCTTGGCGTTCAGCAGGGAGACGGCCGAAAGAATCATCCCGGATGTGCAATAGCCGCACTGCATCGCGCCTTCGTCGAGGAAGGCCTGTTGCAGTGGGTGAAGCTGGCCACCCTGGGCAAGGCCCTCGATCGTGGTGATCGGTTTGCCGGCCACCGCGCCCACCGGCGTGATGCACGACCGGCGGGCCTGGCCCTCGACGAGAACCGTGCAAGCGCCGCACTGTCCTTCGCCGCAGCCGTATTTGGAGCCCGTCAGATCGAGTTGCTCGCGAACCACGCTCAGCAGGCTCGCCTGCGGATCGGCGTCAATCTCGTAAACCGTTTGGTTGATCCTTAGTTTTGTGACGCGCGCCATCCGTAACCCTCGCTCGCGGAGTGATTCACGCCAGGGGACTGGCAGACATTCCCGGTGGAACTCTTTACTCGCCTCATTAAAACACGGTGCACCCGCGCTTGAAAAGCGGCCGGTTGCCCGGACCAGTGGCGAGCAGCAGGAACCGCGGGGCAATGCGAGTCTAGCATCGCGCCGCTGGAACGCTCGTCGACTCTGCCGTAGACTTGCGGTGGTTCCATGCCCCGCGTGCCGTCTCCTGGGAGACCATCGCCTTGCCCGGGTGCGCGTCGTTGTCAGTTTGTGTGGACGTCGCGAGAGTGCGAGGGAGGACAGGCGGATGAAACTTGCAAAGCTCGTCACCGCGCTTGCCGTTTTGACGTTCGTGGGGCTTTTTTCGATGCCAGAGTCCGTGGAAACGGCCGTCGCGCAGAGTTCTAATGTTGACTTCGACATCGCACTCGATCACGTCGCCCTCAGCGTGCCGGACATCGGACAGTCAATCGCGTGGTATCAGGAGATGTTCGGCTTTAAGGAAGTCAGACGCGGCGGGCAACCGAACGGCATGCAGACAGCCCTGATTCAGCGCGGCGACATCCGCATCGAGTTGTTCCAGCTGCCCGGGGCTGCACCGCTGCCGGAGTCGCGCCGAAACCCGTCGGAGGACTTTCGCACGCACGGCCTCAAGCACTTTGCCTTCCGGGTGAAGGATATTCGCGCCGTCCTCGCACGATTGCAGGCCAAGGGGGTGAAAGTAGTCTTTGAACTCCACGACTACCCTGGCGCTGCGTTCGCGTTCGTGAGCGACAACGCCGGCAACGCCGTCGAGCTGATCCAGTATAAGACACCGTGAACCGGTGCGATCGACGCGCTCGGCGACGCGGGGAAATACCGGCGGCTGTTGGAATCCTCGCGACCTGGCGACACGATCGTGGTTGTCCGAGCGCGGCGAATTTCCCAGTCAGAAAAGAACCGAGTCATCTCCGCCTGAATGCCGCCGCAGGAGCAGGCCCATCGAGTTACAACCCGCTCACTTCTGTAAGGTTTGAGATCGCTTGTTAATGGGGGCGATTACCGACTCGGCCCAGAGGGCATGTTCTTCACCAGCCACTCGGTCACTTTCTTGCCGTAGGCTTCCGCGAGCGGGCCCGGCGTCAAATAGTGGCTCGCGCCCGGAACCCAGATGAGGTCGCGCTGAGGCGACGCCGTCAGGCTGTCGTAAATCGCCTGGGCATTGGGCGGAAAGGAAACTTCGTCCTTCTCACCGTGGATTACCAGCGCGGGAACCCTGATTTGGGGCCCGTATCGTACCGAGCTCGGCGTTCCCGGGTCGCTCGGCGCTCCGAAGAAGCTGAGCATTGACTTTGCGGTCCCCATGAAGGAACGACCGTCCGGAAACCACTTTTCGAACGCGACGGGTTCCTGCCCCTTACCTTGCGCGACCAACTGGCGGGCGTGCTTGAGCGTGTCTTCCAGACGCCGCTTGTCTGCCTCGGCCCCCCGGATTTGAAATTCCAAGTAGGGCGACGGAATCGAGGCGATAAAGCCCACGGCTTTGACGGCGGGATCGTTTCGCTCGGCCATATATTGCGCCATGCGAGGGCCACCGAGACTGATCCCTAGAATCGCAAGGCGGGTGTAGCCCGCGGATTTGGCGTAGGCGACGAAGGCTGCGATATCCTTGATCGCGTCCGTGTATTCGGCGTAGGAAGTGTTGTAGGAGGCGCGCATATTAGAAATGAGAAATGCGTAGCCCCTGCTCGTCAGACCGGTGGCCAGGGGATAGTAGTCGTGCAAAGGTACCAGCGCCGCACCCGTCGTCGCGCCGGGCACCAGAATCACCAGCGAATCGCTGGGCGTCTGCGGCGTCCAGAGAAGTCCGTTCAACGCTGCTTTGTCTTCCGCTTCTACTCGAATGAGATCCAAGGTGCTACCTCCGTGACTAATCGGCAAGATATGATGACTCTACGACAACGAGCAAACCATCCGGATCGCCTCCGGCTACTCTGCATCTTCACAGGACGCGAGATCACTTCCCCTGACTTCTCGCCGGTCGCGTGAATGGCTTTGACGATGCGCGATTTGAGCCCGCTCGGAAGGCTCGTCAACTCCCTCGCTCATCCAGCGCGTCGAGGATCGTCACTTCGACCGGCCGCTCGAGCAATTCCATGATGCTCGCGCGGTAGTCCTTGTAGTGCTGCGTTTCCCGATGGGCCTGCACCGCGTCCTGATCGGCGTACTTCTCGATCAAACAGAAGCTCCTGGCGCCGGAGGCCGCAGCCGCCTGGTAGAGATCGTAGCGACGGCAGCCGGGCTCCTGGCGCGTCTTCACCACCATCCCGCGCAGGATGGACTCCACGCCAGACTCTTGTCCGCTCTTCGGGAAAAAGCGTGCGACCACGAGCGAGCTCATGCGGATGCTCCTGATTCAGTCAACCTGTTGAGCGTTGACGGCTCCGGCAGTTCATTCCCCCGGAATGGGATCCGTTTCCAGCCAAATCCCCTCACGTCGTCTGAGAGGCGCACTCAGGATGCCACAGGCGACAGAGCATTGTACATCGCTTCCGAAGCGAGTTCGAAGGCGTCCTCGATAGAACGGACGAAGAATCCAGATGCACCGCAATTTGTGAAACTGGATCGAACGCCTCCGAGTGACGCGGAGACTGTACCACCGTACGGCTGGCACCTGCCAAGGAAATTTTGCCAACTGACGGCATGTAGCGCTCGCAATTGCCACGGATTCGATGGGCCGAATTACATAACGAAGTTGCAATTGCAGGAGGAGAAGGGTAGTCTCGCGTTCATTGTGGACCGTGACTTCGTCGTTTTGTACGGCGCCGTTAGGCGAACTTATTCTTCAGTAGATTACTGGTCCTGCCAGTGGGCCGCCTTCATGATTTGATGGGAAATGAGGATCATGTGAAAATTCGGCAGGTCCGCGGTCATAGGTTTTCGTCGCAGCTCTGATCGGTTGTCGTTCATCTGATGGGTTGTAGTTCAGTAGTTGCACCCCAGGCGGACCGGCAGGCAACCGGCTCGGCCTCTCTTGACGAGAGACGCAAAAAAAGTTCTCCGGAAGGATTGTGGAAATGGCAATCGCGACAGTGAACCCGGCGACGGGGCAGCTTGTGAAGAGTTTTGAGCCGATATCGGACTCGCAAATTGAAGAGAAGATCCAGCGCGCGGCGCTGACTTTTCCAAAGTTCCGGAGTCTCCCGTTCGCCGAACGCGCCGACATGATGAAGAAGGCCGGCGACATCCTGGAAAGCGAGAAGAACGAGCTCGCCGCAGTCATGACCACCGAGATGGGGAAGACGCTCCGGTCCGCGGTGGACGAAGCCGCCAAATGCGCCTGGGCCTGCCGCTACTACGCCGAGCATGCCGAGCGCATGCTGGCCGATGAGGTAATCGCGACGACGGCCAGCCGGAGCTTCATCCGCTACCAGCCACTCGGAGTGATTCTGGTCGTGATGCCGTGGAATTTTCCTTTTTGGCAGGTGTTTCGATTTATTGCGCCGGGATTGATGGGCGGTAATGTGGGGTTGCTCAAGCACGCCTCGAACGTTCCGCAGTGCGCGCTGAAAATTGAAGACATCTTGCGGCGGGCCGGTTTCCCGGAAGGCGCTTTTCAGACGCTGTTGATCGGATCGGCGAAAGTCGATCGAATCCTCGACGACCCCCGGATCGCGGCGGCCACGCTGACCGGCAGCGAAGATGCCGGCATCCAGGTGGCCATGGGCGCGGCCATGCGAGTGAAGAAAGTGGTCCTCGAGCTCGGCGGCAGCGATCCGTTCATCGTGATGCCCAGCGCCAGCCTCGCGGATGCCGTCGCTGCCGCCGTGAAGGCGCGCACGATCAACAACGGCCAGTCCTGCATTGCCGCCAAGCGTTTCATCGTGGCGGACCACGTGGCGGATCAATTCGAGCGCGAGTTTGTCGCGGCCATGCAGTCGCTGCGCCTGGGTGATCCGTTCGACGCGACCACCGACGTCGGACCGCTGGCGACCGCGGACGCCGTGACTTCCCTCCACGCCGATGTGCGGAAATCGGTGCAGGCCGGAGCGCGGGTTCTCACCGGAGGCAAGCCCGCCGATCGCCCCGGCAATTTCTATCTGCCCACCGTGCTCACCGATGTCCCTAAAAATTCCCCGGCTTATTGCGAGGAGTTGTTCGGCCCGGTCGCGTCCCTGTTTCGAGTAAGTAATATTGACGACGCCATCCGCATCGCCAATGACACCCGGTTTGGACTGGGCGCCAGCGCCTGGACCAATGATCCGCGCGAGCAGGAGCGTTTCACCAACGAACTGGAAGCGGGGATGGTCTTCTTCAATCAAATGGTCGCTTCGGACCCCCGAGTGCCCTTCGGCGGGGTGAAGCGATCCGGATACGGGCGGGAATTGAGCGTCCACGGAATCCGCGAATTCATGAATATCAAGACGGTCTGGGTGAAGTAAGGCCAAAGTTTCCCGGGGGGAGTTGCGGGGCTCGAGCGCAGCGTGATATCGGGAGGCGATGCCGTGTACGAAGTGATCCAAACATCCCGTCTCCATGAACAAATCGTTCAGCAAACCGAGGAGCCCATTCTCAAGGTTGCGTTGAAACCGGGAGACCAGCTTCCCTCCGAACGCGAATTGGCGCACAAGTTCGGGGTGAGCCGCACGGCGGTCCGCGAAACCATGCGCGCCGATCTTCAACAGGCGCGGGCAGATTCGCGCCATCAAAGCCTGCAAACTTCTCGTGTGAGCTAGGAGACTGAACGTCATGGCCAACCTCGGATTTATCGGACTCGGAGTAATGGGCGGCGAGATGGTGAATCGCCTCCTCGGCAAGGGCCACGCCGTCACGGGATATAACCGCACCCGCGCGAAAGCGGAGTGGCTGATCCGAAAGGGAATGAAATGGGCGGACTCGCCGCGAGCCGTCGTGACCGCCTCCGATGTCACCTTCTCCATGGTGACCAATTCGGCGGCCCTGCAGGCCATTGCCGAAGGTCCCGACGGAATGCTGGCGAGCCTGGCGCCCGGCAAGCTGCTCATCGACATGAGCACGGTCAGCCCGGCGTTCAGCCGCTCCATCGCCGCGAAGGCCCGGGAAAAGGGCGCGGACATGGTGGACGCGCCGGTGTCCGGCAGCGTGGTGACGCTCCAGCAGGGGAAACTCTCCGTGATGGTGGGCGGCCGCATGAAGACCTTCGAGACTGTGAAGCCGCTGCTCGACGACATCGGCTCCAAAGTGACCTACGTCGGCGACAACGGCCTGGCGCTGGTGATGAAGATCGCCACGAATCTGAGTCTCGCCGTGCAGATGCTGGCGTTTTCCGAAGGCATCCTACTCGCCGAAAAGAGTGGCATCGCGCGGGAAACCGCGGTGGACGTTCTCATTCATAGCGCGGTGGCGTCGCCCATGGTGCAGTATCGCGGGCCGTTCGTGCTGAAGCTGCCGGACGAGGCCTGGTTCAACGTCAACATGATGCAGAAGGACATGCTGCTGGCCCTGGAACTGGGCCGGCAGTTGGACGTTCCCCTGCCAACCACGGCGGTGGCCAACGAATTTCTGACCGCGGCGCGCGCCATGGGCCTGGTCGAGGAAGATTTCGCGGCCGTCTTCGACGTGCTGGCGCACATGTCGGGGGTGGAACGATGACCGCAGCCGCGCACCTGTGATGCAGCCCCGCCGAAGCGTCTTCGTGCTCTCTGTGCCTTCTCTGCGCCCTCGGTGTTGAATCTTTTGCCGCCGCATTTCGCCGCTTTAACACAGAGGACACAGAGCCAGCACGGAGGACACAGAGACAGATCGTGGTCCCTCTAGCATCGAGCACAACTCAGCGAAGTGATGGATTCGATTGTGGCGAAATTGGGTTATGCAATAGCCTCTAGGGCACTTTCGAATACGGCGGATGCCATCCAAAAATCCCCGACTTGCCGTATGATGGGCCATGCGTCTGCTTCTGGTGGAGGATGATCCGCGAATCGCGCGCTGGGTCGCCAAGGGCCTGCGCGAAAAGGCCTACGCGGTGGATGTCGCCGTCACCGGCGACGATGCCCTGTACCAGGCCTCGATCAACACCTACGACATCGTCATTCTCGACGTGATGCTGCCGGGCCGGAATGGTTTTCAGGTGTGCCGCGAGCTGCGCGCGTCGGGCCAGTGTATGCCCATCCTCATGCTGACCGCCCGCGACGCCGTCGAGGACCGCATCACCGGCCTCGATCAGGGCGCCGACGATTACCTCACCAAGCCTTTTGAATTTCTCGAACTGCTCGCGCGCCTGCGCGCGCTTCTGCGGCGTTCGGGCGAGCTTCGCCCGGAGCGCATCGCCGTCGCCGATCTCGTTCTGGACACCTCCGCGCAAACCGTCTCGCGCGGGGCCCGGAATATTCCGGTGACCACGAAGGAGTACGCGCTGCTGGAATTCCTGGCGCGCAACGCCGGGCGTGTCGTGGGCCGCGCAGAAATCGCCGAACACGTCTGGGACGACGCCTTCGACCCTTTTTCCAACCTCATCGAGGTCTACATCAACCGCCTGCGCCGCAAGATCGACGCCGGCTCGGCCGCGCCGTTGCTCCACACGCGCCGCGGAGCGGGTTACATTCTCGGCCTCGCCCCCGGCGACTCCGCCGCGGAACCGGGGAAGGATGCGCCCGAGCGCTCTGCCCCGGCCAAGACAAACTCCGCCTCCCAGAAGAACCATGCTTGATTCCGTCCGCGTCCGTCTGACGTTTTGGTTCACGGGGTCCCTCGCGGTGGCGCTGCTCGTGCTCTCGCTGGCAACTTATTTTGTCCTCCGCCAAAATACGATTCAGCGCACCGATAGCAGCCTGGCCGAACTCGCCGATTCCTTCCTCACCACCGTCCATGCGGAACTGCAGGACCAGAACGCTCCCGAGCCGCTGCAAGCGGCCGCTCAGGCAGCCATCGTCGAGCATAATTTTCGGGATTATGTTTTTGCCGTTCTCGATACGCAGGACCGCGTCGTGGTCGCTTCGCAGGACCTTTCATCCGCCGCCGCTCCGGCGGGCAACTTCCCGGAGTCTCTCCGCGAGGTCGTCCAGGAGGCCTCGGCTTCGAGCCAGCCGTTTGGATACCTGCGCGATGGCGGCCGGCGCTACCGCGGATACGTCCGCCGGTTTTCCGCCGGGGATCAGACCTACCTGCTCGTCGTCCTGCAATCGCTTCAGCGCCAGGAAGAATTTCTCAGCGAGCTTACACGAACCTTCGCTCTGGTCATTCCACTGGTGGTGGTGCTCGCCAGCGCGGGAGGATATTTCCTGGCGCGCCGGAGCCTTGCCCCGGTGGTGGCCATGAGCGCGCAGGCGGGGCGCATCGGCGCCGCCACGCTTCATGAGCGGCTGCCCGTCCGCAATGAACGGGACGAGCTGGGCCGGCTGGCGCGCTCGTTCAACGAGCTTCTCGACCGCCTCGATCAGTCCTTCGAGCGCCAACGGCGTTTCATGGCCGACGCTTCCCACGAGCTGCGCACCCCCGTCGCCATCCTGCGCGGCGAGGCGGAAGTGGCCCTCGCGCAGCCGGAGCGGCCGCCCGGCGAATATCGCGAAGCTCTGGAAGTCCTCCGCGCGGAGGCGCAGAGGCTGGCGCGCATCGTCGAGGATCTTTTTACGCTGGCGCGCGCCGATGCCGGCCAGCTCCCGCTCACCCAAAGTGATTTCTACTTGGACGATCTTGCCGCCGATTGTCTTCGCACCGTCCGGACGCTGGCCCTGGCGAAGCGCATTAACCTGATCTGCGATCTGGCCGAGGAATTGCCCGCCCACGGCGACGAGGGGCTGCTTCGCCGCATGCTCGTCAATCTTCTCGATAACGCCATCAAGTTCACCGGCGAAGGCGGCAGGGTCACTCTGGTGTGCCGCCGCGAGGGAGGTTCTTACGCGCTGGGAGTTACCGACACCGGCCACGGCATCCCTCCGGAGATGCAGCCGCGCATCTTTGAGCGCTTCTTCCGCATGGACAAGGCCCGCTCGCACGCCGAGGACAATGGCGGCGCGGGCCTGGGCCTTTCCATTGCCAGCTGGATTGCCGGCGCCCACGGGGGGCGCCTCGAATTGACGCGTTCGGATTCGAGCGGCAGCACCTTCACGGCTTTTCTCCCGGCTCCTGCCGCCTCCGAACCATTCCCGGCTGCGCGTTAATCCCTCGTTTATCTTCACATCGCTACTCTGCCGTGGATGGCCGAGTCCGCATCCGATGTCATGCGCCGAGGTAAGGTACTATGAAGGCACTTCACGTTCCATCGCTGGCAGTCTGTTTTGTTGGCGCCGCGCTCGTTTTTCTGGGTGACACCGCTGCCGCGCAAGACCGCCCTGCATCTCCTGCGGTGGATCACACTGTCCCGGTGGCGCCCTCCGCCACACCCAGAGCGGCGCCGATTCGCCTGACGTTGCAGAATGCTTTGGACCGTGGCCGCCGGAACAGCGTGGCATTCCAGGCGGCTCTCACCAATGCCGCTGTCGCCCGGCAGGACACCGCCCAGGCCCGCGATGCGCTGCTCCCCACGGTGACCTTCAATAACCAGGCGATCTATACGCAGGGTACCCTGGGGGGAGGCGCCCGCTTCATCGCCAACAACGGAATCCACGAATACGTCAGCCAGGGCGTGGTGCACGAAGCCATTGACCTCGCGTCCATTTCCAACTACCGCCGTACCCGTGCGGCGGCCGCACTGGCGCGCGCCCGCGCGGAGATTGCGTCGCGCGGCCTGGTTGTGGCCGTCGTGCAGGCGTACTACGCCGCCGCCGCCGCGCAGGAAAAACTCGAAATCGCGCGCAAGACCGCCGCCGAGGGCGAGCATTTTCTGAAACTGACGCAGGATCTCGAAACCGGCGGGGAAGTGGCCCATGCGGACGTCATTAAAGCCGAGTTGCAGGCTAGCGAGCGCCGCCGCCAGTTCCAGGAAGCGCAACTGGGCCTGTTGAACGCGCGTCTCGATTTAGCCGTCCTGATTTTTCCGGACTTCAACGACAATTTTGAGATCGCCGGAGATCTGCACGCTCCTGTCCCCCTTCCCACGCTGGGCGAAATTCAGCAGCAGGCGGCGCGCGACAATCCCGACGTGCGCGCGGCACTGGCCGCCCTGCAGGGCGCCGATCGCGACGTCACCACGGCCCGCGCTGGATATCTCCCCTCGCTCAGCTTCGATTACTTCTACGGGATTGATGCTCCGCAATTTGCCGTCAATGGCATGGTGAATGGCCAGCAGGTGCCCAACCTCGGCTCCTCCGCCTCGGCCACCGTGAACATTCCTATCTGGAACTGGGGCGCCACGCACAGCAAGATCCGCCAGGCCGAGCTGCGCCGCACCCAGGCGCAGCGGGAACTCTCCCTGGCGCAGCGCACGTTGCTCGCGCAAATCCGCTCCCTTTACGCGGAAGCCGAAACGGCCTTCACTGAGCTGGGCGATTTGGACCGCAGCGCCACGCTGGCCGGCCAGAGCCTGGAACTGACCACCCTGCGCTATCAGGGGGGCGAGTCCACGGTTCTGGAAGTGGTGGACGCGCAGAACACGTACGCGATGACAAACAGTGCGTATCAGGACGGTGCGGTTCGCTACCGCATCGCGCTCGCAAACTTGCAGACCCTTACGGGAGTGCTGACAGCTCCATGAAAATACATTCCAGAATATTGTTTCGGCGGCCCGCTTACAGAGTAGTGGCCGTTGCGGCGCTCGCGGCGTCGATGTGCGGGATCGGCGGTTGCAGCCATGCCGAAAAAGAAACCGAGCCGGTGGTCTCCGTCGAAACCACGCCGGCGCGGCGCGGGCCGATTGCCCAGATCGTATCCGCAGAGGCCGTGGTGTTTCCGCTCGAGCAGGCGGTCCTCACTCCAAAGATCACTTCGACGATCCGCAGATTCCTCGTCGACCGCGGAAGCCACGTCCACAAGGGCCAGCTACTGGTCATCCTCGAAAATGCCGACCTCTCCGCCGCCGCCGCGCAGAGCAAGGGCGAGTTCGAGCAAGCCCAGGCTGGTTACGCCACCACCACCGGCGCCAGCCTCCCTGAACAAATCCAGAAGGCGGAGTTGGATGCCGCCGCCGCCAAGGCTGGTTTTGACGCGCAGAACAGTGTCTACACCAGCCGTAAAGCGCTGTTCCAAAAAGGAGCGATTCCCCGGAAGGATCTCGATGCCTCACAAGTAGCGCTCGCGCAGGCGCGCACTCAGTCCGATGTTGCGCAACGCCAACTCGAAGACCTGAAGCGGCTCGGCGAAAAACAGGCGCTGAAATCCGCGGGCGGCCAGCTGGCCGCCGCCCGGGGCAAATACCTCGGCGCCCAAGCGCAGCTCAGCTATTCGGAGATTCGCAGTCCCATTGATGGAGTCGTCACCGACCGGCCGCTCTACCCGGGAGAACTGGCGGCCGCCAATCAGCCGCTGCTCACCGTCATGAATCTATCGAGGCTGATCGCCAAGATGCACATCGCCCAGGAGGAAGCGGCGGGCCTCGCCGTCGGCCATCCCGCCGAGCTGAAACTTCCGGGTCTGGATGCGCTGGTCAAGGGCCGCGTGAGCCTGGTGAGCCCCGCGCTCGATCCAGGCAGCACGACCATCGAAGTGTGGGTGGAAGTTTCCAAACCCAATCCGGCCCTGAGGCCCGGCATGACCGTGGAAGTTTCCATAACCGCGAAGACCGTCGCCGACGCCATCGTCGTGCCCGTCTCCACACTCGTTAAGGATGCGCACCAGGGCGGCTATGTTTTTATAGCGGGCGCGGACGCCCCCGGCCCCCGCACGAACGTGAAGGTTGGCAACCGGGTCGGAGGGCGGGGTGAAATTCTCAGCGGGATCAATCCGGGTGAAGCGGTGATTAGTTCGGGCGGATACGCGCTGCCGGACAATACCAAAATTAAAATCGCGCCGCCCGCCCCGGCGGAGCAGGGCTCGGGTGCGCAGGAGTCCGCCAAGCCCTCGGCCGGTGGTAAGGACTGATCGCGCATGGACTCCCGCCCCACCATTCCTCGCGATCCCCGGGCTGCCCGTGCATCCGCCGCTCCCTGGTTCCGCCGGTTCTCGCGGCCGATTTTGTTCTTGATCGTCAGCGTGGCGCTGGTGGGCGCTTACCTCGCGTTCTCGATACCCGTTTCCGTTTTTCCCAACACGGATTTTCCCAGGATCGTCATTGGCGCCGACAACGGCGTGATGCCCATTGACCAGATGCTGGTCACCATCACGCGCCCGATCGAGGAAGCCGTCAACAGTGTGCCCGGCCTCCGGAAAGTGCAGTCGATCACCAGCCGCGGTTCGGCCGAAGTGGATCTGTTCTTCGCCTGGGACACCGACATTATTTTGGCGCTCCAGCGCGTGGACGCCGTTGTGGCTCGGCTCCAGTCCGAACTCCCCCCGACGGTCAAGCTCGATACGCACCGCCTCACGTTCGCCACATTCCCAATTCTCGGCTACAGCCTCACGTCGGATGTGCTGCCGCCCACCAAACTCTGGGAACTCGCCACCTATGACATCAAGCCGCGCCTGAACCGCCTGGACGGAGTGGCGTCGGTGCTCGTGCAAGGCGGTCTGGTTCCGGAATTTCAAGTCACGCCCGATCCGGCGCGCCTTGCCGCGGCGGGTGTGACGGTCACCGACATCCTCGATGCCATTCGCCGCACCAACCTGATGGTTTCGCCTGGACTCATCGAACACGATCACCAGCTGGTGCTCGGCTTGGTCAGCGGGCAGGTGCGTTCGCCGGAACAGATCGGGCAGATTGTGGTGAAGATGTCGCCCGCCGGCGTTCCCATTCGCCTCGCGGACATTGGGTCCGTCGCCCCGTCGTCGGCGCCGGTCTATACCATCGTCACCGCCAACGGCAAAGACGCCGTGCTGCTCAGCATCAACCGTCAGCCCACCAGCAACACGGTTGCCGTCGCCGATGAAGTGCACGCGAAGATCGAGGAACTCCGGCCGTCGCTGCCCCCCGGCGTCCATCTGGAGCCCTTTTACGATCAGTCCGGCATCGTGCACGGCTCCATCTCGAGCGTTCGGGACGCCGTATTGCTAGGTTTGGTGCTTGCTTCGGCTGTTCTCGTGCTGTTCCTGAACGACTGGGGCACATCGTTGATTGCCGGCCTGGTGATTCCGGTCACGCTGTTCATCACGTTCATCGTCCTCAAGTTGATGGGGCAGAGTTTCAACCTCATGACCCTGGGCGGCCTGGCCGCCGCAGTGGGCCTGGTCGTGGACGACGCCATCGTGGTGCTGGAAAACATCGTCCTCCACCGCGACGCCGGGGAAGGGCGCCTCCAGGCGATTCAGACCGCCCTGCGCGAGATGACCGTCCCGCTGATCGGCTCCACGGTCACCCCCATCGTTGTATTCCTTCCGCTCATCTCCATCACCGGCGTCACTGGAAGTTTCTTTCGCGCGCTCGCCATCACCATGACGGCGGCGCTTTTCACATCGCTCCTGCTGGCTCTCACCTGGACGCCCGTGCTCAGCCAGTACCTGGTTCGCCGCAAGGGCGAAAACGTCGCGCCGGAAGCTCCGGGCGCCGGCGGTGAGACGGCCCCGGACGTCAATGCGCTGCTGGCGCTCGAAGAGGCCCATTTGTCGGGGCTGTTTGGACGATGCGTCCAGTTTTACGAGCGGACCATGAACGCCGTGTTGAAGCGTCCGATCGTGCTCGTCGCCGCCTCCGTCTTGATCGTCGTTTCCGCGTTTGTTTGCTACAGACTCCTCGGCACCGATCTGCTTCCCGGCATGGACGAGGGCGGCTTCATCCTCGATTACTTCACGCCGCCCGGCAGTTCGCTCGCCGAATCCAACCGCATCCTGGAGCACATCGAGGGCATTTTGCGCGCGACGCCCGAAGTCGAAAACACGACCCGCCGCACCGGATTGCAACTGGGCCTGGCCACCGTCACCGAGGCGGACCGCGGCGATTTCACCGTCCAGCTGAAGAAGGATAGCCACAGAGACATCGACGAAATCATGGACGACGTGAGCAAACAGATCGAGCACACCGAGCCCGCCGTCAACGTCGAGTTCATCCAGCTCCTGCAGGATATGATCGGGT
>VFSW01004081.1_pt1 | contig 21770 bp, 20 predicted proteins | sample 5358111 | NCBI WGS metagenome assembly VFSW01 (sample SAMN11554181, study PRJNA540505) | mine drainage metagenome | isolation source: sediment from site ElyBrook_90M | place: USA: Ely Copper Mine, Vershire, VT | collected 2017 | reverse complement strand
ATATGGAGGTTTTTTATGCATAAGTACATTGCTATTGCTACCGCAGCTATTGCTCTCTTTGTTTTCCCTGCGCTTTTTTCCTCGTCTAATGAGGAAACAAAATCAAAAGGCGTTGAAGCCTGCATCGAAACGTATCCAGAACTTCATTGGCTAGCCAATAGTAACGTACGAAAAACCGAAGAAGGCGCCGGTACAGAAGGAGGTTATTCTCAAAAACTCTTTGGCCAAGCCTATCCCGAATTTGATCGTTCCTATCTTTCCCTCCAATGTTTGGAGTGGATTGTGGATGGCACAGATGAGGCCTACCAATCCTTTACCGCTTCTCAACCAGACTCAGTCCGCCTAACGCCCGCTCATTTCCAAGAACTCCACGAAAGAGCTCTGAGCATTCTCAACAATACATTCGGCCTCTCTTCGGAAGAAACGTATGAAGCCCTCCAAGCTGCCCTTGTTTTAGGCGATATGGGGAAAAGCCCCATCGCTCGCGAGATTTTCAAACCCTTCGGGGCCACAGCCCCCGATCAAGACGATTTTTATGGAGAAGCGATGGGCATTTTAAAAACGAATCCCAACCTTTCTCCCACCTTTGCGCGGTTGTCCCCTACTGCTAAAAATCTTCTCTCTTCCACTACCCATATAGCTCACTACGGCCATATCACACACCTCGAAGGTGGCCCTGCCATGTTCAGTGGAATCAAAACAAGAAACCTTGAACCTTTTGCTCTCGAATTCGATCTCTTTGTTCAGGTCTGCGATGTCTCAGGAGCCCTCGGCCACGTCAAACCCGGGTCCTCTTTAATGTATACAGAGGAAACCCACCAAGCAATGAATGCCATGAGACGCGCTTGCCTAGCTCTTTTGGAACCAGATTTCACAGAGAAAGACGTCTACCATCAATATGTTGCAGAAAGAGCTTCTTGGCTTGGATTTGACGCGAACAAACCCCTCGATCGGGTTTTAGCACGCATCGGAGCCATGCTTCGCCTCTTTACCCCTCAAGATGGAGTTATCTTAAGAGACGCTATCGCCTCACTTTCTCCTGAAGAGCGTTCTCGTATCTCTGCTCAACTTGACGCCCAAGAACTCAACCTGAATGAACGAACACCGACTTACATGCCGGCTGTTCTCATGAACCTCTATAAGAACCCTTCTTTGGGCGATACACCAGAGAAACGCCTACGCCAAGCCATCATACTCGGACTCCCTTTTATCAGCCGAGTGCTAGAGACATACCGAGCCAACCTCAAAGCAGGGACCATCCGGCGTGATATTCCCCTCAATTTCAATCCTGCTGCCGGAGTCGCTAAAGCCGCTCCTAACGACCTTAAAAAAGGGTCGTTCTCTATTGATAAGGAAGGCAGCGTTAGACTAAAATAATTTTTACCTACCTCTTTCCATTGACCTGAAGGGCACCTCTATTTCATAATGGACGGCTCTGGTGGCATAGCCAAGCGGTAAGGCAGGAGCCTGCAAAGCTCCCATTCCTCGGTTCAATCCCGAGTGCCACCTTTATGTTATATTTAGTTGCAACTCCCATCGGCAATCTTGAAGATTTCTCTTTTAGAGCCGTTAAAATCCTCCAAAGCTGCGACCTCATTCTGTGCGAAGATACCCGCCACAGCCGCACCCTCCTTTCCCACTATCAAATCGACAAACCCCTCCAAAGTTTTCACTCTTTCAATGAAAAGGGCAAAGAAGACAGCGTCATTCAGTCACTAAAAAATGGCCAAACGATTGCCCTCATCAGCGATGCAGGAACACCCGGCATTTGCGACCCCGGAGAATTTCTCGTTAAGCGTTGCTATGAAGAAAAAATCCCCATTCAAGCCATCCCGGGTCCCTGTGCCTGGGCCGTAGCGCTTTCTCTTTCCCCTTTTCCTAAAGACCGCGTCCAATTTTTAGGTTTCTTTGAAAAAGAAAACCTTCCCCGCCTACTCGCTTTCCCAGGCACGACTGTTTTTTATGAAGCACCCCACCGCATTCTTTCCACCCTTTCGCTTCTTTCTAAGCACGACCCTTCCCGCAAAGTTTGCATTCTGCGCGAACTCACCAAGCATTTTGAAGAACATCTCCTCAGCACAGCCCAAGAACTTCTTGCCCATTTTGAAGCCACGCCTCCGAAAGGAGAATTTGTCGTCGTCTGTGAAGGAAGTGCCATCGATTTCTCTACTCTCTCAGAAAAAGAGCACGTAGCACTGCTGCAAAAGGAATATAACCTAGCTCTTGCCGATGCGATCCGCCTCGCGGCTGAGCTGCGCGGCGTGCCCAAGCGAAAAATTTATCAGATCATTCATAAACAAGATGAGTAAAGTCTTTGCAACTGACTAACTAAATAAAAAGGGAGAGTGACGATAGAACGGGTTTTTTTTGGCATGGAGCTACAAATTCGAATCCCAAACGGAGATTTTTTTTCTTCTAGGAAAACATGGATGGATCGAAGTTTACCCGCGGGGCCAGCTTTTACTTCGATGGGGATGATGTGATTACCCATAGGCAATATGTAGTCGACTTCTGCAGCACTGTCCTTTTTTTCCCGCTCCCAGAAATGAAGTTGCACCCGATCGTATGGATTTGCATAGGCAATCAGCTCTTGTCCTACAAATTGCTCTGCCAAGGCGCCAGAATGAATTAAGGTTAAATCTTCTCGAAAAAACAATAATGGATCTACTTTTAGAGCAGCCTGAAGCATTCCAATATCGAGATAAAGTAGTTTTTGGACCTTCGATTTAACCTGGGATTGAAGCGGCATGCCTCCAGCGGAGGTGGCTAAAACGGGGCTGAGAAGTCCTGCCCAAGTCAATTGATCGAGAGCAGTTTGAAGATCGCGCGATTTGGTATTTGGATCGATGAATGAGTATTTGAAACGAAGTCCAACAGACTCGGGTGCTCGATCAAATAAAATTTGCAGATTACGATATTGCGTTTTGGTGGCATATTTGGCCATATCTGCGCGATACAGGTTGATCAAAGTCATTAGATAATTTTGACAATCTTGCAAGGAGCCTGTGGCCTGATATTTTGCTATTGCGCCGGGCATTCCTCCGATAAAAAAGTAAGTTCTGACCAACTCCATGAATCTTTCATGGACAGCTTGACCAATTTCTGTAGTCCATTCGAAATCTAAAATGAACTGGATAAGTTGGTCTTCATCCATTACTTTGAGAAATTCTAAAAAGGAGAGAGGGCGCATGTAAATAGATTGCACACGTCCTACAGGGAAAGAAATATTTTTGTCGACGAGGGCGAATTCAAGTAACGACCCGGCGGCTATCACATGTAAATCGCCCATCAATTCCTTAAAATATCTGAGCGATGCAATGGCTTCTGGGCAAAATTGAACCTCATCTAAAAAAAGCAAAGTTATGCCAGCCCGAATTTGAACCTTTAGGGCCAATTCGATTTCTCGAATGATTTTTTTGGGGTCTAGATCTCGAAAACAATCTTTTAATGTGGGCTGTAGTTCGAAATTAATCGCGACAGTTTGGGCAAAATTTTCCTTGCCAAACTTTTCTATGGTGAAGCTTTTTCCTACTTGTCTAGCCCCTCGAATGAGTAGCGGCATGCGGAGAGGTTCTTCTTTCCAACGGTTTAGCTCGTCTTCAATGGATCGTCTCATATCATCATCCTACCAAATTGGATATTTTACGGGGGGTACTTTATCCAATTTTGGCTAAAAACGGATGCATTAGCAACAAGTAGCTGACATTCAGATGGTTACAAAAACATGCTCGCCACACTCTACACTATTCTACTGGAGTTTTCCAATCAGCTCAGAATAAAATATGCTTTATGCGCGATCAAATTCAGAACCTCATTATATCCCTCTCTCCTTTCGATGCAGAGGAAACCCTTCACAGAAAGTTTGTTCTCACTTGGATCGAATCAGGTGCGGAGCTTTTTCGTATTAAAAAACCCGATACTCCGAATATCCATTTGGTAGCCTATGCCATATTTATCGCAGATGGAAAAATGCTCCTCACCGATCACAAAAGATCGGGATTATGGTTGCCGCCGGGCGGCCATGTCGAACCTGGAGAACACCCCCAAAATGCCGTCCAACGAGAAGTTTTTGAAGAACTGAGCGTGAAAGCCAATTTTTTCTTTCCCGACCCCCTTTTTCTTACCGTCACTAAAACTGTACAAGAAATCCCTGGCCACACCGATGTTTCTCTATGGTATGTTCTTAAAGGAAACACCTCAGATGTATTCCATTTCGATCAAAGCGAGTTCACACAGGTTCGGTGGTTTGCACCAGAAGAAATCCCCACTAAAACGGACCCTCACATGTCTCGTTTTGTTCAAAAGCTAAGGAGTTTTTTATGAAAAGGTTGGTTTCATTATTCTGCCTCTGGTTAACCTCATTATGTTCTATGGAAACAGATTTTCAAAAATTTATCGAATTCGCAAACGAAAAACAAGCCCAAGAAAACAGCTTCGTCCTGGAAGCCCTCTACGATACATTTCTGAGCAATCTAACACCCCAAGAGCAGCCCATTATCTTTGCTATTGGCGGCTCTCCCGGTTCTGGTAAAACCACATGGCGCAGACAGCAAAATTCAATGAATTTGCACCTCCATGATATGGATGAAGTGATGATTTGTCTTCCGGACTATCAAAAAGATCTTGCTTCTCTCGGCCCAAAAGCTGCTTTTGAGAAATGGTGGCCTACAGCGCAAAAGCTTGCACGCATCCTCGTTCAATACGCCATCGAATCAAGATATTCTATTGTCTATGATCGCACGTGCGGCACCGAAGGGTCGTATTTCGATCTTTTGCACGCCAAAGAGCTCGGGTACAAAATTCAGCTCGTCGGCCTTCATGTCTCTCGCGAAACCGCCCGCCAACGCATCTTAAAACGAGAAAAGGAAGAAGGCCGCACCATTACCGAAACGATTCTCGATGAATACCGAGCCCGTTTCAGTGCGCTGTGGCCCTACTATTTGGAGATTGTCGATGAAGCCAAATTATATGATACAAGCGATGGATCTAATCGACTTATTTTTTCATCTCAAGAAGGCATTAAAGAACCGAAAATTTACCAAGAATTCCTAGAAACCGGCGCACCTTTCAAGGAGTACTTTTTGAAAGCCATCAATCCTTGATAACTCATACAAATACGCATCGCCAGGCTTCTAAAAGCGGCTCTAATCTCTTTTGAAAAGCCGCGCTCGTGCGCCTGTAAAGCGCAAGAACGCGGTAGGGAGAAGGCGCTGGCTGCCATGAGACGGCATGCAAATGACATTGCCTGCCTAAAAAATCAGGTAAAAATCCGACTTCTTTCGACTCGGCGCAAAGATCGGCGATAAGCGACCAGCTGCGAAGACGCGCTTTGATGGGAAGCGCCACACCATAAGTCTCGCGCCACCGCTGTTGTAGGGTTAATACTTCAATTTGATCTTCCGGCAGCAGCATAGGACCTCGCGGAGCATCCTGCTCTTTCGAGTAGAGCTGGAAAAATCCTTTGCCGACCTCGGCTTTATTCACACCTTCCCAGTTCGCATTATCAAGAACAAGTGCGACATCTGCTTCATCGCGCAAAATAGCACTATATGCGCTATCGGGGCGTAGGAGCTGCAAGTCGACGAACTCGATCGACCACACTGCCGGCAAACTCACCCGTGCCAACGCGTGTGTCGTCACCAGGCGCAAAGGTAGTGGATCTCTTGTGACTACCGTTTCATTAAGAAACTTGAGCCACGCCTCAGCCCTGGGCAGCATCGACCTTCCCTCTTCCGTGAGACGAAACTGCCGCCGCTCATGTTCACATAAGGACTGCCCAAAGGCACCCTCGACACGCATAATGGCCGTACTCGCGGCACTTTGACTCAAATGATGGAGCGTTGCAGCTTGCCCTAGATTTTTAAACCTAGCTGCTGTAATAAAAAGTTCAAGGTCAGCGATACGTAGATCGCGAAGGGATGTGGTCATATCTGTTTTGTCGATTTAAGAATTCGATTATATCGACAATACAAATAATCCACCACCCATTTAGAATATAGATTTTACAAAGAGGTAGCTATGCATCAAGTTCTCCGGTTCTTTCAATGGATTTGCCGATTCAACTTCGGAACCTTTGAAAAAGAAGAATTTAAAAAGTTTTTACGCATGGGGCTCATCTTCGCCCTCATTATCGGGGTCTATTGGACGCTAAGACCGCTCAAAGATTCTATATTTATTCAGCTCGTCGATAAGCTGCATCTCCCCTATGCAAAAACGGTGTCCGTCCTCGCACTCCTACCTCTCGTGATGTTTTACACACGTCTTCTCGAGCGGACATCTCGTGAGCGCATGCTCATCATTTTGCCCACTTTCTACGGGATTACCATTCTCGCTTTCAGCGTCATGATGTTCTTTGCCCAAGCTCCTGCCGAAGAAATTGCCACGCGTTCAACAGTCTCCTTTCTGGCCACCCGCGGCCTCGGCTATCTTTGGTATGTCTATGTCGAAAGCTTTGGATCACTCGTCGTTGCCCTCTTTTGGGCGTTTGCTGCCGACACGACAGCGCCCACATCCGCTAAACGGGGCTTTCCCCTCGTCGTCGCGCTCGGACAAATGGGCGGGATCCTTCTCCCCTACAGCATTGGAGGACTCCCCCACCGCCTAGGTCTTGGCACTGACACCCTTTCTATGGTCTGTCTCGGTTTCTTGACTCTTCTCATCATCACCTGTGTGCGCTACTTTCTACGAGCCACTCCCAAAACCCTCCTCGCCGCGTTCGAAGGTAAAAACGAAAAAGCAGCTGAGTCTGAACAAGAACCCGGCTTTTTTGAAGGCCTAAAACTTCTTCTCAAACACAAATATCTGTTGGGAATTTTTGCCGCTAACTTCATCTTTGAGCTCGTCGTAACAATCTTTGACTTCAATTTCAAAATTACCGCAGCTGAACACTTCTCACGTGTACACTTAAGCCATTACCTCAGCGTATATGCTTCGAGCGTGAATATCGTTTCCCTCTCCTGCCTCCTCCTCGGTATCAGCAACGTCACTCGCTTTCTCGGAGTCGGCGTCGCTCTAGCAGCAATGCCTATTATTTTAGGCCTTGCGCTCTTTGGCTTCCTATCGCTGAACAGCCTCACGTTCCTGTTTGTCCTCATGGTCGGATCCAAGGCGATCAACTATGCCCTCAACGGCCCCGCGTTGAAGCAGCTTTATATCCCCACGACACCCGACGTGCGCTTCAAAGCCCAAGCCTGGATCGAAACCTTCGGCTCTCGCGCTTCCAAAGAAGCGGGATCTATCTTCAACATGCTCCTCTCTCCCCTACAAAAAGCATTTGGCGCCCTAGCCGGCCGTTCTTACTACTTGATCGCCAGCGGATGCCTCGGCTTTCCGTTCCTAGCGTTCTGGTTTATCGTCGCCATTTATCTGGGCCGCACATTTAAACATGCAGTCGACAATAAAAAAGTGGTTTGCTGATAGACTGGCTGGAAGTTTATGACTTTTAAGCCGACCGATATTGATCGAGTGAATAACGATTTTTATGACAGCGCAGAGGCTTTTGATAAGATTCCTTTCGACGATATCCTACCGGGCCTGATTAAGAAATACGGAAAAGGCCACGATGTTTTGGAAATAGGCTCTGCCACGGGAGTCTTGGCAGAATGGCTCGTAAAGCTTGGCTACAGAGTCTTATGTCTAGAGCCTGCCCGCAAACCTGCCGCAAAAGCAATCGCCAAAGGGCTTTCAGTCCAAACAGTAACCATCCAGAACTTCCAAACTCAAGAGCAGTTTGATATGGTTATTGCCATCTCTTCCCTGATACATGTTCCCAAAACCGAATTCCCCGAGCAAATTAAGAAAATTGCCAATTTTTTAAGACCTAAAGGTGTTTTTTTTGTCAGTTTCATCGAAGGAGATAGTGAGGGTCTAGAGGATCCCACAAACAAAGGAATGTCCCGATTTTTCTCCAAGTGGTCAGAAAAGGCATTGGATCAGCTGTTATCACCCTATTTCGATATCGTTGAAAGCCATAGAATTAACAGCAAAAAAATGGACCGTAATTTTTTGCTCCGCGTCTATTCTAAAAAAGAATAAGCCAACTTTGCCAGCTCATAACTAAAAGCTCTAATTTTCTTTCAAAGCAAGAGTGCGCACGCCGGGTAGTCTCATCCACACCTTTTCAAAGATGCGGCAGAGAGCTCCGTTAGCAACAACGTTGGAAGAAGTGACCAGCGGATCAAGGATCACATTGAATGCGAGGATGATCGCGATCATTTCAGGGTTGAACGAAAGATAGGTTTCATAGATGGGAAGCATGATAAAGATCGCTCCGCCCATCACAGCTGCCGTGGCAAAACGAGCGAGGACGAAGACGATACTAAAATTCATCCATGTGATGATGTCGGGATTCACTCCAAAAAATTGTCGGTAGATCAGAAAACATAAAAATGTGTTCGTGATGCAATCACCGATTTGTTGGATATTGGTCGTCGCAGGAATGACCGCCTTGGCGAGTTGGGGATTTTTCAGATTTTTTGCCGTGCCTTCCATCGTCCATGGCATCGTCGATAGGCTGCACCCTGAAGTGAAGGAGATCGCCCCCGCAGGAAAAAGATTGCGCATCGCTTGGAAAGCAGAGCGACCACTGCCTAAAAAAAATAAAATCACGATATAGGCGGCGATCAGAGCAACGAGCCAAAGAAGGAGCATACCATAATGCGCCAGCACGTGCTGGAGAAGCTTGGTTTGATGCATGCGAGCGACAAAACCGAGAACAAAGAGAGGAATGAGACGGGAAAAAATCCTTGTCAGAACCCACTGGGCTCGCTCTTTTCCTTGAGAGATGAAATTTTTTAACGGAAGATTTTTGCTAAAGGCCGCGGCAAATCCCATCACGAGACCCAGCAACGAACCTTTGTCAGCGGACCACCAGGATGGTTTACTAAAAGGAAGACGCCATAGAGGGCTAAAATCATAATTAGTCGCTGGCAGCTGAATCGATGGCAGAAAATCGGCGGCTAAATGTCCGCCTCCATAAGCGTACCAAACGCTGGCGAAATTAGAGAGTGCCTCGAAAATGATGATCGTGATGATAAAGAGAGGAGCCCTGCGCTCAAACGTGCACACTGTATGCGCAATAAAAAAGCTAACCGTGAGAGGAAGCATCCACACCAAAAGATCTTTGATGAATAGACTGATAGTATAAAATCCTTGATGGACAGTCGTCGGTAAAACATTAGCGAGAAGAAGATAAAAAGTGAGGAGGAGAATCACCTGAACCCCTCGGATTCGCAATGCGGATAGAATCATACCTTCAGCATAAACCGATGATGGGTTACCTGTCTACCGGTACTACCGCGGGAACGGGCCAAGACTTAACATCCGTGAGAATATCGATCGTCTCAGGTTTCGGCGCATAGGAACGGGGAATGAGATAGAAAAAGCCGGGCGGCGCAGGCAGCCAGTTGGATTCTTTGTCCTTGCCCGGGCTCTCCTTTTGAATATAAATCGTAAAAGAACCATCCTTATTTTTCTTCAGATCAGGCGTGTCACTACCGAGCATGTAGCGGTCCAGAGGATTGGGGATAGTGTAATTATTCGTTCGATCATACATGGTAATCGACCAAAAGCCGGGTTCAAAAAAAGGAATCCCCTCCTTGAATGTCATAGTATATTTTTTGGAGCCAGATAACGGCTCGCCCTTGTTATCTACAACATACATCCAATAGATCGACTCGAAGGGCGTGTTGGCTGTCAAGCCCACCCGTGCCACGATCGCCCGCGTCATGTAATTTGTCCCACAACTTCCAATGCTAGGATCGGGGAAAAAAGCCCCTTGATAAAAGGTGCCAAAAGGCAGGCTTGCGAGGAGAGACCCGATTTTCTGCGCAGCGAGTCGCATGGCGTCTAAAACCTCCGGCGCAACCTTCGATCGATCCCAAGACTTGCCCATTTCCAGGCCCAGCGGCTTGAACATGGGAAGGAGCGCGGCGATCTGATCGTGCGGCGGAGGGTTTTCATTTAATGCCACCATCAATAGTTCCCAGAACTGGAGCGGATCTTTATAAGCCATAGCGCTCACAGGAAGATCAGGACTGACAGGCTCGGGTATAGGATATTCGTATTTACGAGGAGCTACTTTTGCTAACTCGGCGGCATTAATTGCTTCGAGAATTTTTTTGGCACCCACAATGTCAATTTTGCCATGGGAATAGACATGCACGCGCGGCTGTAATAATACCCACGACGTAGGGCAGTCAACTCGCTTCACACCTTTTGGTAAATCCCCTTTCCATCCCGGGCCTACTAGCGCAAACTTGCCGCCTTTGTAGCCTGTTGTCTTACCCCCCACATAAGCAAAGGCATTCGTCCACATGTCGACAATCTCGACCATGTAATAACGGCCATCCGAATCGGGAACCTCCAAGATGATCGGGCCCTCTCTCAGATCCATGAAACCAAAGCCATAGATCACATTGACATTGGGCGTGACATAACCGGCTACTTTAGATAACTCAGGCGTCGAAATATCTTCCATGCGCCAAATAGTATTGGGGCGTGCTATGGCATGTGGTCCTAAGGCATCATGGGCGCGCAGAGCATACATCGTAACTAACGGCCCACCCCATGTCGCCGCTTGTAACGCAAGTGAGTAGTTCCATTCTTTTGAAGCTTGCGCTTGAGCCGGAGTTATATTTTCTTCGGCAGCCATGGGGCTAATGGCCATTAATGTGAGAGCAGAGAATAGGAAAAAGTGTGATATCATGATTTTTTTTGGTATGCCTGTTGTGGGTGTGTGGGTTGGTCGGGGTATGCAAACTCAAGTTCTCCAGACTCGATCAGAGAAGAAATGTAATGCTTTTGCAAAGCTTCTTCTTCCCTTTGCAACACAGCGCTGAGCTCGGACAATTTTAAAGGACCCAAAGCACACAGCTCTTTGATAAGAGCCTTTATTTTGTGAGCTGGCATTCTTTTTTTAAGCCCTTGAATCTCAGAAACCAGTAATTCGTTAACAGGAGGGAAATGTGCAGGAAGCCCCGGAATTTGTGACGAAGATCTAATGTCGGTAGCTCCAGCTGTAATGTCGGTAGCTCCAGCTGTAATGTCGGTAGCTCCAGCTGTAATGTCGGTAGTTAAAAGTAGCCTCGTAGGGACATAATAGGTCGCATTTCCTCTACCCTTCTGCTCGAGTAGCCCTAGATCGCGCAGACGTCTCAGATCGGCGCTTGCAGCCAGCGTATCCACACAATTGATGTTGCGGTAATCGGCGTTTGTAATTATCCCCTTTTCTCGCACCACAATTAACGTTCTGGCTTCCTCATTTGTTAGATTGCAATCTTTGAACCGCGCAAGCCATTTGAGATCTCTTTCGTCAAAAAAATGATGAGTGAGGAGTGTTAAGGCAAACCGATTAGAACCTCGATCAGATTCAAATAAGGGAACCGTCAAGTTCGCTTCGCGGGAGGCGTCTTGCATCGTACGAATGCCGCTCCCTTTTGCCTCCGCGAAATTAAGATCATGCAGAACGACGGATATTCTATTATTTCTGGATATAGAGCCAGGCAATCCTAACTGGTCGATCGGCTTTAATGAATAACCCCCGTTGCGGAACTCTATGCGATTGGTATAGCGTAAAATCTGTATGGTTTGCCCTGCTCGATAATCTCTATGCATCACCGCATTGCATATCGCCTCGCGAATGAGTACTTCCGGAATGATGGGAATATCTTTGCGAAGGATATCACCTGGCTTCAGATAAAAAGTTTTGGGAACATCTCTCATGATGAGGCTCACCAAACGAGGTATCGCGAGCAAGAGAGCCTCGCGCACTTCGACGGTATGAAACCGTCTATCAGGCCGAGGCGCCCACTCTGTGCCATCGACAATGATATAATCGATGCGCGTATCTATGGGGAAAATGCGCCTTAAAGCCATCTCTTCTCCAAAAAGGACTAACCCGGCGACTGTAGGTCGAAGAGTGCCCTGTACATCGACAAGAGCACCCAAAGAGATGAGAAGCTCTTCATCTTTCCATGTTAATTCTTTGGCGCCTGCTGCAGCCTCTTTTCTAATTCTTCTATAGGCTTCAATAGCTTGAGGGTCGAAATCCTTTTGAGTTGCCTCTTCGATGGACATTTCATCAAATTTTTTTCTGGAGCGCTGCTGATATAACATGTCACAATCTTCTTTCGTACAGATCAGGTCAGAAGGTCCAATGCGACGAAAAGCTCCCTTTGCAAGGCCTCGATTAAGAATATACACAGGTTTTTCATGAAGCTCTGCTTCAGGAATATAAACAAGAAGCATCGCGCCCTGAGGGTGAAAGATTACCTCAAACGAAGGACGAATGGGAATGCTAAAATTTTGTCGACAGATGGATACAATTTCACACTGCAGCTTGTCGGGATCTTTGACGCCCGTGATTTGGTAGCGAGGAGTGTCTGCTTCATTTTTGATGAGTCCTAAAAGAAGATATCCTCCTCCCAAGCCTGGCTCATTGCTGAAGGCACAGATGGTTTCTTGGACGCTTTTCCCTATGGAATCCGTCGCCTGCTTTGCTTCAATGCGCTCACTCTCGTCGCCACTTTGCAGGAGATCCAATACTTCATGAAAATCCATTGTCTTCATTGCCGTATGGAATACGATCTCAAAAATTTGAAATCACAGCAATCATTTTTTTGATCCTGAGGAAGCTATTAACGAGCTCATGAACTTTTCGACAAGACTTGCAAGATAAATGGGAGCTTCTTGCGTAGGAAAATGTCCCGCTCCTTCGCAACGCTGCAGCTCTGCATTCGGATACCACGCAAGGAAAGTCTTGCGCATGAGCTCTTCTGACTCCTCCATATCGTGCTCTCCAAAGATCACGAGCATCGGCGTTTTTAAACCTTTGACTTGGTTAGAAAAATCCGTATTAGAAAACATATGTAGAAAACCCAAGCGAGCCTCTGGCGTGGAACACGCGCGCCAAGCCTTCACCATTTGCTTCACAACAAAGTCGTTATATCGCCGACCAGTGGAAAGTCGAATGCATTCCATGCCAAAGTCATCATTGTCCAGCGCTGCTGCCTCCAAAAATCCCATGATTTCAGGTGATGCCGGCATTCCACACGCAGGTGCTGGCGTAATCGCAATAACGCTCTTGATTTGGGGATTAAGAGCCATTTTTTGCGCGATCATCCCGGACATCGAGTGACCCATCACGTGAAATTCCGTCCAACCTAAGGAGCTAGCAACCATCATCGCATCTTGAGAAGCCTCTTCCACCGTATAAGACCCTTTGACATCTTTGGCCTTCCCATAGCCACGCAAGTCCATAAAGGCATAAGTATATTGATCGGTATTCAGATAAGGCATCATCGGCTCATAACTGGTGCAGTCGCAAAACCAATTGTGCATCACTAAAACTTTTTCAGGACCTGATCCTAATAATTTGTAGTTCATTGTTTTTCCTGAGATTTTTGACATATCATCAGCGCCATATTATCTACATTTTTCCAAAAATGAAATCCCGCCTTCTCATAAGCTCGAATGGCGGCGACATTGGAAACGTCAGGGTCGACAAAACAGGCATCAAAATCGTTCCACACCTGTGAGGAGAGCAATTTTTTTATACTCGAAGATCCATACCCTTTGCCCAAAGCTGAAACTTCCCCGATAAAGATATCGAGAGCTGCTAATCCAGGATGATCCAGTTCATAACCCTCTCGCGGAAAGTGTCCAGCATTATAGTACTGGATGTATCCGATCGGCTCTTTGTCTAGATAAATGATGAAGGCATGGAGGGGCCTTTTCTCTTGCCCAATCCATTTATATCCCTCGATATAAGTTCCGTATTTTCCCTGAACGAGACTCTCGGTCCACTCAGTACCCCGATCCCAAAAATTTTGGACATGGGGTGCGTTGAGCCATGGGAGAAGAAGAGGAAGATGATCTTGCTGCAGCGGCTGGAAAGAAATCATAGTCTCTGTCTGTTAAGCCTATCGATCAAAATAACACTGGCTACGCTATTGACCACTCGTATGAAGGCGCTGAGCGGCAGCCCTCGAAGCCACGTACGAGGAACTTCTCGAAAAAAAACCAATGTCACATTGTGCCCCATTTTTCGCGTACTGGCAACATCAAAGGGAGCCGAGGCTATACTCACGAGCAGAGCAACAACCGCGCCCACAGTCGACAGCTGCAGAACCGTCAACTTTTCTTGGCGGGTGTGAGCTAAATAACGACTTCGAAGATCTTTTTGCGCGACTAAAAATACCGTCCAAGCGACGGTGAGCTTAGCCCAATGAAAGCCAAATCCTTGGTAAATCGAATAAGATTTATTTTCTTTTGCGATAGAGACGATACGACGTTGTTCAAGCGGGGTGGACACAGCCGCGCTCGCTGTCCCAATGGTAATACCCGTCACGGCCTGCTGGGTTAATGGGCCCAGATTCCAGAGTTCCAAAATGCGTGGCAGTTCCATAATGATGGGCCAAGAAAACGCCTTAAGACATGTTTTATAAACCTCTTGCCTAAATCCATGATAAAAAACGCCGCAACCACTCTGGTTGAAAAGCCGCCAGGCTATATGATGGCTTTTTTCCTGATTGCCCGGCTTTTGTTGATGGATTTTCACAACCTCGAAAGGATACATGAACGTATCTACAAATAAATTCCGTGCCAGCCCCAAAACGGAGCTCGCTAAAAGACTGCCATCCGAGCTCATGCAGTCGCCAATACCGGTTTTTTCTTCTTGGCAAGCGCCAAACATCCAAAACTGGCGATCGCAAGTACCATCCAATACCAAGAGACACTGGCCACCATGCCTGTCTGCTTAAACAGCCAAAGAGAAATAGCGGCCGTTGGCCCGCCTAGTAGTTGTGAACCGAGAGCATAACCAAACGAAATAATCGCGTATCGATGTGCGGTCGGAACCAGCTGCTGTGCCCATGCATGAAACGGAGCAAAAAAAGCGACGCCAAAAAACACAAAACAAACCCTGACGCCGATGACCGTAACAAGGGAGGCATTTTGTAATGATGTCACAAGCAGTGTCGCTGTGAGCGCTACAGCGAGTGCCGTGCCCATCATGAGCTTCTCTCTCGAGATTTTGGACGCCACCCAACCGAAGAAAGGCAACGCACAAAAATCGAGCACTAAAAGACCTGTACTCAGACTCATCATGTCAGTTTTAGAAAGGCCCGTGATGAGAGGGATAAAGCCGTTCATTAAAACGAGCGCCATTGTGTAGGTCGCGTAAGCAAAACCGGCACTGACGATGATAAAAAATAATGCGCGCTTCTCCTGCCAAAAAACTTTCAGCATCGAAGGCGTCTTAATGGGCGGCAAAAACGGTAGATGCCGGCGAAGAAGAAGACCAAAAAGGCCTGTTACGCACCCCAAAGCATAGAGAATGCGCCACCCATTATCGATGATATGGAAGTAGGAAATAGCCGCAACACCCGCTGAAGCGAGTAAAATCCCTCCGATCGTCGATGCGCTATAAAGACTGCTGACTATATCATGTTTTTTCTCAGGCGCACCCTCGAGAACATAGATCGCACCGCCCATCGTCTCTCCTGCAGAAAAGAAATTTTGTAAAATCCTTCCTATACAAAAGATCACAGGAGCGAGAAGGCCAGCAGTCGCAAAAGTCGGGCTGAAGGCAATACAAGCTGAAACAACCGCCATGCCGCCGAGTGTCAGGAAAAGGGCTTGTCTTCGACCATAGGCATCTCCAATATAGCCAAAAACCAATGAACCTATAGGGCGAGCGAGCATACCGAGCGGTATCATCGCATAGGTTAGAATGAGGGCCACAAGAGGTTCTTTATCGGGAAAAATAAGAGGCGCTAAAAAGGGAGTCAGAAAACCAAAAAGAGCCGCATCGTAATGCTCAAAGAGATTACCGAAAATTGCGCTCCACAATCTTAATTTTGAAATACTCATGTTCACTCTTCCTCCGCTGGCATTATCCAGATCAGGTTATTGTAAGGGTAATTCTCAGCCAAAAAATTCTGGCACCCCTGGTGTTTAGATGGAGCAACTATACCAATTTATCTAATTTTTTGCTACAAAATCTTGCTTGATCAAATTTTCTTTTTTCCCTAAGGTATCTGGAAACCTGAGGATGTGCTTATGATTCTCTTCTACCTTCTCCTTTTACTCATAACTCCCCTATCTGCGACGGACCTTTGGAAAGGGAAAGAGTATGCGCAAAACTCCGAATCCCAACGCGTTTCAGCGACTGCTTTTTTGGAAAAATTATCACTAGAAGGTAATGAGAAAATCTTAGATGTCGGATGCGGAGATGGAAAAATTACCGCTGAGATCGCTCGCGTTCTTCCCAGAGGCTATGCGGTGGGGGTCGATATCTCCCCTTCGATGATACAAACGGCAAAAGCTACTTTTGCGAGCCGTGAAAACGTCCATTTCGTCATCCGCAATGCCACAGAACTTAATTATGTGAATCAATTCGACCTCATCACCTCGTTCCGAGTGATGTTCTGGGTTCTTGAGCAAGAAAAAGCGCTGCGCTCGATGCACACCGCTCTTAAAGACCGCGGAAAAGTATGCATTCAGATGCCCACTGGTCTTCCTGCGCCCTTACTAGAAGCCATAAAAATTACGACGTCCCAAGATGCTTGGAAAACCTATTTTGCAGGATTCAATCCACCTTGGCGCTTTTATCAACCCGATGAATACCGCGCACTACTTTTGAAAACACAGCTAACACCTAAACGCATCGAGGTTGTTCGTAAAGAAGAATACTTTCCTTCCCGGACAGCTTTTCAGGGGTTTATTCGCCAATGGCTCCCTTATTTGTGGCCCCTTACCGAGAATTTGAAAGACAAATTTCTGTCGGAAGTGATCGATCTTTATCTTCAAAAAACAGGAACCCCCACTGATGGAAAAGTTCCTTTTTTCCTCGACCACCTCGAAGTTGAAGCGGTGAAACAATAATGTTTTTAGAGAGTATTCACAAACTCTGCCTTCAATCTTTGGAAGCTTTTTGTGATCTTTCACGTCGGCTTCCTTATCCATATGCAGCTTCGCATATGGATGGCGGCAGCCGCTTCGGGCTGCGCCCCGAGAAATATCTTCGAAAAACTCCTCAAATCTTTACAAGGCATAGATTGTGAACACTCTCTTAGTCATCGACGCAAAAGAAACGCGCATCTTCGGAGCCTGTTTTGAAAACGACCAAATGGTCGATGCTTTTACCTATGCGCTTCCCCTCTCGGATGAATTTTTGAAAAGACTCGAGGGAAAGAAGTTTGAAAAAATTCTCATCGCTCCTACACTTAACACTACTGCTGATACAGTTAAAAAAATTCTCCCCGCAGCCACTGTGATGCAGCCCCATGATTTCTCTAAGCTTTGGCAAGAAAGAAAGCCCCTCTCAGCGGATCGGATTGCGAATATCTATGGCGCCTTGTATCATTTCCCTTCGAACGATTGTATTATCCTCGACTTAAGCGAGACGATGCAGTGTGATTACGTGACGAGCCAGGGAGAGTATTTAGGCGGAGCTGTTTTTGCCTTTCAGGGAGCTGCAGACAGACCCGCTGATGTGCTTACCGATGAGCAGGCTACCGGCGCTTATTTTGGCTTACTCGGCGCAGCAGAAAGAATCGCCGCCGAGTTACGCGCCACATCTGCGTCGCCGAGCACTGTCATGGTGATCGCTACGGGGTTGCGCACAGCCAGCGAAGTGCTTTCCGATGACTTAAGCGATTTTGTCGACGCCATCGATCCCTATTTGGCATTGCGCGGATTAAATGAAATTCTAAAGGAGAAAAAATAACATGTCAGCCACAGCAAAAGAACTTATCTTCGAAGAAGATGCACGAGAAAAACTCCGCTCGGGTATCGAACAACTCGCCGATGTCGTAGGCGTCACGCTCGGTCCCAAAGGACGCAACGTCGGCCTGCAAGCGAGCTGGGGCGCACCGAATATCACCAATGACGGTAACAGCATCGTCAAAGACATCGAGTTCAAAGACCAATACGCCAATATGGGCGCTCTGATGGGCAAAGAAGTCGCTGCAAAGATGAAAGAAAAATGCGGCGATGGAACCACCACTAGTATCCTGCTTCTTCGCTCGCTCGTTCAAAATGGCGTGAAAAACATCGCGTCTGGTTCTAGCCCCATCGGCCTCAAACGTGGTATCGATAAAGCAGTGGATGCCATCCTCCAAGAAATCGACAAAATGGCCATCGCTATCCAGAGCGACGATGAAATCAAAAACATTGCTACCGTCTCAGCTTCAAGCAATACGGAAATTGGCCTGCTCATTGCCGAAGCTATCCAAAAAACTGGCAAAAAGGGTGTGATCACCATTGAAGAGGGCAAGACAACCGAAACAACCATCGAAATGGTTGAAGGAATGCAGTTCGATCGCGGATATAGCAGCCCTTATTTTTGTACCAATGCCGAAACTCTCACTGCAGAATTAGCCCAAGCAAAGATTCTTATCACCGATAAGAAAATCTCCTCAGCGCAAGAAATCTTGACAATTCTCCAAGGTGTGGCCAGCACGGGACAAGAGCTGCTCATCATCGCCGATGACATCGAAGGCGATGCTCTATCCACTCTCGTCGTCAACCGCCTACGCGGCATCTTAAAAGTCTGTGCTGTGAAAGCACCTGGCTTCGGAGACCGGCGTAAAGCGATCTTGGAAGATATTGCCATATTGACCGGCGCAACTGTCATCTCGGAAGACAAAGGAATGACCCTCAAAGATGCTGGCCTCGAAGTGCTCGGCGAAGCAGAAAAAGTCATCGTCTCAAAAGAGACAACGACCCTCGTCGGCGGCAAAGGAGATTCCAAAGCCATCGCAGAACGCATCGGACAGATCGAAGCCGAGTCCAAAAAAGCCACCAACACCTATGACCAAGAAAAGTTCGATGAGCGCAAGGCAAAAATGTCCGGCGGCGTTGCCGTCATCCATGTCGGTGCAGCAACAGAGCCCGAAATGAAGCAGAAAAAACAGATGTTTGAAGACAGCTTAAACTCGACGAAGGCCGCTCTTGAAGAGGGTATTGTTCCCGGAGGCGGAACTGCACTTTTACGCGCAAGCATAGCCGTGCAAAAAATGAAACTCCAAGGCGATGAGCAGACCGGCGCGCAGATTGTCTTTAAATCCTGCGAAGCCCCTTTCCGCCAAATTGCTCAAAACACCGGGTTCGATAGCTCGGTCGTGCTCGATGAAGTTCTTTCCAAAGAGACCAATTTTGGGTTTAATGCCCTCACCGAGAAAGTAGAAGATCTCGTCATTGCTGGCGTGATCGATCCTGCCAAAGTTGTCAAAAGCGGCCTAAAATTCGCTGCCTCGACTGCCGGCATGGTTCTTCTCTCCGAAGTCCTCATCGGCGACGCTCCTGAAGAAGGTGAAAAGTAGAATGGTCAAGACTTGAGAAAAGCTCTATTCTTTGTTTTTACTTTTTTAGCTATAGGCTTGCATGCTGTATCGCATGAGGAAGAAAGGAGCACCAGTATGTCCAGTCATGTTTTTGTTGTTTCTGAATGGTTGCCTAAAGAAAACTGTGAAGAAAAATTATGGAAAGAGTTTAAAAAACTCATGGCTTTAACTAGAGAAAATGAAAGTGGCTGTATCAGAGCCCATGCAACGAGGCAAATTTCTCATCCCGGTTCTCCAGGAAAATCAAAATATAAGATTGTGCTTCTTCAGGAATATGTCGATATCCAGGCGTTTGATATGCATTGCAAATCAGACTACGTGGCCAATGCTTTTGAGAAGTTTGTTGGAGATAAAGAAACGTCACTAGTTGAAGATTGGTGTTGCAGGCTATTTAGTGAAGAGGACGGTCTATGAAATATACCTTATTTGCGATTGCTTGCATGGTGTCATGTGAACTTCAGGCTCTTGAGTACAAAGTAGAATTTGAAAACGATCAGATTTCAGTAGCTAAATTTAAAATGCTGCCCAATGAAGAAGTTGGCTTACATCGCGACGCCTGTCCTCAAATCGTTATTGCTCTTAAGGGAGGAACAATCACGCGTCTTGAAGCTAATGGAACAACTACAGATGTTTCATTTCCAACAGGAGTAGCTGTTGTTCGAGGGATCGATCCTCCCAATGAACTTCACAGGAGCATTAATAAAGGAACCGAGCCCGTAGAGCTAATAATTATTCAGCTTAAAGAAAACAATTAATTTTTCTCGATCGTGGGGTCACCCACGTGGATCAGATGGCCCAATCCAAAATTATGTAGTAGCTGGGCCGGCTCTTCTTGGACTTCGATGAGAAGCAGCCGCGCCTCTTCTTTCAAGCACCGCTGCTCCAACTCTCTCAGCGCATGAAGCCCCGTCGCATCGAGGACGGGAACATGCAGCATTTTAAGTACAAAAAATCGGGGACGATGAGGAAGGTTTTGGAACGCATCTTTAAGCCGATCCGCCACCACAAAGAAAAAGGGGCCGCGTATCTCGATCACTTCGATGCCTTTCTCGGTATCTCGATGCGAGTGCGAAAATAATTCTTTATTTTCACTCATGCGCTTCAGGAACAGAAACGCTGCCAGAATCATCCCAACTTCCACCGCCACGGTGATATCGACGAGAACGGTGAGCAAAAAAGAGGCCAGTAAAATAGCAACATCCCCTTTCGGAGCTTTAAGCAAGTGGATGAAGAACGGTAAATGACTCATGTTCCATGCAACGACGAGCAGAATCGCTGCCATGGCTGCAAGAGGAATGGCTCCTACCAACGGAGCAAAAAGTAAAATAACTAAAAAAACTGTAGCCGCGTGGATCATGCCAGCAAGCGGCGTCTGAGCGCCTGATTTCACATTCGTGGCCGTGCGAGCGATCGCCGCTGTGACGGGAATCCCCCCAAATGCGATCGATCCTAAATTTCCAATGCCTTGAGCGATCAGTTCGCAGTTCGACTTATGCCGCGTTCCCATCATGCCATCTGCAATCACCGCGCAAAGGAGGGATTCTATAGCAGCGAGCAGAGCAATCGTAATGGCATCGGGAAAAACGTCCAATACTCGGCTCCAGTCTAATGAGAAACTGGGAGCCGGAAGCGAACGAGGGATTTCTCCAAACTTCGAATTGATGGTCTCGATGGGCAGGTTAAAAAGAGCAGCGGCCGCTGTAGCGACGACGATCCCCCCAATGGCCCAAGGAAATGAGGGGAAAAATCGACGTAAAAAAATAAGAAATAAGAGCGTTGCCGAGCCAAAGGCAAGCGTTATCGGATCGCACGTAGGCATCGCTGAAAAATAGACTTTCCATTTGGCTAGAAAATCAGCAGGGACAGGGCCCGTTTGAAGTCCAAAAAAGTCTTTAATTTGTGACGAAAAGACAATGACGGCGATCCCGGTGGTAAATCCCGTGGTAAGGGGTGTAGGAATAAATTTAATCAAAGAACCCAGCCTAAAAAGGCCCATGGCGATGAGCATCAGCCCCGCCAGGAATGTCGCAACAATCAGCCCTTCATAACCGTGCCGTTGAACCGTGGAGTAAATCACTACTACAAATGCGGCGGTAGGACCGGAAATCTGTACCCGGCTCCCTCCAAAAAGGGCGACCAAAAACCCTCCGACAATGGCCGTATAAAGACCTTTTTCAGGGTCAACGCCAGAGGCGATAGCCAGCGCCATTGCTAGGGGAACAGCGACAAGTCCAACGGTAATGCCGGCGAGTAGATCTTTTTTGAAAAACTTGCGCTGGTACTTGCGCAAAAGCAAATAAGATTTTGGGATGAATTCCTGGTAATTTTTAAACGAGAGTTTCACTTAAGGCCTCCTAGGAGAAGGTTCAAATTTTTAGTAAGATTTCTAGAAAAATCTGTGAAGTAGATAGCCAAAGGGCTATC
>VFSW01004080.1_pt1 | contig 21777 bp, 11 predicted proteins | sample 5358111 | NCBI WGS metagenome assembly VFSW01 (sample SAMN11554181, study PRJNA540505) | mine drainage metagenome | isolation source: sediment from site ElyBrook_90M | place: USA: Ely Copper Mine, Vershire, VT | collected 2017 | reverse complement strand
GTATAAAACAAAACCACTTCAACTTGTTCTAGTTATTTCCTGACAGCCCCTTAGCGACGTGATTCGCACCGATGGGTGGCCTCAGATCCGGACTGATGGGATTCTCAGTGAACCATTTTCGGTTCATGCTGAAACGAAAGAACGCTCGAAGTGTCCCGAGTTTCTTGCCCTTGGAAAGCGCGGCCAACTTACAACCGCTTTAGAAGCCGGCGATGTCGCCAGGAGTGAATTGGTCGAGCATCACGTAACCGCGCGACGAGGCGAAGCCTTCCGGCTGTTTGGCGACGGTCTTGTACTTGCAAAGTGTGGCTGGAGCGATTTTTGCGCCCTCGCGGTTGTCGAGAACGACCTTGACGGTGTCGGCGATGGTGATCCGTTGCCGTGCGGCGCGCGATCGGCGACGTGCCGCGGCGGCGGCGGGGGGCTTGGCTTCATCCCAGTCCCTCTTGCCGGTGTTTGCCTTTTGAATGCGCCCCGCAGCGTGCCCGAGACGAATACGGGATACTCGCATCGCTTCCAGCCCTTCTTGCGTACGTCGTACTCGCTTGTGCGCAGCTCTTTCGGCGTGACCGGCCGCGCAGCCGCGCCGGCGCCGCCGGTAAAGCGCAAGCACGCCCTGATTGTCCGTTATTGGCCGACGAAACCGTGATTTGCCCGGAAGTGACTGATTCGATTCTGGCGGAGAGGATGGGATTCGGACTCTCGCCGGGTGTTGTAGACGCTGTAACTTTTTGATTCTGCGAAGATCCAAAAGCTCTAAAAAGTCTAGACTGCCGAGTATATCGTACACCGAACAACGACCCGCGGAGATCGAAGTTCCTCAATTTTCGATATCTGGCCCAGTCTGAGATCCACGGCTTGTGCCCGAACTGAGGTGAACTCGAACCTGTGTCGGACCAAGATCGTGAAGGATTTACATTCCGGCCCCGGCGTCCCAATCTATCAAGCCGTTCTGCTTTTCCGAGAACCACAGGCGGAACACAGCCGCAACTTTGTGCGATCATTTCTCTTCACCGAAAGGAACCCCAGAATGAAGCGCCTATCTCTCTTTCCTCTTGTCTTTCTTGCCCTGGCTCCGCTAGACGCCCAAACCTACCAGCCGACATGGGACTCCATCGATAAACGGCCCACCCCTGCCTGGTTTGCCGACGCGAAGTTCGGCATCTTCATTCATTGGGGTGTCTACTCGGTACCGGCTTATGCTCCGGTAATTCCGGGCAAACTGGCCTACTCCGAATGGTACTGGCGCCAGATGACCGAGGGCCGGGACAACCCCAAGGCCAATGCCGTCGAAACCGGCACATGGGCTTATCACCAGAAGATGTACGGCGCGGACTACGCCTATCAGAACTTCGCGCAGCAGTTTCGCGCCGAGTTGTACGATCCGGATCAGTGGGCGAACATTCTGGCGGACTCGGGAGCCAAGTATGTCGTGCCGACCTCGAAGCATCACGAGGGGTTTGCGATGTGGCCAAGCAAGGAGGCCTCAGCAACCTGGGGCCGGCCGTGGAACGCGGTCGAGATCGGCCCCAAACGGGATCTGCTCGGTGATCTGACCAACGCGGTGCGGCGCAAGGGCTTGCGCGTGGGCATCTACTATTCGCTCTATGAGTGGTACAACCCGCTCTGGCTCACAGACAAGCCGCGGTACGTCAGCGAACACATGTTCCCTCAGTTCAAGGACGTGGTTACGCGTTACAAGCCGTCCATCATCTTCAGCGACGGCGAGTGGGACGTGTCTTCCGCCGAGTGGCGCAGCCCGGAGCTGCTGGCCTGGCTGTTCAACGATTCGCCGGTCAAGGACGATGTGGTGATCAACGATCGCTGGGGCAAGGATACGCGGCACAAACACGGCGGCTACTGGACCACGGAATACACGGCCGGCATGAGCGGCATGGAGCATCTCTGGGAAGAGAGCCGCGGCATGGGCTTCAGCTATGGATACAACCGCGCCGAGCGTCTCGAGGACTACCACACGGGGCGCGAACTGGTGCTCATGCTGGTGGATATCGTAAGCCGCGGCGGCAATCTGCTGCTCGACATCGGCCCCGCTGCCGACGGCACCATCCCCGTGATCATGCAGGATCGGCTGCACCAGATCGGCGACTGGCTCAAGGTGAATGGCGACGCAATCTATGGCTCCAGGCCATGGAAGGCTTCGCGGCAGTGGAGCGCGGGCGAAATCTCCACGGTCAACTACAATAGCGAATTCGAGTCAACCTACGATGTGTCGAAGCTGGCGGCGAAACCTGAACCCGGCAAAGCCGCGATCGAAGCCTTCTTCACCACCAAGGGCAACAATATTTACGCGATCCTGCCCCGCTGGCCGGGCAACGGTTTTCTGCTGAAGGGTTTGACCGGCGTCAAGTCGGTAACCCTTCTGGGATCGGCAGCACCGCTGAAGTTCAAGGCTGCCGGCAGCGGAGTCGCCATCGCACTTCCCCGCCTTCCCGATGAACTGCTCCATCAGCCGGCATGGGTGCTGAGGGTAAGCCGATGAGACGGTGCGCAATCGTAATTCTCCTTCTGGCCTGGATTGCACTGTGTCCTTTCGGTTGTTAGCCGGCCAAAGTCGGCCATCCCGAGTTCGTTGCCGCAAAATCTCCTTTTCGAACGCGGCGAAGATTGCCAGGAGACCGGCCATGGCGCGATCGGCGGGCGTGGTAAGATCCCGTTCCTCGGTCAGCGAGACGAACCCTACGCCAAAATGCTCCAGTTCCTGGAGTGTCGCCACCAGATCCGTTACCGACCGGCCCCAGCGGTCCAGGCGCCAGACTAAGACCAGATCGAGCTCGCGGCTGCGAGCGGCCTCCATGAGTCTCTCGCGGGCTTCGCGTCGCGTCGCCCCGGAGCCCACCTCGTGGACTTGCAGTGCAATCGTCCTGCGCCGCCGGGCGGCATACTCACGCATCGCCCGGTTCTGCATCGCAAGAGTCTGCTGGTGATTGGTGGAAACACGGACCTACAGGCCTGCCTGAAACATTTTCGACTGGTTTCGTCGCCGACCAAAAACGTCGCCTTTCGCCATCCCGAACGGCGTGAAACACTGCGCGTAACACCGGCCGGGGAGAGGAGCAACGGGATTGGCTCAGGTCCCAATGTATCAATCTGTTCCGGGTTTACGAGAACGGCAATCCACATTTGCGGGTGTCACGCGGGTAAGTTGAATTCGTGCTCAATCTGTTCGAGCGATTTACCTTTGGTTTCGGGGACCGATAGATACACAAACAGAAATCCGGCCGAACAGATACCTGCGTAAACCCAGAATGTCCCGGCCGGTCCGAGGGCCCGGTTGAGCAACGGGAAGGTGTAAGTCAGCACGAAGGAGGCGATCCACAAGGCGGAGACAGAAACCGAAACGGCCGCGCCTCGGACGCGATTTGGGAAAACCTCGGAGATCAAGACCCACGTTACAGGCGCCAGCGACATCGCATAGCAACCGATGGTACAGAGGGTGAGAATCAAGATGGGCAGACCTTTCACGCCCGCGAGGTAGGCGAATCCGATGAATAGGTGTGAGAGGCCGATCCCTGCACACCCGAACAGCATCAGGGAACGCCTGCCGAGCCGGTCCACAAAGGTCAGCGCCGCCAGTGTGAACACCAGGTTGATGGCGCCGGTGATTACGACGTTGAACAGGGTGCCACTGACTCCGTATCCGGCTCCGCGGTAGATCTCCTCGGCGTAGTTGAAGATGACGTTGATCCCGCTCCACTGCTGCAGGACGGCCAAACCGGCGCCGATGCCGAGGATTCTCACCATGCCCCGCGTTTGCAGGCCTCTCCATCCCCCGCGGCCGTTCTGTCCGCTGCGAATCGTCTGTTCGATCTCCTCGACAGCGCGATTGGCATATGCCTCGCCCCCAATCCGAGCCAAAGTGCGGCGCGCGGCCTCCGTCCGGCGGCGGCTTAGTAACCATCGTGGGCTTTCCGGGACGAACCATGCGCTGGCGAAAAACACGGCCGCCGGCGCCGCAACGGCGGTGAACATCCAACGCCAGCCGGTTTGTCCATTCCAGGAAAGGCGGATCAGTTTCGCCGTTGCGGTATCAGGGACGCGGTCGGCAATGAGCCAGTTCACGACCTGCGCCGCCAGAATCCCGACGACGATTGTGAGTTGATTGAGAGCGACCAGGCGTCCCCGCCAGGGCGCGGGACTGACTTCGGCGATGTAGAGGGGAGAAATGTTCGATGCAATTCCGATCGCGATTCCGCCGCAGATGCGCCAGAGTATGAACCATGTGAATGTGGGCGCCCATCCGGTCAACACCGAGGAGACCGCGAACAGGAACGCGGAGAGGATCAGAAGCGGTTTGCGGCCCAGGCGGTCGGCCAGCCCGCCGGAGATCAGCGAGCCCAGAAGGCAACCCAGGAGCGCGCAACTGTTGGCCCAACCGATGAGTTGTTCGGAATGGAGCTGGAAGTAGGTCTCATAAAACGGTTTGGCGCCGCCGATGACGACCCAGTCGTAGCCGAACAGCAGTCCTCCGAGCGCGGCTACGGCGGAAATCATCCAGACATAGGCTGTGCGGAACTCCATGTCCAGAGTGGTCCGGTCCGTAAGTGCGCCACCGTGCATGTGATTTCTCTAGGCGGGTGTGGTGGGTTGAGGAGTCGCGGCCGAGTCCAGTTCCGCGGTCAGGTCCGCGGCGGGCGCGTGATTCCCATCCAGTTCGAGCACACGACAGAGGAGCCGGCGCGCTGCGGACGTCTCCCCGAGTCCCAGCCTTGCCAGGGCTTGTAGAAACGTCGCGGTAACCTCATTCCGATTCCTCAAATCGTCGTTAAACAGAAGCATGGATGGAAGGGAAGTGGCGAAGTAGTCGATGTTCGGCTCCTGACGCAGCAGGTTCGTCGCGTAGACCAGAAGTTCGCGGAAGAGCTGATCGGCTTGCGCCTGCTTCCCCAGCCGCTGCAACGCGAGTCCGATGTAATAGCTCATTTCGGAAAACGGCTGCACGGCCATACGTTGAAAATCGCCTCGTTCGGAAGCGGCCCGGTTCCAGAATTGCAGCGCCGCGGCTTCGTCGCCCCCGCTTTGGTGCGCGACGCCGAGCCAGTAGAACAGATCGCTTCGGCTTGCGAGCGGGTGCCTGGCCTCGCCCAGACTGTCAGGGGTATGAAGGGCACGTTTGAAATAGCCGATAGCGGAGGCGTGATCCCGTACGGCCAATGCCCGGCGCCCCAATGCAAGCTGGGCCCGGACATATTGACCGAGAACCTGGCCTTCGCCGCCTTCCCACGGTTGAAAGTCTCGCGAACCTATGACCTCTAGAGCCTTCTCGGGTTGGCCCGTTTGGTTGTAAAGGCTCGCTAACTCGATCGTGAGGTCATCCCGTTGCCCCACGAGTTCCGGGAGTTGTTCGAGTTCCTGGAGGCGGTGTTCCGGCCGTTCCCCGATGCGCTTCCACAGTTGGTCGCGCTCATAAAGCACGCGTGCGCCGGAGGGGTCCACCGTCAACGCGCGTTCAAAGGCCCGCCGGGCCTCCACGACATTTTCTTTCACATTGAAGTAGGCGATGCCGAGATTGCGCCACACGGTAGGAAATGCGGGATCCATCTCGGACGCTCGTTCCCAATGCGCTATCGCCTCCTGATACCGTCTGCGATCGTAGAGCAGGTTGCCGAGATAATAGGGCGCACGGGCATCTCGCGGGTTTGCCGCGATGGCGGCTTCCAAGAGTGCGATCTCTTCCAAGCGGTTCGGGAAGCAGTAGTCGGGATTCGCCGAAGCCGCCTCATGATAGAAGGCTTGCGCCGCGGGGAAGTTCCCCAGCCGGGAAAGACTGTACGCCGTTGCGTAAAGGACGATCGGGACAGACCCGTCGTTGGCGTGGCAGTCGAAAGCCTTCAGGATTCGGACGGCCTCATCGTACATGCCGGCCCGCCCATAATCGAAGGCGATATCGATTCGGACGTGATTGTCCAAGGGCGCGTCCGGATCCTTCAGATAGCGGGCCCAGGCATCGAGAGGATCGAGCGAGAGCGACTCGGTGAGGAAACGGCCGGCTTCGGCCGTGTTGCCGAGCTTTCGCAACAGCACGACCGCCAGATTCCGAACCTTAAGATGGCCGGCGCACGACCGGAGTGCGAGGTGCAGATGTTCCAACGCCAGGTCCCAGTTGCCGCGCCGCGAATCCAGTTCCGCGATCACATGATAGGCGGCGGCGCGCCAGGCGTAAGTCCAGGCGGACTTATAAAAATTGTCGTAGGCTTCCGCATCCTGGCCGCGAAACCGGAGCGTCAAGCCTAAGTTGTAGTAGGGTTCGCCATCGTAAGGGTTGGAGTTGCGGGTTGTCAGTCTCTCGATCGAACGGCGGAAGCAGGCTTCCGCATCCGCGAATTCACCGCGCCGAAGTTGGAAGAGGCCCAGGGCGTTGTTCGAGCGGGCGTCGCCGGGATCTCTGCGGAGAGCTTCCCGCCAATAAGGCTCGGGGCTGCGGGTTGCATGGCGGTACTGCTCCAGATGCAGACCGGTAACGTAGAGTTCATCCGTGCTCTCGATCCGCGCGGGCTGGGATGGCTCGCTCGCGGGAGCCGGCGGTTCCTGCGATGGCCGCGGCGGGGGTGAATAGCGAATCAGTTCAGCGCCGTCTCTAGTGGTTACAGCCAAGGTGAGTTCCGTCTGTTGTGTGCCAGGGGGAAGAATGACCTCTTCGATTACCGGTGCGCCCGGCATCAGATCCCGGACCCATTCGGCGATCTTCCCCGAGCCGGTCTCTAACGTGATTACCGCCATTTCAAGCGCGCGCGTTACGCATACCCCGACGCGGCCGGTTGCCTTGCGCACGCTCAGGCTGATGGCCGCCTCGGTGTTGGCTTTCTGCGGCGGGCCGATCTTTTGGATCGGATACCAATACTGCTCGAAGGTTTTTGTTTCGCCTGGCGCGAGAAAGGAGAAGTCCGGCTGATTGTCGGTGTAAACACCCGCCATCAATTCAATGTACGGCCCCTGATCTTCGCTCAGGTTCCGGTCCCAGGCGCGGCCAAATTCGTGGTTTCCCCAGGTCCATTGTTTCTTCCCTGGCGCGATCCGGTGTTCAGCGACGTGGACGACGCCGGCTTGCCGTTGGTGGTCGTAGCCTCCAAAGAAATCCTCGCGCGAACCGAGCGCCATGTAGCTGGTGGGCACAGGTATGTTGGCGTACCAGCTCAGGTCGTTCGGCGCACCGGTATCCGGGGGTTCGAACCCCTGCGTCTGCGCGCCCGGAGCCGGGCACTGACGCGCCCGCGCCCCATAATCAACACCGTAATAGACGCCCTGGCAAAGCGGAAACGTACTGGTCGCGCGTTTGGCATGGTCGGCGACGTAGTGCACGTCCGGCGGGAAGAAAGACTGGTATCTTTCGTGGACCCGCACCGCCGCGTTGGCCCACCACAGAAACGTTTGCGCCAATGGCGTTCCGTTGTAGAGCCGTACCTTGAGTTCGAGGAACGACCTGCCGGGACGAAGGCAAACACCGTGCATTCCTTTCAGCCGGTAGATCGGATCGTAGTCGCTGAGCCAAACGGTCCGAGCGCCATCGGGATGCTCTTCGATATGCACATCCACGGGCATGAAGGTGGCTGGCCTGTGGTGCTGCGGCCAGTTGAACTCCACGCCTCCGGAAATCCACGGACCGGCCAAGCCCACCAGGGCCGGTTTGATCACATTCTGGCGGTAAAAAAAGTCATATCCGTTCGTCTTGTCGAGCCCCACATGAATGCGGCCGCCAATCTCAGGCAGGATCATGACCCGCAGGAAGCCGTTTTCGATGTGGACCGCCTGCCACGAGCGTTCGCTGCGCTGGGTGGAAATCCGGTCGATGAAGGGCAAGGGATATACACGGCCGCTGCTGCCCTGGTAGACGCGCTTTTCCAGGAACATCGGATTCTTGTCCGGCGGCATGGGCGCGTAGGTGGGCAGGCTCACCGGTGCGGCCCACGCCTTCACCGGACCGGTCAGATGTGGAGGCGGTTCGGGGAGATCGAAGGGCTTCACGGATTCATAGCTTCCAATGCTGGGAGTAAGCGGAGAACCCAGTTGGCCGAAGGACGTCGAATTCAATCCGCCACGGTGCGGCGTCGGTAAATGCCATGGTGAGCGCGACCTCTTGTCCGGGAGACAGGTCAGGAAGGTCGATCTCTTTTTGCTCGACCGGAATGTCGCCGAAGCCGTAGTAGACGCCGCGAAGTTTGTATCCTCGCAAGCGATAAGCCGGAACATGCGCCCGCGCGCGCACCTGGATGGTGAGGGTCTTCGGCTGTCCTTCCACGTGAATGGATGCGATCGGGCTCGATTCCTCGCGGAGTGTCTGGTAAGAAGCCTTTGGGTCGCCGTACAAATCGACGACGCCATGAACCCGCTGCCGCATCACACCCAGACCGCGGTCGCCGATTTGAGTGCGGTAGTCGTTGTAACAGAAAAAAATCAAGCCTGCGACATAGTCCCGTTCGCGAAACACGCGATCCTGGCCGGCTAGGGTTTCCACGCGCTTCTGGTCGCCTTCGGGCCGTTCGGATGTGCAGGCGCAGTAGCCATATTCCGAGATCACAACCGGCTTGTTCGGAAAGGCGGCGTGGAGGGCATCGAGGGTTCGAGCGAGGTCGGCAGGCGTGCCGGGCTGCCAGCTTCCGTAATACTCGTTCATCATGACGAAATCCATCTGGCCGGCGACATCGTTGCCGGGAGTCTTGAATAGCGAGTGGGACGCATAACTGACCAGACGGTTGGGATCGAGCTTCTTGGCCTCCTGATACATCCTTCTGGCAAATGCGTAGGCCGGTGGATTCTGGCCGTTGATCTCGTTGCACACGCCCCAGGAACAAATGCAGGGATGGTTGCGGTCCCGGGCGATCATCTCGCGCAACTGTTCGAGGCCGTTTTCGAGAATCGCCTCCGATGGCTCGGCGGACATGCCCGCGAACGTCTTCGGCCCCCAGGCGGGAACCTCGGTCTGAATCAGGATTCCGTGGCGGTCACAGTAGTCCAGAACGCGTCGGTCCTGGGGCCAGTGGACGCGTGTGAACACGCAATTGAGATGCTTCAAGTCGTCGTGATCGTGAGTGATCCAATGTTCGGGCTCCGCCATTCCGAACTCCGGATTACTACCCGCCATGCGCTCGACCCCCATAAGCCGGACACGCTCGCCGTTGAGATAAAAGGCTTCCTCTTTCACTTCAAACTTACGAACGCCGAAGCTCGAGATGCACCGGTGCGGGGTGGCGCCTTCGCCTGCAAGGGTCAGGTCGAGGTCGTAGAGATGCGGGTGATCAAAATGCCACAGCTTTGCCCGTGGGACGACCACGGACATCCAGGTGGCGCCCGCAGAGCCGGCGCCGATTGCCAGCGTGGCCGCATCTGGCTTCGCCACGGCCACCAGGCCGGACTCGCGGTCGATCACGCGCAGCGAGACCGTTCCTGTCCAGTCCTTCGCTCCCGCATTGCGCCCAACGACGGCGATGTCCAGTCTTGCCTCCCCGGTTGCGAAATCGGGGAATGAATCGATGGCGGCGCCCTCGACAAAAACCTCGGAGGTGATCAGCAATTGAACCGGGCGGAATATCCCGCCGTCGTGGGCCCAGTCGCTCGATCTGCCGCGCGGCAACATCGTTTCGTCGAAGGCGTTGTCCACGCGGACCACAATCACATTGGGTTGGCCCCATCGCAACAGGCGCGTGATGTCGAATTGAAACGCCGTATAGCCCTTCCGCAGGTGTTCTCCGGCGGGAGCGCCGTTTACCCAGACTTTAGCCGAATGAAAAACCGCTTCGAATTCAAGCCGCACAGCGCCGCCTTGCCAGGCCGGAGAAGTTTCAAAAGTCCGCCGATACCAAGCCGGGCCGCGATAATCGACGAAGCCGGGCTCCACTTGCCAGGTGTGCGGCACCGTTACGGATCGCCACTGCGCCGAAGGAACCTCACCGGCGTGCCAGTTTTCGCGTTCTCCGCGATTGTCCGGATCCGTCTGAAAGGACCAGGCGCCACAAAGGGACTGAATCAGGGTGCTCGATGGGTGGATAGAGGCGGGTGCTGCCTGCGCCGCATTCACTCCGAGCGCGCCGGCCGCGAGTGCAGCCGATTGGGAGAGGAAACCCCGCCGTGAAGGCATAAAAGTAGTGTGTACGTTACCGGGAAGACTGTCAACCATCCTTGCGGGTTGGCGAGCCCTCCAGAGGACTAACGGCTTCCTCCAAATCTCCGGGCAGAATCTCGAGGAACAGCTCCAAATTACTGCGAAGAATGAAATGCGGCGGCACGCGATGTCGGACTTGGGGGCAGTCGCCTTCCACAAGGAACTTGTATAGGGCTTGAAACGCCATCCGGCCCTGGGCGCGTGGCCGTTGGTACACCGTTCCCATCACCGTTCCGTTGCGGATAAGCGGAACGAGAGAAGGGAACAAGTCGGTTGTTATCACTGTTGTCCGCGCAAGTGTTCCGTTTTCTTCCAAAGCCCGGAGGACAGGCATCGAGTTGGCGGTGCTTACGTAAACCGCACTGAGGTCCGGATGGCGGAGCAGGAACCGTTGGGTTAGCCTGTACGCCAGGTCCGGGTCATCGTGAGCCTCGACGACTTCCACGAGGTTCAGCGAGGTTTGCATTTTGACGAGCATTTCCTTGAATCCACGCAACTTCTCAGCGTGGTCGTTGGTGCTCAGATCTCCGGTGACCACGAGCGTCGATCCTGGAGGCGGCACGCAGCGAGCCAGGAGTTCGGCCACCATGGCTCCACTGGTGTACGGGTCGCTCGAAACCGAAGCCAAGCGTTCGGTTCCCGGGGCATCCGTGGTCACGCAAACCACAGGAATCTTCTTGCGCGCGGCCTTGCGGATCCACGGTTTGAGTGTGTTGGGGTGACCCGGGGCGAGAATGATGCCGCTGGCGCCCTGCTCGATAGCCTGCTGGATCAACCCGACATCCCCCTCCGCCAGACGCGGATAGGAGCGGAACTGCAGTTCGATGGTGGATTCGAAGGGTCCTGCAGCCTCGCGGATGCCCTCCCGAAGGGCGTCGAAGAAGGAAGCGATCTCCTCCGGCAAGTGTACGGAAATAACCAACTTACGTTTCAGTTTCAGGTGCCGTGCGGCGACGTTCGGGTGATAGTCGAGCATCTTGGCCATTCGCAGGACGCGGGTGCGCGTGAGGGGATTCACGCCGGGCCTGCCGTGGAGAGCGCGGTCGACGGTTCCGATGGAAATATCCAATGCTTTGGCTATATCTTTGATTCCAGAAGGTTTAACAGGATCACTCACGGGAATTCCTCACGGCTGTGTACGATAACGAAGCAATCATGGCGATAGAATGGGATAAATCAATGATCGCATTGGAATTACCAGAAAAAGTTACCGTGTACGTTGACACTAGTGTTTTCCTATGATACACTTTCTCAAGCCATTTCGGACCAGTGGATCGTCTGGGTAGAACTTTGGGGAAGGGAAGGGTGGATACACCATGCTCTGTGCACGTTTCAGCGTTCGTCTTGCGGCACTCGCCTTGTATTTTCTGGCTTTCTCCCTCTGGGCGCAAGTCGACACCGGAACAATCCTGGGAACAGTCCGCGACACCAGTGGTGGTGTGGTTCCCGGCGCGAAGGTCATGATCGCAAATGAGGGCACCGCGTTCACCCAGACCACATCGACGTCGGCATCCGGCAACTACGTGTTTACTCCTCTGCGGATTGGAAGGTACACGGTCGAAGTCGAGCAGCCCGGGTTCAAGAAGCAACGGAAGATGGGGCAGGAACTCGACATCCAGCAGCAATTGGTGATCGATTTTGTCCTTGAGCCTGGGGAAGTGTCCACGACGGTGGACGTGCGGGCAGAGACGCCGATCCTGCAGACCGAGAACGGCTCGGTCGGACAGGTGATTGGCACTCAATCGGTGAACGACCTGCCGCTCAACGGCCGCAATTACACCTTTCTGGCGCGCCTGACGACGGGGGTGAACCCTGGGCAACCGGAGGGAAGAGGGTTGAACGCCAACGGATGGTTTGAAGCCAACGGGACGCGAGCCGACCAGAACAATTACTTGTTGGACGGCATTGACAACAACAGTAACAGCGTGGATTTCCTGAGCGGGGCGGCCTACGTCCTCAAGCCGCCGATCGATGCCATCGCGGAGTTCAAGCTGCAGACCAATTCTTTCAGCGCTGAGTTCGGACGCGCTGGAGGAGCCGTTCTGAACGCCAGTCTCAAGTCGGGCACCAATGAGTTTCACGGCAGCCTGTGGGAGTTTCTCCGCAACGACGCATTGGATGCGGCGGACTTCTTTGAGAATGCCACTGGATCGAAGAAGGGCGCTTTCCGTCAAAATCAGTTCGGGGCTACCGTCGGGGGACCGATTCGGAAGAACAAGACCTTCTTTTTTGCCGACTACGAGGGTACCCGGATTCGCCAGGCCGTGCCCGAGACCGCGACCGTGCCGACCCAAGCGGAGATCGCGAGCGGCTACACGAATTTCTCCGACCTGGCGTCGTTGCAAAGCGGCCGGTTGACCGATGCAACGGGAACGCAGTACCCGATCGGAACCATTTTTGATCCTGCGACCACCAACAGCATCGCCAACGGCAAATACGTTCGCGACCCGTTCCCCGGCAATACGATTCCGGCGAGCCGCCTCGATCCGAACGCGGTGAAACTGCTCGCTTTGTTCCCCGCACCCACTCAAGGCGGCATCTACAACAACTTCAACGTTAATCGCGGATCGTCCAACGATGTGAACGCTGTGGACGGCCGCGTCGACCAGTACTTCACCGAACACGATCAGATGTTTGCCCGCTATAGCTGGTCCCACAATCCGCAGTTCATTCCGGGACCTTTCACCGGATACGCCGATGGCGGCGGCTTTGGCGACGGAACCCAGAATTTCAATACGATGGGAGCCGCGGTCAGCTATACGCACTCGTTCAGCCCGACCCTTATTAACGAGATGCGGGCCGGTTTTAATCGCGAGTACACTTCACGCGTGCAACCGTATGGCAATAGCGCCACGAACATCCCGGCACAGTTCGGTATTCAAGGCGTTCTGCAGACTCCCGGCAATGGAGGTCTTCCGTATCTCGGAATCGGCGGCCTTAGCCAGCTTGGTTCCGCCGAGTGGCTCGTGAGCGATCGCTTCAGCAACACCGTCCAGTTCACCGAGAACCTGACGAAGATATACGGCAAGCACACGTTCAAGGCGGGGATGGAAGTACAGCAAATCACATTCCCGTGGGTGGCGCCGCCGTATTCGCGCGGTGGCTACAGTTTCAGCGGAGAATATACGTCCATTCCCAACGTCACCGATGGAAGCACCGGGCGGGCGCAGTTTTTGCTTGCGCCGCCCACCAACGGCCTGGGTGGGCCGAACAGCATCTCTCTGTCGAATTTCGGAGACGTCGCGGCCACCCGCGCCTATGGGGGCGCTTTTGTGCAGGACGACTGGAAGATCAGCAGAAAGCTCACGTTGAACCTGGGATTGCGATGGGACTATTTCAGTCCGACCGGTGAAACGTACGGCGCTCAAGCGAATTTTGTTCCCGGCACGCCATTCTCCGGGGCGCAATACATCATACCGACCAACCGGCAGAACAACCCGCCGCTTTCGGCGAGTTTTATGCAGACGCTGCAACAGGACGGCATCAAGTTAGTCTATAGCAACGCGTATGGCGGCAGCGGTCTGTCGAGTGTGCAGAAGACTAACTTTTCGCCACGGTTTGGGTTTGCCTACCAGGCTACTTCGCGCCTGGTCATCCGCGGCGGATATGGCATCTACTACGGCGCATTCGAGAACCGGGGTGGATACCCAAGCCTGGGATACAATTATCCATTCCAATACAGCTTCTACTATTTTTCGCCGACCTCGCAGTCGCCGATGGTCCTGCCGAATGGGCAATACGGCACGCTCGAGAATTCCGTCGCCGGGATACCGCTGAATCCGAGTTTGGTTCAGGGATCTGGGCTGACCTTGCGCGGCATCCAATTGAATTACAAGACGCCGTATGTGCAAAGCTCGAATTTCACGCTGCAGTATCAGTTGACGCAGTCGACCTCGTTCGAGGCCGGTTATGTCGGTTCGCTCAGCCGTCATCTGGAAACGTTCGTCGGCACGAACAACGCAAGTGTGTTGCTTCCCCCTGGCACGAACATCACGCCGTACATTCCGTTTCCCAACTTCGCGCCGGGATCTCCCTACGACGCTACGATCGGCAACGCGGACTATCATTCGCTGCAGACGAAGCTCGAGCGCCACTTCGCCAACGGGCTGGACATGCTCGTCGCATACACTTACTCAAAGACGCTGACCGACGCCGGCGATTTACTCAGTGGAGGCGGTGTGGGAGGATTTCGGGCTCCGGATCTGCCCGGATTCGGCATACGGGGCGACTGGGCGCTTGCGCCATTCGACATCCGGAATTCGTTGGTGGCGAGTGGTACCTATGACCTCCCGGTTGGACGTGGCCGGACTTACTGGAGCGGCGCGAGTAAGCTGGCCGACGGCGTTTTCGGCGGTTGGAGTGTAAACTGGATCCTTACTGTCCACAGCGGGAATCCCCAAACCATCGGCTGCACCTACGCTACTGGCGCCGACAACGGGTGCTTCGCGCTCTACACGGGAGCCAGTCTTTATGCAGGACAAAGTGTATCCCACTTCTATAATGCCGGAGCGTTCACCAACCCGCCGGTTGTCACGCAGGTGGGGCAGGCGAATTATGGGCCGCTGGGTGGCGGAAATACGCAAGTTATGGGGCCGGCGTTCCATCGCTTGGACCTATCGCTGTTTAAGTCGTTTCCCATCTCGGAGCGGAAACGCTTCGAGCTTCGGATTGAGGCCTTCAACCTGACCAATACGCCGAATTTCGCGCTGCCCAGCAGTCTGAATTTCCTGGACACGGTGGATTTCGGCAAGATTACTTCGACCGTGGACAATCCGAACGACCCGCGAGAATTGCAGCTTGCGTTGAAGTTCTACTTCTGAGCCGAGCCTGCACAGCGAAGCCGGCCGCCGGCGGGATCTGCGCCCTTGTAGGAGAATCGAGGGAAGCGGCCCGCGGATTGGCCGACGGGAGGTTTAATGCGCTGGCTTTGGGCACTGGCGCTGGTTTTGGCATTGACGGCCGCCGAAGTTCCGGCTACCGAAAACGCACTCGTGGAGAACGCCAAGCAGCATCCGGCGTCTTTCGCCGCCAACCGGCATCTGGCCGAATACTACATCCGTCACAATCAGATCCTGGCGGCTCTGCCCTGGCTCGAGAAGGCACGAAGTCTGAACGCGGCCGATTACGACAATTCTTATGATCTCGCGCTGGCCTGGCTGGAGACGGGGAATCCGAGGGGCGCTCGAAAGCTCGTGCTGGAAATGCTGTCACAGCAGGATCGGGCTGAATTGCACAACCTCCTTGGCGATGTGGAAGAGGCCGAAGGGCAGGTGCAGGAGGCGGCGGAGCAATATGAAAGGGCCGCGCGCCTCGATCCGTCGGAGAAGAACCTGTTCGACTTGGGAACCGATCTCATGCGGCACCGAGGATTCGAGCCGGCTGTAAAAGTGTTCCTGTTTGCCACGCAGCGTTATCCCCACTCGGCGAGACTGCGGGTGGGGCTCGGAACCGCGTATTACTCAACCGGGCAGTACGACGAAGCGGTCGAAACACTCTGTCAGGCGGTCGATCTGGCGCCCACCGATACGCGCGCGTTGGATTTCCTGGGGAAGATGTACGATGTCTCGCCACGGTTCGCCGGCGAGGTGACGAAGCGGCTCGATCACTTTGCGCGGGTTTATCCGGGCAACGCCGCCGCGAGTTATTACTATGCATTGAGCCTGCGCAAACGCGCGCTCACACCGGGTCCGGATGGCTCGTCGGGGGAGGCCGAGAAACTGCTGTTGCGGGCCGTCAGGTTGAATCCGAATTACGCCGAGGCGCACCTCGAGCTTGGCCTGCTTTACGAAGATGAGAAGCAGGAATCGAGAGCGATCGAGCAGTACGAAGCGGTGATCCGGATTCACGGGGCGGACGTCGGGAGAGCGCACTACCGTCTTGGCCGGCTCTACCAAAGAGAGGGACAGACCGCCCTGGCGCGGAAGGAGTTCGATGCCTTTGAGGCGCTTCAAGGGAAGCCTTAGTCGGAGCCGGCGAACTCGCGGCGGGATGTGGTCGTGAATCGCCGTGAGTTTGTGGCTGCATGTGCGGCGGGATTTGCATGGCGCAATCCGGCATACGCCGAACGCGTCCCGGTGCACTACCGCCGAGAGCCGCCCTATAAAGCCTACCTTCCGTTTCTGGAGCCCGGTCACGACGAGTTTCCCGGAGAGAAGGCCGCTGCGGAGCTTGCGTGGCGCCTGCGCGAGTGGTGGACGGGGTCGGGTGAAGCCGGCGAGGCCCGTTTCTGCGTATTGCCCGGCAATTTGGTGCGCTTTGAAATCAAGTCAGCGGGGAAATACAAGACGGGTGTGGCGCAAGTTCTCTTCGACCACGGACGGGTCGTTGGCATCAGGCCCACCGAAGAATACACGGCGCGGGCGCCGGCGCCGCTGTTTCGGGATGTAACCGGTTCTGTGTTCCGGGATGTTAGTTCGTTCGAACAGCAGCTTTCGCGTGGCGTGCCGTATTGGGTCGCGAGACTCGACCCGGCGGCGGGAATCGGGATATACGGCAGCAACGGGATCGCGGTGGCCGACATCGACAACGACGGCGTGGACGAAGTCTACGTTTGCCAGCCGGGTGGCTTGCCGAATCGCCTGTACAAGAATGTAAGAGGTAGGTTCCAGGACATCACGGCGCGGGCCGGCATCGGAGTGTTGGACGATACGTCCAGCGCGCTGTTTCTCGATCTTCGCAACTCGGGCCGCCAAGACCTGATCGTATTGCGCAGCGGCGGGCCAACGTTGTTCCTGAACATGGGTGATGGCTCGTTCCAACTCCGGGACGACGCGTTCCGGTTCGCCACGGTCCCGCAAGGCACGTTCACGGGTATGGCCGCCGCCGATTACGATCGAGATGGGAAGCTGGACGTATATCTTTGTTCCTACTTGTTCTTCGAGACAGAGGCCCAGTACCGCTATCCGGCGCCCTACCACGACGCGCAGAACGGTCCTCCGAACTACTTGTTTCGCAACCGGCTGGACGCCGACGGCGGTGGAGCGTTCGAGGATGTTACCGACTTAACCGGCTTGAGCCAGAATAACAACCGGTTCAGCTTCGCGCCCGCCTGGTGCGACTACGACGGCGACGGATGGCCGGATCTGTATGTCGCGAACGACTTCGGCCGGAAGAATCTTTATAAGAATGAGGCAGGGCGCTTCCGAGACGTCGCCGCCGAAGCCGGCGTGGAAGACATAGGTCCGGGAATGAGCGCGGCCTGGTTTGACTACGACGGCGACGGACGCCCTGACCTCTACGTCTCGAACATGTGGACGGACTCGGGTCAGCGCGTTACGCGATCGGATGCCTTTCAACCCGCCAAAGATCCGCGTGTGGCCGGCGCGTACCGAAGTCATACGAAAGGTAATTCGCTCTACCAGAACCGTGGCGACGGAAAGTTCGAAGACGCCAGCGCGACGGAGGGCGTCGAGGCGGCGCGGTGGGCGTGGTCGTCGGACGCGCATGATTTCGACTGCGACGGAACACCTGAGATCTTGGTGACGTGTGGCATGTTGACGAACAACCGTGGGCCCGATTTAATGAGTTTTTTCTGGCGGCAGGTCGTGGCCAAATCGCCGCCCGATGCCAGACCCGCCGCCGCCTACGAGGCGGGCTGGAATGCCCTAAACCAGCTCGTTCGCGAGGGATACAGTTGGAATGGCGCTGAACCCAACGTCTTCTTCGTAAGGCGCGACGGAAAATACCGCGACTTTTCGGGGGTAAGCGGCCTCGATGTGGCCGAGGACGGCCGCGCCTTCGCGGTCACTGATCTCAATGGGGACGGTACGCTCGACGTCATTTTGAAGAATCGTCTGGGGCCGCAGATAAGAGTGTTTTCGAACGAGTCGGCCGGCGCGCGCCATCGCATCGTGCTCCAGTTGCGCGGCACGAAGTCGAATCGCGACGCGATTGGGGCCCGCGTCGAGGCCGACGGACAGGTCAAATGGGCGACTGCGGGATCGGGATATCTGTCGCAGCATACGAAGAAGCTTCACTTTGGCCTGGGAGATCGAGCGTCGGTCCACAAGCTGAAGATTCGCTGGCCTTCCGGATTGCACCAGAGCCTGGGCCCGCTGGAAGCCGGCTATGAATATCAGGTGACAGAAGGAAGCATGGACGTTCGAAGGACCCGCCTCCGGGTGCGGCGAACGTTCTCGCCGGATACGCCGGCAGTCCAGCCGGATAATCGACCGAGTTTGCATTCGACCTGGTTCGTGGAACCGATCCCCCTGCCGGACCGGCGGCCGGGACCAGGGCTGGTGGTAATTACAGCCCGTGAACAGCCGGATACTTTAGCGGCTTACTCGTTATTCCGGCGCTATTTATTCGAATGGCGCACGGACTTGGATGCGCCCCTGTGCTTCCTTGTAGACGAGCGGGGAAGGGCACGCAAGATTTACGCGAGCCGGCCAAGCGAGCCTGAAGTGCGCCGGGACTTAGTCGCGGCCCAGAAGCCTTTTCCGTTTGATGGCCACTATATTGTCGAGCCTCGGCGCGACTTCTATAAAATCGGGGCGGCGCTGTTGTGGGCGGGTTACCCGCAAGAGGCTCTTCCCTACCTCGAAGCCACGCTGGAGCGCTCTCCGGGGAACGTTCCGACGATGGTGCTTGTAGCGCAGATTTTCTTGGAAGCCAACCAGACGGCGAAGGCGCGCAGCATTCTCGATCAGGCTCTGGCGGTGCAGCCGGCGAGCGCAGAGGCTTGGAACGAATTGGGAGGCGTGGAACTTGCCGAAGGGAAGGTGCGCGGGGCGCTGGATTGCTACCAGAGAGCCCTGAAGATCAAGCCCGACCTCACATACGCGCTGCTGAATACCGCGGAGGCATACGCTCAGTTGGGGAATGACACGGATGCGGAGCGGTTGTTTCGCCGGGCGCTGGAGGTCGATCCTCATTCGGCCGAAGCGGCCAATGGACTCGGGCTCGCCCTGGCCAGACAGAACCAGGTGGACGACGCGAAAAAGGCTTTCGAGCGAGCGATCGAGCTGCGCCATGATTTCGGGGCGGCGATCAACAACCTTGGAGTGCTCTATGCCACCAACGGCGATACGAACAATGCCATCCACGCATTTTCGTACGGCCTTCAGGTGGCTCCGGAAGAGGACGACCTGTACCTGAATTTGGCCCGGGCGTATATGACCGCCGGCGAGCGCGAAAAAGCCCGGCAAGTAATTCAGCAGTGGCTGGCGCACAAGCCTGATAGCGAGACGGCCCGGCGGGCATTGCGCGCCCTGGACGGAAATTGAACGAAAAGTATGCACGCCAACCATAACCGACCCGCATTCCCGGTGCTCAGCGGCGCAGATCGATCGTTGGGAGGGCTCGAAGCTCTCCGAGAGCGGCGTTGAATCTATCGCTCGTCGTTGCGGCCGCCATGAGTGACTGCCCCACGCGGTGACTGCACGTCGCGACGCTGATTTTGCAGGGAATGCTCGGAACCTGCTCGCGCAGTTGGCGCGGATTCGCCGCTGCCGCATTGTCGAACATACCGGACGGGCGGGACGACCGCGGGTCCGCCAGCAGATCGAAGAAATAGATTCGGACGTGGAAATCTTAGGCCGGGCATCGCGCGCTCCTCCCCCTCTAAATTGAGATCCGTAGTATATACGGAAAGCTAGGCCTAACCTCATGATTCCGAAAGACTTGCTTTACATTCATCCCTCCGTCTTAATAGACTCCCGCTGGGCTCAGGCCGTGCTGGCGCACCGTCAGATGGTGCTCGCCGCCGCCCGGGTGCACGCGGACCGCTTCGTTTGGCGGCCACCTAAACCGCTGCCGTTATCTCCAGAGGTTTGGATCAACAGGTCGGTTCCCGCCAGCCAAACGACAAAGGAAGGAAGTCAGCAAATCTCCATGCCAGGTGTCTCAAAGTGGTTGACACGCGCCACGGGAGGGCACTGAAGCTTGCAAACGGGGAGGCATTTACGATCTACTCGCTCCGCCACACCTGCCTGACGCGATGTTCGGCTCACATGGATCCGTACACTCTCGAATATCTGGCCGGACACAGCGATTTTTCAACCACCAAACGGTACGTCCATCCCCAGGCTGAGACAGTCCGCGCGGCGATGGAGCGTGCGCGCGGTGCAAAGGGTGGGCATAGTTTTGGGCATAGTGACAAAAAAGCGACCGAAGCGCCGTCCGCTCCAGCCGCCATATGCACCAATGATTTCAGTAAGTTAAATGGTCGGGGCGAGTGGATTCGAACCACCGGCCTCCTGGTCCCGAACTTAGGACTCCATCAAATTCAACAACTTAGGTGTGGTCGTACCGAATCATACCGGGTAACGTTTGCATGGGCTTGCGCCCCTCCTTGAAATGATCCAGCGTGATTCCGTGGTAGCAAGAGGAGGGCATACTATTGGGCATACCCCGCTCGAAGCATCACAGCACCCTTGTTGCAGGAAACAAGGTTGGCTATTTTGTTGTGGCGTTTCTCACATGACTAAACCAGTGGACGACTTGGAAGCAGTGCGCACGGTCGTCGAAGCCGTGCAGGGTTTCAAAGAGGATGAGCAGCAGCGCATCTTCCGGTGGGCGGCAGAGAAGCTGGGCTTGAGGTCGCCCTTTGGCGCACCCGTGCAACCAACGGCGACGACTCCGGCCGCTTCCTCCTCGGCAGCGGCGGCACCGCCGCACCACGCTCCACCCGGGGCACCGGCCGCCAACAGCCAGGACATCAGATCATTTGTCGTTGAGAAGAACCCGCGCAGCGACATCCAATACGCCGCGACGATAGCTTACTACTACCAGTTCGAAGCGCCTCCCGCAGAACGAAAGAAGTGCATCGTCAAGGACGATTTACAGGAGGCCACCCGCAAAACGGGCCGGGAGCGGCTCAAGCGTCCGGACCAGACCTTGCGGAACGCACACATGCTCGGGCTCCTCGACAAGGGCGACGAAGTGGGTACATTCTGCATCAACACCGTCGGAGAGAACCTCGTGGCAATGACCCTGCCGGGCGACGGTAGCACGCCGCCGAAACGTGGAAAAAAGCCCCCCGCCAAGCGGGCGGGCAAGGAACCGGCGAAGAAAGGTATCCGCAAGAAGGGGCCTGGAAAGAAGGTTTGACGAGTGACGCCCGCGCAGCAGGCTCTGGCCTCAGCCGCCGACCAGTGCGACCGGCTGAAGAAGATTCTCCACAAAAGCAGCACAAAGCAGGTCAGGTCCGACGACGAGATTCAGGTCGCGAAGGCCACGGCTCACGCCTGGTTCAACAACCATCGACCTGTAATACTGGCGGCACTCGATGACGGTCAGGTGCAGAGCCTCGACGATCAGTATCGGTCTTTGATAGCCGCGAGCGAACGAGCGACGCTCCGGTCGAAGTACTTGATGGTCATCAAGCAAGCCAGGGTGACGCTGAGCCGGGTACAGGTGGACCAGGCACTCTCCCTGGCAGGAGACCACACACGCCCCGAGCACGCGACTGCCGACGAGCAGCCGGATTTCAGTTCCCTCGTCTCAAACGCGAAGATGCAGACGATCCTGAGCAACCGCTGGCAAGAATGTGTCAAGTGCGTCACCGTTGGCGCGCCATTGTCCGCTGTGGTCATGATGGGCGGGATGTTAGAAGGTTTGTTGCTGGCCCGAGTGAACCAGTTGAAGGATAAGGCTCCGGTGTTCAAGAGGGTATAAATTGAACTGTGTAAACGGCCACCGAAAGGATCACAGTAAGGAGA
>VFSW01004079.1_pt1 | contig 21779 bp, 18 predicted proteins | sample 5358111 | NCBI WGS metagenome assembly VFSW01 (sample SAMN11554181, study PRJNA540505) | mine drainage metagenome | isolation source: sediment from site ElyBrook_90M | place: USA: Ely Copper Mine, Vershire, VT | collected 2017 | reverse complement strand
AGATTGTACTATGTATGCTTCAGTAAAAACATAAACCGCTTTCGGACAGAAAAATATCAGTATAATGCACAAAAAATGGTCTCTTTATCTTGGTAGTGTATCGGGAATAAAGCTTTATATCCACTGGAGTTTTCTTATAATTATTGTCTGGATATTCCTGATGTATTTTCGTATGGGTCATGGTTTCAGAGCAGGGATGGAAGGAGTGGCTTTTATCCTCGTCCTCTTTGCATGTGTTGTTCTGCATGAGTTGGGACATGCACTTACAGCTAAACGGTTCAAGGTACTTACAAGGGATATTACGCTTTATCCCATTGGCGGAATAGCCAGCCTTGAATCAATGCCGGCTGAACCGCTACAGGAATTGCAGGTAACTCTTGCGGGGCCGGCGGTGAATGTCGTCATTGGTGTACTGCTATGGATTTATCTGAAAGTCACTGACCAGATGCCTGATCTTGCAGCAATAAGGTCAGGAAATATGTTCAATCTTCCCTTTGCATTCAATATAATGTATGCAAATATTGTACTGGCTGTCTTTAATCTGATACCGGCATTTCCCATGGACGGAGGAAGAGTTCTGAGATCATTGCTGGCCCTGAAAATAGATCAGATGAAAGCCACTGAAATAGCAGCAAGAATAGGCCAGTTCCTTGCAATCCTGTTTGTTTTCTTTGGCTTTTTTTATGACTTCTGGCTTGTATTTATAGGTATGTTTCTTTTCCTGGGAGCAAGTTCGGAGACAAAGATCGGAGAAATCAGGCATGCCCTTGAAGGTACAAGGGCGAAAGATGTACTTATAACAAAATATACCGTTTTAACACCGGATACAACAATACAGGAGGCTTCGAGGAATCTTATTAATACCACTGAAAAATCTTTTTTAATAATAAAAGATGATAATGTTGAGGGAATACTTGATTATAAAGACATAATACAGGGACTTCATAGGGGAGATGCTGATAAAACAGCGGAAACGTACATGCAGAAGGATTTTAAGTGGGTCGGATATGAAGATCAGCTTTCGGATATATTTATACTTGTGCGGCAGGGAAAACAATCACTTTTCCCGGTAAATCGTGACGGGAAATTAGCCGGCATAATAAATGCGGAAAATCTGGATAAATGGATGCTTCTGAAGAATAATGCATTAAACAGGTAATGATTGTTCGTAAATTATATCATCCTTCGATTCGGTTTATCCCGGACTAACCGGAAAGAATACTTTCAGGTCTTCTGCTCCCTGCCCACGTTAAAAGTCTCTTAAACGAATTATTATCTGGAACCAAAGCAGAATTTAATTGTTAAAGAGTCGAATGCATATTAAATAAAAAATCATCCATGAAGATCTTACTGACAATTTTACACTTTGCAGCTGCACTCAGTTTCTGTGCTATCTCAGATGCACAGGAACAGTATTCTCTTCCGGGTGCAGGCTTGCAGCCTGATTCAAGTCACAGAGACGTGATTCTGATCAGACATATGCACCAGGAGGATATGGATCCTTACCTGATTGGAAACACCGATTTCAATGACATGGGATACGGTAATGAATCTCTTGCTGAACCACAGATGGTGTCTCATGCCAGAGTAATAATAAATAAACAGGTTTATGGAAATAAGCTCTCTCCAGGGTCATTGCTGCGTAAATTCGTATGGATTGTAAAGCGTGTTCCTGAAATGCAGGACGAGTTATCACTTACAGATGACCAGGTGATAAAGCTGATTGATCTGCAAACCGCTTTTGTTAAGAAAGCTGCTGATCTCAGGGCTGACCTTACTAAAAAGGAGCTGAAGCTTAAGAGCCTTATCAGCAGTAATGCTTCGACAGCGGAAATAGGAGATCAGGTAAAAACCTGTGCTTCAACCGGGGTCGAAATCGGTATTGCCGCATATGACACGGCAAATAAAATGTTAACTGTTCTGACCGACAGCCAGAAAAAAATCCTGGATGCAAATTGGAACAGAGCCAAACAGTATAAAAACAGATGAATTATTAATTCAAAGGAGGTTTATTATGTATGGAATGCATTGGTGGGGAATGGGATTTGGCTGGTTTACCGGCCTGGTATTCCTTGTGATAATTATCTGGCTTATTATCAGAACTTTAAACCATGATACTTATCACAAAAGCCATAGTAGCAACAGCGCACTGGATATATTGAAGGAACGCTACGCCAGAGGGGAAATAGGAAAGGACGAATTTGAGGAAAAGAGAAATCAGATTGAACGGTAAGATAGAGTCTTGAATAATAAGGACGACCATTCCGTCTCAGATCTGGTTTCCGGAAAGTCCCGATAACTAATTTATACTTAAGGTGATAATTGCCTTTCCGGATAAGTTGAATTTTCATTCAACATGAGGAGATATTATATTCCTTTCAATTCCTCTTCGGATGGTCTGTCATGAAAGAACATTCTATACAATACAGATGTAACTTTGTAGCATAAATAAATATTACAGGTTTAAATAATGAAGCAAACATATAGTATACACGGGATGAGCTGCAAAAACTGCCGGATGCACGTTGAGGAGGCGCTTAGAAATACCGATGGCGTGAAAGATGTAGACGTTGATCTTCAGAAGGCCGAAGCAGTAATTGAAATGGAATCGCTGATTCCTCTTGAAAAATTCAGGGAATCTCTTTTCAGGGAGGGAGGAACTTATGATATCTCAATGCCCGGAGAGGAGGCCTCTTTGAATTATGAACAGCTTAAAAGCATTAAATCATCAAATAAAGGAAAGGGTTCAGGAATATATTATTGTCCGATGCACTGCGAGGGAGATAAGACATATGACAAACCCGGCGATTGCCCGGTCTGTGGAATGGATCTTATAGAAAGGCCGGCAGCCAACAGGCCGTTGCAGTACACCTGCCCCATGCATCCGGAGATTATGAGCGATGAACCTGGTTCCTGCACAATCTGCGGTATGGATCTGGTACCGATGGAAACGGAGGTAGAGGAGGAAGACAAGACATTTAAAAATCTTCTGAGAAAATTTAAGATTGCCGTCACTTTCACATTACCGGTTTTTCTGATCGCGATGTCTGAGATGCTTCCTCATAATCCGCTAATGGCAGTCATGCCGTGGAAATACTGGAACTGGGTCCAGTTCGGCCTCTCTGTACCCGTTGTATTTTATGCTGCCTGGATGTTCTTTGAACGGGCATGGCGTTCAGTGGTAACCTGGAACCTTAATATGTTTACACTCATAGGCATTGGTTCAGGAATTGCATGGCTTTTCAGTACAGCCGCCCTGATAATACCCGGGGTGTTTCCTGACCAGTTTAAAACGGAAGCCGGCACTGTTTATGTCTATTTTGAAGCTACAACAGTCATTCTGACCCTTGTGCTGCTGGGCCAGCTTCTTGAGGCACGCGCTCACGGAAAGACAACAGGGGCAATAAAAGAATTACTAAAACTGGCGCCAAACAAAGCTACCAGGATCATTGATGGAAATGAGCATATTGTTGCAATAGACAGTATAAAGGAGGGTGATCTGCTGAGGGTAAAACCGGGCGAAAAGATACCAGTGGACGGGACCGTCCGTGAAGGAGAATCATCAGTTGATGAATCGATGATTTCCGGTGAGCCCATACCAGTAGACAAGACGAAAGGAGATAAAGTCAGCTCCGGCACCATTAACGGTAACAAAACTTTTATAATGGTTGCTGAAAAAGTGGGATCCGAGACCCTGCTTGCTCATATCATAGAAATGGTCAATTCTGCAAGCCGTTCGAAAGCTCCTATTCAAAAACTGGCAGATAAGATCTCCGGATATTTCGTACCCGTTGTGGTAGGCATTTCTGTTCTTACCTTTATTCTCTGGGCTGTATATGGGACTGAGCATGCCTATATATATGCCCTTGTAAATGCAATAGCGGTGCTTATAATTGCATGCCCCTGTGCCCTGGGTCTGGCTACTCCCATGTCAGTAATGGTCGGAGTAGGAAAAGGAGCACAATCAGGAATACTGATCAGAAATGCCGGGTCGCTGGAAAAAATGAACTCAATTGACATGGTTATAATTGATAAAACCGGTACGGTGACAGAAGGGAAACCTTCAGTTGAGAAGATTAAAAGCTCTTCATCCGTATATACCGACGAAGATGTACTTCAAAAGATCATTTCCCTCAACAGCAGCAGCGAGCACCCTCTGGCACAGGCTACAATGAAATATGGCAAAGAAAAGAACATTAAAACCCTGACAGTCTCATCTTTTGAAGCAATTACAGGAAAAGGGGTCAGAGGAATAATCGCGGGGAAAAAACTGGCATTGGGAAACGAAATGCTTATGGAGGATGCCGGAGCCATCATTTCACCCGGTTTAAAAGACCAGGTCGAATCGGAGCAGAAACTGGGCAAGACGGTTTCGTATTTATCGGAAGATAACACAGCTATCGGATTTGTTGTTATTTCTGACAGGATTAAGGATTCGAGCAGGGAAGCCATACATAATTTGCAAAAAGAGGGATTAAAGGTTATAATGTTTACGGGTGACAATGAAGCAACTGCAAAGGCTGTCAGCGATACCCTGAATCTTGACGGATATAAAGCCCACATGCTGCCAGAGGATAAACTGCGGGAAATAAAACGATTGCAGGCCGAAGGCAAAAAAGTGGCCATGGCGGGTGATGGCATTAACGATGCTCCTGCACTGACTCAGGCTGATATTGGTATTGCAATGGGAACCGGAACCGATGTGGCCATCCAAAGCGCAGGAATAACACTTGTAAAGGGAGATCTTAAAGGCATTGCCAAAGCAAGATTATTAAGCAATAAAGTGATGAAGAACATTAAGCAGAACCTGTTTTTTGCACTTGGCTATAATGCCCTTGGAATTCCTGTTGCTGCCGGGGTCCTGTATCCGTTCTTCGGAATTTTGCTTTCCCCCATGATAGCTGCGCTTGCAATGAGCTTCAGCTCCGTCTCGGTAATAACCAACTCGTTGCGCCTGAGAAATGCCAGACTGATGTAAAGTATCAGGGCAGCCCTTTTTTCTTAATTTTACACCATAAAAATCATTATGGAAGAGAAGCTAAAAATATTAACGGACCGTCTCGGGGAATTCAAGAGTGCGGTCATTGCTTTTTCGGGAGGGGTTGACAGTACATTCCTTGCGCGGATTGGGAAGGATGTTTTCGGAGATAAACTGTTATTGATAACTGCCACATCAAGCACATATCCGTTTTACGAGCTTGAGGAAGCAAAATCACTCGCAAGATTGCTCGGGATACAGCATCAGATAATAATTTCCGAGGAGATCGATATACCGTGTTATTCTGAGAATCCTCCGGACAGGTGCTATTACTGCAAAAGCGAACTGTTTGGCAAAATAAAATACATTGCTTCCCGGGAAGGGTATGATGCAGTTTTTGACGGTAGCAATGCGGATGACCTGAAGGACTTCCGCCCCGGAATGAAAGCTAAGCTGGAAAAAGGGGTCATCTCACCTCTTGCAGATTCAGGATTTACCAAAGATGATATCAGATATTTTTCCGGGAAATACAATCTTCCGACTGCCGGTAAACAATCTTACGCCTGTCTGGCATCAAGGTTCCCATACGGGGAAAAGATCACAAAGATCAAGCTTGACAGACTGGCTCTTGCAGAATTTGAAGTCAGAAAACTGGGATTCAGTCAGTTCAGGATCAGAAGTCACGAAAACCTGGCCCGCCTGGAATTTATACCTTCCGAACTGGATAAGGCGTGGGCTGTAAAAGATCAGCTCAAAGAGATCTGTCTTGAATCGGGTTTTGCTTATGTGACAATTGATCTTAAAGGTTACAGAACCGGTTCAATGAATGAAGTATTACCCGAATCTGTAAAACTCGGTCTTCAGGTTCAGCTGCGGAAATAACCGCTTATTACCAGATTGCATAGTCTGATAATGACGGCCTGTTGAACATCCGCGGCAGACCAATGTTATATGCAGTGATGAACAAAATAATCGAGTCCGATGCAAAATTATGTAATACCCGATCAAAGGTCTGTTGAAAAGGCTATAAAATCTGTCTTTGAAATGCTTTTCCCTACTGCTCAGTCTTTTACTGAAGCTGAAATAGAGATAAACAGGAAAATTCTGCAGGATCAGATATGTGATATGTTGTCAGGACTCACTGAAAAGAACTGTGAAGTAACGCAACAACTCTTTGATAATTTTGAGGATATTAAAAACGTTCTGCTCAATGATGCTGATTTTCTGCTTGAATCTGATCCGGCTGCAACAGAGCAGATAGAGGTGATTACAATTTATCCGGGCTTCTTTGCCACATTCTCTTACCGGATTGCACACTTTCTGGCTAAATTATCAGTACCCCTTTTCCCAAGGATGATCACGGAATATGCTCACAGGTTAACAGGAATAGATATTCATCCCAATGCGGAAATCGGAAAGCCCATTGCAATAGACCATGGCACTGGAATAGTAATCGGAGAGACGACAAGGATAGGAAATTATGTGAAGATTTACCAGGGGGTTACCCTGGGAGCGCTGAGCGTTGATAAAAGCAAGGCATCCAAAAAGAGGCATCCGACAATAGAGGACAATGTTATTCTGTATGCCGGTTGTACTATACTGGGGGGAGATACGGTTGTCGGAAGGAACAGCATTATAGGCGGAAACGTATGGCTGACAGATAGTATACCACCCTATTCAGTAGTTTATCATAAGAGTGAAACAGTGGTAAGGAACCAGAACGGATATCAGGAGCCCGTGAATTTTATTATCTGAAACAAATCTTAAACTGCAAAAATTATGAAAGTCAATTCGATTCTGGAAACAATAGGAAACACCCCGCACCTGAAAATAAACCGGCTGTTTGATCCTGACTATTCCGTATGGATCAAGCTGGAAAGATCCAATCCCGGAGCAAGCATAAAGGACCGCATTGCTCTATCTATGGTTGAGGATGCAGAGAAAAAAGGTCTGCTTAAAGCCGGCAGTGTGATAATTGAGCCTACATCAGGCAATACCGGCATCGGACTGGCAATTGTGGCTGCGGTAAAAGGTTACCGGCTCATCCTTGTTATGCCTGAATCAATGTCTCTTGAAAGAAGAAAGATCATAAGTTCGTATGGGGCTGAGGTTGTTCTTACGCCACGTGAAAAAGGAATGAACGGCTCAATAGAAAAGGCCCGGGAGTTGATTTCAAGTACACCCGGCTCATGGATGCCGATGCAGTTTGATAATCCTGCCAATACCCTGATCCATCATAATACCACTGCTCAGGAGATAGTTAAAGATTTCCCAGAAGGCCTTGATTATCTGATAACAGGTGTCGGCACCGGCGGACACATTACCGGATGTGCAGAAGTTCTTAAGGTGAAGTTCCCGAAAATAAAGGTATTCGCAGTTGAACCGGAATTATCACCGGTATTGAGCGGCGGAGCACCGGGTCCGCATCCCTTGCAGGGGCTTGGGGCAGGTTTTATTCCCTCAATTTTAAATACAGACCTGCTGGATGGTGTAATTAAAGTAAGCAAGGATGAAGCTTATAAATTCACAAGAAGAGCTGCCACTGAGGAGGGGTTATTTGTAGGGATCTCATCAGGGGCTGCACTTGCTGCGGTAAATCAAAAACTTCATGAATTTCCCAAAGGATCAAGGATCATCACATTCTGCTATGATACAGGGGAGAGATACCTGTCAGTGGAGGGCTTATTCTGATCCGTAAAAGTCAGTAAAGGACCTTTTTCTACTCCAGATCCTCAAATAAATATAACTGTCTGTCGTGATAATCATCATTCTCAAGGTTAGAGACTGATACACCCAGGAGCCTGATGCGTGGATTTTCCAGTCTGACTGATTTCCGCAGGGAGGTAACTGCCGAGTGAAGCGTATTAAAATCCTTAATATAATTCTGCAGTGTCCTGCTCCTTGTTATCTGCCTGAAATCGGAAAACTTAATCTTAAGCGTAATTGTGCGTCCGGAAGTACCGGATTGCTCAAGCCTTTCGAGTAGTTCTTTCTCAAGCTTATACAGCTCGGCGATAATCTCAAATGAGGTGGTGAGATCCTTTTCATAGGTAAGTTCCGTACCTACGGATTTACGTTCCTGGTCAGGTTCAACAGGCCGCTCATCTATACCTCTTGCGATGTCATGGAAAAAGAGTCCTGCCTTTCCGAAATTCCTTACAAGCGACAGCAAGTCCCACTTCTTCAGATCACTTCCGTTGTGAATCCCAAGTTTATGCATCTTAAGAGCCGTTACTTTTCCGATCCCGTAAAATTTTTCGATCGGGAGATCCTCGATAAACTTTTCTGCTTCCTCCGGTTTGATCAGAAAAAGCCCGTCAGGCTTATTAATATCAGATGCGATCTTTGCCAGAAACTTGTTCACCGAAACACCGGCAGAAGCAGTAAGCCCGGTTTTATGTTTTATATCGTTTCTGATTCTCCTGGCAATTACAGTGGCCGATCCTATCTTTTTCTTATCGTCTGTCACATCCAGAAAAGCCTCATCGATAGAAAGGGGTTCGATCAGATCGGTATAATCACTGAAAATACCGAAAACAATCGAGGAGACCTCATTGTATCTTTCAAAGTGATGCTTCACGAATATGAGATCAGGGCAGAGTCGTTTTGCAGTTACTGACGGCATTGCCGATCTGACCCCGTATTTCCGTGCTTCATAACTGGCAGCCGCAACAACGCTTCTTTCACCACTCCCCCCTACTGCAACAGGCTTGCCTCTGAGTTCAGGGTTATCAAGCTGCTCAACGGACGCAAAAAAAGCATCCATATCAATATGAATAATCTTCCTCAACTTTTAAAACCCGGGGCTCTGATGGTTATTACAACTTAATTCATAACAAATCTAAAAGAAAATCCTTTGATAATTGGTCAACATTATCCATCATTGCACTATAATCAGAGATATTAATGCTGAAATCCGGATCAGTTAAAAAATCAAAGCATTTTGTGCTCGTACTTACCCAGCACAGGCTATGGGGATCTGTACTGCTGCCATATATAGTGCAGAGTGAAGCCGGAAGAAGCTACTACAGATTAATGGAATGCCTCTCCCCTTTTCCCGGTAATGAGACTCTGGATGAACTTACATCAGAGGAGAGAGATGTTGTAAATATTATCAATGATTATCAGGAACGGAATCTCTTCAGGCTGTTCTCAAAAGATAAATCTGTAAAGGAATTTCTGATAAATATCAAATCCGACAGGCTTGAAAAGTTTATCAGACCGTATATTGAAAAAAAAATATACAAATGTTTCATAATTGCCAGGGATGAAAATATTCCTGTCTATTACCAGAAGACAAAATCAACGGCGCTCCATCCTGAAGATCTGTTAAGCATGAATGAAGTGAATGCGGAACCATTGTTCAGATTCATAAGAAATGATGATCAGACAACCTATAATCTGAGCCTGCAGGCAGGTGGCAGGATCATTGACCTGAAAAGGGGCCCTGTCGATATCATATGCATGTCACCCTGCATTATAAGGGATGACCACATGATATGGCTGGTTTCAGATGTGGATGGATCAAAGCTCAGACCCTTTCTTACCAAGGAATTAATCAGCGTGCCGAAAAAAACGGAGCTGAAATATTTCGGAAGCTTCGTCCTGAATGCCGTGAATAATTACAAAGTGGAGGGTACCGGATTTGATATAGTTGAAATTACTCCCCACAGAGAGGCCTGCCTTCTTCTTGACAAAGGATTTAAGAGTACTCCCGTGCTCATTCTTTCCTTTTGCTACGAGGGAAAAAAAATTTTCTCCGGGGAGCTGCAGAATTCATTCACAATATTTAAAGTTAAAGATGAGAGATACCTTTTTACCAAATTTTCGCGTGACACTGACTGGGAAAAAGAGTGTCGCGCCAGGCTGGAGGAGCTGGGGTTTTATTCTGATGACGATATAAATTTTTATCCTGTTTCCGGGGCCAGTGAGAATGATAATGACTTCTATCAAATACTCGAAGCCATTAACCGCAACTATTCCGAAATCCTTGACTCCGGCTTTGTTCTTACTTCACGACTCGACCGGAATTATAATTTAAGGCCTGTAACCCTTGAATTGAGCAGCCGGTTGATTAACGACTGGTTCGACCTGAAAGCTGTTGTTAGGATTGGTCAGTGGGAAATTCCGTTTACGCGCTTCAGGAAGAATATTCTGGAAGGTATAAGGGAATATGAATTGCCTGACGATACCATAGCAGTACTGCCGGAGACGTGGTTTTCAAAATACAAAAACATATTCGAGTTCGGGAAGAGCTCTGAAGATTCACTTACGATACATAAGCAGCATTTCTCCCTGCTTGAGGATACAATGGGTGATGAGGGCAGTACGGCTTTTGGAAAGCTTGAAAAACTGCTTATACCTGAACAACTGCCTGCTGTGACTCCACCCGCCGGTCTGAAATGCGACATGCGGCAATACCAGTCAGAAGGGCTGAACTGGCTTATTTTTCTTCAAAATGCAGGATTGGGAGGTTGCCTTGCTGATGATATGGGACTGGGCAAAACGATCCAGACCCTTGCATTGCTTCAGCATAACAAGGAAACAATCAGGACAGGAATAGAAGCCGGACCAAATCCCGAACCGACACTATTCGATGAACCTGAAGCAAGGCTGACCTCACTTATAATAGTCCCCGCCTCCATCATCTATAACTGGGCAAATGAAATAAGAAAATTCGTTCCCGGGATGCTTGTTTACAGCCATAAAGGTAACCAGAGAAAGAAATCAGCGTCCTGGTTCCGGAATTTCGATATAATAATTTCAAGCTATCATACAGTAAGGCAGGATATTGATATAATCAGTCTCTTTTCATTTCATTATATAATACTTGACGAAAGCCAGACAATCAAAAATCCCGGCTCTGTAATATACAGGACGATGACGAGGCTGAGATCTGACCATAAGCTGGTTTTGACAGGAACGCCGGTGGAAAATTCACTTACTGACCTCTGGTCTCAACTTAACTTTGTAAATCCGGGGCTGCTCGGCGAGCTTTCCTTTTTCCGGAGAGAGTTTGCAAGGCCTATTGAAAAAGAAGGGGACGACAGTAAAGAGATCAAGCTCAGGAAGATCATCAAACCATTTATTCTCAGGCGAACGAAGGAGATGGTAGCAAGCGATCTGCCGCCGGTTACCGAACTCACTGTATTCTGCGATATGACTGAGGAACAATATAAATTGTATGAGGAAGAAAAATCCGCCGTAAGGAACAGTATATTTAAAAGCATTGAAACAACAGGGCCGGAGAAATCATCTATTGTGGTACTCCAGGGATTGATGAAATTAAGACAGTTATCCAATCACCCGGTAATTGCATATGAAGATTATAAAGCGGGTTCGGGGAAATTCGAAACCGTTCTGCAGGATATGGAAAGCGTAATATCCGAGGGACACAAAATACTGGTATTCTCATCCTTTGTCAGGCATCTGGCACTTTATGTGGCAGAGCTTACAAAGAAAAGAATACGCTTTTCGCTGCTTACCGGTGCAACTACCAACAGGGAAAAAGCGGTCAGCAGTTTCGAGGATGATCCTGAGAACAGGATATTCCTTATTTCGCTGAAAGCGGGTGGCGTTGGTCTTAACCTTACTTCGGCTGATTATGTTTTTATCCTTGATCCATGGTGGAATCCGGCTTCGGAGTTACAGGCAATGAACAGGGCTCACCGCATTGGTCAGCCTAAAAGCGTATTCATGTATAAATATATAACTACAAACAGTATCGAGGAGAAGATCACCAGACTTCAGGAGAGAAAATCAAGGCTGGCGGATACATTCATCTCCAGCAATAATCCTCTGAAGGATATAGATATTCAACAGATCCTCGATATTATCGGATAATTTTTATGAGTAACAAAAAAGGTGTCCTTTTGAGACACCTCTTTCCGTTTAACATAAAAAACTAAAAGTTATCGCGTTCAACATAATGTGTATGAAGAAGTTCATGTGATTTATGGCTGTTCGGCTGATCGAGGAACTCCTTATAGATTGCAATGACCTCCGGATTCTCGTGGGATTTGCGAAGTACCATATGTTCATCTTCGGCATAAATTGCCTTCATCCTTTTCTGCCTGATCTGCATATTTGTAGGAATTGGCTGCCCGCCTCCGCCGATGCATCCTCCGGGGCAAGCCATTATCTCAACAAAGTGATAGGTAGCGCTTCCGTCCCTTACCATCTTCATTATCTTATCAGCATTTACAAGGCCGTGTGCAATGGCTACTTTCACCTCAGCTCCCTCAAGGAATTTCCAGTCGTCTACACAGCCTTCAATTTTGACTGTAGCCTCTTTTACCCCATCCATTCCTCTTACCGGGGTGATATTAAGGTTCCCGAAAGGTATCTCCCGGCCTGTGATAATTTCGTAAGCGGTACGCAGAGCGGCTTCCATAACTCCACCGGTTGCACCGAAGATGACCGCTGCTCCCGTAGAATTTCCCATTATTGAATCATATCCTGATTCACTGAGATTGCGGAAGTCGATCCCGGCCTGCTTTATCATAACAGCCAGCTCGCGTGTTGTAAGGACAAAGTCGACGTCCTTATAGCCGCTGGCCCTCATCTCAGGCCTGTCGGCCTCAAATTTCTTGGCTGTACACGGCATTATTGACACTGAAACAATTTTCGATGGATCAATATTCCGTTTCTTTGCATAGTATGTTTTTGCAAGTGCCCCGAACATTTGCTGGGGCGATTTACATGAAGAGAGGTTGGGCAGAAATTCAGGGTACTTATGTTCAATGAATTTTATCCATCCCGGAGAACAGGATGTGAACATCGGAAGTGATATTTTTTTATCACCGTCAACGAGGGCTTTCTTCAGTCTTACAAGAAGCTCGGTTCCCTCTTCCATGATCGTAAGGTCGGCAGAAAAATCGGTATCAAGTACCGAGTCAAATCCCAGCTGACGCAGCGCATTTACCATTTTCCCGGTAACCCTTTCTCCCGGATCGTAACCGAGGTCCTCTCCCAGGGCAACCCTGACAGCCGGTGCGGTTTGTACAACAACATGTTTGTCAGGATCATAGATAGCGTCCCAAACCTGATCGATGTATGTCTTTTCGACAAGGGCGCCGGTCGGACAGCGGTTTACACACTGACCACAGTTGGTGCACACAACATGACTCATAGGCCTTTCGTGGAATGCTGAGATCTTCTGGCGGGCACCTTTATTTGCTACCGCAATTGCAGATACGGACTGCAGTTCCGAACAGGTTCTCACACAACGCTGACAACGGATGCACTTACTGTCGTCTTTTATAAAAGATGGAGATGACCTGTCAACATTATAAGAATGGTCTTCCACCAGATCGAGGAATATTGAATCCCCAAAGGCGAATTCATTGGCAAGTGACTGAAGTTCGCAATTCTGGTTCTTATAACATTTTGTACAATCCGCCCTGTGTTCGGAAAGCAGAAGTTCAACTATATGTTTCCGTGCATTTCTTACCTTCAGCGTATTGGTGTTTATCTCCATACCTTCCGATACAGGTGTTGCACACGAGGCGATCAGAGTCCTTGCTCCTTTCTGCTCAACAACGCAAACCCGGCAGTTGCCTGCCACACAAAGGTCATCATGGTTACACAATGTCGGTATGTTGATTTTTAATTTTTTAGCTGCAGCCAGAACGGTGGTACCCTGTTCAACCGATATTTTCTGGTCATTTATAGTTAGATTTATCATGATTCTGTTTTTGATTAAAGTTTAATAAATGATCTCTTCCCTGAAGTTACCTACAATTGATTTGAATGCATTTCCAACTGACTGGCCAAGACCACATTTTGCAGCTATCTTCATCGTATCAGCGAGTTTCATGAGTTCGTTCAGGTAAATTGATTTTACCTCGCCCTTTTTAACTTTTTCAACTCCTTTAAGCAACTGCTGACAACCGACACGGCAGGGGGAGCACTGCCCGCATGACTCCTCGGTGAAGAAATCAAGGTAGTTATGCAGAACATTATACATTGATCTTGAGCTGTTGAATAGTTTCATTGAACCGCCGGTAGGAACACCCTCAAAGCCTATTATAGTCTCCGCGAATTTCTTCCTTGGTACACAGAAGCCGGAAGCTCCCCCGACCTGAACAGCTTTGGTATCGCCATCTCCGAATTCATTAACAAACTGCTGAACAGTCATTCCAAGTTCAAGCTCAAATATGCCCGGGGTAGGTGTATCACCCGAGACTGAAAAAACTTTTGAACCTCTTGAATCCTTTGTTCCATAGCGTATGAAATCCTTTGAACCGTGCAGAATTATCATCACTGCAGTAACCAGTGTCTCCACGTTATTTATGGATGTTGGTTTTCCAAACAGGCCGGATACGGTAGGATAAGGCGGCTTATTCCTGGGTTCTCCCCTCATTCCCTCGATTGACTCAAAGAGAGCGCTTTCTTCCCCGCAGATATAAGCGCCGCTTCCCATCCGGTACTCTATGTCAAAATCAAAACCTATCTCATGAATCATTTTATGAAATGATCCAAGTTCAATCATGAGTTTTGGCAAAAGGTATCTGTATTCTCCGCGAAGATAGACAATGCCTTTTTTTGCGCCGATGGCTCTTCCGGCAATAGCCATTCCTCCGTGAACTTTATTTGATACCCTGTCAAGTATCTCCCTGTCCTTGAATGTGCCGGGCTCACCCTCATCGGCATTGCATACGACATACTTTTCAGGACTCTTCTCCGCAGCGGTATATTTCCATTTCAAACCTGTCGGAAAGCCTGCACCACCCCGTCCCTTAAGTCCTGAATCAAGCATACTCTGAATTATCTCAGAGCTGCTCATATTAAATGCCTTCTTCAGAACGTCGCGTTCCTCAATTTTTTCAAAAATCAGGTCGACCTTATTTAGTTCTTTATTTTCCATTTTGTCCAGCCTTTTTATTTTTTCATGTAATCTTTAATTATCTCACTCACCTTTTCTGGTGTAAGTTCAGTATATGGCATGTCGCCGATAAGGATTGCAGGAGCTTTATGGCACCATCCGATACAATTTGTTTCAAGAAGGCTGAATTGTTTGTCTGCGGTGGTCTCACCGACTTTTATCTTAAGTATATCCTCAAGCGTTTGAATAATATCACTTTTCCCTTTCATGGAGCATGTAATTGTTTTACAAACTCTTATAACATATTTGCCTCTTACCTCGGTGTCGAGAAAAGTATAAAAGGAAGCTGTCCCGTAAACTTCAGCAGCCGAAATATCGAGTTCCTTTGCAACTTCAACCATAACTTCGTCATTAAGATAGCTGTGCTTCTTCACAATATCCTGAAGGATCGGCAAAAGGTTCTCGCGGGCATGCCCATGTTTGTCGGACAATTCCTTGACTAGATTTCCTACTTGGTACATTTCTTATTGGTTTTTAAGTAATTAAATAAATTTATATGAATACAAATCTGACTTTAAAAAGTGCTGTTAAATTAATAACAATACTTTCTAAAAAAAACTTACAAATGTCATAGTTCCTAATTTAGAATGAAACTAAAGAAAAATAAACGTTTTTGCAGCGTTGCAGAGAGGCCGGATTTTCCTGTTGTTCCGGCAGGGACCAGGCAGAATACCGGCCGTTAAATTCATTACTGATGGTTACGCATTATGTTAATCTGCAGGTCGATCCAGCTATACCAGCCACCCAGTCCTTCTCCTGTGGTACAGGATATTTTAAACAACGGGGCCTGGGAATTCAGCATATTCAGGTCTGAAATGAATGTGTCCTGACTGAAATCAGTATATGGCAGCAGGTCCATCTTATTCAGCAGGACAACCCCTGCTTCCCGGAACAGCATCGGGTACTTGGCCGGTTTATCATCACCCTCGGTAATACTTAAAAGGGCCACCTTGCATGTTTCTCCCAGATCGAACTGTGACGGGCAGATCAGGTTCCCTACATTTTCAACAAACAGGATATCCAGATTGTCAAGGTCAAAATTTCCCAGAACTTTTGAAATGCTGTGCGAGTCGAGGTGGCAACCTCCTTCAGTGTTAATTACCACAATCGGGATGCCATATTTTTTCAGCCTTTGAGCATCCCTGTCTGTGGTAATATCGCCTTCAATCACACCAATCCTGTATCTTCCTCCCAGGGCTGCGCATGTCCGACCGAGCAGGGTTGTCTTTCCTGAACCAGGGGCGCTTATCATATTTACCATTACCAGCTTTTTTGATAACAAAAGAGTTCTGACCTCATTTGCCCTGTTCTGATTCCTGTCCAGGATGTTCTTCATGATTGTAATTTCCATATTCATTCTCCTTCGATACTTTTAATAAATAATTCTCTTCCATGCATTATATCCGTATCGGATGAATTACAGACATTGCATGAGAACATGTTATCATCCGGTTTAAAAACATTTCCGCAGTTACGGCATACCATTCTCACCTCTGCGACTTCGATATCCAGCTCCGCATCATTTGCTATGGAATTCCTTACCGCCTCCCTGAAAGCAAATGAGAAAATATCAGGGACTATCTGAACCATTTTACCCATGCAGATGCTTACCCTTGTGACTTTTGAAAGGTTCTCCTTTTTGGCAGCTTCAAGGACAATTGCCGACAGATCCTGTGCTATACCTATTTCATGCATAATCTTCTCTAACAGATCCTGGGTAGCTGCTGGACGGATGGCATATCAAGAATACGGGTACCCCCTATTACCGTGTTCAAGATCACAATATTCCGGGTGTCAGGCACAATCTCCCCTATTATTGCTGACTCTCTTCCCAGCTGATCGGTTCTCATAATATCCAGCACTTTTTCAGCCTCCCCGCTGCTCACTACCAGCAGTACTTTTCCTTCATTTGCGAGATAAAATGGATCAAACCCGAACATCTCGCATAATCCTTTAACCGGGTCGGCAACCGGAACAGATGTCTCATTGATTATAATTCCTGTTCCCGTCATTCCTGCAAGTTCATTCAGAACGGCAGCCAGACCTCCTCTGGTCAGATCGCGCATGAAACGGACCGACATGCTGTTTTCCAGCACCCTGCCGATAAGATGATTCAAAGAGGCACAGTCTGAAATAACCGGAGTACTGAATGACAGCTTGTTACGGGCCCCGAGAACAGCAATGGCATGGTCGCCGAGTGACCCGTTTATAATAAGCTTATCTGATGGTCTGATCAGTTTACCTGTTCCGATTGCTTCCAAACCGGGCCGGAGTAACCCTATACCGGCAGTTGTAATAAAAAGTTTATCGCATTTTCCCTTCTCAACAACTTTTGTATCTCCGGTAACTATTTTTACTCCTGCATTTTCAGCCTCATCCGCCATTGACTCTGCTATTTTTATCAGATCACTTACAGGAAAGCCCTCTTCGATTATAAAAGAGGCTGAGATATATGCCGGCAGGGCACCCGATACCGACAGATCATTGATTGTTCCGCAGACGGAGAGCTTACCTATGTTGCCTCCGGGAAAAAACAGAGGATCAACAACAAAGGAATCAGTTGTAAATGCCAGCGGAGAACACGGGTCATTAATTATTGCTGAATCTGTCAGGGGAAGCTCCATGCCGAACTTCCTGACAAAAACTCTGTCAATAAGCGCATGGGTCTGCCTGCCGCCGCTTCCCTGATTCATGCTGATAGTATCGCTCATCTTCCCGCTTTGTATTTGTACCACGCATTACAGGTTCCTTCCCCTGAAACCATACATGACCCCAGAGGATTATCAGGAGTGCAGATATCTCCGAAAAGAGGACAATCTGCAGGAGTCAGAAGGCCTCTCAGAATTTTTCCGCAGATACAAAATCCGTTCTCTTCCTGATCTGCTGCAGTTACAGGTATTGTCAGCCCTGCATCGAACCTTTCATATTCCTTTTTAAGCTTAAGACCGCTCCGCGGGATTACGCCAAATCCCCGCCACACTGAATTGCAGGTTTCGAAAACAGCAGATAAATGGCCCCGCGCAACAGTATTGCCTTCAGAGCTTACTACCCTGCTGTACTGAACTTCAAGCCGGGGTGAAAGGTCGTTGGTCTGCCTGACCAGCATCAGAACTGACATCAGCAAATCGACCGGTTCAAAGCCTGCTACTACGCATCCCAGCCCATATTTCTCAGCAATAAAACTAAATACTGAAGAGCCTGTTATTGCCGCTACATGACCAGGACATATAAAGCCATCGATAGTTGTGCCACCATTAATGATGGCCTCAATTGCCGGTGGCATTACCTTATGGGCGCATAATAGAAAGAAATTGCCGGTATTTTCCTGTCCGGCCTGCTTTATTGTAACAGCGGTACCGGGGGCTGTTGTCTCGAATCCGATACCGAGAAATATGATCCTGCACTCCCTGTTGGCTCTTGCCAGTTCAAGCGCTTCGAGCCCCGAATGTACTATCCTTATATCTGCTCCTGCACTCCTCGTTTTTTCAAGTGATGATACTGACCCGGGCACCCTTAACAGATCTCCGAAGGTTGCAATTATAACCCTGTCATCAGCTGAACAGGCAATTGCCCTGTCAATAAAATCGGTTCCGGTTACACAAACAGGACAGCCCGGGCCTGAGATCAGATTTATATTTTCGGGTAACAGCGATGGGATGCCAAACCTGTGTATCGCAGCAGTATGTCCGCCGCAAACCTCCATGAAACGGTAATCCCGCTTTACTTCCTTTCTGATAAGATCAGCCAGTTTTATTACAAGGTCTTTATCCCTGAACTCATCAATGTACTTCATCGACGGACCTTTTATTCCCGGATTCATTTATCTCTTCTATCAGCCTGATCGTTTCTTCGGCTTCACTTTCATTTATCTTCTGAATGGCAAACCCGGCATGTAGCAGAATATAGTCTCCAACCTTCACATTTTCAATCATCTGAAGACCCGCCTTAAATATTGTACCGCCTGCAGATACTTCTGCCATATTGCCCTCGATTGACACAATTTTTGCCGGAATACTGAGACACATTACCTTCTTGTTTTGGAAGTGATTATTAACTGACCAAGTGATATACCTCCGTCATTTGACGGAAAAAGCTGATTTGTAAAGACTTTGAACTTATTCCTGTTTAACAGCCTGACGGATCGTTCCAGCAGGTATTTATTCTGAAAGACCCCTCCCGAGAGAACAACTTTCTTAAGTGCCGTATCATTTCTTATCTTTTCCGATACCTCAAGTATTACCTGCGATATGGTATTATGCAATTTTGTCGAGATAAAAGATAATTTTTGCCCGGGCAGATCATTCAGTATTGCCATGATTGTTTCTGAAAACTTTATTGTTTTTTCTGCGCTGAAAGGATAAACCTCCTCTGTCGGATATTCTGCCAGAGATTCGAGCCGCATCGGAGCCTCGGAATCAAAAGTTGCCACCTGACACAGCCCCAGGATTGCGGCTACTGCATCAAACAGACGACCTGCTCCGGAAGTCAGGGGTGAGTTTATCTTATTTATTATCATCTCCTTTACAAGAGACAACCTGGCACTTCCAACTGATCTGAAAACCGGCAGTGATTCATAATCAAAATAATCTCCGCAGATACTGTAAATGTATGAGTAAGCCATCCGCCAGGGTTCTGTAACAGCCTTTTCACCTCCGGGCATCGGGACATAATCAAAATGAGATACACGGTCAAACCCATTAAGGTCGGCTACCATAAACTCCCCGCCCCAGATATTTTCATCTGTGCCGTATCCTGTCCCATCCAGGCTTATCCCGATTACCGGTTCATCCAAACCGTACTCTGCCATGCACGATGCAATATGTGCATGATGATGCTGCACTTTAACAACCGGCTTATTCAGCTCCTGTTCAAGGGTTTCAGCATGTTGTGCCGATAGATAACCAGGATGAAGGTCACATGATATCACTTCAGTTTTAAACCTGAATAGATCTGACATCCTCCCGATCGATTCAAGAAAAAACCTGTAGGTGCCGTAGTTCTTAAGATCCCCGATATACTGGCTCATAATTGCCTGATGGCCTTTTCCTAAACATAAGGTGTTTTTTTGTTCCCCCCCGAGGGCAAGGATACCCTCAACGTTGTATTCCAGCTCAATTGGTCCGGGTACGAATCCCCTGGAACGGCGGAAGATACGTTTTCTGTTTCCTGCAAATCTTATTACCGAGTCATCCACCCTGTTATAGATCTGCCTGTTATAACTCACCATGGAGGTTGCTGCTTTCGACAATTTTTCTTCAGCGATACTATCATCGGTTATTATAGGCTCATCCGATATATTACCGCTTGTGAACACGATAGCCGGAGTTTTGAGATCCCTGAAAAGAAGGTAATGGAACGGCATGTAGGGAAGTATTGCACCTGTCGTATCAAGACCATTGCTGACGGCTGGCGATAACACCTCTTTTTGTTTCAGTATCACTACAGGTCTCCTCCATGATATTAGCTCTTTCTCTTCTGACTTATTCAGATAACAGTACTTTTTCACAGTTGCAATATCTCTGAACATGACAGCAAAGGGTTTGAGATCGCGATGTTTATTCCGTCTCAGCTCCGAAACGGCATTGTTATTTAAAGCATCACAAATCAGCTGATATCCTCCCAGACCTTTGATTGCCACTGACATACCTGATGCAATCTCAATGGAAACCAGACCTGGGATATCTTTTATATTATCAGTATCTGCTCTGCTGCCTCTGAACCGGTAAACAGGGCCGCAGGTATTACATGCCACGGGCTGGGCATGGAACCGCCTGTCCCGGGCATCATTATACTCAGAGTTGCACTTCCTGCACATGCTGAAGCTTTTCATTGTTGTTCTTTCCCTGTCGTAGGGTAAACCCTCAATAATTGTAAAGCGGGGCCCGCAGTTTGTACAATTAATGAGAGGATAATCAATCCGTCCCGGATCTGTTATCATATCCTCCAGGCAATCCTCACAGACAGCAATATCGGGACTTATCTCAGTTATCTGATTATCAGAGGATTTACTTTCGGTAATTTCAAAGCTATCGAAGCCTGCAACAAGTGTCGGATTTATCTCAAGAGACTTTATAACCGACACAGGAGGAGCATTCTGAAGTATATTATTACTGAAACTGTCAATTGTTTTCAGATCACCCTGGATTATTACTGAAACACCATCTGTCCTGTTGTCGACCCTGCCTACGAGACCATGCTTCCGCGCCATTCTGCAGATAAAAGGACGAAATCCCACACCCTGAACCAGTCCCCTTATCAATATTTCATATCCCTGTATAATAGCTCGATATTTTTGAATCCCTCACCGGTAATCTGTTTATGAACATAATAGATCACACTCTCCAGTTCATCGCAAAGATTTACGTTATTTATAATCACCTCCTGAGGAACCTTAAGAAGGACGGGTGCAAAGTTCATGATCCCCCTGATGCCATAGCTGATGAGTTCATTGGTCACCTCCTGGGCTGAGATTTCAGGAACAGCAAGAATTGCAACTTTCACATTGAAACGGTCGATTATCTCTTTTAACCGGCTCATTGAATAAACGGGGATGCCGGAGCGGCTTTTCTGTTTGAAAGGATCAATATCGAAGGTGGCAACAATATTCATATTGCGCTGGCTGAATTTACTATACTTCGATAAAGCCAGACCCATATTACCCATCCCGATAAGTACTATATTATTGTCTTTATTCCTGTGGAACAGCTTTTCCATTGTTCCGAGAAGTTCATTAATATCGTATCCTCCCCGTTTATTTCCCTTTATATTGAATTCCGAAAAGTCTTTCCTGACCTGGTCGGATGTGACACCGGTTTCATTAGCCAGAGTATAAGAAAAGACCTTCTCAACTCCCATTAATCTCAGACGCACAAGAGAAGCCCTGTAAAGGAAAATCCTTTTCAGGCTGTTTCTTAT
>VFSW01004078.1_pt1 | contig 21780 bp, 18 predicted proteins | sample 5358111 | NCBI WGS metagenome assembly VFSW01 (sample SAMN11554181, study PRJNA540505) | mine drainage metagenome | isolation source: sediment from site ElyBrook_90M | place: USA: Ely Copper Mine, Vershire, VT | collected 2017 | reverse complement strand
CCCCCGGGCCACCCGCCGGCCCCATTCGCCGTCGGGGTTCTGGCCCTCCGCGGCCGAGCGAGCCTCTCTCGGGCGAATAGGAGGCTCTGGTCCGCGCAAAGGGAAGCGCTCCCAGCCCCTGGAGGGTGAAGAATCGGATGCAGCGAAAGACCCACTGTCGACGTCGCCGCGGCCCGCGCCAGCGGTCCATGCGGGTCCTTCCGCCTGGAACGAAACTCTTTGACCGCCGAGACCGCCTTATGTGACCGTCTCCCGCTTGGCCGACGAAGGACACAAGGGTTTCCTGCCCTCCCGCTGGTCCCTCGTGGTCCCGACCCTCAATCGCGCGGACGTGCTCGTCGAGTCGCTGCGCGCCAACGTCCATCAGACCCGCCCCCCGCATCAAGTCATCGTCGTCGACGCGAGCGACGACTGGCGATCGGTGCGCGCCCGCGTGCTTGCGGACGTCGCGAAGGAGGCGCCAGAGGTCGAATGGATCTACCTCGGGGCCGAGGTCCGCTCGAGCGCTCACCAGCGCAATCAGGGGTTTGCGCGTTGCACCAGCGATGCCGTGTTCTTCCTCGACGACGATTCGTTCATGTACCGGGACTGCGCCGAGCAGATCATGCGCGTCTACGAGGCCGACACCAACTTCGCCATCGGCGGAGTGTGCGCGGTCCTCGCCGATCGTCTGGAGGGGGCTTTCGAACCCGCCGAAGGGGCAGACGGCTCCACCCGCCGTGAGGGGCTCGCGGGGCGGGTGCTCGATCTCGCGCACCGCCAATGGAGGCAGGACAAGCTCTTCATCCCCTACGACGGGCGGTTCCACGTGCGGCCCGTCGACCTCGCGGGTCTCGATGTCGCCCCGGTCCCGCTCTTGCACGGCTGCCGCATGACCTTCCGTGCCGAGGCCGTTCGCAAGGCGGGCGGCTTCGAAGAGATGCTGGTCCGCAGCGCGTACGGCGAGGACATCGATCTCAGCTACCGCATCTCGCGCCACCAGGCTCTCGTCGAGGCTCGCAGGGCGGCGCTGCGCCATGAGCAGGTGCCCGCCCAGAGGCCCAAGAGAGAACTCAATACGGCCCTCGTCATCCTCAATGCGATCGCGCTCTACAAGCTGAACGAGGCTGGCGCGGCGGCACCTACTTCGGCGCGGACGGCCTACGGGTTCCTCGCTCGGCGCGCGGCGCTCGAACTCCTCCGCGATTGTGTGCGCCCGCGAAAATGGATGCCTTGCACGAGGGGTGCTCTGCGGGCAGCCAGCTACGTGCCGAAGGTCCTGTCTCTCGACGGACAGGCCTTGCGCAAGAAGTACGTGGAGATCCAGCGCAGCCTCTACGAGGTCTGCAGGTGATCGCAACAGTGCGAGCGTGCACACAAACTCCGCGCGCGTTCGCTCGAACACCGTGAGCCCGCGCACAAAGCCCGCCATGCGGAGAGGGGGCCGGGGGTGAGGTTCAGGGGATGAGCGGGCTATCACGCGTGTGGTATTCTCCTTTATGCCCCCTTCGGCCCGAACGATCCCGCTCGAGGTCATCGAGCGCCTCCCCAAGACCGATCTCCACGTCCACCTCGACGGCTCGCTGCGCCTCTCGACGATCCTCGAGCTGGCGGAAGCCGCGCGACCGAAGATCGATCTGCCCGCGCGCGACGCCGCTGGCTTGCGAGCGGCGATGCACCTGGGCGAAAACTGCGGGTCGCTCGTCGAGTACTTGAAGGCCTTCGACGTCACGCTGCGTGTGATGCAGACCGAGGAATCGCTCCGGCGGATCGCCTTCGAGCTCGCGGAGGACGCTGCGCGCGAGAACGTCCGCTACATGGAGGTGCGGTACGCGCCGATGCTGCACACCCGGCGCGGCCTCCGGCTCACGACGGTCGTCGAGAGCGTGCTCGAGGGGCTGCGGCAAGCGCAGGAGAGGCACGGGATCGAGGCGAACGTCATCATCTGCGGCATCCGCAACGTCTCGCCTGAGAGCTCGCTCGAGATGGCGGAGCTCGCCGTCGCGTACAAGGGTCGCGGCGTCGTGGGGTTCGACCTCGCGGGCGCCGAGTACGATCACCCCGCCAAGCACCACAAGGCGGCCTTCCAGCTCGTCCGCGACAACAACATCAACGTGACCATCCACGCGGGGGAGGCGTATGGTCCCGAGTCGATCGCGCAGGCGATCCACGTGTGCGGGGCGCACCGCGTGGGGCACGGATGCCGCCTTCGCGAGAACGGGGACCTCCTGCACTACGTGAACGACCACCGCATCCCGCTCGAGTGCTGCCCTTCGTCGAACGTGCAGACAGGCGCGATCCGCGACCTCGCGAGCCACCCGCTCAAGCTCTACAAAAACCTCGGCCTGCGCGTGACGGTGAACACCGACAATCGCCTCGTGACGGATACGACGGTGAGCAAGGAGCTCTGGCTGTGCCACACGCAGCTCGGGCTCACGCTGCGGGACATCAAGCAGATCATCTTGTCCGGCTTCAAGAGCGCGTTCTTGCCCTTCCACGTGAAGCAGCAGTACCTGCGCAAGGTGAGCGAGGAGCTAGCGGCGTTCGCGGACGACGAGTACGGCGTGGCGACCGACGGTGGGCAAGGGCATGCAGGCCGGCATGCTGGCATGCCAACCGCCTGACCGCAGCAAACCGCCCCCGACAGCGCAACCGCTAGCCAACGGGCGCAGGCCCCGCACTGGGCCCGGTTGCGGTCCCAAATAGAAATTCGTAGCTCTCTGCGTCAGAGCTTGAACGTATGGAAATTGGCTGACATTTTGGCTATCACCCGGCCCATGTCCTGTCCGATCTGAAACATACTCCTTGACGAGGCGGGCCGGCCCCGACACGCTATGCCCCGCAGATGTCGCGGCCGAGCGCCTCCTCCTCACCCACCGTCAACGCCTCGGCGGTCCCGACGATCGCCGCGGGCGGCGCGTCCGGACATGGCGCGTGCTGCTCCGCGACGTCTCTGGTAGGCCTCCTTCCCGGCATCGGGCTTATTCGGCCCGGGTGCGGGGCTCCGAGCTGAGGCGCGCTCCTCCTCAACTTCGGCCCCCGCACCCGAAAAGGGAGCGGGGGTTTTTTTTTATCCTGGAAAGACACGCAGCTCTGATGTCCCCCCAATGAGAAGTGACCTGCTGAAGAAAGGGCCCTCCCGCGCCCCCGCAAGGGCCATGCTCAAGGGCGCCGGCTATTCGGACGCCGACCTCGAGAAGCCCCTCGTCGGCGTGGCGAACACCTGGACGGAAGTCACGCCCTGCAACGTCCACCTCCGGACGCTGGCGGAGCGCGTGAAAGAGGGCATCCGCGAGGCCGGGGGCACTCCGGTGGAGTTCAACACGATCGCCGTCTCCGACGGCATCACGATGGGGACGGAGGGGATGCGCGCTTCGCTCGTGTCGCGCGAGGTCATCGCGGACTCGATCGAGCTCTTCGCGCTGGGGCACCTGCTCGACGGCGTGGTCGCGCTCTCCGGCTGCGACAAGACGATCCCCGGGACGGTGATGGCGCTCGCGCGGCTCGACGTGCCGTCGCTCATGCTCTACGGCGGCCCGATCGCCCCGGGCCGCTTCGACGGCCGCGACGTGACGATTCAGGACGTGTTCGAGGCCGTCGGTACCCATGCGGCCGGCCGGATGACGGACGCGGATCTCCGGCGCCTCGAGGACAGTGCCTGCCCGGGCGCAGGCGCGTGTGGGGGGCAGTTCACGGCGAACACGATGTCGGCGGCGTGCGCCTTTCTGGGTATTTCGCCCATCGGGGCGAACGAAGTCCCCGCGACGGACCCGAACAAGGGGGCAGTCGCTCGCGAGTGCGGCCGGGCCGTCCTGCGGATGATCAAGGATGACCTTCGACCGAGCCGCCTCATCACGCGCGCTTCGATCGAGAATGCCATCACGTCCGCCGCCGCGACGGCCGGGTCCACGAACGCGGTCCTACACCTGCTCGCGATCGCGCTCGAGGCGGGCGTCCCGCTATCGATCGACGACTTCGATCCCATCGCCGCGCGGACCCCTGTCCTCGCCGACCTCAAGCCGGGTGGCCGCTTCACGGCCGTCGACCTCCACCGGGCGGGCGGAGAGCGGCTCCTCGGGCAGCGCCTGCGCGAGGCGGGGCTTCTGCGCGATACGCCGACATGCACCGGGCGCTCGCTCTTCGACGAGATCGCCGACGCCAACGAGGCGCGCGGCCAGCAAGTCGTGCGCAAGGTCGGCGCGCCGCTCAAGCCGCGAGGGGGCTTCGCCATCCTGCGCGGAAGCCTCGCGCCGGAGGGGTGCGTGCTCAAGCTCGCTGGCCACGATCGCGATTTGCACGTCGGCCCCGCGAGGGTGTTCGACGGCGAAGAAGCCGCTTTCGCAGCCGTGCAGGCGGGGCGAATTCGAGCGGGCGACGTCGTCGTCATCCGCTACGAGGGGCCGCGAGGTGGGCCTGGGATGCGCGAGATGCTCGGCGTGACTGCGGCGATCGTCGGTCGCGGGCTGGGCGATTCGGTGGCCCTCGTCACCGACGGGCGGTTCAGCGGCGCGACGTACGGGATGATGGCCGGACACGTATCGCCCGAGGCCGAGCGCGGCGGGCCGATCGCGCTCGTCCAGGACGGGGACCTCGTTCGGATCGACGTGGCGGCGCGACGGCTGGACGTGGAGGCGGACCTGGGGGCGAGGGCGAAGGAGTTCGTGGCGCGTCGCTCCCGGCGGCTCACGGGCGTGCTGGGCAAATACGCGGCGCTCGTATCCTCGGCTTCGGAGGGCGCCGTCACGCGGCCCCCGGACGGGTGGTCTCCGGCTTGGCCGGAGCCCGGTCGAGACCTGGAGCGCAGGTTATTGGAAGGACAGGGTCATGGATAGCGGCAGGGACATGCGCCGAGCGGCCATCATGGGATACGGATCGGAGGCCCGCGGGTGTGCCATTGCGCTCCGGGACGCCGGCTGGGAAGTACAGGTGGTCGTTCGCCCGGGTGGTATGAGCTGGATCCGGGCGGTGTCCGACGGCCTGCGCCCGGTCGCGGCGCGCGATGCGGTGCCGACCGCCGACGTGGTCGCCGTGCATGTGCCCGATGCCCAGCAGCCGTCGGTCTGGGCGTTCGACATCGCGCCGTACGTCTCGCCGCGGGCGCTCGTCGTCTTCTCGCGCGGGAGCGCGCTCTACTCGGGCACGATCGACACGGGTCCGGACCTCGACGTCGTGCTCGTGACGACGCGCGACGAGCCCGGCGAGCCCGATGCGCGCGCGTCTCGGGTCGCGGTGCATCGGAACGCGACGGGCAAGGCCTTGGAGCGCGCCGCCTGGTTCGCGCGCGTGGCGCTCGGCAGCGCGAAGATCGGGACGACGACGGTCTCCTCCGAGGTACGAGCCGAGCTGCTGGAGCTCGTCGGACGCGTGGGAGGCATTGCGGCGCTCGTCGCCGAGTGGGACCGCGTGCTCGCGAGCCCAAGCCACGAGCCGGACGAGGCGACGCTTCGCTATTACGAGAGGCTTCGAGCGGCGGTGGTCGACGGCGAGCAGACGCTCGAGATCCCCCGGCCGCCGGTGTCGCGCACGCAGCTCCCCGCGCGGAGCGACAAGCGGGGGGCGGCGTGAGCGGTGCGAGCGATGTGGGGCAGCGGACCGGCGCCGAGATCCTCTGGGAGGTGCTCGGGCGTGAGGGCGTCGAAGTCGTGTTCGGCTACCCGGGCGGCGCCATCATGCCTGCTTACGACGCCATGTTGAAATACGCGATCCGCCACGTGCTCGTGCGCCACGAGCAAGGGGCGGCGCACATGGCCGACGGTTACGCCCGGGCCTCGGGTCACGTCGGCGTGGCGATCGCGACGTCGGGTCCGGGGGCGACGAACCTGGTGACGGGGATCGCGACGGCGGCGCTCGACTCGGTGCCGATCGTCTGCATCACGGGTCAGGTAGCCTCGAGGTACATCGGGAGCGACGCGTTTCAGGAGACGGACATCACGGGCGTCACGCTGCCGATCACCAAGCACAACTACCTAGTCACGCGCGCCGACGACATCGCGCCGATGCTCCGCCAGGCATTCTACGTCGCTCGGTCGGGCCGCCCCGGTCCGGTTCTCGTGGACATCACGAAGGACGCGCAGCAGGCCTCGACGCACTTCGTTTGGGACGGGAGTCCCGTGCGCCTCCCGGGCTACCGGCCCGAGCACCGCGCCCGCCCCGACGACTTGAAGCGAGCCGCCGACATGATCGATCACGCCGAGCGGCCGCTCCTCTTTTGTGGCCACGGGATCATCGCGGCGCAGGCGAGCAAGCTCCTCCGGGAGCTGGTCGAGAAGACGGGCATCCCCGTGGCGTCGACGCTGCTCGGCCTGGGAGGGTTCCCCGCGACCCACCCGCTTTCGCTCGGGATGATGGGCATGCACGGCGAGGCATGGGTCAACAAGGCCATCCAGGAATCCGACCTCATCGTCGCGCTGGGGATGCGCTTCGACGACCGCGTGACTGGCAAGCTCGAAACGTACGCGACGCGCGCGAAGAAGATTCATTGCGAGCTCGACCCGGCCGAGATCAACAAGATCGTGCGCGCCGACCTCGCCCTGGTGGGCAACGTGGCGGACACGATCCGGGCGCTGCTCCCGGCCGTGTCGACGCGCGATCGCATGTCGTGGGTCGCGCGCATCGCCGAGCTCAAAGGGGATTCGGCGGTGCGCGACATCCAGACCCTTCCCTCGACGCCGGGGCGCCTCTTCGCCGCTCATGTGATGCACGACCTGTGGCGCATCACCGAGGGCAAGGCGCTCGTGGTGACGGACGTCGGCCAGCACCAGATGTGGGAAGCGCAGTATTACAAGCATGACTACCCGGGGAAGCTCATCACGTCGGGTGGGCTGGGTACGATGGGCTTTGCGCTTCCGGCCGCCATCGGCGCCAAGTTCGCACACCCGGGCGACGAGGTCTGGGCGATCGTCGGCGACGGGGGCTTCCAGATGACGGCCGCGGAGCTTTCGACGTGCGCGCAGGAGGGGATCAAGGTCAACGTGGCCGTCATCAACAACGGCTACCTCGGCATGGTGCGGCAGTGGCAGCAGTTCTTCTATGAAGGGCGCTATGCGGCGACGCCGATGCGAGGGCCGGATTTCGTAAAGCTCGCCGAGGCGCACGGCCTTCTCGGCCTCCGGGTCACCGAGCGCGACGGGCTCGCGGAGACGGTGGCGCGGGCGAGGGCCGCGGAAGGGACCGTCGTCATCGATTTCCGCGTCGAGCAAGAGGACAGCGTTTACCCGATGGTGCCGGCCGGAGCAGACCTCCACGACATGATCCGCCGCCCGAGCCCCATCGTCGAGACGGCTTCCGACGATTGATTCTCCGACCCCAGAGCACCTAGAACCGAGCCACCGAGCATGAGCAAGGCCACGCTTCGCACCTTCATCGCCGACGTTGAGGACCTGCCGGGAGTCCTCAACCGTGTGACGTCGCTCTTCCGACGCCGCAACTACAACATCGTCTCGCTCACGGTCGGCCGCACGGAGCGCCCGAACATATCGCGTATGACCGTGGTGCTCGAGGCGGACGCCGACGGCGCGGGGCGCATCGAGGCCAACCTGTACAAGCTCGTCAACGTTCTCTGGGTGGAGGACACGACCGAGGCGGCGACGATGCTGCGCGAGTTGGCGCTGATCAAGGTGCGCGCGGACGCGACGAGCCGGAGCGAGGTCATTCGTCTGTGCGATGTCTTTCGCGCGCGCGTGGTCGACGTGGGACCGGAGGCGCTCGTCGCGGAGATTACGGGCACCGTGGACAAGATCGACGGTCTCGTCGACGTGCTGAGACCCTTCGGCATCGTCGAGATGGTGCGCACCGGTGTCGTGGCGATGGTGCGGAGCGCGGACGAGGCGGGCGAGGGCTCGCGGCGCCCGTCGTCGCCGCCGGATGGCAGGTCTCCGGCTTCGCCGGAGCCTGGTCGAAACATGGGGAGCGCGACGAGAGCGTGAGGCTGTGGCGGCCGGCCCTAGGGCATTCGGCCAAATGGAGACCGAAAGGATACGAACGAACATGGCGAAGATCTTCTACGAGAAGGACACCGACCTCTCCCTCATCCGCGCGAAGAAGGTCGCGATCGTCGGGTACGGCTCGCAAGGCCACGCGCATGCGCTCAACCTGCGCGACAGCGGCGTGGACGTTCGCGTCGGCCTCCCCGCAACGAGCAAGAGCGTCGCGAAGGCCAAGGCGAAGGGGCTTCACGTCGTGCCGGTCGCCGAGGCCGCAGCATGGGCGGACGTGGTCATGATCCTCATCCCCGACACGTCGCAGGCAAAGGTCTATTCGAGCGAGATCGCGCCGCACTTGACCCCCGGCAAGACGCTCATGTTCGCGCACGGGTTCAACATCCGCTTCGGCACGATCACGCCGAAATCGGACATCGACGTCACGATGATCGCTCCGAAGGGCCCCGGGCACCGGGTTCGAGAGACGTTCGAGGCGGGGCAAGGCGTTCCCGCGCTCATCGCGGTGCACCAGGACGCGAGCGGAAAGGCGCACGCGCAGGCGCTGTCGTACGCGGCGGGGATCGGAGCGGCGCGCGCTGGCGTGCTCGAGACGACCTTTTCCGAGGAGACGGAAACGGACCTCTTCGGCGAGCAAGCTGTCCTTTGCGGGGGCGCGAGCGCGCTCGTGAAGGCGGGCTTCGATACGCTCGTCGAGGCGGGCTACCAGCCGGAGGTCGCGTACTTCGAGTGCCTGCACGAGCTCAAGCTCATCGTGGACCTCATGTACCGGGGCGGTCTCAAGTACATGCGGTACTCGATCAGCGACACCGCGGAGTACGGCGACTACGTCTCCGGTCCGCGCGTCATCGACGCGCATACGAAGGAGACGATGGGCAAGATCCTGAAGGAGATCCAGAACGGGAATTTCGCCAAGAACTGGATCGCCGAGAACGAGACCGGTCGAAAGGCCTTCTCGGCGATGAGGACGAAAGAGCGGGACCTGCTCGTCGAGAAGGTGGGCGAGAAGCTCCGCGCGATGATGCCGTTTTTGGACCCAGTAGTCGTCGAACCGACCGAATGAAAACGGGCCCCGTCATGCCTACCGAGACCACTGGCTACGTTCGCATCTTCGACACGACGCTGCGCGACGGAGAGCAGTCGCCGGGGGCGACGATGACGTCGACCGAGAAGCTCGATGTGGCGCGCGCGCTCGCCCGCCTGGGAGTCGACGTCATCGAGGCGGGCTTTCCGGCGGCGTCTCCGGACGATCTCGCCGCGGTGCGCGCGATCGCCGAGCGGGTGGGCGTGAAGCCGGTCGAGGGGCGGCCGTCCGCGGATCCGCCGATCGTGTGCGCTCTGGCGCGGGCCAACAAGTCGGACATCGACAAAGCTTGGGAGGGCGTGGAAGGCGGGGCGCGGCCGAGGATCCACATCTTCCTCGCCACTTCGGACCTGCACATGACGCACAAGCTCCGGATGTCGCGCCAGGAGGTGCTCGGCCGAATCGAGGAGATGGTCGCGTACGCGAAGCGCGTCTGCGCCGACATCGAGTACAGCCCAGAGGACGCAGGCAGGAGCGACCCGGAGTTCTTGTACGAGGCGCTGTCGCGAGCGATTCGCGCCGGCGCGACGACGCTGAACATTCCGGACACCGTCGGTTACACGACGCCCGACGAGTTCGGCGCGCTCATCGGCGGGATTCGCGCGCACGTGCCCGGGGTCGAGAACGTCGTCCTCTCGACGCACTGCCACGATGACCTCGGGATGGCGACCGCGAACACGCTCGCCGGGATTTTTGCGGGAGCCCGGCAGGCGGAGGTGACGATCAACGGCATCGGTGAGCGGGCGGGCAACACTTCGCTCGAGGAGGTCGTCATGGCGCTCGCGACGCGCGCACCGAAGTTCGGGCTCCGCACGGGGATCGACACGACGCAGCTCGTGCGCGCCAGTCGCCTCGTGAGCACCGTGACGGGCTTCGCCGTGCCGCCGAACAAGGCCGTGGTGGGCTCGAACGCTTTCGCTCACGAGTCGGGAATTCACCAGGACGGGATGCTGAAGCACCAGGCGACGTACGAGATCATGCGGCCCGAGAGTGTCGGCGCTACGCAGACGCGCCTGGTCCTGGGCAAGCACTCGGGGCGCGCAGCGCTGACCGCGCGGCTCTCGGAGATGGGCTACGCCTTCGACGACGGCGCGATCGACCGGGTCTTCGCGCGCTTCAAGGCGCTTGCGGAGCGGCGCAAGTCGGTGGCCGACGCGGATATCGAGGCGCTGGTACACGACGACGCGACGCCGCACGACGAGCTCTTTCGGCTCGAGGGGCTCCAGGTCGGGTGCGGGACGCAAGGGATGGCCACGGCGACGGTTCGTTTGCGCGCACCTGACGGCTGCGTTCACGTGCACGCCTCGGTCGGTACCGGCCCCGTGGACGCGGTGTTCGAGGCCATCGACGCGCTCGTCAAGGCCCCGCTGGAGCTGCTCGAGTACTCCGTACGATCCGTCACGGAGGGGATCGACGCGCTCGGTGAGGTGACGGTCCGCGTGCGAGCGCTCGCGGGGCGCGACGCGGAGAGCGCACAACGCCAGGTCGATACGGCCCCCGTGCTTCACGGCAACGCGGCCGACACCGACATCATCGTCGCGAGCGCGAAGGCTTACTTGAAGGCGCTCAATCGTATCGTGGCCCTCGGCCACACACGGCTCGTCTCGGGAGTGACCATGGCCCATCCGCCGGCGAGTATGCCCGCCGGCGTCGCGCAGGAGAGCCGCTCGTGAGCGCGCCGACCACGCTCTTCGAGAAGGTCTGGCACGAGCACGTCGTTCGGGAGGACGCGGGAGCGCCGGCAGTTCTTTACGTCGACATGCACCTCGTCCACGAAGTCACGTCGCCGCAGGCATTCGACGGCCTGCGAGCACGCGGGCTGCGCGTGCGCCGTGCGAACCGCACCTTCGCGACGATGGACCACTCTACGCCCACCCTTCCGCGCGGCCTTGCCGTGCTCGACGTGCAAGCCGAGGCGCAGCTCGCGAAGCTCAAGTCCAACTGCGCCGAGTTCGGCGTGCGCCTCTTCGATCTGGATTCTGCCGATCAGGGGATCGTCCACGTCATCGGGCCGGAGCTCGGCCTCACGCAGCCCGGACGCACGCTGGTCTGCGGCGACAGCCACACGTCGACGCATGGCGCGTTCGGGGCGCTCGCCTTCGGCATCGGCACGAGCGAGGTCGAGCACGTGCTCGCGACGCAGTGCCTCCTGCAGCGCAAGGCGAAGACGCTCGAGGTGCGAGTCGACGGGGCGCTGGCGAAGGGGGTCGGGGCGAAGGACGTCATCCTCGCGCTGATCGCCCAGATCGGTACGGGGGGCGCGACGGGGCACGTCATCGAGTACAGGGGATCGGCGATCGAGGCGCTCGACATGGAAGAGCGCATGACCATTTGCAACATGTCGATCGAGGCCGGAGCGCGCGCTGGGATGATCGCGCCCGACGAAAAGACGTTCGCGTGGCTGAAGGGCAGGCGCTTCGTCCCCCACGGCGACGCTTGGGAAGCGGCGGTGGCGAAGTGGCGCGGGCTCAAGAGCGACGCGGGTGCGAAGTTCGACGCCTCGGTGTCGCTCGACGCGGGCGCGCTCGCCCCCATGGTGACGTACGGGACGAACCCGGGGATGGGCATCCCCGTGACGGGCCGGGTGCCGAGCCCCGAGTCGGCGAGCAGCGCCGCGGACCGGGCCGCGATCGCCAAGGCCCTCGATTACATGGGGCTCACTGCGGGGGCGCCGATCGTGGGACAGGCCGTCAACGTCGTCTTCATCGGCTCATGCACGAACTCGCGCATGGGAGACCTTCGAGCGGCGGCAAGCTTGATGCGCGGGCGAAGGGTCGCGTCGGGCGTGAGGGTCCTGGTGGTCCCGGGTTCGAAGGCGATCAAGAAGCAGGCGGAGGCGGAGGGGCTCGACGCGATCTTCCGAGAAGCGGGGGCCGAGTGGCGGGAGGCGGGGTGCTCGATGTGCATTGCGATGAACGGCGATCAGCTGAGCCCAGGCGAGTACGCGGTCAGCACGAGCAACCGCAACTTCGAAGGAAGGCAGGGGCGTGGCGGTCGAACGTTCCTCGCTTCTCCCCTCACGGCCGCGGCGGCTGCCATATCCGGTCGGGTGGTCGACCCGCGAACGCTCATGGGAGGTGCTTCGTGACAGCGCAAGCTCTGGAGGTCCGCCGGCCGTTCACGACGCTCGCCTCGACGTACGTGGTCCTCCCCGTCGACAACGTCGACACCGATCAGATCATCCCGGCGCGCTTCCTGAAGGTGACCGACAAGAAGGGTCTCGGCGACAGCTTGTTCGCCGACTGGCGGCGCCGCGCCGACGGGACTCCGAACCCCGATTTCCCGCTAAACCGGCCCGACGCAGGCGGAGCGCAGATCCTCGTCGCGGGCGCCAACTTCGGGTGTGGTTCGTCACGGGAGCACGCACCTTGGGCGCTCGTCGGCTGGGGCCTTCGCGCGGTCGTCGCCCAGTCGTTCGCGGACATCTTCAAACAAAACGCCATGAAGAACGGGCTCCTCCCCGTGGCGCTCGAACCCGCAGCGCACGAGCGCATCCTCCAGGCGCGCCATGCCGACCCTCGCGCCCGCCTGGCGATCGACCTCCCAGCGCAGACGGTGACCCTCGGCGGCGAGCCGCTCGCGCGCTTCGAGGTCGACCCCTTCGCGAAGGAGTGTCTCGTCCACGGGATCGACGAACTCGGATATCTGCTCGACCGCGTCCGCGACATCGAACGCTATGAAACCAACCACGACTAACCGCTTCGTACGGATCTACGACACCACCCTTCGCGACGGGACGCAGCGCGAAGGCGTCAGCCTGTCCGCGGCCGACAAGATTCGGGTTGCCAAGATGCTCGATCGGCTGGGTGTCGCGTTCCTGGAGCTCGGATGGCCAGGCTCCAACCCGAAGGACGCCGAGGTATTCGAGCGGGCGCGCGACGTCGCGTGGACGGCCGCCGCCGTGGCCGCGTTCGGATCGACACGGCGGGCGGGGCGGGTCGTGGAGGACGATCCACAGGTCGCCGCGCTGCTCTCCACGCATGCGCCGGTGTGCACCATCTTCGGCAAGTCATCGCTGCTTCACGTACGAGAGGTGCTCCGCATCACGCCCGAGGAGAACCTCCGCATGATCGCGGACACCGTGGCGTACCTGGTCGCGCAGGGCAGACGTGTCGTCTACGACGCGGAGCACTTCTTCGATGGCTTCGTCGAGGACGCGTCCTTTGCCGTCGAGACGGTGCGCGTCGCGGCGGCCGCCGGCGCGGAGACCGTGGTTCTCTGCGACACGAACGGGGGGACCCTCGCCTGGGACATCGCGGAGCGGCTGCGCGCCGTCTTCGCGGCCGTTGCAGTTCCGGTCGGCATCCACACCCACGACGACGCGGGCTGCGGCGTCGCCAACGCGCTTGCAGCCGTCCGCGCCGGCGCCAGGCACGTGCAGGGGACCATCAACGGTTATGGGGAGCGCTGCGGCAACGCGAACCTCTGCTCGATCGTCCCGTCGCTCGAGCTCAAGCTCGGTTATCGCTGCCTTCGCGAGGGGGCGCTCGCCGAGCTGGCCCACGTCGCTCGCGAGGTCGCCGAGATCGCGAACCTCGCGCCCGACGCCCACGCGGCGTATGTCGGTCGAAGCGCGTTTGCCCACAAGGGCGGCGTCCACGTGGCGGCCATCCGGCGGCTCCCGAGGTCGTACGAACACATCGATCCGGCGCTCGTCGGCAATCGCACGCGCGTGGTGGTGAGCGAGCTGTCCGGTCGGGGAAACGTGCTCGCGAAGGCCGAGGAGTACGACGTCCCCCTCGCGGAGGGAGCGGAGGACGAGGTCGTGCAGGGCGTGAAGGAGATGGAGGCTCGCGGGTACGCCTTCGAGTCGGCGGAGGCGTCCGTCACTCTCCTCATGAAACGCAAGTCGCCTGGTTACGTGCCGCCCTTCGAGCTCGTCGATTACAAAGTCATCTGCGGACAGCGCGGCTGCGAGGAGCCCTTCGCGGACGCATCGATCAAGATCCGCGTCGGCGGCAACGTGGTCCATACGGCGGCCGAGGGCAACGGGCCGGTCGGCGCGCTCGACGCGGCCCTTCGGAAGGCGCTCACGGCGGCATATCCCGAGGTCATGGGCATTCGCCTCGAGGACTACAAGGTTCGCATCCTCGACAGCCTCGCCGGCACATCCGCCACCGTGCGCGTGCTCATCGAGAGCAGTTTGGGCGACGAGCACTGGACGACCGTCGGCGCCTCCGCGAACGTGCTCGAGGCCTCCTGGCTCGCGCTGGTCGACGGAATCGAGTACGGGTTGGCGATGGCTCTGGCAGAACGCAAGGACGGCGCCTCGGCGCCTTTGCTACGGCGCGGTCCAACGATGGAAGAAAAAGGTGCGGCGTAGATGAAGGCACTCGTCGTCTTGCTCGAGGGGGACGGTATCGGCCCGGAGATTGTCGCGGAGGGACGGCGGGTCCTCGAGCAAGTCGCCGGTCGCTTCGGACACGAGTTCGCATTTTCCAGTCACCTCATCGGAGGCGCCGCGATCGACCGCGCGGGCGATCCGCTCCCCCGCGAGACCTTGGCGGCGTGCGAGCAGGCCGACGCCGTGCTCCTCGGCGCCGTCGGTGGCCCGAAGTGGGACGACCCGAAGGCGAAGGTGCGTCCGGAGCAAGGGCTCCTCGAGATCCGTCGCGCGCTCGGTCTCTACGCGAACTTGCGCCCGGTACGCGTGCATCCCCTGCTGGCCGCGTCTTCGCCGCTCAAGCCCGAGCGGCTCGACGGAGTGGACATCCTCTTCGTGCGCGAGCTCACGGGGGGAATCTACTTCGGCAAGCCGCGCTTCCGGGAGACGGTCAACGGGGTGACGCGAGCGGTCGACACGCTCGAGTATACGGACGGGGAGATCCGTCGCGTCGTTCGCCTGGCGATGCGACTGGCGCAGGGTCGGCGAAAGCTCGTCACGTCCGTCGACAAAGCCAACGTGCTCGAGTCGTCGAGGCTCTGGCGGGAGGTCGTCACGCAAGTGGCGAGCGAAACGCCGGGCGTCCGGGTCGAGCATCAGCTCGTCGACTCGGCCGCGATGCGGCTCGTGACCGGTCCCAAGTGGTTCGACGTCGTCGTCACCGAGAACATGTTCGGCGATATTCTCACGGACGAGGCCGCGGTGCTCGCGGGCACTCTCGGGATGCTGCCCAGCGCGTCCCTCGGCGACGGAGCGCGCGGCCTGTACGAGCCCATCCACGGCTCGGCGCCGGACATCGCGGGAAAGGGGATTGCCAATCCCCTCGGCACCATTCTCAGCACGGCGATGCTCTTGAGGCACTCTCTGCGGCTCGAGCAAGAGGCGCTAGCCGTGGAGAAGGCGGTCGAGGCGGCGATCGCGGCCGGGGCTCGAACCGCGGACATGTGCGTCGCGGGCGAGCCGCCGATCTCCACGCACGCGATGGGTTCCGCCGTATGCGAGCGTATCGGCAAAAATCCCCCTTCGTGCTAGGCGCGCCGGCTCCAACCCGATGCAGCACGCCGAGCACGATCCGCGGGACCGGGTCTTCGACGCACTCGAAGCCGCGGCCCAAGCTGCGGAAGGGCATCCCCCGACGAGCCACATCGCCTCCGCGTCGCCGGACGACTTTCGCGCGGCTGCGAAGCTCGACGCCAAGGCCGTCCGCGAGAGACTCGATCGCGTGATCATGGGCGACGATCCCGAGCGAGGGCTCGACGAGCTCCACAACGCCGGCGTTCTCGCGGCCCTCTTCCCCGAGGTAGAGGCCATGGTCGGCTTCGGCGACGGCGAGTGGCGGCACAAGGACGTGTGGAAGCACACGAAGCAGGTGGTCCGGCAGTCCGCCCCTCGCCTCGAGGTCCGCTGGGCTGCCCTTTTCCACGACATCGGGAAGACCAAGACGCGTTCAATCTCTCCGGACGGGAAGGTCCACTTCCTCGGGCACGCCGAGGTGGGCACACGCATGTTCGAAAGGCTCGACAAGCGCCTCGCGCTCTTCACCCCCGAGCCGTCCCTCAGGGGCACCATCCGCTTCCTCGTGCTGCATCACCTCCGCGCCAACCAGTACCAGTCCGACTGGACGGACAGCGCCGTCCGCCGTTTCGCGCGCGAGCTCGGCGAGCACCTGGACGATCTGCTCTGTCTCTCGCGCGCGGACATCACGACGAAGCGCCCCGAGAAGAAGCGCCGCGGGCTCCAGCAGCTCGAGGAGCTTCAGCAACGCATCGGCGCGCTCGCCGAGCACGACTCGCGCTTGCCGCCCCTGCCGGGTGGCATCGGGGACGACATGATGCGCGCCTTCGGGCTGCCCCCGTCGCGCAAGATCGGCGAGCTCAAGAGGGAGCTCGAGTCGGCGGTGGAAAGGGGTGAGATCGAGGCGCGCCTCCCCTCCGAGGCGTACGTCGAGTTCGTCCGCGCGAACCGCGATCGCTTCGGGTTGTAACGAACGCGCGCGCCCCCCCCTACTTGCTCGCGCGATCTTCGATGGCGTGGATCGCGTCGTGAAGGGCGTGGTCCCGGTGCAGGCAGGGGTAGCAGTCGGAGCGCCCGAAAAAGCCGCAACCACGCGTGCTCTCGTAGGGCTGCAAAACGGGAAGGAGCCGCGCGTCGCCGCTGTCGCGAGCCTCGTCGAGCAGCTCCCGTTTCTGCTCGCATGTCTTGGCGTCGTGCATGGCGAGCAGGACACGAAGGCCTGGGCCGGCGTGCTCACGCACCTCGGAGAGCTCCAGCGATCGCTTCGCACGGACGGCGGCCTGCGGATACAGCCGCCCCGTCACGCCGTACGCAATGTCGTAGAGCAGATCCACCCCGGTGGGCCCCATGCGCGACTCCAGGAGCGCGAACGCGGCGTCTTGTGTTTCGTGCACGAGGGCCGCGTTCCTGACGTCTTCCTCCAGCTTCAGGTGGCTCGCCGCGTTCGGATCTGCGCCGAGCCAGAGATCGGCCTCACGAATGGCGTTGCCTGCGTCGTGCGCCCCCATGTAGGCGCGTTCGAGGAGCGCGTGCATGTCGGCGCGGTCCGAGTACGCCTTCTCGAGGGGCGCCAGCTCATCGATCGCCGTGGCGTAATTCGCGCGTTCGATGTTCGCCTGCGCATCGGATAGCACTTGATCAATCTTGGGGTCCGGCGGGTACACGGGAGGCTCGCGCGGTCCCGATGCCGACGCCGCGACCTTGGCGCTCGACGTCTTGGCCCGGTGCGACCCGCCGGAGAACACCGAGATCAGCAGCACCAGCAAGAGCACCCCGAGCGAGGAGCCGCCCACCCGTACGACCCTCGGAGTCAGCCACGACGGGGCCGACTTGAGCGCGTGAGAGAGCGATGTGGTGAGGCTCGACAGGACCCTCGCAGGGAAAATGACCATCGGCTGCGCGAATCCCGTCGGCGCCGTCCCGAGCGCGGCCCTCGGCCCGGAGCCCTCCGGCGAGGACACGACGCTCGCCCTGCCGATCGACATCGGCCCGATCGGCTCGGCGATTCGGCCTTGCGCCGCGAGCTGCAACGCCATTGCGTCGAGCGTCTCCACGAGCTCCTTCGCGTCGACGAATCGCGCAGCCGCGTCCTTCGCCAGGAGCCGCTGCACGACGGCGTCGATCTCCGGAGGCACGTTCGCGTCGGGGGCGCGCTGGGCCATGCTCGGGATGGGCGCGGTCACGTGCATTCAGAGGAGCGTCACATTGCTCGGGTGATCGTACGGCCGCGCGCCCACGATCATCTCGAAGGTCATCACGCCGAGCGCATAGAGGTCGGCTCGCGGATCGACCGCCTGCCCCAGCGCCTGCTCGGGAGCCATGTACTCGGGCGTGCCGTACACCATCCCGAGCTGCGTCAGCACCTGACCCCCGGTCTTCGGCTCGCCGACGAGCTCGCCGACCGGCACCTTCGCGATGCCGAAATCGAGGACCTTCACGAAGTCCCGATCTCCCTCGCGAGCGACCAGCATCACGTTCTCGGGCTTCAAGTCGCGATGTACGATCCCGAGCGCATGCGCGCGCGCGAGAGCGCTCGCCGTCTGCCGAGTGACGTGGATCGCTCGACCGAGCTCGAGGCGTCCTTTGGCGATCGCCTCCCGCAGGCTGCTTCCCTCGACGAACTCGAGGACCAGGAAAAACGAGCCGTCCTCGAGCTTGCCGAAGTCCGTCGCCGCCGCAACGTTCGGATGGTCGATGTGCGCCGCAGCCATCGCCTCCCGCTCGAACCGCGCGACCACCTCGGGCATCCGGCTCATCTCGGGATGCAGCACCTTTACGGCCATCCTCTTGCGCATGTGCGTGTGCTGAGCCAGGTACACCGCGCCCATTCCGCCCTCCCCGATCAGGCGCTCGATGAGATACCGCCCGCTGAGGAGCACGCCGATGAGCGATTCGGCCCCTTGCGGCCTCGCCGCCGACTCTCCCCCCGACTGTGCCCGCTCTCCGACCGGCCCGTCGGACTTCCGGGAAGGATCGCCGTGGTCGGAGGGGGTGCTCATCGAGGAGGCGGACCGAGAAGGCCGCAGGCGGCCGTGACGCTAACGGTCGAAGCTTAGCCCCAGGCTTACGGTTAAGGCGAACGAGTCGTTCCCGTCGAAGGCTGGCGGTAACCCCACGATGTTGTTGTCGTGGGAAACCGACGACACCCGGGGTGGGCCCGCGTACACGGGTCCGTAGAACCCCGCCCCGCCGCGGCCGCCCGCCTCGACAAACAGCCCCCACGGCCCGGGCGCCCCGGTCACCCGGGAGCCGAGGCCGATACCGAGGGGCACCTCGATCAGCCCGCCGTAAGCGCCCTGCGCGAGCGTGTTGTCGGGCACCGACGAGGTACCGTCGCTGTAACGGAAGCTCGCCGCATACGTTCGAGCCCATCCGGCGCCAGCGAACGCCCAGGTGCGCCACGGTGCCGGCAGAAGGGGCGGGATCACGCGGACCTCCAGCCCGCCTTCCCAGTACGTTCGCTCCCCGATTTCGCTCCCTTCGGCTCCAGCGCGCGGCGACAGGCTCATCGCGGCATAGAGCCCCACGCGCACCATCGGTACGACGGCGACGTGTCCTCGAAGCTCGAACATCGGCCCCGGGCTCGGGCTCGATGCGCCCGGGCTGCTGCCGGTCGTGAACCGCTTCATCAGGCCCGCTTCGCCGCCCACGTCCCACCTGACCTGCCCCCAGGCAGGAGCCGACGCAAAGGCGCCGCTGCCTATCGTTGCGAGGACCACCGCGCGGCGGCCGATCCGGGACGCGGTCGGCATGTGCCGCCCTTAGTTCAGTACGCCCACCTTCGCGCGCAGCTCGTCGAGGCGCTGGCGGATGCTGCTCGCGTCGGGCGCTTGCGGGACGAGCTCGAGCAGACGCGACAAATCCGCGCGGGCCGACTCGACGGACCCGAGGCGTGCTGCCAAAAGACCTCGCTCGCGGAGGGCGGGAACGGAGTCGGGCGTGAGCGAGATGATCCGATCGAGCGCGAGGAGCGCGCGCGCGAAGTCTCCCCTCGTCGCGTAGAGCCACTTCAGGTTGATGAGCATGCGGACGAGCGTCGTCCGCGGGCTCGCCGGCGCCAGGTGCTCCGCCAAGGGCAGCTTCTTCGGTGGAGCGCCGCGCTCGAGGAGCTTCTCGAGGGCTTGCGTGTCGAGACGACGCCCGCCGAAGAAGGGATCGACCGCGACGGGGTCGTCGTCGGTTCCCTGCGCGTCCACGCGAACGAGGAAGTGGCCAGGGAAGCTCACCCCGCGCGCACGAACGCCCACGCGCCGTGCGACCTCCGTGTACACGAGCGCGAGCGTGATCGGGATGCCGAGCTTGCGATCGAGGACGTCGGGGAGAAGGCTGTTCTTGGGATCGTAGTAGTCCTGCTCGTTGCCGCGGAACCCGAGCTGCGCGTAGAGGTAGTCCGACAAGGCGTCTGCCTGCGCGGCCGGCGGCAGCGACGCGAGCCCCCCCCCGGCAAGCGGCGCAGCGAGGTCATCGAAGCGGCCGAGCAGCCGGCCGACGTCGAGCGTGGCATAGCTGTCCCGCGCGATGAGCGCTGCCCCGATCGCCACGTCCACGCGTTCGTCGGAAAGGGCGGCAAGCTGCTCGAAGGTCATCGGAGGCGCTCGTTCGGTGTGCGTCTCGGCGAAGTCGTCGGGGCAAGCCACGGTCCCCGCGCTTCGACCGGGCTCCGGGGATGCCGTAGACCTGCCGTCCGTTTCGCCGAGTAGAGCCGTCGTCATCGCTGCCATGAAATGCCCCCTTTCTCCCCTGCCTGCAAGCCGCCCTTGACGCAGAGCGCGCCACCCGCGGATTCTCGCCCCCCATGGCCAAATCGATCGCCACCTCGTCGCACGACTCTCATGGCTCGCGTGGCCGCAGCCGCGCCTCGAAGTCGCCCTCCGCCGGTCCCCCTCTCCGACGGCGCTTCGACCACGCCCCCGACGTCACGCCGCGAGCCCTCACGGGCAGAGAGTCGCCCCACGACGTCGTGATGCATCGGTTCCCTGCGTACGTCGGCCGGCAGGAGCGAACGGCGTATGAGCTCATGCGTCGGAGCATCGAGCGTGACTGTGCCGTGTTCCTCACGTTCAGCGGCGCGATGACGCCAGCGGGCCTTCATCAATCCTGTCTCATCCCGCTCCTCGAGCGCGGCCTCGTCGACTGCGTCACGACGACCGGTGCCAATCTTTATCACGACGCGCACCGCATGATCGGTCACCGAATTCGCGAAATCGACCCGACCGCGGGAGACCTCCAGTATCGCCTCGCGCGGATCATCCGGATCTACGACCTCGGTTTTTGGGAAGAGACGCTCCTCGAGACCGACAAACTATTCTCGGCTCTGCTGCGCGGCCCGGAGTTCCAGAAGCGGATGACGACGCCGGAGCTCCACTTCTTGCTCGGACGCCGCATCGCAGAAATCGAGAAGGCGCTGGGCGTGAAGGAGCCTTCGCTCCTCTCGACGGCGTACCGCTTCGGCGTCCCCGTGTTCGTCGGCGCCGTGCAGGATGGGTCGATCTTCCTCAACGTCGTGAAGCTGAAGCGCTTGCTCGGCGAAGCCTTCCGGCTCGAGCTCGACGTGTGCGATGACGTGTTCGAAATGGGCGCGATGCAGCATCACTGCTTTTCGACCCTCAAGCGCTCCATGGCCATCTGGATCCTCGGCGGCGGAGTGCCCAAGAACTACACACTCCAGGGAGAGCCGCTCCTCGACCAGATCCTCGGCGTTCCGACCCACGGCTTCGACATCGACGTGCAGTTCTGCGTCGACCCGGTCGACAACGGCGCGCTCAGCTCGTGCCCCGCCGGCGAGGGGCACACCTGGGGCAAGGTCTCCGCCGAGAGCGTCGCGAGCGGCAGCGTCTACGTCCACGCGGACGTCACCGCCGTCTTCCCTTGGCTCACCTATGCTTTGCTCTCCGACCCGAAGATGAAGCGCAAGCCGCGCAGGCTCTACGACGAGCGCGCGGGCGCGGTTGCCTCGCTCCAGCGCGAGGTCGACAAGAGGCGCAAATCGTTGGGACGGACGATCGACTACCCGCTGGTCGCCGGGGTGTGAGAAGGCGGGCGGCGAGGTACCGCACCTTACCGGCGCCTCGCCTCGTACGCTCTCACGAGCGCGTCGCTCAGCATGTCGCCGAGGACCTCGGCTCCGAGCGGCGTCGGGTGCGTGAGGTCGCTCCCGCCGAGCTGTGGCTGCGTCCTTACCCACCGCGCCATCGAGCCCTCGCCGCCCATCGCGTCGAAGGTGCTGTAGAACGCGGCGCCATGGGAGAGGGCCACGCGCCGCTGGATGCGTACGAGGTCGAGGATCACCGGCTTCGTGACCAGCCGCCCGCTGCTCTGCTTGTCCTGCTCGGCGCGGTCGAGCGGGGAAACGACGAGGAGCGAGGCCGCCGGGGCTGCCTCGC